>Ga0137371_10003454_pt1 | contig 12440 bp, 11 predicted proteins | sample SagtaG_7_FD_104919 | JGI IMG/M metagenome (GOLD analysis project Ga0137371, IMG submission 104919) | Vadose zone soil microbial communities from Sagehorn Ranch, Mendocino, California, USA - Sage1_R_40_16 metaG | ecosystem: Environmental > Terrestrial > Soil > Vadose zone | place: USA... | reverse complement strand
GCGAGCACGCGCGTCCGCCCGTTGTCGAGCAGCACGACGTGGAACTCCTGCGGGCCGTCGCCGGGTGTGACCCCGGTCCAGAGCGAGGTGTAGGGATTCATCCGCTCGCCCGTCGACGAGCGCGGCAGCAGCTGCAGGAAGACCTCGAGGTCCTGCACGGTCGGGACGAGCTTCTCGATCCCGACGACGGTGATCAGCACCTCGGGCAGCGTCGTGCACATGCGGCCGTTCCCCTCCGACTCGACCACGCAGACCGTGCCGCTCTCGGCGACGGCGAAGTTGGCCCCGCTCACGGCGACCCGCGCCTCGAGGAACTTGCGGCGGAGGTGACGGCGGGCGGCCTCGGCGAGCTCGGACGGCTCCTCGCTCAGGTCGGGGCGGTCGAGCGCCAGCCGAAACAGGTCGCGGATCTCGACCCGGTTCTTGTGGATCGCTGGGACGAGGATGTGCGACGGCGCCTCCCCGGCGAGCTGGCAGATCAGCTCGGCGAGGTCGGTCTCGACCGCAGCGATCCCTGCCGCCGCGAGCGCCTCGTTCAGCTCGATCTCGTCGGTCGTCAGCGACTTGACCTTGACCACCTCGGTCGCGCCGGCGGCGCGGACGAGCTCGACGACGATCCGGTTCGCCTCGGCACCGTCTCGTGCCCAGTGGACGCGCCCGCCGGCCCGCTGGACGGCCTCCTCGAACTGGACGAGGTAGCCGTCGAGACCACGGAGCACCTGGTCCTTGATCCCCCGGCCCGCCGCGCGCAGCTCCTGCCAGTCCGGGAGCTCGCCCACGACCTCGGCGCGCTTGCGCCGGATCGTGTGCGTTGCGACGCCCAGGTTCCGGCGCAGCTGCGCGTTCCCGAGTGCCTCGTGGGCGGCCTCCGGGAAGCTCATGTCGCCTCCGCGGCGAGGATCTCGGCGAGGTGCACGGCGCGCACGGCTCCGCCCCGCCGCGCGAGCCCGCCGCCGATGTGAGCGAGACACGAGTTGTCGCCGGCGGAGCAGACCCCCGCGCCGGTCGACAGCACGCTCTCGACCTTGTCCGCGAGGATCGCCGCCGAGGTCTCGGCGTTCTTGAGCGCGAACGTGCCGCCGAAGCCGCAGCACTCCTCCGCGCCCGGAAGCTCGACGAGCTCGAGCCCGCGGACGGCCCGAAGCAGGCGCAGCGGCGCGTCGCCGACGCCGAGGACGCGCAGCGAGTGACACGTTGGGTGGTAGGTGACGCGGTGCGGATACGTGGCGCCGACGTCCTCGACGCCGAATCGCCCGACGAGGAGCTCGCTGAGCTCGAGCACGCGCGGACCGAGCTCGGCGAGCGCGGAATCCAGGCGCGGGTACTCGTGCCGCACCATCCCGACGCACGAGGCGGACGGCGCGACGACGAGGTCGTGCCGTCCGAAGACGCGCCCGAAGCGGCGCGCGAGCCGGAGCGCGTCGCGCCGGTAGCCGGTGTTGTAGTGCAGCTGACCGCAGCAGGTCTGCTCCTCCGGGAACTCGACCGAGTGGCCGAGCCGCTCGAGCAGGCGCACGACGGCGACCCCGGTCTGCGGAAAGAACGTGTCGTTGAAGCAGGTGATGAAGAGCGCCACTCGCACGGAGGCCCAATGATGCAGACTACGCGCGTGTCCGAGGCGCTCATCGCCGAGCTCGAGGCGCTCGAGATCGAGACGCCGTCGTGGGGCTACGGGAACTCCGGCACGCGCTTCCACGTCTACCCGTGGCCCGGGGCGGCGCGCACGGTCTGGGAACGGATCGCCGACGCGGCGCTCGTCCACCGGCTGACCGGCGCCTGCCCCAGCGTCGCGATCCACATCCCCTGGGACCGCGTCGAGAACTGGGCCGAGCTGCGCCGCTTCGCCGAGGAACAGGGCCTGCGCCTCGGCGCCGTCAACCCGAACCTGTTCCAGGAGGACGCGTACCGGCTCGGGAGCCTCGCCAATCCCGACCCCGCGGTGCGGCGACAGGCGCTCGAGCACGTGCTGGAGTGCATCGAGATCGCGCGCGCGATCGGCTCGCCCGACCTCAGCCTCTGGCTCGCCGACGGCACGAACTACCCGGGCCAGGACGGCTTCCGCCAGCGCTACCGGCGCCTGCTCGAGTCGCTGCTGGAGATCTACGCGGCGCTGCCCGCAGGCCTGCGCCTGCTCGTCGAGTACAAGTTCTTCGAGCCCGCCTTCTACAGCACCGATCTCCCTGACTGGGGCACGGCGCTCACGCTCTGCCGCCGGCTCGGGCCCACGGCGCAGGTGCTCGTCGACACCGGCCACCATCCGCAGGGGACGAACATCGAGCAGATCGTGGCGATCCTGCTCGAGGAGGGGGCCCTCGGCGGCTTCCACTTCAACAACCGCAAATACGCCGACGACGATCTGATCGTCGGCTCGATCGAGCCGTTCGAGCTCTTCCTGATCCTCAACGAGATCGTCGCGGCCCGCCGCGATCCGGCCACCGCGGAGACGGCGCAGCGGATCGCGTTCATGATCGACCAGGCCCACAACGTCGAGGGCAAGATCGACGCGATGATCCAGTCGGTCGTGAACATCCAGACGGCGTACGCGAAAGCGCTTCACGTCGACCGCCGCCGGCTCGACGAGGCCCGCAGCGACGGCGACGTTCTCGGCGCCCACCGCGTCCTCGTCGACGCGTTCGAGACCGACGTGCGGCCGCTGCTCGCCGAGCTCCGGACCGAGCAGGGGCTCGCGCCAGATCCGGTGGAGGCGTTCCGCGCCGGCGGCTACGCCGAGCGGCTCGCGGCCGAGCGCGGGGCGACCGCGGTCGCGAGCGCGTACGAGCGTCTCTAGGAGCGCTGGTCTGTATTCGCGCGTGTCGACCGGCACGGCAGACGGCTGCACCGGCGAAGCCGGCACAGCCTCCTTACGGCTTCGCAAGCGAAGCCGTAGCAGACGGACGCGCGGCAAGGCCGCGCGTCCTGACGGCGGCGCCGGCAAGCGGCGCCTAGGTGCTCCGCTATGCGGTGCACGCGTACGCCTGGACGTCGAGCTGGTCGAACGACGACCTCTGGATCGTCGACCACGCCGCCGAGCTCGGCCTCGACGCGATCGAGATCCCGCTGATGGAGCCCGACAAGGTCGATCCCGCGGCGATTGCGAAGCGAGCCGAGGCGTGCGGCCTCGAGGTGCTCACCTCGCTCGCGCTCCCGGACGGCGCCGATCCGGCGAGCGAGGAGGAGCGCGAGCGCCGGCGCGGACTCGAGCTGCTCCGCCGCTGCGTCGACCTGACCGCGGACATGGGCGCCACGATCCTCACCGGCGTCGTCTACTCGACGATCGGCAGGCGGATCGACCGGCGGCCAGACGACGGCGACTACGAGCGGGCGGCCGGGTGCTGCGCGAGGCGGCACGGCACGCCCGGGAGCGCGCCGTCACGATCGGGATCGAGCCGGTCAACCGCTACGAGACCTACCTCGTCAACACCGGTGCGCAGGGGCTTCGGCTGCTGGAGCTCACCGGCGAGCCGAACGTCGGCCTCCATCTCGACGCCTACCACATGAACATCGAGGAGGACGACTTCTACGAGGCCACGCGCGCCGCCGTCCCGCACCTCGTCCACTTCCACCTGAGCGAGAGCCATCGCGGCGTCCCCGGCTCGGGCACCGTCGACTGGGAGGCGATCCTGCGCGCGCTCGCCGACGGCGGCTACACGGGCTTCGTCGGGCTCGAGTCGTTCGTCGAGGCGTCCCCCGCGATGCAGGCGGCGACCTACGTCTGGCGCGCGGTCGCCCCCGACAGCGACACGCTCGTTCGCGACGGGCTCGCCTTTCTGAAAGACATCGAAAGATCTATTGACACGAATCGAAAGGAATCGTAAAGTCGCCTGATCGTCGGCCCGGCTGAGCGCATGGAGCACGTGCTCGAGCTCCTCGAGAGCCGGGACGGCGTGCGAGTTTCGGAACTTGCGGAACACTTTGCGGTCTCGGAGGTCACGATCCGCAGCGACCTGGCCGAGCTGGCCCGGCGCGGCCTCGTCTCGCGGGTGCGGGGCGGCGCGCGCGGCCTCTCGCCGGCGCGGTCGGAGCTCGGCTTCGAGGTCCGCCTCCGGATCCAGCCGGCGGAGAAGCGCGCGATCGCGAAGGCGGCCGCGGCGCTCGTCGGCGACGGCGAGGCGATCGCGCTCGACTGCTCGACGACGTCCTACTACACCGCGCTCGAGCTGCAGGGGAAGAAGGAGCTCGTCGTCGTCACGAACGGCCTCCTCGTCGCCTCCGCGCTCGCGGACGCACCCGGGATCAACGTCCTCCTGACCGGCGGGATGCTTCGCCGGGCCGCGATGTCGACGGTCGGCGATCTCGCCGCGGAGGTGCTGCGCCACACGCACATCGACAAGGGCTTCTTCGGGGCCCGCGGGCTCAGCCTCGAGCGCGGCCTGATGGAGCTGAATCCCGACGAGGTGCGGTTCAAGCGCGAGCTCGCGGACGCGTGCGAGCACGTGATCGGGATCTTCGACCACACGAAGTGGACGCGCACGGGGCTGCTTCCCTTCGTGCCGACCGAGCGCGTCGGCACGATCGTCACGGACGACGAGGCGCCCGCCGAGCTCGTCGAGGCCTGGCGCGCCCGCGGCGTCGCCGTCGTGACGGCGGCGGCGGAGACGTCCAGGCACGGGCAACCCGACCTGGAGCTGCGAACCCTGACGAGGGGCGCCGCCTGATGGCGACGATGGTCTCGATCGACCTCGGCGCCCAGAGCGGCCGCGTCGCGGTCGGCCGCTTCGACGGCGAGACGCTCGCGGTCACCGACCTGCACCGCTTCGCGAACGTTCCGGTGCGGGTGCACGACACGCTGCACTGGGACGCGCTCCGGCTCTACGACGGGATGCTCGAGGGCCTGCGGGCCGCGGCGCGCGAGTGCGGCGGCCGGGCCGACTCGGTCGGCGTCGACACCTGGGGGCTCGACTTCGCGCTCCTCGACCGCGCCGGCCGGCTCGTGCAGAACCCCGTCCACCACCGCGACCGCCGCACCGACAGCGCGATGGAGCAGGTCTTCGAGCGGGTCCCGGCCCGCGAGCTCTACGAGCGGACGGGCATCCAGTTGATGGCGATCAACAGCGTCTTCCAGCTCCACGCGATGGTCAGGGCCGGCGACCCCGCGCTCGACGCGGCCGAGACGCTCCTGATGATCCCCGACCTCTTCCACTACTGGCTCAGCGGCTTGCGCGTGTGCGAGTTCACCGAGGCGACGACGAGCCAGTGCTACGACCCACGCGCGGGCACGTGGGCGACCGACGTGCTCGAGCGGCTCGGGGTCGCCTCCCTCTTCCCGGAGGTCGTGCCGCCCGGGACCGTGCTCGGCCCGCTTCGCCCCGAGGTCGTCGAGGAGACGCGGCTCGAGGGCGCCGCGGTCGTGGCGCCGGCGAGCCACGACACCGGCTCGGCCGTCGCCGCCGTGCCGTTCCGCCGGCCGGGGTCGGCCTACATCAGCTCGGGCACGTGGTCGCTCGTCGGGGTCGAGGTGGCCGAGCCGGTGATCGACGAGCGGACGTTCGCCGCGAACCTGACCAACGAGGGCGGCGTCGAGGGCACCTTCCGCCTGCTCCGCAACGTCACCGGCCTCTGGCTCCTCCATGAGTGCAGGCGCACGTGGGCACTCGAGGGTCGTCGCTACGAATTCGGCGAGCTGGTCGAGCTGGCGGAGCAGGCCGCGCCGCTGCGCTCCCTCGTCGATCCGAACGAGCCGGCCTTCATGCCCCCGGGCGACATGCCCGCGCGGATCCGCGAGGCGTGCGCGCGGACCGGCCAGCCCGAGCCGGGGGACGAGGCCGCCGTCGTTCGCTGCGTGCTCGAGAGCCTGGCGCTCAAGTACCGCCAGACGATCGAGCTGCTCGAGTCGGTGACGGGCGTCGCGCCGCCGGAGATCCACGTCGTCGGCGGCGGCGCGCTCAACCGGCGGCTCTGCCAGTGGACCGCGGATGCGACCGGGCTGCCCGTCCTCGCCGGGCCGGTCGAGGCGGCGGAGATCGGCAACCTCGCTGTCCAGGCGATGGCCCTCGGCGAGCTCGCGTCGCTCGAAGAGGCCCGCGAGCTCGTCCGCAACTCGTTCACGCCCGAGGTCTACGAGCCGCGTGACCGCGGCCCGTGGGACGACGTGTACGGGCGCTTCAGCGATCTCGCCACGGCGCCGGCCCCCCAGCCGGAGCCGCTCGTCGGCGGGAGGGGGTGATACGCGGGTCGAGACCAGCCGGAGGGCAAGCAATCGAGACATTCCACCAGGAGGATCGATGACGAAGAAGAAGACAGTGTGGGCCGCAGCCGCGATTGCGATCGTCGTCGCGGCCCTCGCCGCAGCCGCTGTCCCGGGCGGAAGCAATGCGACGCCCAAGAAAAACTACAAGATCGCCTTCGTCCCGAAGCTGATCGGGATTCCGTACTTCAACGCGATGCAGAAGGGCGGCAACGCGGCCGCCAAGGCACTCGGCGTCACCTTCATCTACCAGGGGCCGACGACGGCCGACTCGGCGAAGCAGATCGAGACGATCGACTCGCTGATCACGCGGCACGTGGACGCGATCGCCGTCGCGCCCGACGATCCCGTCGCCGTCAAGCCGATCCTCGCGCGCGCCTCGGCCGCGGGGATCAAGACGCTCTCGTCCGACACCGACGCGGCGGGCAACCGCTCCGTCTGGGTGAACCAGGCGAGCACGGCGGGGATCGCTCATTCGATCTCGGACGCGCTCGCGTCGCAGATGGGCGGCAAGGGCAAGTGGGCGATCGTCTCGTGCGGGCCCACCGCGCAGAACCTCAACTCCTGGATCGCGATCCAGAAGAAGTACATCCCCAAGAAGTATCCGGGGATGAAGCTCGTCACGGTCGTCTACGCGGGTGAGGACCAGGCGGCCGCGGTCAAGATGGCGAAGGATCTGATGACGGCTCATCCGGACCTGAAGGGCCTGATCGGCGAGTGCACCACTTCGGCGCCCGGCGTCGCGCAGGCGATCACCGAGATGCACAAGATCGGCAAGGTCTTCGCGACAGGGCTCGGCACGCCGACGGTCATGGCCCCGTTCATAAGGAGCGGCGCAGAGGCGAAGGTCGTCCTCTGGGATCCGGTCAACCTCGGCTACCTGACTGTGTGGGCGTCCAAGTACCTGCTCGACGGCCACTCCTTCAAGCCGGGCAAGTACAAGGTCGGCGGCAAGGTCGGGACCGTCACCTACTACGCGGCCAAGCAGGAGCTCCGGCTGGGGCCGCCGCTCACGTTCACCAAGGCCAACATCGGAAAGTACGCCGGTCAGTTCTAAGTGACGGCGACGGTCGCACCTGCCGAGCAGAGGGAGGGGAGCCGCGTGCTCCTCTCCCTCCGCGGCATCGACAAGCGCTACTTCGGCGTGCACGCGCTGAAGAGCGTCGACTTCGACGTCGGCACGGCCGAGGTGCACGCGCTCGTCGGCGAGAACGGGGCCGGCAAGTCGACCCTGATCAAGGTGATCGCCGGGGCGGAGCAGCCGGACGAGGGCGAGATCTTCGTCGACGGCGAGCAGGTGACGATCCACTCGACCCAGGACGCCTTCCGGCTGGGCGTCGCCACGGTCTATCAGGAGCCGCAGGTCTTCCCCGATCTTTCGGTCGTCGAGAACGTCTTCCTCGGCCGCGAGCTGCGGGACGCCGTCGGCAACGTCGACGCCGCGGCGCAGCGGCGGCGCGTCCGCGAGCTCCTCAGCGAGCTGCATCTCGAGCCACGCCTCGCCGGCCGGCGGATGGGCGACCTCAGCCTGGCCGAGCAGCAGCTCGTGCTGATCTGCAAGGCGCTCGCCCAGGAGGCGCGCCTGATCATCTACGACGAGCCCTCGGCGATCCTGACGCAGCGCGAGACCGACACGCTCTTCGGCGTCATCCGCCGGCTGAAGGAACGGGGCGTCGCGACGATCTACATCAGCCACCGACTCGAGGAGATCTTCGAGATCGCCGAGCGTGTCACGATCATGAAGGACGGTGAGGTCGTGGCGACCCGGCCGCGGCGCGAGCTGACGGTCGGTCAGGTGATCGAGCTGATGGCGGGTCGGCAGCTCCACGCCGCTCACCCGCGCGAAGCTCCTGCCGGCGCGGCGCCCGCCCTCCGCGTCGCCGGTCTGACGCGGTCGGGCCACTTCGAGGACGTCGACTTCGAGGTCGCCCGCGGCGAGATCGTCGGCTTCTTCGGGCTCATCGGATCAGGCGCGACCGACGTCGCCCATGCGATCTACGGGATCGATCCGGCCGACTCGGGGACGATCGAGCTCGAGGGCCGCAAGATCCGAGTCGGAAAGCCGAAGCAGGCCGTCCAGCACGGGATCGCGCTCCTCCCGAAGGACCGGAAGACCCAGGGGCTCTTCCTGCCGCTTCCGATCGACTTCAACATCGCGGCCGGGAACTACCGGCTGCTCTCATGGCTGCACGCGATCGTCTTTCGCTCGCGCGAGCGTGCGGCGGCACGGCCGCTGATGAAATCGCTCGGCGTCAAGGCTCCCGGCCCCGGGACACAGGCCGGCGCGCTCTCGGGCGGCAACCAGCAGAAGGTGCTGCTCGCCCGGCTGCTCGTCGGGCGGCCGAAGGTGGTCATCCTCGACGAGCCGACCCGCGGGGTCGACGTCGACGCCAAGGAGGAGATCCACCGTCTGATCTTCCAGCTCGCCGACGGCGGCACGGCCGTGATCGTGATCAGCTCCGAGCTGCCCGAGGCGCTGAAACTCGCCGACCGGCTGATCGTCGTCCGTAGCGGGCGCATCCACAGCGTCTATCGGCGCGGCGAGGTGAAGTCGGCCGCCGTCCTCGGCGCCGCGATCGGCGACGAGGGAGCCGTCAACGGAGGGAGCCCGGATGGCGGCTCCTAATCAGACGGCGCCGGCGGTCGCCGACCTCCTGCCCCGGATCCGCGGCTACGGCTGGCGGGAGGCGCTCGAGGCGCGGGAGGCCACGATCGCCGTCGTTCTCGTCGTGATGTGCACGGTGATGAGCATCGCCTATCCCCAGTTCCGGACGCTGGGCAACGCGCAGAACATCCTCCAGGCGGTCGCGATGACGGCGATCGTCGGCGTCGGGATGACGATGGTGATCGTCAGCGGCGGCATCGACGTCTCGGTCGGCTCCGCGCTCTCGGTCTGCGCCGTCGTCGTCGGCATGCGCCTCCAGGACGGAGCCGGTGTCGTCGAGGCGATCGCGGTCGCCCTCGCGGTCGGCACCGCGATCGGCCTCCTCAACGGCCTCCTGATCGGAGTGGGCCGCATCCATTCGATCATCGTTACCTTCGGGATGCTCAACATCCTGCGCGTCGTCAGCTTCAAGGCGACCGGCGGCAAGTGGCTGTCGGGCGTGCCGGGCAGCCTGAGTTATTTCAACGACGGCACGCTGCTCTGGCTCCCGTTCGCGTGGTGGATGGCGATGGCTCTCGGGGCGGTCGCGACCTACTACCTGTGGCGGCGGCCGACCGGGCGTCACCTGTACGCGCTCGGCGGCAATCCCGAGACGGCGCGCCTGGCGGGCGTCGCGGTGCTGAGACGGACGATCTTCGTCTATGCGATCACGGGCCTGTTCGTCGGGGTCGCCTCGATCGTGTACGTCGGCGGGAACACCGTGATCCAGACGAACGTCGGCGTCGGCTTCGAGCTTCGCGTGATCGCCGCCGTCGTCATCGGCGGCACGAGCATCCTCGGCGGCAAGGGAACCGTGATCGGGACCTTGCTCGGTGCCCTCCTCGTCGGCACGATCGAGAACGCCCTCGTCGTCGTCAATGCAAAGGCCCTCTACACGGGTGTGATCCTCGGCGGCCTGATCCTGCTCACGGTCGGGCTCGACATGCTGCGTCGGAGAGCGAGGGAGACATGATCGACGTCCCGGCCGTGCGGCGCCCGCGCGCCGACCTCTCCGTGTCGGCGGTGCTGCGCTTCCTGCTCATCGAGCGCTGGGTGCTCCTGGTGATCCTGCTCGGCGGCCTGATCGCCTTCGACGGCGCGAGAGTGCAGGACTTCCTGACGTACGACAATCTCGCCGGGTCGACGGCGTTCGCGGTCGAGGTCGGGATCCTTGCGCTCGCGCAGCTGCTCGTGATCGTCACCGGGCGCGGCGCGATCGACCTGTCCGTCGGCTCGGCGGTGAGCCTGGCGAGCGTCTTCTTCGGCGAGTGCGTGACGAAGTTCGGGCTCTCGCTCTGGCCGGCCGTGCTCCTGACCGTCCTGTTCGGTCTGGGCCTGGGCGCCGTGAACGGCTTCTTCGTCGCGGTGGTCGGGCTGCCCGCGCTGATCGTGACGCTGGCCACGCTGTTCGCGTACAGCTCGCTGGCGCTCGTGATCACCAACACCGTGCCGATCTCGGACGTGCCGCCGAAGCTCTTCGACCTCGCGCTCTACTGGCACGGGATCCCGCGGCAGACGCTGCTCGTCTACGTGCCGGTGATCGCGATCGTCTGGCTCCTGATGCGCTTCACCGTCTTCGGGCGGCACCTCTACGGACTCGGGACGAACGCGGTGGCGGAGCGGTTCGCCGCCGGGCCGGTCGTGCTGGCGCGCTTCTCGGCCTTCGCGATCTCGGGCATGCTGGCCGGGATCGTGGCGCTCGTGACCTCGGCGCGGTTCGCGAGCGCCCGGCCGGACGCCGGTCTCAACCTCGAGCTGCAGTCGATCACCATCGCAGTCCTCGGCGGTGTCGCGATCACGGGCGGAGTCGGGACGGTGCCGCCCGTCGTACTCGCGACGCTGCTGATCACGCTCGTCAACAACGGCATCAACCTCGCGGGCATCGACCCGATCTGGCAGCAGGCGGCCCTCGGCGGAATCCTGATCGGGAGCGCGTTGCTGAACAGCTTCGCCGGGCGGCGCTACGGAGCGACGTGAGCGGGCCGCTCGAGGAGCTCGTCGCGCTCTCGCGCCGCCTCGGCCGGCCCGAGAACGACTACGTCGTCCTCGCCGAAGGGAACACGTCGGTCCGGCTGGACGACGGCACGTTCCTCGTCAAGGCGAGCGGCGCGCGGCTCGGAGAGATCGGGCCGGACGACTTCGTCCGCTTGCGGCTCGAGCCGCTGCTCGAGGCGGTGGAGGCCGGCGACGAGCGCGACGTGCGGGAGCTCTTCCGCTCGGCGCGGGTCGAGCCCTCGCCGGGCGCGGGCGACCCGTCGATCGAGACGTTCGTGCACGTCGTCGCGCTCGGGCTCGGCGGCGCGCGCTGGGTCGCGCACACGCACCCGACCGTCCTCAACGGCCTGCTCTGCTCGGCCGCGGCCGAGGCGGTGCTGCTCGCCGGCCCGCTCTTCCCGGACGAGGTGGTCGTCTGCGGGCCGGCGCCGCTCTACGTGCCCTACTTCGAGCCGGGGCTTCCGCTCGCGCGGGAGCTCGCCCCACGGCTGCGCGCGCACGTCGAGCGACACGGCGAGCCGCCGCGCGCGATCTTCCTCGGCAACCACGGGCTCGTCGCCCTCGGGTCGTCCGCCGCGGACGCCGAGGCCGTGACGGCGATGGCCGCGAAGGCGGCGCGCATCCGCGCGACGGCGCTGGCGGCCGGCGGGTTGCGGACGCTCCCGGCCGCGAGCGTGGAGGAGCTCGCCGGCCGTGCCGACGAGCGGGAGCGGCGCGAGCGGCTCGTCGGCGGCGCGACGTGAATGGCGGCCTCGACATCGTCTTCCTCGACGTCGCCGGCCCGATCTACGACGACGGCGTCTATGCGCGCGCTCTGCTCTCCGCCCTGCGCGAGCTCGGCGCCGACGTCACGGACGAGGACTTCTGGTTCGAGTACGACGTCCGCCGCCGCGAGCAGGCGGGCCTGACGCGGCCGCTCGTGCGGCGCTTCCTCGGGCCGGACGCCGACCTCCGCGCGGTCGCCGAGCTGACCGAGCGCGGCTGGCGCTATCCCCCGGAGGCCCTCTACGACGACGTCCTGCCGGCGCTCGACCGGCTGGCGGGCCGCTACCGGATCGGAGTGCTCGCGAACCAGCCGGAGGCGACGCGCGCGGCGCTCGAGCGCGACGGCGTCGCCCGGTACGTCGACGTGTGGGTCGTCTCCGAGGAGGTCGGCCTCTCGAAGCCGGACCCGCGCATCTTCGCCCACGCCGTCGACGCGGCGGGCTGCCCGCCGGAGCGGGCCGTCTTCGTCGGCAACCGGCTCGACAACGACGTGCGCCCGGCCAGGGAGGCGGGCCTACGCACGATCTGGGTGCTCCGGGGCGAGGCGCCCGCCGAGCCGACGGCGGCGCAGCTCGCGGAGGCGGACGTGGCGATCCGGACGCTCGCCGAGCTTCCCGACGCGCTGGCGCGCCTGGCGCCGGCCGTGGCGACGTGATGGAGCTCGTCGCCGGGATCGACGTCGCGACGCAGGACGCGCGTGTGGTCGTGGCGGACACGCGCGGGCGAATCGTTGCATCCGCGGCCGCGCCGCTCCCGCCCCCGTCGCGCCCGGGGCCCGGCCGGGCCGAGCAGGACGCGCGTGCGTGGTGGCCCGCCGTCGCCGAGGCGCTCCGCAGCGCGACCGGCTCGGTC
>Ga0137371_10003451_pt1 | contig 12457 bp, 12 predicted proteins | sample SagtaG_7_FD_104919 | JGI IMG/M metagenome (GOLD analysis project Ga0137371, IMG submission 104919) | Vadose zone soil microbial communities from Sagehorn Ranch, Mendocino, California, USA - Sage1_R_40_16 metaG | ecosystem: Environmental > Terrestrial > Soil > Vadose zone | place: USA... | reverse complement strand
GACTCGCCGTCTCGCGCTCGGAATATCCGGCCGGGGCGCTCTCGAGGCCGCGCGGACGGACGGGCCGCGGGAGGGCCTCGCCGAGCGCGAGCAGGCCGCGCAGGCGGGGGCGAGGATGGAGGAAGGCCTCGTTCGTCGCCAGCCCGTGCTCGCGGATGACCCGCTCCGCAAGATCCCGGCTCTGCAACGCCGCCACCTGCGCGCTGACGAAGGTCAGCGCCGCATTCGTATCGCGGTCGCCGTCGGCGAGCCGGAGCACGTTGCCGTCGAGGCGCAGCTGGATGGGGGACTGCCGCGCGACCTGCAGGCGCGTCGACGCGGTATAGAGGCGCGGCGTCAGGAGCGTGACCAGGATCGTCAAGCCTACGGTGACCCCGAAGCACGCGACCGCGAGCCAGCGGTGCCTGTAGAGGACCGAGAGGTAGTCCCGCAGGTGTCGCGGCGCCTCGCTGAACTCGGCGTCGAAGATCGGCGGCGGGAGCTGTCCGTTTCGAGACGGAAGCTGCCCACGGGCCGAATCAGCCGGCATCGGGACTGGAGCTCGGTCGCGGGTGATCACCACATCCTCCGGCTAGAAGAGCGGCACGCTGCCGCCCACGTAGACCAGGCCTTTGGCGAGGCTGTAGACGCCCCAGGGCACCAGGCGGATCATCGAGGCTGGGACACGCACGACGTCACCGTCGGTGATCGGCACGTCGCCCGCACGGCCGTCGGCCACCGCTTCGAGGTCGACGGTGAAGGAGCGCTCCTCGCCCGGGCCGAGCACCCGCTTCACGGTGGCGTGGCGGCGATCGGCGGGGAACAGATCCCCGCCTGCTGCCGCGAGCGCTCCGCTCAACGTGAGCCCGCGGGTGACAGGGTACGAGCCGGGCTTCTGGACCCAGCCATCGACGAGAACGCTGCCAGCGGGCGAAACCGTGATGACGTCGCCGGGGCGCACGCGCGGGTTGAGCCCCCGGCCGTGGTCGACGGGCGCGTGGAGCAGCACCTCGAGATCGAGGCGAATCGGCGCTGAGGTGTGCGCTGCCTCCTCCGGCGAGGCCGGCGCCGACTCGGCGGCGGGTGCGAACTCGACCACGCGGCCCGCCTCCTTGGCCGGCCCACCGGCCGCCCAGATCAGGTCGGCAAGCGTCGCCCGCGGCCGCGTGAGGGGATAGAGGCCCGGCCGCTCGACGCTGCCGATCACCGCCACGACCCGGCTCCGGTACTCCACGATCTGCACGCTCACCCGGGGCTGGCGGAGAATCCCGTTTTTCACGAGTCGCCGGGCGATCTCGGCCTCCAGCTCGGTCGCGGTGAGCCCTTCCGCGTGCACGGCGCCGATCAGGGGCAGGGTCACGTCCCCGCTGTCGTTCACCCGCAGTCCCTGCGACGCGGGCATGGCCGCGACCGCCGTGGGCCCGAGGGCTCCCGGAGTTGGCCGGGGCACCGGGGCTCCCCCCTGCATGTCGAGCAGGTCCGGGATGCGGATCTCGAGCAGGTCGTCGGGCCCCATCCGATAGCCTTCGGCCGACTGCTCCTTCGCGCGCGCGGCCGCCAGCGCCTCGAGACGGGCGCGGTCCTGGGAGCTCATCACGTCGCCCGCATCGACGGCCGGCGATCCTTGCGCTCGCCCGACGGCAGGGTTCACCGCCGGCTTCGCTCGCGGCGCGCAGCCGTTGCCGAAGATCGGCAGGAGCAGAAGCACGGCGAAAGTGACCGCCGCCCGTCGCAGTCGGCGCCCGTCGTTCGTCAGCATGCCTTTCATCTCACCGATCACGAGGGAGACCGAGTCGGGCACTGCGGATAGTGCATGCACCGGACCTTCCCGTTCCGCCCCTGGCAGCAGGCGCGCTGTACCGCGGTCGCCGGGCGACCGCGCTCGGTCGGACAGGTCTTGCTGTCGGTCCGCACGAGCACCGCCCCGGCCCGACACTGGAACGCCGGGGAGACGTCCGCCCGCGCGGGCGACAGGGCGAAACCCACCCAGAGAAAGAGGAGCATCGCCCCGGACGGCCACCGTCGTGCTGCGAGAGGCTCTCTCACACCCATCCCTCGATTCTCTCCGTGGGCCACGCGTGAAGGCTCTCGCGCTCGGCTTCCGTGCTGCATTGCCGGATCGTGCCGCATTGCCGGATTTGGAAATGGTGGACCAAAGGCACCGCGTCTCCTAGTGTTTCAGCGTGGGGTTGCGTTGGGCAGAGGTCACGTTCTCGCCTGCGGGTTCCTCCCGGCTCGCACCCTGCACGCGCCACCTCTCCGGCTTCTCCGCCAGCATTCCGAGAAAGCGCCGGTAGAGCTCGCAGCGTCGATAATGTTCGGTCAGGCAGAACCGATTCAGATGGCCGGCCGACGGAATCCGCATGGACTCCGTGTCGGCACGACAGATGGGAGTTACGGCACTGTAGAGGCAAGGACACTTCACCACGGCGGCGCGAGATTGGTTGAGGCAAGCTCTTTCTGTGTCTCTCAGGTGACCCGGCGCTTACGTCCGGGAATGGGTTAGCAACGAGCGTGCCTTGGCAGCCACGCTCGCGCCACGACGTCCAGCCAGGGGTTAGTGTCTCCTTGGCCTGACGTGCCCCCGACATGCTTGTAAAAAGGAACCGGAGAGGTTCCAACCGACCGGAAATGCCTCTCCCAAAGGACGCCCTTCGTCCCCGCGGAAGCGCACCCCCGCGGTGCGCTTCCGCGCACCCGACAGCCTTCCAGCGATTTTACGTCGTCGCGCCGAGCACAACCGCACCTCGCGGGTACGTTCGGCGCGCTCGATTGAGGCGGCTCCGAACGGCCGAGAAGTGGGCGGGGGGCTCAGGCCCGCAGGTCCGGACTGTTCGACGCGGAGATGCGCCGGTGCCGAAGAACGGGGCGGAAGTCACGGCGGCAGATCCCGTGGCGCTTCATGAGCGCCCGGACGTGCTTGGGAGTGATCCCGCCGTGCTGGGCAACGAGCACGGTCCTGCCCCGGTAGCGGCGAAGTAGGGAGAGAAGATAGAGCCTCTCGAAGGTTGCGAGCGCGTGCTGGCGGGCGACGCGAAAGGGCAGCTCGAGCTCGCCGGGCGATGGTCCCCGGGCGGGCGCACCTCCCCCGCAGAGAAGGTGGGCCGGCCCAATGGCATCCCCCGGGCACGCGACGATGGCTGTCTCGATCACGTTCTCCAGCTCACGCACGTTGCCGGGCCAATCGTAAGACATGAGGACATCGACCGCCTCATGGCTCACCCGGTGGACGCCGGGCCGCTTCAGTCGCAGTCGCTTCTGATCGACGAAGTAGCTCACCAGGAGCGGGATGTCCTCGCGCCGCTCGCGCAGCGGGGGAAGATGGATGTGGACCACCTTCAGGCGGTGAAGGAGATCCTCCCGGAAGCACCCCGCCCGCACGGCGGCCGTCAGATCGGCGTTGGTGGCGGTGATGAGGCGGAAGTCGCTGCGGATCAGGTGATCACCGCCGAGCCGGCGGAACTCGCGCTCCTGCAGCACGCGCAGGAGCTTCGCCTGGGCTTCGCGGGGGAGGTTGGCGATTTCATCCAAGAACAGCGTGGTGCCGTCCGCCAGCTCGAAGACGCCCATTCGGCGGCGATCGGCTCCGGTGAACGCACCGCGTTCGTGACCGAACAGCTCGCTCTCGAGCAACAACGGCGCGACCGCATTGCAGTCCACGGCCACGAACTCCCTCGCTGCCCGCGGGCTCAGCTTGTGAATCAGCCGCCCGATGATCTCCTTACCGGTGCCGGTCTCCCCCGTGATCAAGACGGAAACATCGGCGGGAGCGACGCGCTGCACGACCGCCCATATCTCGTGGAGCTCGGGGCTGCGGCTGACGAGGGTACGTCCCTCGCCCACCTCGACGTGCAGGATCTCCTTCGTGGCGGGCATCCGACGTTCCCCGGGTTGGAATGAGCGCCCGGAGCCGGCGTATATGCAATCTCCACTCCAGGCGTTGGCAGAACGGGATCGTTACGCTCTTACAGGTTCAAATTTACAGGAACGCAGCAACTTTTACATTTGCGGGGACCAGGCCAACCCCCGTCTTTGGTCCAGCCCCCCTTGAGCCCGACCCCGGGGGAGGCGCTGGCTAGGAGTTCGCCAACGCCGTGGGCGACGGGTCGCGGCAAGTCGCGGCGCGCCGACTCCGCCTTCAGCGTCGGGGGTGGACGCGGAGGTACTCCCGTGCGGCGTCGGCGACGAAGGACTGGATCGCGCACTCGCCGCGGGCGCACTGGATCCTCACGCGCCGCCAGAGCCGCCCGGATATCCGGGCGGTGAGCGTCACGAGAGGCTCCGTCGGCGTACGGCGACTTCGTCTAGGTCCCGCGGATATCCGTGAGCGGATGTCCATGCGGCCTCCTTGGCGGCTCGCGAGACGCGGCGGGCGTTCCATGGCGTCACTCGGTCGGGGCGTTCCGTGGGAGCCGCTCGCGGGCGCACCGGCGAAGTAAAAAACCCATACACCCGTCGTCGGCGCGACGCCAAACGGTCGGCGGTTCTCCGGAATCGCAGGCGGTGGCGCCGGGCGCAGGCCGTGAATCAGGCTCCTGCCTCCTAGGGGTGGCGCCCCGTCCACACCATCAGGGCCACGAGCAACGCGCCAATCACCGCCAGGATGACGAACACGCGCCTCCTCCCCCGCTTGCGCTCCTCCTTCACCACCACGAGCGGGATCGCCAGCCCGGCCTTCTCCTCCTCAGCGAGGCGCGCCTCGTAGAGTCGCTCGACCGCGGCCTTCACCTCGAGCGACGCCTTGTCGCCCCACGCGACCAGCTCCAGGACCTCGTCGAGATCCGCCGCCGTGAGCCCCATGTCATGCAGCGGCTCGACATCCGCGTTCCCCCCCTCGAAGTATGCCACCGCCTGCCGCACCCGCTCATTCGCCACTGGTCAGGTCTCCTTCGCGCGCCGCTTTCAGCTCGAAGACCGGATAGCCGGCGGCGACGGGCACGAACCTCTCGACCGGCGAGCCGGCGGGGATCGGGAAGTAGCGCTGCACGGTCATCTTGAAGCGATCCAGGTAGGCCTTCAGCACCTCCGGCTTCTCCGCGTCGGAAAGGGCCCGCAGCCGACACGCCTCGCCCCGCATGCCCTTGCGCAGCGTGACCTGCCCGCTCGCGCGCGCGTTCCGGACCCATTGCGTCTCCCCGCGCCCCGCCACCAGGAAGCGCCGGCCACCGTGCGCGAGGACGTCGATCGGCGTCGAGTAGAGCCGGCCGCTCTTCCGCCCGCGCACCTGGAGCAGGTAGTTGTGGGGGAGCGCGAGACCGAGGCCGACGAGTATCCCGAAGAGACGGTTGAAGACGCGATCGAACGGCGAGGGCGCGTCGAAGCGGGGCGGCCGCGCGCTCATGCGGCTGCCGGGCGCATCGGACAATTGAACCGCGTCTGCATCAAGGCGCTCACCGGGGCGCGCACACTCCTCGCGCAGCGCCGCCGCCGCGTCAAGGCTTGGCCCCGCAGCGAGGCGCCTCCGTAACCCCCCGGTCCTGTGCCGTGTAGACGCGGCCCAGGAGGTTCCCTGACGATGAAGCGAATTGCTGCGTCCCTGCTGGCCGTCGGCCTGCTCGCCGCCCCGGTGCTCGCCGCCGAGACGACGTCCCCGGCGACGGCCCCCGCTGCCCCCGCGACCAAGGCGGCGGATACCACCAAGAAGGCGCCGGACGGCGCCACGCTCGCGCCCGCCAAGACGGAATCGAAGAACCTGGCCATGGCGAAGAAGCCCGCGACCCACCGTCGTGGGCACAAGCGTCATGCCACCGTCACGAAGCCGAAGGCTGCGCCCGCCCCGCCCTCCAAGTAGTGCGGCGCCGAGGAAACCCCGTGGAGGCGGGCCGCGCCTCCACGGGGCGCTCCAAAAGATGTAAGACGATTCGGCACGTGAGCCGACTCGTCCAACCTGCCCTCCTCGCCGCCGCCCTCCTGCTCGCGAGCCCCGGGCCTGTCGTTGCCTGCCGCGACTTCGCCCAGGCGCCCGGCTCGCGGTGGCGCCTCGCATCCCGCCAGGGTGTCGCCTGGCTCGTCACGCCCTGCGGCGACCCGTTCTTCTCGATCGGGATCAATGCGCTCAACGGCGGCGCGCCGGCACGCGAGGCTGCGGGGCGCATCGCGTATCACTGGGGGTCCTACTACCCGCAGCTCGACGGCTGGCTGGCGACCACGCGCGCCCGTGCAGCGAGGTGGGGCTTCAACACCGCCGGCGCCTCGTCACTGCCACCCGACGTCCTGGCACTCCCCATCATCCCCGACCTCGAGCTCGGCCGCACGGCGCGCTTCCACTGGGTCGATCCCTTCCACCCCGCGACCGAGGAGCGGATGCGCGCCGCCGCCCGCCGCCTGGTGGCGCCCTACAAGGGCAGCCCCTTCCGCATCGGCTACTTCTCCGACAACGAGGTGGGCTGGTGGAACGGTGCGCTCTTCGCCTTCTATCTGGAGCAAGCGGCAACCAATCACACCAAGCAGCGGCTCGTGGCGCTCCTGCGCGAGGCCTACGGCGACGACTGGGACCGCTTCGCGCGTGACTTCGTGCCCCCACCGGGCGTCGCCTCCTTCGCGCATCTCCTGGCGCACGAGGGCGCGACGCCACACCTCCGGCGCGGCGGCGACGGCATCCAGGTTGTCCGCCGCTGGACCGCCGTGGTGGCCGAGCGCTACTACCATCTCGTCCACGACGCGCTCCGCGCGGCCGATCCCGACGCGCTCATCTTCGGCGACCGGCTCCCCATCTACTACGACCCGGCGGCCGTGCGCGCCATGGCACCCTGGGTCGACGCCATCGCCACCAACTACAACGTCGACAGTCCCGACGGCTGGATCGCGCGCTACTACTTCGACGGCCTGCGCGCGCTGAGTGGCGGCAAGCCGGTCCTCGTCTCGGAGTGGTTCTTCGCCGCGAACGAGAACCGCACCGGGAACCGCAACAACGGCCACCTGATGACCGTCGCGACCCAGGCCGAGCGGGCGCGCGGCGCGGCCGCCGCCGCCGCGCGCTTCGCGCGCGAGCCGGGGCTCGTCGGTGCGCACTGGTTCCAGTACTACGACCATCCTCGCGGCGGGCGCGACGACGGGGAGGACTACGACTTCGGGCTGGTTGACGTCGACGACCGGCCCTACGGACAGCTGGTCGCCGCGCTCGGGCGGGTGAACGCCCGCCTGGCGGCGTTCCACCGCGCCGCGCGCGTCGCGCCCCCTCGGCTGTCCGCCGGGCTTCCCGAGGCGCTGATCGACCCGCGCGACCGCTCGCTCGCCGAGTGGCCGAAGGAGCGCGCGCTCGTCGCGCTCAGAGCGCCCGCGCCCGAGGTTCCCTTCGGCGACCTCTTCGTCGCGTGGAGCCGCGAGGGTCTGTCGCTCGCCGTCATCGCCATGGACTATTACGCGCCCGAGCTGCTCGCCGCCGACGCCGACCTCCCGCTCGACGAGTGCTTCCACATCGACTGGGGGATCGACGCCGGACACGGGCCGCGCCGCTTCGCGCTCTACGTGGTCCCCCCGCGCACGCCCTCGGCCGTGGGCGACTACGTGATGCGCGTCCGCCTCTGCCGGATCGACGGCGACCGCTGCACGCCGGTCCCCGCCGCGGTCGTGACCTACTTCGGCGCCGACCAGCCACGCATCACCGCGGAGGTCCGCATCCCGTGGGACGCGCTCGGTGTCGAGGGGCCGCCGCCCCGCTCGCTCCGCGCGGAGCTCGCCGCCACCGCCTTCCACCGCGCGCGCTGGATGTCGACCAGCGGGCGGCCGCCGGCCGCGGCCCTCGCCGAGCCTTCGCGCTGGCGGCGCGTGACGCTTCAGCCCCGCTTCGCCCCGAAGCGGTCCCAGTGCGTCACCTCCTCGGCCGGGCGCCGACGCCCGACGCGGAACGGGCGCACGGGTCGGCCCATCGGCACCAGGGCCACGACCTCGTAGCGCTGGGGGATCGCGCAGATCTTCCGCACCTCGTCCTGGTAGATGCGGTAGACGGTCGTCAGCGTCGTGCCGATGCCGAGCCCGCGTGCGGCGAGCATCAGGTTCTGCACCGCGGGGTAGACCGAGGCGAAGGGCGTGCCCACGTCGAGCGGGCCCTCGGCGTCCTCCAGCGTCATGGAGATGTTCGGCATGAGGACCAGCACGAGCGCCGGTGCCTCGCCCAGGTGCTCGGCCAGGTGGCGCGACGCGGCGCGCATGCGCGCGAAGCTCGCCTCCTCCTCGGACGTGCGCGCCGCCGGCCGCGCGCGGAGCAGCGCCGGCTCGTAGCGATCGTAGGCGCGGCGGTAGACCTGGCCGAGCGCGCGGCGCGTCGCCGCGTCGGCCACCACCAGGAACTGCCACGGTTGGATGTTGCCGCCGCTCGGCGCCTGCGTCGCGGCGCGGAGGCAGGTCATGATGTCGGCGGCGGAGATCGGCGCGTCGGTGAAGCGGCGCACCGCCCGCATCGTGGAGAGCGCTTCGAAGAGTTCCATCACAGCATCGCGGTGTCGGCCTCGAGGCCGAGCAGGATGCGGCCGGCCAGCTCGAGCGTCGCCGGCGCCACCATCATGTGCTGGGTCGCCACGTGGATGTCGCGGAAGCAGCGCTGAAGCGGGCTCGCCGCGTAGACCGCCGTGCCACCACCCGCGCCGTACATGAGATCGACGGCGCGCGCCGAGGCGAGGGTCGCGTGGGTGGCCGCGAGCCGCAGGCGCGCGCGCTCCCGAACCTCGATCGCACCCGCTGCCTGCGCGCGTTCCCAGGCGGCGCCCACGGTCTCCGCGAGGAAGGCGCGCGCGGCGCCGAGCGTCGCCTCCGCCCGGGCGACCTCGGCCTGGATGACCGGCCGCTCCGCCAGGAGGCGGCGGCTGCCGGCCGGCGTCTTGCCTCCCGCCAGCGCGACCAGCTCGTCGAGCGCGCGGCGGGCGATGCCGAGCGCGACGCCGGCGATGCCGAGGGCGAGGAGACCGAAGACTGGGAAGGCGTAGAGCGGCCCGGTGGCGCGCGGCCGGTCCGTGATGAGCGAAAGCGAGCGGGCGGCGGGCACGAAGCGATCCTCGACCGCGATGTCGTGGCTGCCCGTGCCGCGCAGCCCGGCCACGTCCCACGTGTCGATGATACGGACCTGGGCGGCGGGAAAGAGGATGAGGCGGTTGTCGGGCATGCCGCTCGGGAGGAGCCGGGGCTGCCCGCCGTCGAGCACGACGCTCCCGCCCATGAGCCATGCGCAGTGCTCGCAGCCGCTCGCGAACGGCCAGCGGCCGGTCACCCGATAGCCGCCGTCGACCACCGTCGCCCTGCCGAGCGGGGCGAAGGCGCCGCCGCTCACGACCTCCGGGTCGCTGCCGTAGATCTCCCGGGCCGCGTCCTCGGCGAGGTAGGCGCTCGCCACGCCGCTCGTGGCGCCGATCATCGCCGACCAGCCGGCGGCACCGTCGGCCGCCGCGATGATCTCGATGGTCCGGATCATGGTCGCCGGGTCGACCTCGCCCCCGCCCAGCGTCCGCGGCACGCACATCTGGAAGACGCCGCCGGCGGCGAGCGCCCGCACCAGCTCGGGCGAGAGCCGGCGCTGGCGCTCGGTGTCGGCGGCCGCGGCCCGGATGCGCGGGGCGAGCGCGACAGCGGCGTCGAAGGGGGAGGGCTGCTGCTCGCGGCGGCGCGCGTCCGGCACGGGCGCGGACCATAGCCCGATCTCCGAGGAAGATGCCACCGCCCATTGGATCCGCCGAGCAAAGCGGCTAGGCGGGGACGAGGAGGTCGCCATGAATCTCACCGCCAAGCAGTGCACGCCCTGCCGGGGCGGCGTCCCGCCGCTCTCCCGCGCCGAGGCGGAGCGTCTCCTCCGCGAGACGCCGGGCTGGACCCTCGATGCCGATGCGACGCGCATCGAGCGCACCTTCAAGACGGCCGACTTCGCCGCCGCCCTGGCCCTGGTCGAGAAGATCGCCGCGATCGCCGAGGCTGAGGGCCATCACCCCGACATCAGCTTCGGCTGGGGCTACTGCCGCGTCGTCTTCTACACGCACAAGATCAAGGGGCTGCACGAGAACGACTTCATCATGGCCGCCAAGGTGAACGCCCTGGCCGCGGCGTCTTGAGCCGCCGCCTCGCGCTGGCTGCGCTCGTCCCCGCCGCCGCCCTGGCCGCGGACACTCCGGTTGCGGGAGCTAGGGCAGCGCCGTCGTCTTCCGCAGCTGTCCTGCCAGCACGGCCGGGTCCGAGGTGGGCAGCTCGCAATGCATCGCCTCGCACACGTAGGCCGTCGGCTTGCCCCCGATCGCGATCTTCTCGGCCAGGACCGGCGCCAGCCTGGCCAGCGACGGCACCTCGTCCTCGGTGGTCCGGACGATGATGCGGTTCGGCACGAACGTCCGTCCCAGCGTGTCGAAGAGGAGCCGGTCGTCACGCGCCCGCGGCGACACGACGACGATCTCCTTCGCGTGATCGAGGAAGAAGTCGAGCGCGCCGAGCATCGCGGGAAGCGCCGACGGCGCGCGCCCGAGTACCTGACCGAAGGCGCGCAAGGTGCCGGCCGCGCGCTCGCGATAGCGCGCGTCGCCGGTCAGCTCCGCGAGCCGGAGCAGGTTCAGCGCCGCCACCGAGTTGCCGGCGGGGAGCGCGCCGTCGTCGTCCGGCTTGGGGCGCGTGAGCAACGCTTCGTGCTCCGCCGCGGTGAAGAAGTACCCGCCCGCGGCGGCGTCGGCGAAGTCGGCGTCGAGCCGCTTCTGGAGCGCGATCGCCTGCCGCGGCCAGCGCGGGTCGGGGTCCACCTCGAAGAGGTCGAGGAGGCCGGCGATCAGGAACGCGTAGTCGTCGAGGAACGCCTCACCCGTCGCGCGCCCCTCGCTCAGCTCGTGCCGCAGGCGGTCCTGGGCGACCGCGCGCCCGACGAGCAGCGCCGCGGCCCTGCGGGCCGCGGCGAGATGGCGCGGCTCGCCCAGCACGAGCGCGCCACGCGCGAAGGCCGAGACCATGAGCCCGTTCCAGGCGACCAGGATCTTCCGGTCGGTCGCGGGCGGCTCCCGGCGGGCGCGCGCCGCGAGGAGCGCCGGGCGAGCCGCATCGATCGCCTGCGCCAGCTCCTCCACCGTGACCCCGGCGCGCGCCGCGACCTCGGCCGGCGGCCGCGGCCGCCAGAGAACGCTGCGGCCGTGATCGAAGTCTCCCTCCGGCGTGACGTCGAAGAAGGCCCGCACGAGCCGCCCCTCCTCCTCGCCGATGGCCGCGTCGATCTCGGCCCCCGTCCACACGAAGTACGCGCCCTCCCCGCCCGCGCTGTCGGCGTCGGACGCCGAGTAGAAGCCGCCCTCGGGGGACGTCATCTCGCGCGCGACGTAGTCGAGCGTCTGGCGCGCCACGCCGGCGAACTCCTCGCGCCCGGTCGCCTGGAAGGCCTCGAGGTAGAGCCCGGCGAGCTGTGCGTTATCGTAGAGCATCTTCTCGAAGTGCGGCACGCGCCACTGGGCGTCGGTCGCGTAGCGGTGGAAGCCGCCGCCGAGCTGGTCGTGGATGCCGCCCGCGGCCATGCGCTCGAGCGTCGCCGTCGCCATGGCGAGCGCCTGCGGGTCGCCCGTGCGGCGGTGATAGCGGAGGAGGAGCGCCGGCACCGACGGCCGGGGGAACTTGGGTGCGCGCCCGAAGCCGCCCCAGGTGGCGTCGAAGCTGGCGCTGAAGGCGGCAACGGCGGCGCGGATCGACGCCGCGGCGGGCACCTCGTCGCTCGCGCGCCCGGCGCCGCTCCCGAGGCGCCCGGCGAGATCGGCCGCCGCATCGGCGGCGCGCGCGGGATCGCGCGCGTAGATCTCCGAGAGCGTGCGCAGCACGGTCAGGAAGCCGGTGCGCGCCCCGCGCACGCCGTCGCGCGGCGGGAAGTACGTGCCGCCGTAGAAGGGCTTGCGATCGGGCGTGAGCCACACGTTGAGCGGCCAGCCGCCGCTCCCCGTCATCGCCTGCACGGCCTCGAGGTACACCGCGTCCACGTCCGGGCGCTCCTCGCGATCGACCTTGATGGCGACGAAGTGCGCGTTCAGGAACTCGGCGATCTCGAGGTCCTCGTAGGACTCCTCCTCCATGACGTGGCACCAGTGGCAGGTGGAGTAGCCGATGCTCAGGAGCACCGGCCGCCCCTCGCGCCGCGCGGTCGCGAAGGCCTCGTCGCCCCACGGGCGCCAGTCGACGGGGTTGTGCGCGTGCTGGAGGAGGTACGGGCTCGTCTCGAGGATCAGGCGGTTCGTGTAGCGGGGCGCGCCGTCGGGGCCGAGGTGATGCGTGCGGGGCGACGTCTCGGCGTCGCGCTGCCGCGCCGCCCGGGCGAGGCGGCGGGCGAGCGCCGCCTCGAACGCCGGGGCGCCGGGCAGCGGCCCCGCGGCGCGCTCGTCAGGCGGGCGGCAGCCGGCGAGGGCCGCCAGGAGGACGATCGCGACGAGAGCGCGCATGGGCGCGTGAGAGGCGGCGACCGGATTCGAACCGGTGCATGGAGGTTTTGCAGACCTCTCCCTTAGCCACTTGGGTACGCCGCCGCGCGAACGGCCTCATACTGGCG
>Ga0137371_10003449_pt1 | contig 12461 bp, 6 predicted proteins | sample SagtaG_7_FD_104919 | JGI IMG/M metagenome (GOLD analysis project Ga0137371, IMG submission 104919) | Vadose zone soil microbial communities from Sagehorn Ranch, Mendocino, California, USA - Sage1_R_40_16 metaG | ecosystem: Environmental > Terrestrial > Soil > Vadose zone | place: USA: California... | reverse complement strand
CCCGGTGTAGGTCCCACCACCCGGGCTGAACGTCGGCGTGGCTACCTGTTGCTGCTGCTGAATGGTGTAGGTGGCGCTGGCCACTCCGCTGTCGGTCATCCCGGGGGCCGCCGCCATGGCGTTGAGCGTGGTCGTCTGCGTGAAGGTCAGCGCACCGGTGTAGACCGCAGACGAAGTGGTTGGCGTGCTCCCATCGGTCGTGTAATGGATCGTCGCGCCGCTGGTGGCGTCACTGATGGTCACCGTCACCGACCCCGTGTAGGTCCCGCCACCCGGGCTAAACGTCGGCGTAGCCACGACAGTGGAGCCGGTACCCGCGTTGCCGAGCAGCACCGAGATCGTGAGGGCATGGAGGTTGGCGACCGCTAGGTCCTGCACTCCGTCACCATTGAAGTCGCCCACGGTCGCATATACGGGGTCACTGTCCACAAGGAAGGTCTGCGCCGGCTGGAAGGTGCCGTCACCATTGCCGAGCAGCACAGTTACCGTATTGCCGAGATGATTGGTAATTACCAGATCCGGCTTGCCATCGCGATTGAAATCGCCCACAGCCACGAAATAAGGTTTCGTGCCCACACCGGCAAAGGTCTGTGGTGCCTGGAAGGTTCCGTCGCCGTTGCCCAGCAATATGGAGAGAGTGTTGTCATTCAAGTTGGCTACTGCCAGATCTGGCTTGCCGTCGCCATTGAAATCGCCTACGGCCACACCTGCAGGGCCGTTACCCACGGTTAAGCTCGGCCCCGGCAGGAATGTTCCGTTGCCGTTGCCTAGCAGCACTGTAACAGTATTGGAAGGGGAACTGGTGCAGTCCAGGGGGCAACCGTAGTCAGCCACCGCCAAATCCAGTTTGCCATCCCCATTGAAATCGCCCACCGCGAAGTACCAAGGATTCAGCCCCACAGGAGTGACCTGTGGCGCCAGGAAGGTCCCGTCGCCATTGCCCAGAAGCACTGAGACGGTGTTGTCGCCCACACTAGAAATCGCCAAATCCGGCTTACCATCACCATTGAAGTCACCCACCGCTACAAGTGCGGGATGCGTGCCTATAGGCAAGGTTCGCGGCGGCTGAAAGGTGCCATCGCCGTTGCCTAACAGCACCGAGAAGCTGTTGTCACCATAGTTGGAAACTGCCAGATCCAATTTGCCATCGCCATTGAAATCGGCTGTGACGACATACCAAGGAAAGCCCCCACCGGAAGCGAAATACACACTTCGCGCGGCTTGAAAGGTTCCGTCGCCATTACCTAACAACACATAAATGTTCCAATCCCCAAAGTTGACCACCGCCAGATCCAACTTGCCATCGCCGTTGAAGTCCCCGACAGCGATGCCCGAAGGGCCGTTCTTAGATCCGGCTACATACTCTGTCTGGGGATTGAACAACGGCGTCTGCGGCGCTGTCTGCGCCAATGCCGAATCTGCAAATGCCAAAAGGAAGCATGACGTCGCTGCCACCAGCAACGATGACTTTTCTAATCTTCTATTCATGGAACACCCAGCGAATGAATTTCAGCGTCATGCTTACACGGCTACAAAACCAACCAAGGAATCGATCACCCGATCTGCCCTTTGCGGCAAACCAGCCGGACGCCCACCACAAAATCCCTCGTTCGCGCTCGAGGCTTTCTCCGCGCCAACTCTAAGAGGGGGCGTAGGTGCGAATCAATCGGTGGGTCACCTGAATTCGATGGGGATAATAACCTGAACGAGAATTCCGACTTCCCCTCAACAATTATCTTTTTTTATGTCTTAACGTGGGCACTGAAAGCGGTGCACTCCGACCCGCAGTTCGGAGCAGCAGCTAAGGTCGACACCACGCGTTATGGCATGCCCGTATTGGTTTTGCCGGCCAGCTCGATGAAAGCGTGTGGAGTCGAACTACTTGGCCTCAAGCCTGCACCAATGAATCAAGGCTCGCGGACTCAGCATGCCTTCGGTGCCCAAGCAGACCAAGAAAGGGTCTAGACTTTATACTCCGGAGACGCCCAACACAGTCCGAAACCTAGGCAGTAACAGCGCACGGTCTTCCGGAGTCAACCAGACGACCCACGCGCAGGCGGCGGCCAGCACCACGGTGCACAACCCCATGGCGGCCCAGCGTACCAGCATCGGCCCAGGCATCATGTGGTGGATTGCCCAGCCGGCGGTCAACACGGCTGCGGAGACTGCAGCGAAGCCCGACCAGAAACGCCGAGCGAAAGCACCATACGATTCGCCGATGATTTGGCATGTGGCCTTGACTACGAAGTGGTAACAGCCGATTGCCTCACCGAGGGTCAGTCCGACCGGCACAGCTCTAAGGCCCAGGCGTGGGAGCAACGCCGCGACCAACCCAATGCCCACGATCGCAGAGAAAAAATAACCGATTGCTTGAACCTTATGCCGGTTGGTGGCAGTTGCCACGGTCGAGCTCGCAGCCCAGGGCGTCTGGAATGCCATCAAGATCAGGAACAACCGCAGCAACGTCACATCCGGTTCAATGCGACCACGGGTCCAGACCGTGATGACCAGCGCGCCTTCGTACCAAGCGCTGGCGGCAACTGCGAGAGTAACGGCGGCTACTGTAGCCACGGTGACGCGGTGAACCATGCGCAGTTTTTCAAATTCGCCGAGGGTCTCCAGCCTGGCGAAGTCCGGACACAGCGCGAGATTGATGCTGTACAGCCCCTGACGGACGACGTCGATCATGGCCTTCGTGACCGAAAGCACAGCCACTGCCAAGCCGCCCAAAGCCGCAGAGACCACGAGAATGCTCCCTTGGTAGGCAATCAGATTGCCGACCAAGAGCAATGCAAATAGGAAGCTTGGATACGCCAATTCCTTCAGGACCGAAAGCTTCGCTTTCGCAATACCCGGAAGCAGGGCAGGAAAGCGTCGGCGAACGTCGAGGAGCACAAAGAGCGAGATGAAGCCGACCGTCAGGATTTGCAGAGAAGAGATGGCCAGCATTCCTCCACCCAGGATCAAGACCAACGCCGATAAGAGGACGACGAGTAGCTGTTGTGCGTTTGCTATCCACTGTGAGCGCGCCAGATTACCCGTAGTCTGATAGATCGCGCTGATCAATCTCATTGGCATTGACCACATCACATAGCCGGCGAGCAGGATGATGACCAGCGTCGCAGTTGTCGGCTTTGTCGTCCTCAATCCGATCCAGTGGGGAATGGGGAAGAGCCATACGAGGCTAGCCACGAGCAAAGTAACGCTTGCCGAAAGCAGAAGGTAAAAGAACAAGGAGCTATGCTGGACGGTACGGTATTCATCAAGATCGTTTCTGGCGTAGGCTTGGGTCAGCCGGTTGACCGCCGCCCATTGCATTCCGATGTCGAGGCTGCCCAGGTAGCCGACGGCGGCGAACAGCGCCAAATACTCCCCATATGAAATCAGTGACCAGTAACGCAAAAAGAGCGGGACCAGCACCAGCGACCCCAGCCGCACCATCATGTGTCCAAGAAAAATGGCATTAGCGGCTGGAAGTACGCGGCGAAGCACTACTCACGCTCCTCTATCATGCGCGCGGCGGGGGTATTTCCTGCGCCAATGGCCGGATTCTCGGGGCTGCTGGCAGCGTGGTCATCGGCCTTCGTCGCCTTCAAGGGGAGGCAAGATCCTAACCATGAACCCGGCAAAGTCCATTTCTCCTTCGTCCTTGGCATGTTCCGGCCCTAACTACTTCTAAAGACAGCCGCCAGCGCGGAGGGGTCAAACGAGTTTCGCAGCAGCAGGGAGAGGGGCTTTCTGTCAGCAACAGTCAGTAATGACGCGAAAAGACTGCTGTCCTTGGGCCAGCTTGCATCTATGGCTCGGCAACGAAGGCAAGTCTCACCCTCGGGATGAGCGATTTTCCGGACGATTTGCAGCAGTCCGGGTTGGTAGGGGAGATGGGCGACCTGGCAGCCGAGCAAGTACGCCTCGCGGTGGCAAGAGATGTTTCCCGGAGCGAAGGATCGGTGAACAACGCGGAACATGGCTAAGTCGGGTTCTGAATCCCCAATCGCCAAAACGTCATCTGCCGGCAGCCCGACGAAAGCCAGAAGCGAGAGCAATCCAGTGCCCTTGTTGATCTCTTTGGCGAGAATGGCTGTGTCCAAGCCCGTATGATGAACTTGGAGCCGATCGGCCTTCAGACTCGCCAACAGATCCTGCACTAAAAGAGGAGGCAGTGGCTTGGTTCGGCCGTCTTGGTAGGTAAACGCGCGTAGCGAATATTGGTAACCGCCGTTTAGAAAGATTCCGGGAATCCGCTGAAAAGCATCTTGCGCCTGCTCCAACTGCCGCTGGGATTCCGTGCTGACGAGCACGCGCTCTTGCTCACTGACCGCGTCCCAAAGGACGCTCCCATATTCAGCCACGCCGCCAGCGAAGCCATAAGCACGGCAATATTGCTTTACCTCGTGCAGTGTGCGAGCCGTATTGACGGCAGTTGCAAACCCATGGGCATGAAGCAAGGAGATCGCCTTGATGCCCGCAGCCGTGGTCGAAGGAAAGCCAAAGACCATTCTGTCCAGCACGCCATCAATATCTGTCACGACGAGGGGCGTGTGCCAGTGAATCTCGCGCGGACGATGGCACAGCTTACCGCACTCCCGGATTGTTTCTCCAACGAGGAAGTTCCAAGCTGAAATGTATTGCTGTTGAAACTCGCGCCGCCGGTGTAGGAGCCGAGGATTTTGTAGACCAAGTGTGGCTTGATCCTGCGCCCACAGGCCAGCCAGCAGTTTGTTTAAAAAGAGGCGTTTCTCGACATGAAGGTCGCCACTTTCTTTGACATATTGATGGACGAACTGCGTCGATTCTTTCTCCGAAAGCCGGAAATGAAAAATAACGTCAGCCAAGTCATAGGCTGGGTCGGTTATGCCAAGCTCATTCTTCCCCTGGCCATGATGTTCGAAATCCGTCTTCAGCAGTCTGGAATCGACGACCACCCATTCTTGGCGCGACATTTTGCTGTCAGTCAGGATGGGCACCGGGTGCTGTTGTCGCGACAGTTCGTTTTGAATTCGGTGGCGCTTCAAAACTGAGACGATCCGTGAGTTGTAGGCGCGACTCAGAGCGTTCGCCAATATCTCGGAGCCCTTATGACGACCCGCACGGACTAAATCCGGCGTGGGATCAGTGCCCAGACTCAAGCTGCGCGCCCGCGCCGCAACGTAGGCGGCAAGGGACTTCGTCCATGCATGTCGATCCGGAGCAAAAAGCGCCGACTCTCGCGCTCCAGCAAACCATTCTGTGTAGAGGATCCCATCACGCAAGCCGAGAATGGGCGGAACGAACTGTGCCAGTTGCTCGCCCGATCGAAAGGCGTGGTACCCCAGCCATCCCCAGCCCACGCTTTTGGCGAGGACATAACGGACTTCCGTGGCACCAGCATCATCCTTCAGATGAATTTCATAAACTCGCTTGAGGCGAACGTCCACTCGCTCCGGCGGCTGGCCTTCCCACCGTAGGTTCAACTCGTCTGTCTTCGGGTTCGGCGCGAGCCGGGCTCCAACATAACCCCGACCTTTAAAATACTCGCTTAATCTAGCTGCCACAGCCCCCGATTCCAGCAATTGTTGCTTGTAGCGTTCGGCAGGTTCTAATGTGAGCACTTTGATTTTTGAAAGAGCCTGCAAAGTGGGCGAGTTTTTCCAATCGGGAAAAGCCGGTTCAGCCGGATTCAGCATCACCATGTCTTCGTCTGAGAAGCCTGCTTGGCGAAGCAGATGGACAGCCTTGGCGATAGTTTGTCCTGTATGGATCGACTCGTCCACAATCAACAGGCGTGCGTTTTTTCGGGCAGCTTTTCGGAGCGCGTCTCGCTCCCACACGGCCAGGCCCTTTCGGGGGCGAACTGCGACCCAGTCCGTGTCTCTAAGCCCGGTGCTGAGATAGGCGCACAGGAGGGGCGCCAGGAACGAGCCCGCTGTACGCAACCCCAGCACCATGGCAGGCCGCGCAGGTTCGGGGAAGGCGGCAACAAACTTCCGTCCCAGTTCGAGGCAATCAAAAGGAGCAAAGTCTCTCGACCGGAAGAAAGCGGGGACTTTCGGGCGAAGATTCCACAAACGTCCGGGAAGGTCGGCGGGCAGCAAGCTTGTCAATTGATCGCGCTGCTGGAGGAGGATCGCGCGGTCGGGGGCCGCAACGATCAGTGAGTGCCGCAGAAATTCAGTCACAGCTGCTGCCCAGACCCCTCTCCAGCGATGCAACCGAAACAACCACGCTGTACGAAATCTGCCTGCGGCGTCGAGCAGCTTCTCCACCGCCTGTACCCCATGGCGGGCCAAGGGCAGGAGTTGGCTAATCTTGGAAAAATCATACCTATTCCCGACAAGATAGTCGTCGACTGCGTCCAAGATGGCGCAAGAGAGCAAGAAAACATTCGTGGTCACCTCAGATTGCTGCCAACCCTCTTGCACCCGATCGAGCTTGTCCAGTTCTTCAGAGAGGTAACGCACCACTTCCCGGATCGTGGGAAAGGCATTTAGGCACCAGGGATACTGAGCGTAGAAGCTCGACTCTACTGCTGCAGGTGCTCCGGGAAGGGGCTTTTGAGCGTGTGCGTGGCCGGTGACTGGGCCACTGGCAGGCTTCTCTCCTGTCCAAGTTGAAGTGTGTCTCTCTGTGTTCGCGAATGTCCGCTCCCCCGTACTCATTGGTGCTTCGCCTCCATCTTCGAGAGCCTAGTGTTCCTTAGGAGTCTGCGCTATTTCCCACCGTGGTGTGGAAGGGTTTCCTGTACTGATTGAGGCGGCTGATCCTGGCGTTGGTTGAGTGGCGCGCCCGCGGTTGCCGGAGTGATCGCATCGATCAACTCGCAGATCTCTTTCAAGAGTTTCTCCTGGTCATCGAGAGAACTAAAGGTGTGGTCTGACCGCGGAATGATTTGCACTCTTACTTTTCCCAACGCGCGCAATTGCTTGAGTTCGCGGCCAACTACCTCGCAGAGATCATTTAGTCGTGGATCGCTTTGCGCATATAGGAAAGTCACATAGGCACCCCGCTCGGCCAACATTCGCAAATTAGCGGCGAGCTGAATCGATTCGGCAGACATTCTTCCTCCGGAAGCGAATTGCGTCCTTGCCTGAAATCCGAGCGCCCGCAGGATATTTCGGTAATTGGCCTTTCCGGTGAGCAGCTTGCACCAGCTTCTAAGATTAAAGAGGGCGAAATTCCAATAATAAAAGGCCGCACTGCGGGTAACCTGATCCGAGTTTTGGCCCTCATCTTCGGTCATCTGTAGGTTGATCAGGAATGCGCCCACTACTCGCGGGTCACAACAGGCTGTCTGGAGTGAAATGCGCGCTCCAGAGCACCCACCCAGCAAGATGAAACGACCGACGCCCCTTGTTGCCTCCAAAAAGTGCATGGCATCTTGCGTTTCCCTTACAGCGCTCTTATCGAACGGGAGATTGTCATAACGGACCGCGCTATCTCCGATTCCAGAGAAGTCAAACCGAAGGACCACGAAGCCCATGGCAGCCAATGCTCGTGCCATTCCTACGTAAATGCGCCCTGGTGCAACGCGGTGCACGATTCCCGGGTTTAACAGGATTACGGCAGGCTTGGGGTGATTCCCGTTCCTCATTGGAGGATCGGTCAGAATCCCTATCAAGGATTTCACTTCTCCGAAAAGGACGGCCTCTTCTCTCATGCGTGCACCCTATGGGTCCAGCGAACAATTGAGTGGAGTATCTGGCTGGGTACAAGCAAGCTGCCATCGGAGGTTGGGCGCCAAATCTGAGGGCCATCGAAGCGCTGATACTCGAGGCGAGTCTCCGTTTGGCTGAAATGTTCTTTCAAGTTCGCTTCGCCGGCCGTTTGGTCGCTTTGAATGACCAGAACATCCTTGGCCGGACTCACCGCAATTGGCGGAAGGTCTATCTTTTCGAGTTCGGCACGGAGGAAGCGCGACAGAGGGAAGCCGAGCACGTCCAAGTAGCCCTGGGGTTCCTGTGCACTGCTTGGTTTCGGGCGAAAGCGGAGCATTTCTTTTTGCAGACGCAGTAAGCCGTCGAGATAACCCTTTCCGCTTACCACTGGATCCCAAAGAACCATGCTTTCAAGATCGGCTCGTTCAGCGGCAGCAATCATCGCCAGGGTTCCGCCCAGTCGCAGTCCTATAAGGCAGACTTGAACCACGGCCGTCCTACTCCTCACCTCGGAAATGGCAGTCGAGATGTCCTCCAGCCATTGAAGAATTGTGCCCTCTTCCCTACTGCCGGACGAGTCGCCGCAGCCGTAGTAGTCAAACCGTAGAACCGGGAACCCGGCGTCAGACAGGCGCGCGGCAAGCTGACGAAGAGCCCGATGAGAATTGATGTATTCGTGCCCCACCGGTTGACAAACAACGACTGCACACTTCCGGCGCCTCTCGAGGCTCGGCTCATGGTAGCATCCGAAGAGCAATTTATCGGGCGAGCCGAAATAGAAGGGCACGACTTTTTCCGCAAGCCTCATTGGCAGGACAAACGTTCTTTGCAACTGGCTGCAAGTTGCCCGAGAGTCTGAAATGCGAGTTCATTGGGCTTGATACGCAAACCTAGCTCCTTCTCCAGCGTGGCAACCACTTGTGTAGCCAACAGTGAGTGACCTCCCAAATCAAAAAAGTTGTCGTAGATGCTCACTCGCTCCACTTTGAGCACGTGCGTCCATATGTCCGCCAACAGCTCTTCGATGGGTTCACGAAATCCTTCGAAAGATTGGCCGTCGCTGACCTCCACATGATCCGGTGCTGGAAGTGCGCGCCGATCCAATTTCCCATTCGCTGTTAATGGCAGCCTTTCCAGTTGGACAACAATGGGGACCATGTAGCTGGGCAATTTCTCCTTCACGAAGTTGCGTAGGTCTTTGAGCGAGGAGAACTCTTCCTTTGCCAGTACGACGTAAGCCACTAGGCGCGGATCATCTGGACGATCCTCGCGAACGATGACGCAGGCATCACGGATGGCAGGATGCTCACGCAGCACGGACTCGATCTCGCCCAACTCGATCCGAAATCCACGAATCTTCACTTGATTGTCTATCCGGCACAGGCATTCAATATTTCCATCCACTCGATAGCGCGCGAGGTCACCCGTTTTGTAGAGGCGCGAACCCAGTTCGCAATCGAACGGGTTCGGGATGAATTTCTCGGCGTTCAAGTCGGAACGATTTCGGTAGCCCCGCGCCAAACCATCACCGCCAATGTAGAGCTCCCCAACCACGCCCACGGGCACCGGCTGCATGTTGCGGTCAAGCACGTACATTTGGGTGTTCGCGATCGGGCGGCCAATCGGAATAGGGGCTGCGGATGATGTGACGGAGTGGAAGCTGGACCACACGGTAGTTTCCGTGGGGCCGTACATGTTCCAGACCGAGCATGCTCTAAGGATCAACTGCTCTGCTAGTTCTCGGGGCATCGCCTCACCGCCACAGAGAATCTTCAAGTTCGCTTTTCCCGGCCATCCCGATTCAAACAACAGCTTCCAAGTGGACGGCGTTGCTTGCATTACCGTAATCTCATAATGGTCCAGCATCCTCCACAATCGCTGCCCGTCCTGCGAAGCTTCGCGACTGGCGAGCACACAGCGAGCGCCTACCATTAGAGGCAGGTAAAGCTCAAGAGCAGCGATATCGAACGATATCGTGGTGACGGCCAGCAAAGAATCTTCCTCTGTGAGCCCTGGCCGGTCTCGCATGGACGTCAGCAAATTGACGAGCGAACGATGACAAATCTGAACCCCTTTGGGCCGGCCTGTTGATCCTGAGGTGTAGATTACATACGCCAGGTTTTCTGGTTCAATCTCGGTCGCCGGATTTTCTTGGCTCTCCCGAGAGATGATTGGCCAATCTTTGTCGATGCGGACGAGTTTCTCCACTTGCTCGCTCAACGTGCTGCGGAATGGCTCGTGGGTAATCAAGAGCTGCAATCCGGAATCCTCGATCATGAACGCGAGTCGCTCTTCCGGATACGCTGGGTCAAGCGGTACATAAGCTCCGCCAGCTTTCAGGATGCCCAACAGGGCTACCATCATCATGACCGACCGTTCCATGCAAATGCCTACCAGCACTTCAGCGCCCACTCCTAACTTGCGAAGATGGTGCGCAAGTTGATTGGCACGAGCATTCAGCTCTCGATAGCTGAGTCGTTCCCCTTCGCACACGACCGCCGTGGCTTCTGGCGTCCGCTCCACCTGGGCCTCAATGAGTACATGCAGGCAGCGGTCCCTAGGGTAATCCACCCGCCTATCATTCCATTCGACGACAATCCGGTTTCGCTCTGCGTCGGTCAAGACAGGCAATTCCGCGATGTGCTTTCCTGGCTCCGCCGCCGCGCCCGTAAGCAGGGTATTCCAATTTCCGACCATTTGCGTGATGGCTGAGTCGTCGAACAGATCGGGGTTGTACGTGATGGGCCCAAAGATACGGTCTCTGCGGTCGTCGAGCACGACCATCAAGTCGAGCTTGGAACCTCCGTTGGAGATTTCCCCAGTCACTAAATCCCACCCAGAGGCGATACTGGGCATCTGGGGCTGCTGCGAAAGGATCACCTGAAACAGAGGATTTCGACTGGGATCAGGCCTATGTCGGAGCTCTCTTACGACGTAGGGAAAAGGAGCGTCTTCGTGAGCCAACGCGTCCAGAACCACTCCCCTCACACGCGACAGTAACTCCCGGAACGTGGGGTTGCCTGAGAGGTCGATCCGCAGCGCGAGCGGATTTATAAAACAACCCAGCAGGGGCTCAACTTCAGCCTGCTTACGGCCCGCAGTCGTGCTGCCCACGGTTATATCCTCTTGACCCGTATAACGATGGAGCAGCGCGACAAACCCAGCCAGCAAAGTCATGTAAAGCGATACTCTTTCCTGCTGGCTGAGGTGCCTGAGCGTCCTAACTAAGTCTGCGGGCAGTGTGAATCTTTGAATCGCACCGCGATGCGTTTCGATCGGCGGTCGTGGACGATCGCTGGGCCACTGGAGCGAAGAAAGCTCGCCCGTTAGCTGCCTGCGCCAGTAGGCCATGTGTTCGGACCCGGTATGGTCGGACCACCTTTCCCGCTGCCAGTACGCAAAATCTGCATACTGAACGGGAAGTTCTGGCAGTGGGGAGGGCTTGCCCGCCGCAAAGACTTCGTAAAGTGTTACGAGTTCGGGGAGGAAAACCCGGTAAGCGGATGCCGCGTCGGAGATGATTTGATGAACAGTCATGTAAAGGCGATGGCGCTCATCGTCCATGCGTACCAGCAAGGCACGCATCAATGGACCCGTTTTCAAGTCGAATGGACGCTGTGCATTCTCCGTTGCCAAACGCACCGCTTCCGCCTCGCGCTCTGCTTCCGGAAGCTTGCGTAAATCCGTCATCGGCAACGGAAACACGCGAGGAGCCGGGTGAACACTCTGGATGGGCTCACCCGCAGTAGCTTCAAACGTCGTGCGCCAGATCTCGTGGCGGCGAATAATCTCAAGTAAGCACCGTTCCAACACAGCCACGTCGAGCGGACCTTGCCGGTCAACGACGATACTTTCATTGTAGAAGGGGACATCGCCCGCAATTTGCCCATGGAGCCAGATCTGTTGCTGAGCGAAAGATAGAGGTACAGGTTCCCCCGGTGGACGAGGGCAGATCAAAGCCCGTTCCCCCCTCTCTTTTGCAGGCTCGCCGCGTAGGTATTTTTGAAGGAGCCTGCGCTTGGCTTCAGAAAGTCGGGCAAGGTCAGACTTTGCGTCGCTTTCCTGTTGATGTATCGCTGTCTCTCTCACGGTCAAGTGGTCGGGAAGCGGAGCGGTAGTCTCGTCAAACCGCGCAACCCGAGATTCGAGCGCCAGACGAGTGGTCCGGACTCAAGTGCCCAGTTGGGCAGCCGGCGCAGCATCAACTCAAAGGCAACCTGACCTTCGATCCGCGCCAGCGCCGCACCGAAGCAGAAGTGCGCCGCCCAACCGAACGCAAGATGCCGGTTGTCGGCGCGGGTGATGTCTAAGCGGTCGGGATCAGGAAATCTCTCCGGATCTCGATTCCCGGCGGCCATTACCGCAATTACAGCCTGGCGCTTTCGAATCCGCCTTCCACCCAGAATCGTATCTTCCGGAGCCAAGCGGGCAGTATGCTGGCTGGGGCTTTCGTAGCGCAGCAACTCCTCTACGGCCGATGGGATCAGCGAGAGATCGGAGCGGAGTTTTTCGAGTTGGTCGGGATTCCGCAGCAGGGCAAGCACACCGTTTCCGATCAGGTTCGTGGTGGTCTCTTGGCCCCCCACCATGGTCACAATGCAGTTCGCGACCACTTCCTCCTCGCTTAACCGGTCGCCCTGAATTTCCGCATTCATCAACGAACTTACAAGGCCGTCATGAGGGTGGAGACGCTGCTCGCGCATGGCGGAACGGAAGTAATCAGCCATCTCCAGAACGCTCTTAAGAATTCGTGGCGCGTGTTCCGGATTGTGCTGGAAGTTGCCGAGCATCTCAGCGAAATCTTGGGACCACGCTTTCAACTGTTGG
>Ga0137371_10003443_pt1 | contig 12463 bp, 11 predicted proteins | sample SagtaG_7_FD_104919 | JGI IMG/M metagenome (GOLD analysis project Ga0137371, IMG submission 104919) | Vadose zone soil microbial communities from Sagehorn Ranch, Mendocino, California, USA - Sage1_R_40_16 metaG | ecosystem: Environmental > Terrestrial > Soil > Vadose zone | place: USA... | reverse complement strand
CTCGCCCGCCAGCTCGGCGTCTGAGCAGAGGAGAAGCGGACAGGACGCCCGCTTCTCTTGCACGAATTATGGCAAGAACTGATTCGTATACAACGCGTCAAAATTCATGCTCTTAACAGGCTTGCCTGACGCGTCAAGAATGCCATTCGAACTCAGCATAAATTCGGGATAGCCGTGCCAGGCAGCAGCATCCTGCAAGCCCCATTTGCGTCCAGGATCAGCATAGCGCGGGCTGAGGTAGTCCTGACTGGCAAAGACGAGGCCGGTATCAGGGAAGGCTCCTTTGTTTTGATCAATGAGTATCTGCGCCGACTCCTGAGTGTGCGCGCGCGCGAACTCGTAGCCCTGGGAGGTCGCGGCCATGAATCTACGCAAGAGATCCGGCTTTTGTTTGATCTCATTAGGACCCGCGATAATGGTAGGTGTGTAGTAGTCAGAAACACCATTATCCGTGATGTAGAAGGTATTCAACTTCAGGCCCTCGCGCTGCGCCTGAATGCCCTCCCAACCTTCGAAGATCCACTCGAAATCGACCTGTTTGGACTTCAAAGCCTGAATGGGATCAACGTTCAGCGTCACATTCTTGAATACGCCCTTTCCACCATCATGCTTGATAATTTCACCCACGACAGCAGGTTCATAAGCAGCGCCACCACCACCATAGACCTTGCCATCGAGATCGCGCGGTCTGTCCAGGCCCGAATCAGCACGTGCAACCAGCGCAGATGTATTGTGCTGAATGATAGCGGCAATTGATACAACAGGCTGCCCGATTGCATAATCAGATACAACTGACTCTGTTGCACTGATCCCCACATCGGCCTTGCCGGTGCTCACCAGCGTGTCGGGATTGATGTTAGACGAGTAGGGCAACAATTGCAGGTCGATCCCCTGGTTGCGATACCAGCCCTTCGCCAGCGCGACATAGATCCCCGTGTGGTTCGTATTGGGCGTCCAGTCGAGCGCCAGAGTCATATGCGTGAGGCTGACCGTCTTCGTTGTTCCCAGGGAACTCGTTGTCGTCGTCGTTGCTCCCCGCTGCTGTAGCACAAATACGCCTACGATGACGATAATCAGGATAACCGGCAGAGCAATGGTCAATAACAGACGCGCGCGCGAGTTCATAGCCATCTCCTTTACGGAATTTAACGGTTCTCAGCTCCCTGATACCAGGGCAGCGCGATACGTTCGAGCAGCGATACAAAGCCGAAGAGCAATAGACTGAGCACCGCCGTGACCAGGACGGCGGCAAATACCAGGACCACAGCAAACGAGTGGGCAGCCTCTTCCATGTAGAGGCCAAGCCCGCGATAGGCCGCGACGTATTCGCCCACGATCGCCCCGGTGACGCTGTACGTCGCGGCTATGCGCATGCCGGAGAAGAATGAAGGCATCGCACCCGGCAGGCGCACAAGCCACAGGATCTGCCAGCGCGAGGCGCGCATACTCTGCATCAGGCGCAACAGGTCCGTGTCGGTCCCTAGCAGACCATCGGCGCAGGCCACCGCGATAGGAAAGAAACAGTACAGGGTGACGACGATCACTTTGGGAGCCAGGTCGTAGCCGAACCAGATAACGAGCAAGGGTGCCAGGGCAATGATCGGGATCGTCTGCGAGATCACCAGTAGCGGGTAGACGGCCCTGCGTATCCACGACGAGAGGTCGAGCAGGACCGCCAGCGCCAGGCCGAGCAGCGTTGCGATCCCCAGGCCGATGACGGTCTCCAACAGCGTTTGCAGCGTGTGGCCGGAGATGACATCCCAGTTGTCGAAGAGCGCCTGCACAATCGCAAAGGGCGACGGGAGCAGGCGCGGACTGATCTGGCTGGCGCTCACGGTGAGTTCCCACAGCAGGATGAGTGTTACCAGCAGGACGATGGCGGGACCATAACCGGCAATGCGGCGCAGACTCGCCGATCCGGCATACTCAGGTTGCGCAGCTATGCTCATATGCGTTGCTCCTTCATTAATAGCGCCACCAGCTCCTGCTCCAGTCTGACGGCCTGCTCCCACGCCAGATGCTCCTGCAGGCGTGGGCGTGGCAGATCGACCTCTGCAACACGCAATATGTGTGCAGGACGTGCGCTCATCACATAGATGCGATCGGAGAGCAGGATAGCCTCGCGCACATCGTGCGTAATGAAGAGCACGCTGGCATGCAGCGATTGCCAGAGATCGAGCAGCCAGGTCTGCAACGAGAGCCGCGTCAGGGCGTCGAGCGCGCCGAACGGCTCATCCAGCAGCAGGAAGGAGGCGTTGAACAGGACTGTACGCAGAAGAGCCACACGCTGACGCATGCCGCCTGAGAGCGTCGCGGGATAGTGGTGCGCGAACTCCGCCAGGCCGAAGCGCTTCAGCAGCTCGCGCGCCTGCTTTAGAGCCTGTTTGCGCGGAATGTGGCGCACATCCAGTCCGAGCAGCACATTCTCCTCGACGGTGCGCCAGGGCAGGAGGAGCGGCTGCTGCGGCATGTAGCCAGACTTGCCCGCGCGCCTCGACGTGGCATCGCCATCGAGCGCAACCAGGCCCGCGCTCGGCTCATCGACGCCCGCGATGATGTTGAAGAGCGTACTCTTCCCGCAGCCGCTAGGCCCGATGATCGTCACGAACTCGCCCTGGCCTACCGTCAGATCGATGGGCGTGAGCACTTCCAGGGCGCCCCTGCGATCGCGAAAGACCCTGGTAATGCCCTGGACCAGCAACTTATCAGTATCCATAAGACCTCCCTCACTCCCTGTGTAACTCTTGAGTAGGGATGGGGCTTGCCCCCATCCGCTTCCCCAGAACACTGCCCCCGAGCCTGATCACGCTGGCCGAGCCGGATGGGGGCAAGCCCCAATCCACCTCACGTAATGAGTTCTGGGGCTGGTGAGAGGACAAGCGCAAGGCCCCCTCCCTGCCCCACCACCACCCCTTGTCCCTACTGTTACATCGTTACGCGAATTGTATCGGGGGCAAGCCCCATCCCTACTCAAGAGTTACCTGCTTGTAAGAGCAAGCAAAAGCCGCAGCCCTGATCCTATAAGGATAGCGGGGTGCGGCCTATGGAAGACAATCATGATGCCGCTCCCTTCGCTGGTATTATCCAGATCAGGTTCATAGGGTCGGCACCACGCGTGCGTGCATGCGGTGGTTGCCCTCTCAGCCTGTCGGCTCCCCTGGCAAATGCATGTGAATAGGAATATGTACATTCTGTTACTTTATAGAGTATAGCACATAGTGGTAAGGGCCCTACAGATTTGCGCGCGACTGCCGATAGGGAAAAGCATATCAATGGCAACATTGATTCTCCTGAACGTTTTGTTCTCGCGCCACAACGAGGTGGCGCGGGGACGATTCTCCGCTAAGAGGATGGAATTCCTATGGTTGACTCTTCCCCCGCTTCTCCTTCTCCTGCCGAGTCACGGCGTACTCGGACAATTCTGGATTTCGCGCTGTATTATGCCGATGAGGGGCTGCGCGTCCTGCCCCTGCACTCGGCTCGCTCACCCGATAGTTGTACCTGTGGTCAGGCCAATTGTAGCAGCGTCGCCAAGCATCCTATTACACGCAATGGGGTCAAGGATGCGACTTACGATCAGGTGCAGATCCGCGAGTGGTGGCGGCTCTATCCCGATGCCAATGTGGGCATCGCGACGGGCGAGGGTCTGCTCGTGATCGATATCGACCCGCGTCATGGCGGTTCGCTCGAAGCGCTACAGGCGCTGGTGGAGCTGCCCGCGACGGCGACGGTGCAGACGGGTAGTGGCGGGCTGCACCTCTACTTCCTGTACGACAAGAAGCTGGCGCTGCGTAATACGGCGGGCAAGCTCGCTCCTGGCATCGATACGCGGGCCGAGGGCGGCTACGTGGTGGCCCCTCCAAGCAGACACGCGGGCGGCAACCGGTATTACTGGAAGGACCGTCGCCCTGGTTACGCTCAAGCGCCTGACGAGTTGCTGGAACTGCTCATTGGTAAGCCCGTTCGTCATGTCGTCCCGTCGCCCGCTCAAGCGCCTGTTCCAGCAGCTCACAATACCGCGCTGCCAGCGCAGACGCCGCGCAGTCCCTTTGTGCCGGAGGGGAAGCGCAACACGACGCTGGTGAGCCTGGCCGGTTCGTTGCGCAACCTGGGGGCCAATGAGGAGGCGCTCTTCATCGTGTTGCAGGCGATGAACCAGGCGTCCTGTCGCCCCCCGCTCTCGGAGGCGGAGGTGCGCCAGATCTGTACCAGCGCGGGCAAGTGGGAGCCAGGCGCTGAGTCCGAGAGACCGTCGGGACTGGATGGCCTCAAGGACGCAATCACCCTGCTGCAACAGGAGCTGCCGGAGCCGCAGTGGGCCGTGCCTGGCCTGCTGCCGGAAGGGGTGACACTGCTGGCGGGCAAGCCGAAAATGGGCAAATCCTGGCTGGCACTCAACCTGGCGCTGGCGATCTCACGTGGCAGTCCGGCGCTCGGTCGCCTGCCGACGCAGCGGGGCCACGTGCTCTACCTGGCGCTGGAAGATCACGAGCGGCGCATCACCGACCGGCTGCGCAAGGTGCTACAGGACGATCCCGCGCCTAGGGGACTGACCTGGGGCGGCTACTGGGCACCGCTCGCCAGTGGAGGTCTCGACGACCTGGAGACCTATGTGCAGGTGATGACGGAGACACGGCTCATCATCATCGACACACTGGCCCGTGTGCGACCTCCGACGGCGAGCGGGGGCAGCGTCTACGCCGAAGACTACGCCATCATCACGCCGCTCAAGCAGTTCGCCGAGGCGCACCATCTCTCGATCCTGCTGGTGCACCATCTGCGCAAGAACGGAGCCAGCGACCCGATGGACGAGATTAGCGGCTCCACGGGCCTGACCGGAGCGACCGATTGCAACATGGTCTTGCAGCGCGAACGCGGCCAGCGCGAGGCGACCCTGCACATCACCGGACGCGATGTGGAGGAACAGACCCTGCACCTGACCTTCGACGAGGACTGCGCCCACTGGACCCTGCTCGCCAACCAGTCCGCCACGCCAAAGCTCTCGCCCGACCGGCAAGCCATCCTCGACCTGCTCGAAAAAATGGACCGCCCCATGTCGCCGAGCGAAGTCTCAGCGGTCCTTGCTATGGATTATGAGAAGGTGCGCAAGATGCTGTTTTTCATGAAAAAAGCAGGTGACATCAGTACCGAAGGCAGAGGGCTGTACCAATCTAGCGCACAGGCAAGCTCCCAGGACGTAAGGCAGAATGCCTTCGACCTGAGTGAGGAAGATCCAACTCGCATGTTCTCTGAGTGATGCGCGCAGAGGGTGTTTTGATGGAACAATGGAACAAACTCCGCTGAAGCGGCCTGGGGAGCGGTTTTACAATGTTCCATCCATTGACGGCGCAATGACAGCGGGAATAGTGGCTGTCAATGGATGGAACAACATCTGTCAGCAAAAAGGGGTCAATTAATGGAACAATGGAACAAACGTTGCTAGATCAGCCTGTGGAGCGGATTGAGAATGTTCCTCACAATGACAGCGCAATGACAGCGGGGAACAACCGCTGTCATCTAGAAGGCGCGAGACGCCGGAAAGGAACTCTTTACTATGAAACATCAACTTCGTCCCGAGACCATTGAAGCGCTAGCCCTGTTTGCGGAGAAGGCCGGTCTGCTGGCTGCTACCGTCATTCGCCAGCGACCAGACGAGGCACGCGCCCTGGCATTTGGCCTCTTTGAAACCGTCATGCTCAGCTTCTCCCACGCCGTCGATGCGGGAAATGACCAGCTGCGCGACAGCAGAGCGTACTTTGCCTTCGAGTGCGCCTGGCGTCCGGCCCTCAAGAACGCGATGGCTGACCTGGTGCCACCCATACCAGAGGACACGCCGCTCGACTGATTGGCGGTAGCAATGGCAGGAGGGATGGAGCAGTTCCATCCCTCCTCGTCTTTTTCTCACTACTACGATCGAGGTAGGGACCAGCCTCGGCGCGTCCGATTTATCATTTCCTCCCCGTCCGGCACGTTTTTACTTGTCGTCAGAGAGGAGGGAACGATACAGCTGGACATGTCAGGGCTGATCCCTAAGAGATGGAGCTTTCCAGCCTTTTTTGTGCTGGAAAGCCAAAAAAGGAACCCTACATAAATATATATACGAATGAATATGCTTTTGCAAGTAGGGGCCCTGCCTTGCGCGGGCCCTTTGTAGGGAAGGATACCCCATCATGGGTGACGAACGGCCAGATCCGTCATCCTCGGGGCGGGATGGTGTAGGGGTCCCAGAGGGTGGAATGGCTCCCAGGGCCCGCGCAAGGCGGGCCCCTACGGATCGTCATCACGTTGGTTCCATTGTTCCATCATTGTTCCCCGCTGTCATTGCGCTGTCATGGGATGGAACATTCTCAATCCGCTCTACAGGCCGCTTCAGCAGAGTTTGTTCCATTGTTCCATCAAAACACATCCTTCCACTGCCCTCTCGCTATATTGCTGGACAGAACCCTCCACGACCCTGCCCGCTGTCCACCCTCCGCTTCCGACCTTGCAGAACCGATCATCCCTCCCCTCAAACGCCATCAGGACCCCTCCTCCATCTTCCTCGCCTCTTCATCACGGCCCATCACACGCAACAGGGCAACATAGTTCGCTCGTACTGTCCGCGTATGGGGGTGATCTGGCCCCAACACCCGCTCTACAATGGCGAGCGCCCGCTTCAACAACGGCTCCGCCTCCGCGTACTTCCCCTGGTCCTGATAGAGTCCCGCCAGATTGTTCAGGCTACCAGCCGTGTCGGGGTGCTGGGCTCCCAACTCCTGCTCGCGGATCTCAAGGGCTCGCTTCAACAACGGCTCCGCCTCGCGATAACGCGCACGCTCACTCAGATAGTAACCTGCATCATTGAGCAGGAGGGCGGCCTCGGGGCTGCTGATCGGCTCCTGCTCGATCCAGGTGGCACAGAGCAGGGCGTGGGGGAGCCAGCGCTCACAGGCATCCCACTGCTTTACATCCTGCACGTCTGGACGGGCGGCGGTAACGGCCAGGACGGCGCGCTGTTTCCATTGACGCTCGTCCTCAGTTGGGAGGGTATCGCGCAGGACGGCCTGCACTAAACGGTGGACGGAGAGCGTCTTGGTGCGTGGGTCGCGGGCGAGCAGCGAAGAGGCCCGTAACGCTTCGATGGCCTGGGCGAAGAGGAAGGCGTCGGCAGCCACGGGGGCGAGCAGGTCGCCCAGGTGCTCAGCACCCTGGGTGAGAATGGCTTCGGGGATGGCATCGGGTGCCAGGTAGGCACAGAGGCGCAACAGGTCGGCGGCGGCAGGACTTTTCGTCTCCACGCGCGCGAAGGAGAGCGACCAGGTGGTGGCGACGGAGGCGGGATGATCTTCGACGAGCGAGCGGCGCTCGTTGAGCAACGTTTGTCGATGTGTCTGGGAGATGCATTGGTACTCTTCCAGAGACATGCCGGTGGCTTCCAGGTAGGCTCCGGCCTGATCGAGGGCCAGGGGCAGTCCGCCCAGTTCGCTTGTCAGGGCGCTTGCCAGACGACGCTCATCGGCAGACGCCTGCTCAAGCGTGCCATCAGGGGGCAACAGAGCGGCGCGGCGCAGCAGCAACAACGCTCCTTGCTCGACGGGAAGCGTCTCCACTTCCAACCGCCTCGCCAGTCGCCGCATATCCCAGGCGCGCGTGGTCAGCAGGACGTGCCCGCCAGCAACCGGAGGGAGAAACGGTGGCAGCAGCTCCACAGCGTCGGCGTTGTCCAGGATGAGCAGCCACTTCTGATGCATTTGCAACCATCGCTTCACTGCCGCAAGAGTAATCTCCTGGTCGCCCGCCTGCTGTTCGGGCAGCTTGAGCAGGGTAGCGAGCGTGCTGTAGGAGGCGATGAGCTCCTCGCGGGTCTCGGCGCGCGCCCACAGGACCGCCTCGTAGTCCTGATGATAGCGGTAGGCGTATTCGACGGCGAGCTGCGTCTTGCCAATGCCGCCCAGGCCGCTAATGGCCTGGGGCGATTGCGAAAGGGCGGTGGTCTGGCCTGCCTGCAACTGCGTGTGCAGGCGCTCCTCAAGGAGCTTATCGCGTCCCAGAAAGAAGGAGTTGCGCGGATAGGGAATATTCCAGATGGGGGGCAGGGCCGCACGCGCCGTACTGGCTGGCAGTTGCGAGAGATCTTCAATAGCCCGACGAATGCCCGCCGCCACATCGACAAACGCGGCGTCCTGATTGGTCCAGGTGGTGATCGCCCTGGCATCGGTGGGCAGGGCGTGCAGGCTGGCAAAGGGCATGCCCTTCCAATCAGCAGGACGCAGCGCAATGGGGATCACACGCGCCTGACCAGCCTCGTGGCGCTCAAGGGCGCGCGTCATCTCGACCTCGTAACAATATCGGGAGGCGATGAAATCAGCGCTCACCAGCAGCAGGATGATCGACGCCTGCTCTAAGTGCGCATCGATCTCGCCAGCCCAATCGGTGCCCGCGACCAGCTCTCGATCATACCAGGTCGCGATGAGCCCTTGCCGTGTGAGCGGACTCAGGTGCGTATGCAGTTGCTGCAACAACGCCTCATCCTCGTGCGCGTAGGAGATGAAGACGGTGATGGCGGTCCCGTTTGTCGTCATAGTGCAATCGTTCGACTCCTGTATGAATGGGTTCGCTTTGTAGTATATCACATCACCTCCTGACTATACCTCAATTGGGGTAGGGACTAGCTTCAGCGCGTCCGTGATGTATCATTTTCCTCTTCTGTGCTAATCTGCATGAAACCCTCTCTATACAACGGTCAATATAAATGCGTCAGGGTTATTTCTTCTCGTGATATTGACAATATAGTTGATACGGTGATAGGTGACGGGAGAGGAACACGATACATCACGGACGCGCTGAAGCTGGTCCCTACGCCGGGTGGTTGGTTGGAAAAATGAGTTCGATTGATGTTTGGTAGAGCATTACCGTGGTTCGTGTGATTGATGGAGATGCATGGGATTGGTGAAGGTGGAGGGCGATGAATCGCTGGACGGCATAAATGCGGTCCCTACGAGTATGTGTGTAATAGATGGACTTGACCTGGCATATAGATACATCCTATACTCATTTTGTCTAATAATTGTGGACTTCACCGCTGTACCATCCTCTATCATTCCCCATGAAAGGTTCCTCTGCTCATGAACATTGATCCTTCCTCTATCACAGCGTTTGCTCAGGATGTTCTGGGCAAACCCCTCTATCCGTACCAGGCTGAGGTCGCGGTGGCGATCCTTACGTCGATTGCCGAGGGGCGCGGGCGCATCTTTACCGTGATGATGGCGCGTCAATCGGGCAAGAACCAGCTCTCGGCGGTGCTCGAAGCGTTTCTGCTCACCCACCTTGCTGGTGGAACGATCGTGAAGGCGGCCCCGACCTACGCGCCGCAGATCACGCATAGCCGCCTGCGCCTGCTGACGATGCTGGATGCGCCAGGGGTGCGCGAACGAGTCTGGCACGCGCATGGCAATATGCTCGGACTGGCACCCGAGAACGATGCGGCACGCTCGCACGCCGGTCCGCGCGTGATGTTCTTCTCGGCGGGCGACGAGAGCAATGTGGTGGGCGCGACCGCCGACATTCTGCTAGAGATCGACGAGGCGCAGGATGTCGCGCCCGACAAGTTCGATCGCGACTTCCGTCCCATGGCGGCGACGGCCAATACGACGACGGTGCTCTACGGCACGGCCTGGTCGGATACGACGCTGCTGGCCTATCAGCGCGCCGCCAACCTACAAGCCGAGCAGCGCACGGGCGAACGGCTGCACTTCGAGTACGACTGGCACACACTGGCCGCGATCAATACGGCGTACCGCATCTTCGTGGAGCAGGAGATAGCACGCCTGGGCCGCGACCACCTCGCCATCCAGACGCAATACCTGCTCAAGCCGATCAGCGGCGCGGGCCACTTCCTGACGGGCCTGCAACAGACGCTCTTGCAGGGCAGCCACGTCTGGCAGGAGCTGCCGCGCGACGACGAGATGTATATCGCGGGCATGGATGTGGCGGGCGAACAGCGCGTCTCGCCCACGCTCTCGTTGATGACGCAGCCGGAGCAGGGTCGCACGCGCCGCGATAGCACGGTGATCACGATCGGGCGCGTCTCGTACAACGAGCTGAACCTGCCGGTGATCGAGGTCGTACACCAGGCGTGGTGGACCGGCATGCCCTACAGAGAGCAGTACGCCGCCACGATCGCGCTGGTGGAGCAGTGGAATATTCGCACGCTCGTCATCGACGCGACGGGCCTGGGCAGCCCTCTGGCCTCGCTACTGCTCACCCGCCTGGGAGAACGGCGCGTGCTGCCCTACACCTTCACGCGCCCGAGTAAGTCGCACCTGGCGTACCAGCTCCTGGCGCTGCTCAATAGCGGTCGGCTGAAGCTCTACGCCCGCGAGGGTGCGCCGCGCACAACTTACGAGGAATGCTGGCAACAGGTGCGCAAGGCCCGTTATCGTCTCCCCGAACCCGAGACGCTGGACTTCTATGTCGATCCAGGCGATGGGCACGACGATTTCCTGTGCAGTCTGGCCCTGCTGACGGAGGCGGTGACGGGCGCGGTGCCCGCCATCTCCGCCTGTGTGCGCCCACGCCCGTTGTACGCCGACGAGGGACCGTATTGATGCCGGTTGTGACCAACCCGTCGCTTACAGCAGCAGCCCGAACAGGCTGAGCAGCGCGGGCAGGCAGCCCTGGCGCTCCGAACCGTCGAGGGCTGTGCCGCCGATGCGCTTCCACTGCACCTCGGCGTTGGAGTTGACCGGCATCAGCAGGACGCGCAGATTGTTCTTTGGACGCAAGGTGATCAGCGGCTTGAGTCCTGGCTGATAGTTCGGATCGGTCTGCGGCGTGTAGCGCTGGTAGAGCGAGGCGAGGATCATCTTCGCCTCAAGTTGCGCAAAGGGCATCCCGATGCACATGCGCGGCCCACCGCCGAAAGGGAAGTACGCGCCCGGCGGCACGTGCTCACCGTTCACCGGGTCCCAGCGCTCAGGTCGGAACTCGTCCGGCTCCTCCCAGATAGCGGGATCGCGCTGAATGACCCACTGGCTGAGCATGAGGAGCGTCCCGGCTGGCAGGTGCACGCCGTCGAGCTCGAAATCTTTGGCGACGAAGCGCAACTGCATCCAGGCCGGTGGATAGAGACGCAGCGCCTCGTTCAGCACCCAATCGAGGTAGGGCATCTTCCCTATATCTTCGGCGGTCGGCGCGCGCCCGGCAAGGACCGTGCGGATCTCCTCCTGCAGCTTCTCGCGCAGCGCGGGATACTGCGAGAGCAGGTAGACCGACCAGATGACAGCGTTAGCGGTCGTCTCGTGTCCGGCTGCCAGGAACGTCAGGATGTGATCGTGTATCTGCTTCTCCGTCAGTTTCGGCCTCTCGGGATCGCCGCTGGTGCCCGTCATGAGCATGGAGAAGAAGTCGTTGTGTTCGTCTACGCTATCGCGGCGTTGGGCGATCAGGGTGTAGATCAGCATGTTGAGCTGGCGCATAGCTGCGCGTCGCTTCCCATAACCGGTGATCGGATTGTCGATGCGGATATTCAGCAGGTCCTCTGCGGCGCTCGCCTGGCTGCCGAGGAAGGCGTTGAAGGCGTTGCCGAGCGCGGAGAGCTGGCGCGAGAGATCGATGCTGAAGAGGCACTTGCTGACGATGCGCAGCGTTAATTCCTGCATCGCCCGTGAGAGATCGATGGTATCGGCGACGCGCCAGCTCTTGAACATCTCCTGTGTATACTCGTCGATGACCGCCGCGTAGCCTTCGACGACCTTCTTGTGAAAGGCGGGCTGGACCGCGCGGCGCTGCTGGCGATGCCGTTCGCCATCGATCGTGAGCAGGCCCTCGTTCGCCCCATTTTCGTCGGACGGGGCCGCGCCCTGGTTCGAGAAATTGCCGGGATGCTCCACCAGGACGTAGCGTACGTGCTCTGGTCGGAACAGCGCCACGACCCGCGTCTTCCCAAGGTGGAGGGTTGCCATGTCGCCATAGGTTCGATGTAATCGCTGCAGATATTCAGGCGCATTACGCCGCAGCGAGAGCATGTTGCCGACATAGGGCAGCTTCCTGGGACCCGATGGGAGCGCGGTGGGCGTTGCTTTATCTGTCCGAAGATCGTTCGTTGTTGTCGCCATCTGTTCTCTGTCTTTCTTCTAGAACACCGTTCTTCTATGTACTACTATGTATCATAGGATGGGAGATGTTAGCAAGACAAGTGGCGCAATCTTGTGAGGGGGTGGGCCTCATTGGCGTCAAGTGAAGGCAACGAAAAAACGCGTTGGGTACCTTATTTTGACGCCAATGGGGTGAGCCTTGTGCGCAATCCCTCTCACTTCAGGAGTTGTGGGGCTGGCGAGAGGACAAGCGCAAGGCCCCCTCCTGTATGGATTACCCACATCGTCAGGTGAGTTCGGTCAGGACATCGTAGAGCTAGGGAGCGGCGAGAGCAGCGGTGCGGGACTTGCGTTCTTGCAGGGAGCGCAAGCGATGCTGAGCACGAGCT
>Ga0137371_10003441_pt1 | contig 12466 bp, 13 predicted proteins | sample SagtaG_7_FD_104919 | JGI IMG/M metagenome (GOLD analysis project Ga0137371, IMG submission 104919) | Vadose zone soil microbial communities from Sagehorn Ranch, Mendocino, California, USA - Sage1_R_40_16 metaG | ecosystem: Environmental > Terrestrial > Soil > Vadose zone | place: USA... | reverse complement strand
CAGCGGGAGCCGACGTTGGGGCACCGCTGGGCACCGCTGGCGGCCGTGCTGCAGATCAGGGCGTGGGTGGACCGGTTGAAGACGGCAACGGCGGCGTTGTAGTTGCCACCCGTGGTGGAGTTGGACACCCCGAGCACCACCACCCGGTACTTCGTCCACAGCTGAGCCGACAGCCCGAAGCCGGCCACCTCGGAGGTAAAGTTCGCCGCGTTCGGCAGCCGGACGGTGCTCTGGACGTATTGGAAGCGGGACCCGGTCGCCACATAGCCCGCCTGTTCCGGCGAGAAATACCGGGGGCCGGTAGCCGCCGCGGCGGGCGCGGCCAGGGCCAGTACCACCCCCGCAGACCCCAGCGCGGACACAAGAGCGGCGATGACGCGTGATCGCATGGAGCCTCCCCATCGGAACGAGCCCGCACCCTGGTGGGCGCTCGGACCACGCTGGGTCCGTCACATCGTGAGCGACGGGCACCCTTCTCCCGTTACAGCGCTGGCCGGGATCTACATTCGGCACACGCCCTGGTGACCAGACGCGCCGATCGGCTCCTGCCGACGCTGGCACGGTTCGTGGACTGGGACTTGTACGAGCCAGCGCGGTCCGGCGGTCGCGTATGACGGCTGGTAAACGCGCGCCCGGCTACGGCGCGCCATTGTCATTGGCAATTTGGAACTAAACGGGGCACATCGTCCGAATTCGGCTGTTACAGTGGGTCGTTGTTTGCCGGTTGACCATGAGATAGCCGCGGCCCTGGGGGTGGCGCGGATGGGGGAGCAGGGCAATTACCGGCCGCCGCGACGGCAGGAAGAGAACGGGCAGGCTTCGCTGCTGGCGCTCGAGGCGGCGTTGGGCACGGCCCGTCAGGCCCTAGGCCCTGATGAGGAGCTCGACGGTGACGACGCCCGCATCAGGCAGCCCAGCGACGCCCCCAAAGGAAAGCCCGGCGACGCCCGTGCCGAACTGCCTGGCGAGGCCGGTGCCGGACAGCCCGGCGGCGTCCGCGTTGCCCAGCCCGAGGTCGGCGGCGATCGGCCCGGCGCGGACCGCGCCAAGCCACCGTGGCCGGCCGTGCTTGCCACGACGGTGCGCCTGTGGCTGCGGCGGCGCTGGGCCGCGCTGGGCAAGCTGTTTCGGCACCGCTGGGCGATCGTGGTGGCAGTTCTGGCCGTCGCCGCGCTGGTCGTGGGTGGGCTGCCCGTTTCTTCCCTCAGGCACCCTGGCACAGGGTCGGCCGCCGGGCAGCAGGCAGCCCGTGCCGGCCCGCTCACCGGCCCAGCGGGCCAGAACGCCGCCGCGACCACAGCGGGCCATGCGGCCGCCGTGTGGGTCGCGCGCCAGGTCAGCCGCGGCGCCATGGTGGCGTGTGATCCCAGCATGTGCCACGTGCTTGAGGCGCAGGGCCTGCCCGCGGGCAACCTGCTCGTGCTGCGATCCCGGACGACGGGCCTGCGCTTCTGCAACGTGATCGTGGCGACGCAGACCGTTCGGAACCTGCTCGGCAGCCGCATTCTGGGGCAGAGCGCGCCCGCCGTCATCGCCGGTTTCGGATCCGGCGGGGCACGAATCGACGTCCGCGCCGTCGCCCCGGACGGAGCGGCGGCCTACCGGGCCGCGCTCGCCGCGGATTGGGCCGCCCGCCGGAAGGCTGCGGCGGAGCTGATGAAGAGCCCCCGGATCCACGCGGGGGACGCGGCCATGCAGGAACTCCGCACCGGAATGGTGGACTCCCGCGTTCTGATCACGCTCGCGGCGCTGGCGGCTTCGCATCCGGTGAACGTTATGGCGTTCGGTGATACGGCTCCGGGCGCCGCCGCGGGCGTACCGCTGCGGGAGATGGAAATATCTGGGGCGCCCGGTCCCGCTCAGCGCACTGCCGAACTGCGGCGCATGCGCTCCTTCGTGCTCGCGCAGCGTGCGGTGTTCCTGCCCGCGCACGTGACTCTGGTGCGGCTCGCCGACGGCGCCGCCGCACTGCGCATCGAGTTCGGCGCGCCGAGCCCGCTGGGGCTGCTGGTGGGCCGTCCGGTTACTCAGTAATCAATACGAATGGCCGGCCGGGCCTGAGGGCCTGGCCGGTGGGGGAGGGAACGACATGAGGCTACGCGCCTTGATGGCGCTGGTCCCGTTGTCGCTGGCCGTGGTCCTGATGGGGGCCGCACCAGCCGCGGTCGCACAGGACACGGGGTGGATTCGGTGGGGCAACTGGTCGCCCAGCGCACCCGATTTCGACATCTACCTGAAGTCGTTCGGCGGCTCCGGCAATGCGACCGTGATCAAGCACGTTCGCTATGGCGATGTGTCGTCTTACACGGCCATCCCCATGGGCCAGTACACGATAGCGATGCGGGATGCCGGGGCCGCGCCGACATCCCCGCCGATGCTGTCGGCGAGCGTTCAGGTGGCACCCGGAACCGCCTACACGATCGTGAGCATGGGGCCCGCATCCCACCTCGGCGTCCAGGTGCTGAAGGAGACCATGAGGTCGAGCCCGGACAAGGCGCTCGTGCGCGTCGTCCAGGAGTCGGTGCAGCAGCACCGGGTGACCGTCAACAACGGCAGCCGCACGCTTGGCGGCCCGCTGCGGCTCGGCAGCTACACCGGCTAGCTGGTTATCTCGCCCGGCTGGCAGGCCTTCCGCGCCGTCGGTTACAGCGAATCCACCAGCAAGCGGGTGTTCCTGCGCGCCAATACCATTCACACGCTCGTCGTGCTCGACAATCAGGGTGGCCTGCGGATCCACAGCCTGAAGGACGCGGTGGGCAGCCGGACCATGCCCGCCGGGGGCGCCGCGACCGGCCTCGGGGGTACTGCGCCGCAGGCGCCGGGCACCTCTCCGCTGCTGTGGCTGGCGGCCATAGCCGGCGGCGGGCTGCTCGCTGCGACGGGCATGATCAGGTTGCGGCGAACTCGCGCCCGCGGGGCACACGCCGCGATCAACAGATGACGGACGCCCGCCGGGAGCTGCAGTCGGGCGCGCGCAGGTCTCCGGCGGGCGTGCCAGATGCCTCAGTTTGCCGCGGCGTGAAAGTCCCAGACGTGCCCGTCAAGGTCCTGGAAGCTGCGGCCATACATCGAGCCCTCCTCCATGGCCGGCTTCCACGGCTTTCCGCCCGCGGCGATGGCCTTCGCCACGAGCGCATCGACCTGCTCGCGGCTTTCCGCCGACAGGCTGGTCACGACCCGGACACCGGCAACCACTGCACGTCATTGAGGCCAGACGCGCGCCTGCTCCGCCGTTAGGAATGAATGTTTGCCCGGTGCTGATCACGACGCTGGCCATGCAGATCTGATCTGTGCGCGCAATTCTTTGGTCCGCCGGCGATCGGCGCGGCCGGGACTGCCAAGGGCTAACGGCTCACTGGAGCGGCGGCAGGAGCCCGGAGAGTGCCTCGACATACTCGTCGAGGATGGCTTTAGCGACGGGGTAGGACGGCACGAGGGGATGGGTGAGCAAAGCTCCGAGAGCCGCGTCGTAGGACCGCTCGACCGCGGCGGCGACGGTGAGGCGCTCGAAGACCTTCACCTGCTCGATCAGCGCCAGTGCCCGCTCAGGCATACGGCCCTGGGCGATCGGGTGCGCTCCGTGCTCGTCGGCCAGGCACGTCACCTCGACGACGTCGTTGTCGCGCAGGCCTCCGATCGCTCCCCGGTTCGGGACGTTCAGGATCAGCGGAACCTTGCGACGGCGCACGGCCGCGGCCATCACCGCGGTGGCAACCCCCTCGTAGCCCCCCCCTCGAACACGTCGCCGGGTTCGTCTGCCTCGACGGGCACCGCCGCTCCCGCTTCGCGCGCGAAATAGGTCGCGTCGCGCTGGCTCATCGCGTGCTCCCACGTCGAGTGAGCGCCGGGCAGGTCGCCCGCCTCGATGCGCCCCCGCAAGGCGGGCCAGAGTGCGTCGTTCAGAGCCTGAAGCTGGTGCCCGCGAGAGCTGCCCGAGCCGCGGATGTGCGCCACGGCGCGGTCGCGGTAGTAGTAGAAGTACAGGTACTCCATCGGCAGCATGCCGATCGCCCGCACGAGGCCGGGGTCGAACAGGCGCCACTGGTCATCAGCGGCCTGAAGCTCCTCGAACCGGCCGAGCAGCTCGGGCAGGCGGTCGTTGCCGTCGACGAGCAGGCGGTGGATCCACCCGCAGTGGTTCAGCCCGAAGTAGTCGGCGTGCACCTGCTCGCGGGGAAGGCCAAGGAACTCCGCGACGCTCCGCTGCATCGCGATGGGCCCATCGCAGATCCCGACGGCGCGGACCGAGGAGTGGTCGTGCAGGGCCTGCATCACGATGCCCACCGGGTTCGTAAAGTTCACGAGCAGCGCGCCGGGCGCGACCTCCTCGATGAGCCGCGCGTAGCCGAGCATCGCGGGGATCGTCCGCAGCGCCATCGCGAAGCCGCCCGGGCCGGTGGTCTCCTGCCCGAGCACGCCGTGCTTCAGCGGCACCTCCTCATCGACGGCCCGGGCGGCCTCCTGCCCGGGACGGATGGCCGAGAAGACGAACCGTGCGCCGGCGATCGCCGCCCGCGGGTCAGGCTCGCCGCGGACCGCGAAACCGGCTCCCCATTCGGAGCACAAGTGGCCGCCCAGAGCCGTCATCAGGCCCAGGCGCCCGGCGTCGGTGTCGTGCAGGACGACCTCGTCGAGCCCGAGTTCGGCGCGGCTGGCGGCGAGGCCCCGCAGCACGAACGGGGCACGCACGCCCGCGCCGAGCAGCGTCATCTTCATGACCGTTCTCCGTCCGGTGCGGCTTCCCATCGCGGCAGCACGATCCCACGGGCCGCGGCGATCACCAGAAGCTCGGCCTCCCGTGGGCAGCCGCGATAGCCGCCGACGTCTCCGATCGCGCGGCTGCCACAGATCACACCGAGGGTGAGCGACTCCTCGAGCGGCAGCCCGCCGAGCCATCCGGCGAGGAACCCCGCGTTGAAGCAGTCGCCGGCGCCGGTGGTGTCGCGGATGGCCACTGGGTCCGCCGGAACGGCTCGTACCTGCCCGTCGGCGAGACCGATCGCGCCGTCCGCACCACGTTTGATCACGACGCACTCGCAGTGCTCGGCGGCGAGTGCGAGCGCCCGCCGCGGGTCCGCCTCGCCAGTCATCGCCGCGGCCTCCGGCTCGTTCGCGAGCAGCACGTCGGCATGCGCGAGCGTCTGCGCGAGCGGCCGCGACGACGACCACCACGGGCCGCCCGACGCGTCGACCGAGACCGTCATCCCCCGGCGGTGAGCCGCAGCCTCGAGCTTGGGTGCCTCGTCCGCATACGCATGCAGGTGGCTGGCATCGATCCGCTCCACCACGTCGAGCGCGCGCGCCGCGAGGTGCGTGTCGTAGGCGTCGCCCGAGCCCCAGTGCGTGACAAAGCCCCGGTCGCCCGCGAAGTTGAGCGCCACCGAGACGGCGGGCAGGGGTCGGTCTTCGATCTCGAGAAAGTCGGTGGCCAGCCCCTCGGCGTCGAACTCCTCGCGGATCAGCCGGCTCCATGGGTCGTTGCCGAGCGTCGCCACGTAGGCGACGCGCATGCCGATCCGGTTCGCGGCGGCCGGCGTGTTGAAGGACGTCCCGGCGCACACGCCGAGACGTTCCGATTCGATGTCCTTGCCGAGGGCTGGCCACTCGGGCAGCCCCGGGAAGATCACGTCGACCGACGGCCGCCCCGCCACCATCAGATCGAAGGACCTGCTCATCCGTGGCCCCAGGCCGCGCGGTCGGCGATCACGGTCACGTCGGCCTGCGCCGTCCGCAGAAACGACGCCGGGACCTCGGGTCCCACGGGGCCTTCGAGCGCCCGGTGCAAGATCGCGCGCTTCGCAGCACCGGACACGACCACGACGATCTGGCGCGCCCCCAGCAGCTGGCGCAGGCCCATCGTCACGGCCCGGGCGGGCACGTCCGCCACGCTGCCCCAGTACCGGGCGTTGTCCTCGAGAGTGACGTCCGACAGCTCGACCACGCGGGTCGGCGACTGGGGAGCTGAAGGCGGCTCGTTGAAACCGAGGTGCCCGTTGCGCCCCAGGCCCAAAACCGCGATGTCGAGCTGACCGCGTGCCTCGATGGCCCCGTCGAACGCCGCGCAGGCTTCCGCCGGATCGCCGTCGAGCAGCAGCGGGACGACACGCTCGTCGCTCACCCCCAACGGCTCCAGGAAGCTGCGCCGCATCCATCCAAGCAGCGATCGCCGGTCGCCTGGCGCGAGCCCCAGGTACTCGTCGAGCTGGAACACGGTGACCGCGCTCGTCTCGAGCAGGCCGGACCTGCGGCGCGCCGCGAGCGCGGAGTACAGGCCCATGGGGCTCTCGCCGGTGGCCGCGGTCATCGAGGTTGCAGGGCCGTTGGCGATGGCATCGGCCACGAGGTCGGCACCGACCCGGCCGATCTCGTCAGCGTCCTCGACAAGCACGATACGCGGGGCGGTCACCCGCTCAGCTCCCACGCTCGAGCGTCGCCCGGAAGCGGTACCTGTCGCCCCGGTAGATCATGTCGCACAGCTCGATCTGCCGGCCGGTCTCGTCCTCCGTTTGCTGTCGGCAGAGCAGCAGCGGCTGGCCCGGCTCCAGCCCGAGCAGCCCAGCGCGCCGCTCGTCGGCGGGGATCGCTTCGACCGTCAGGCGCGCCCGGGTGGGACGCATCCCGAAACGCTGCTCGAGCACCTCGTACAGCGATTGCTCCTCCAGGTCCAGCTCCTCCAGGCCGGGCGCCAGGGACAGCGGGATCCTCGTCCGGTCGATCAGGATCGGCACATCGTCCAGCAGCCGGAGCCGCTCCAGCTCGAACAGCGGCGCGCCGGGCGCCAGGCCGAGCACCTCCGCCTCGTCGATCGTGGCGGGCCGCTGGCGGCGGTCGAGCACATGCCCTCCCGGGTTGAGGCCGCGGGAGGCCGCCATCTCCGAGAAGCTCATGAGCACGTTCGGCGGCTCCCCGATGGCCGGAGAGGCCACGATCCACCCCATCCCCGACCGTGCGACCGCTCCCGCCCGGGCCAGTTCGTCGAGTGCCCGCCGCAGCGTCACCCGGCTCACCCCGAAATGCTCGGCGAGCGCCCGCTCGGGCGGCAGCCGCGAACCGACCGGGCGCCGCCCGCGCTCGATCTCCGCCTCAAGCTCCTCCCGGACGTGCTGGTAGCGCAGCTGCAGCCGATCCAGCGGGTGGACGTCTGGCCGCTCTGCCATTGGGCCATGATAGGCCGTTTAGTGATCTAATAAAACCAAAGGCAGACCATGGCTTGACCCGGGCCGACCTGAAACCTAAAGTCGATGCGTCATAGATCGCTGGCATGGAGCTCGCCCATGGACGCATCGTCACCGATCGCCTGCCGGGTGCGGATCTGGCTTCTGATACCGCTCGTGGCCCTCATCGGAGCCGCCTGCACGCCCGGCGGCACGATCACGCAGCCATCGGCCCCGCCGGCGCCAAGTACCGGAGTGACCGAGAAGGGCCCGGTCACCCTCACCGTCTGGGATCAGGAGTCGGGGCCAGTCAGCAAGGTCTGGGACCGGCTCAACGCTGAGTTCGAGCGGAAGTACCCGAACGTCACCATCAAGCGGGTGAACCGGGACTTCGGGGAGCTCAAAACGCTCCTGAAACTGGCGATCTCGGGTCCGCATGCCCCGGACGTCGTGGAGGCCAATCAGGGGTGGCCGGACATGGGGCAGCTCGTCAAGGCAGGGCTGCTGCTGCCCCTCGACAACTTCGCGAAGGCCTACGGCTGGGACAAGCGGGTCCCGGAAAACGTGCTCGCGGTGAGCTCCTGGACCCCTAACGGCAAACAGTTCGGCACCGGCCGCCTGTACGGCTACACGACCATGGGCGAGATCCTGGGCGTGTACTACAACAAGAAGATGCTGGCGGACCTCGGACTTACGGTCCCGGCCACCTTCGGTGCGTTCCAGCAGGATCTTGCTGCGGCGAAGCAGGCGGGGCAAATCCCGATCCAGTTCGGGAACAACGACGCGTTCCCCGGGATCCACGAGTTCGCGATCATTCAGGATCAGATGGCGTCGAAGGAGAACCTGACCAACTTCATCCTCGGGCGGCAGGGGAATCAGCTGTCCTTCGATACCCCGCAGAACGTGCAGGCCGCCGCCACCCTGCAGGACTGGGTGAAGAAGGGCTACTTCACGCCGGGATTCGGCGGTGGCGGCTACGACGCCGCCGTCGCCAACTTCGCGAAGGGCCACGGGCTTTTCATGATCACCGGCAACTGGATCGTTGCGAACCTAGGGGCCGGCAACCGGAACTTCGGGTTCTTCCCGATGCCGCCGATGAGCGCCGGGGCTCCCCCCGTCTCGACCGGTGGGGCGGGCTTTCCCCTGGCGATCACGTCCGCGTCGAAGCACCCGGACGTCGCTGCCGCCTACATCGACTGGATGACGAGCGACCACGCGAGCGACCTGCTGCTGCAGGCGGGGGAGATCCCGCTGCACACCGGGGCCAGTACCTCGGCGGTGGAGCCCGGGACGGTGCTGGCGGAGGTCGTGAACGCGGCCGCGAGGGTGGCGAAAGCCAACGGCGTCGTTCCCTATGAGGACTGGGCGACACCCACCTTCTATGACACCCTCACCGCCGCAATCCAGGAGCTGATGGGCATGAAGATCAGCCCGCAGCAGTTCGTGGCGCAGGGCGAAAAGGACTACTCCGGCTTCCAGAGTTCCCGAAGCTGATGGACGCGGAGCCGGTCCCGGAGGTCCCCTCAAGAGCGGTCGTCGTCGGGGGCCGGCGCCGGCCCGAGTCCCTGCCCGGAGCGGCGCGGCGGATCGGTTACCTCTACGTGGCCCCGGCGTTCATCCTCTACGCGGCCTTCAACCTCTTCCCTCTTGCACAGGGCGTCAACGTGTCGCTCTACAACTGGGACGGGATCACGCCCGGCACGTGGGTCGGCCTGGGCAACTATGCCGCCTTCTTCACCGACCCGGCCATCCGGGAGGGGTACGTCCACGTCCTCATCCTGATGTTCTTCTACTCGTTCATGCCGATCGTCATCGGCCTGTTTCTCGCGGCCCTGCTGTCCCGGATCCGGATCCGCGGCCTCACCTTCTACCGCATGCTCCTGTTTCTCCCCCTCGTCATCACCGACGTCGTCACCGCGCTTGCGTGGACGTGGGTCTACGACGTGAACGGGCCGCTCAACACGGTGCTCAAAGCCGTCGGGCTGGGGCACTTCATCCCGGCTGCTGGCTGGCTCGGCGACTTCAATACCGCCCTGCCGGCCGTCGGGGTGTTCGGGATGTGGGGAGAATTCGGCTTCTGCCTGATCCTGTTGGTCGCCGGGGTCATGAAAATCCCGGCGAGCCTGTACGAGGCGGCCTGGGTCGACGGCGCGGGCGCCGTGCGCGAATTCTTCGCGGTCACGCTCCCGGGACTTCGCTACGAGTTGCAGGTGGTGCTCGTGCTGTCGGTAATCGGCACGCTCGGCACCTTCGATGAGATCTACGTGATGACCAGCGGCGGGCCGGGGACCGCGACCTCCGTTCCCGCGTACCTGGTGTGGCGGCGACTGTTCCAGACCGGCCAGGTCGGATCGGCCGCCGCGCTGGGGATCATGCTCATGCTCATCGTCTTCGTGGTGACATACGGGCTCAACCGGCTCATGGAGCGGGGGGCCCAGGAGTGAACACCGCCTCCCGCACACAGGTCACGCTCAACTACGTGCTGATCATCGTGTGCTCGCTGGTCGCCGTCTACCCGCTCGTGGGCGTCGTCCTGGCGAGCCTGTATCCGTCTGGGCCCGCGAGCGCTCCCTCGGGATTCGCACTGCCGCCGAGCTTCAACTGGCACAACTACGTGTCCGCGTGGGAGCAGGGGGGCTTCGCCGCGAGCTTCACGACGAGCATCATCGTCGCGGCCGTCATGGTCCCGGCGTCGGTGGGCCTGTCCATCCTGGGCGGCTTCGCCTTCGCGACCATGCGGTTCCGGGGCTCGAAGGCGATCTTCTACCTGTTCATCCTGGGCCTGATCATCCCCACCGAGGCCACGATCGTGCCGCTCTACTACGACGTGCGGGCCATGGGACTACTCGACACCTACTGGGCACTGATCCTCTTGGAGACCTCGGGCGAGCTGGCCTTCGGCATCTTCTGGATGCGCGCGGCGTTCCTGTCGGCCCCGCGGTCGCTGCTGGAGGCCGCCCGGATCGACGGCGCGTCCAGCTGGCGGACGCTGTGGCAGATCCTCGTGCCGTTCGCCCGGCCGGCGATCCTCACCTTGACCGTGCTCACCTTCGCCGACAGCTGGAACGAGTTCTTCCTGGCCCTGGTGTTCACCGTCAACCACATGACCGCGCCCGCCGGCCTGGCCAGCTTCTCGGGCAGGTACACGACCAACATCCCGCTGGTGTCGGCGGGGGCGGTGATCGTCGCGGTGCCCATTCTGATTGTCTTCATCATCTTCCAGCGGCAGTTCATGCGCGGCATGCTGACCGGCGCGGTGAAGGGCTGAGCGATGGCACGGGTGGTCTTCGATGCGGTCACGAAGCGGTTCGGCGACGTCACCGCGCTTCACGACTTCACGCTGGAGATCGCGGATGGCGAGTTCGTGGTGCTCGTCGGCCCGTCGGGATCGGGCAAGACCACCGCGCTCCGGCTGGTCGCCGGGCTCGAGACGCTGACCGCGGGAGCGATCCGCGTCGGGGACCGCGTCGTGAACCGGCTCGCCCCGCGCGACCGCGACATCGCGATGGTGTTCCAGGACTACGCGCTGTATCCGCAGATGACCGTGCGGCAGAACCTCGCATTCGGCCTCAAGACGCGCAAGATGAACCGGGACGAGATTGACCGGCGGGTGCGCCGCGCGGCCGACATGCTCGACATCGGGTCGCTGCTGCAGCGGAAGCCGCGTGCGCTGTCGGGCGGCCAGCGGCAGCGCGTTGCCCTCGGACGGGCCCTCGTCCGCGAGCCGAAGGTATTCCTCATGGACGAGCCGCTGTCCAACCTGGACGCGAAGCTGCGCGTGCAGACGAGGACCGAGATCAGGCACCTTCAGGAGCAGGTGGCGACGACCACGATCTACGTGACGCACGACCAGGTCGAGGCGATGACGATGGGCGACCGGGTCGCCGTGATGAGCGAGGGCGTGCTCGAGCAGGTCGGTGACACCCGCGCCGTGTACGAGCACCCGGCGAACGTGTTCGTGGCCGGGTTCATCGGGAGCCCGTCCATGAGCTTCGCGACCCTGGGTGCCACCCGGCAGGGCGAGTCGCTGATGCTCGGCCGGGGCGAGATCTCCCTCACCCTCGAGGGAGACAGCGCTCCGGCGGACCGGATACCCGACGAGGTCATCGTCGGGGTCCGCCCAGAGCACGCACACCTATGGACCGAGGGCAACGGCCTGACCGGGCCTATCGCCGGCCACGCTGAGTACGTCGAGATGCTGGGGCGGGAGACGCTGATCGGCGTGACAGCCGGAGGCGACCAGCGGTTCACCATGCTCGCCGACGCCGACACCCCCGTGAAGACGGGCGAGCAGGTCCGCTTCGGGCTGGAGCCAGGCCGCCTCTACCTGTTCGACGCGATGACGCAGCAGGCCCTCGGCATGGTGTAGCACAGCGCTTAGCGTCCCAGGCGAATCCCTGCGGGCTGGGGCGCCTTCGGCAGATGGCCGAGACTGCCGTTGGCCGCTGATCAGATCCTGGTGGGTGTTATGCACACGGTTTGGCGCGCCGCGAACCGTGTGGGCTCGCCACCGGTCTGTGGGTGGCTGCCCGGCGCCAGGGCAACTGGCGTGTTGCCGGTTAGCAGACCGGTGCTTTGTAGCAGCCCGGATAGCGGGAGGCGCCGGTCGCTGGGGCACCCGCCGGGGGGTGCGAGAGCGTGCCCGGCGATCCGGCGGGGACCGGTGGCGCGGTGCCCCAGGCGACGTCGATGACACCCTGCAGGCCGGTGGTCACCAGGTGTTGCCGCGAGCCGTTGGCGCGCATCACGAAAAGGTCTTCGCAGCACAGGTCCGGGTGCCGCCGGTCGCTGGAGAAGGCGATCTGGCGGCCGCCGGGCGCGTATGAGGGCCCGAAGTTGTTGGTCGGCCATTTCGTGGTGGCGAGCCTGGTGACGCCGCTGCCGTCAGCCCGCATGACATAAATGCTGGACTGCGGCCGGGAGGAGTTGCTGGCGAAGGCGATGTGGCTGCCGTCCGGTGACCAGGCCGACTGCCCCGCCTCCAGCCGCGGGGCGGTCACCGGGCGCGCATGCGTACCGTTGATGCGGGCCACCCAGACCTGCGAGATGACTCCGTGGAACCCGAACCGGGTGAAGCTGATGCGTCGGCCGTCTGGCGACACCTTCGGGTCGAAGTTGCTGGTCTCGTTGGGGGCCGCGATGAATGGGATCACCAGGTGCCGGTGGGTGCCGTCGGAGCGCATGATCCAGATCGCGCAGTGCTCGAAATTCGGCAAGCAGCGGGTGAACACGATGCGGCGGCCATCGGGGGAATCCACGGGCTGGAGGTCGCTATGTCCTGGCACCTCGGAGACGAGCCGGCGCTGGCCGGT
>Ga0137371_10003436_pt1 | contig 12472 bp, 13 predicted proteins | sample SagtaG_7_FD_104919 | JGI IMG/M metagenome (GOLD analysis project Ga0137371, IMG submission 104919) | Vadose zone soil microbial communities from Sagehorn Ranch, Mendocino, California, USA - Sage1_R_40_16 metaG | ecosystem: Environmental > Terrestrial > Soil > Vadose zone | place: USA... | reverse complement strand
GCTCGCGCCGGGGCGCTACGTGCTCGGCTGCTTCCTCCCCGCCAAGGACGGCATGCTGCACGCCGCCATGGGCATGGTCGCCGGCTTCGTTGTACGCAGCTAGAACAGCCGAAAGCGACCCGCAAAGGCAGCCGCCCCGGCACACACACTTGAGACCTTCTGTGCCGGGGCAGCCGTACGGGCTCCATCTTCGAATGTGAGGCGTTTCGCTCGCTCGCGACACGACGCGAGCGGGCGTCGACGTTACGGTCGCAACCGAAGGCGTCGGTCGGCGTGCGAGGGTGGCGACCGGCTCGCCGGCCTTGACCTCCGGTCTTTTCGTCTAGTAGCACGCCGCCCTCGCGGTCGGCCGCAACTCGGCCAACAAGCGGCTTGAAATCGTCACCCTAGGACGGGTCTTTCGGACGGTTTGGGGCCGTTTCGGGTCGCCTCGATCAAAAGTCTGTCTAGGCGGCTTCGCTCGCCGTCTAATCTGACAACACATCATGTTGATTTGCAGGGACTTTTACGGGAGCGACGGGACTCGAACCCGCGACCTCCGGCGTGACAGGCCGGCGTTCTAACCAGCTGAACTACGCCCCCGAGCCGCGCAATTGTAGCCGCGCTTTCAGGGTGAGCCCGGGTCGGCACGTACCCTCCTTGCGGTGTCCGCCGCCGACTGGGCAGTCGTCGTCCTCGTTCTCGTCTCGGCCTTCATCGGGTTCTCGAGGGGTCTCGTGCGAGGTGCGCTCTCGCTGGCGGGTCTCGCACTCGGCGCCTACCTCGGCGCCCGACTCGCGCCGCAGCTCCTGAGCGCCCGCTCGCCGTACGCGCCGATCGTGGCGCTCACCGGTGCGGTTCTCGGCGCGACCATCCTCCAGGCGCTCGCGGGCCTCGCCGCCGGTTCGATCCGCACGAGCATGCGCGTCGTCCCGGGTCTTCGCACGCTCGACTCCGCTGCCGGCCTCGCGCTCGGAGCGATCGCGGGTGTCTTCTTCGCCTGGGCCGTGGGTGCCGTCCTGCTGTATCTGCCGGGCCAGTCCGACCTGCGGAAGGCGGTGCAGCAGTCGGCGATCCTCTCGCGCATCAACGATCGCTTTCCGCCCGAGCGGCTGCTCGAGACGCTCGGGCGAGTCGATCCTCTGGGTGTCCTCCTCGGGCCGTCCGCCGTCGTGGCTACGCCGGACTCCGCGCTTGCCCGTGATCCCAATGTCGTGGCTGCGTCAAAGAGCGTCGTCCGCGTCACCGGCTTCGCGTGCGGTCTCGGCGTAGAGGGCTCGGGTTGGATCGTCCGGCCCGGAGTCGTCGTGACGAACGCGCACGTCGTCGCGGGCATCGAGCAGCCCAGCGTCGACAGGCGGGACGGTGAGAACCGCTCCGCGACGGTGGTCGTCTTCGACGCCAAGAACGACATCGCCGTGTTGCGCGTCCCCGGGCTCGGCGGACGCCCGCTCCGGCTCGCCGATCCCGATCGCGGAGCCGCTGTCGCGCTCGTCGGGTATCCGGAGAACGGCCCATTGACCCGAGCTGCGGGGCGGCTGGGCGCGACAGTCGAGACCTTCAGCCGCGACGCGTACGGACGCGGTCCGGTGGCGCGTAAGGTCACGACGATCCGTGGCTCGGTCCGTCCGGGAAATTCGGGCGGGCCAGGGATCGACGCGCTCGGTCGGGTGCGTACGGTCGTGTTCGCGCGCAGGGCCGGAGACGCCGGCGGCTACGGGATTCCTCCCGAGCTCGTGCGCTCGGACGTAGAGAGCGCCGGGACGACGCCGGTCGCACCGACGTCCTGCGCCCAGTAGCGCCTACTCGAGCAGCTCGAGAACCCGCAGCGGTTGCCGGAAGGGAGCGACGAGGCAGACCCCGGCGGCCCGCTCGCGCGCACCTTCGATGAGCTCGCGCGCGCGAGAGAAGCCGACCTCTGCCGCGTTGGCGCCGGCGTTCTGAAGCTCGAGCTGAAGCGCCTCGGGCACGACGATCCCGGGTACCTCGTTGTGCAGGCGTAGCGCGAGGCGGTAGCTCGTGAGCGGGAAGATCTCGACGAGCACGGGAATGGGCCAGCTCCCGCCGAGCCGCTCGGTGAGGCGGTCGAAGTAGTCGAGGTCGAAGACGATCTGGGTGATCGCGAACCTGGCGCCGGCTTCGACCTTGGCGTGGAACCGCTCGAGCTCGAGCTCGAGATCGTCGGGAGTCGGATTCACGGCTACGCCCGGGAAGAACGACGTCGGCGCGTCGATCGGCCGGCCGTTGAAGTCCTCGCCGCGATTGAGCCTCGTCATGAGCTCGGTCAGTCCGACCGAGTCGATCTCGTACACACCCTGCGCACCCGGGTAGTCGCCGACCTCGGGTGGGTCGCCGGTGATGGCGAGGATGTTCCGGACGCCTTCGGAATGCGCTCCGAGGAGCATCGATTCGAGCCCCATCACCGAGGCGTCGCGCGTCGTGAGGTGCGGGATCGTCTCGATGCCTGCCTGCCGCTCGATCGTCGCCGAGACGATGAGCGAGCTCATTCCCGCCCTCGCGGTCGCGTTGTCGTTGATGTCGACGTAGCCCGCCTTTCCCGACTCGCCGATCGCGAGCGCGAGCTCGACGAGGCCTTTGCTCGAGCCGCCGAGGGGCGGGTCGAGCTGGATGGTCACGACCCACTCACGCTCGCGCAGCGCGCGGGCAAGACCTGTCTCCAGGAGCTCCTCCCCGAGTGAGACGAGAAGCTCGCGCTCTGCGAACTCGAGCCGTGCACGAGGCTTGCGTTCCTCGGCGAGGGCCTCGTCGATGGCGGCGATCTCCGCCGGCGTGGTTCCGCAGCAGCCGCCGATGATCCGGGCGCCGAGGTCCCGCGCGTGCGCGGCGAACTCGGCGAAGTAGTCAGGCGTCGCATGTGGGTAGACGACGCGGCCCCCGGCCAGGCTCGCGAGGCCGATGTTCGGCAGTGCCGCGAGCGGCTTCCCGTCCCCACCCATCTGCTCCAGGGCGGCGAGCGCGGCCATGAGGCCGGCTCCATGGTTCGCCCCCATCACCGCCACGTCGAGGTTGTTCAAACGCTCCGCGGCCTCGGCCGCGGTCACCCCCGCGAGCGTCTCGGCTGTCTCGTCGAAGGTCATGAGCGCGACAATCGGCAGGCTCGAGACGCTCCGCACGGCGAGCACCGCGTCCTCGAGCTCCTCGAGGTCGTAAAACGTCTCGACCGCGAACACGTCGACACCCCGGCCTTCGAGTACCAGGGCTTGCTCGGCGAACAGGTCCGTTCGGACGCGGCGCGTCGCGCTCTCGCCGAGCGGGCCGATCGATCCGGCGATGAACACGTCGCGACCCGCGACCTCTCGTGCTTCTCGGGCGAGCCGGACCGCGGTCGAGTTGATCGTCTCGAGCTCGTTCTCCAGGTAGTGCGCCGCCAGCTTCCGGCGATTGGCTCCGAACGAGTTCGTCTCGATGAGCTCGGCGCCTGCGTTGATGAAGCCGAGGTGGAGCGACACGACTGCCTGAGGAGCGCGCACATTCGCCTCCTCGGGGCTACGCAGACGAGGCACGGCTGCGCTGATGAGCGCGCCCATACCCCCGTCGGCGACGATGGGAGGGCCGGCGGCCAGGCGCTCGAGGAAGCGGCTCACGCGAGGCATTCCACCACGTCGAGGAGCGGACGTCCGAGGCGGCGCGGTCAACCGAGCCCGTCAACGCCGTCCGGGTGATCGGTCAAGCACTCCGGGGTGACGCCCACCGTGGGGGATACGACTTAGGTGTGCTCGTCAACAGCGCGGCGATGCGGCGGCCGCGGCGTCAGGGGGGAAGAGTGCGGTTCCTCCTCATACTCGAGGGACCTGCCGGGACGATGGAGCGGGGGCTCGGCGGCAACCCCGCTCCTGTCCCTCTCGTAACGGCACTCAAGCTTTTCGGCGAGGTGCCGATAGCGAACTCGACTCCGGCTGGGAACTGACGGCAATCAGACCACGCACGGGGTTCCTGGAGAACGGGCGGCGGACGACGCCGCCCTTCTCATCTCTCCAGACAGCACTTCAGCGCTTGCGCCACTCGAAGACGGCGAGCAGGCAGCCGTTCTCCGTCCACGAGTTGTGGTGTGTCCCGTGCTCGATGGTGATCGCACCGGGCTGCATGCGCATCAGGTAGCAGCCTTCACCGCTCTCGCGGTCGAAGCTGACCGGCAGCCAGCTCATCTCCGGCTGGACGGGCCCTCGAGGTCGTACGCGAGGAAAGGGATCGTGTGCGCGTTCACTACCAGGCGTCCCTCGACTTCGCTCATCGTGGCTCGCTCCTCTCGCGCGTCATGACTCGTGGACCATGCGGCCCTCCATTCCTCCCGCGACGACCACGACCTGGCCGGACACGTGCCCGGAGAGCTCGTCGGACGCAAGCACGACGACCTGCCGGGCGACGTCCTCCGGCTGGGCGACCTTGCGCAACGGCATCGTCCTTGTGATCCGCTGGATGTCCTCCGGATCGACGTGGCCGCGGGTCATCGGCGACTCGGTCCAGCCGGGCGCGACCGCGTTCACCCGCCCGTGCGGGGCTACGCGGACGATCTCGTTCTTGAGCGAGAGCAGGAGCCCGACGAGGATCGCGGACTTGGCCGCCGCGTAGTCGGCGTGTCCCGCCTCGCCGAAGACTCCGGCGGTCGAGCCGACAAGCACGAGCGACCCCTGGCCGGTTCGCTCGACCTCGCACAGGAAGGCGCGCGCGGTGAGAAACGTGGCGGTCAGATTCGCGTGCAGCGTCGCTTCCCAGCGCGAGAGCGGAAGCTCCCAGAGAGGGACGTCCTCGGCCGGCCACGTTCCGGCTACCGCGACGCAGACGTCTAACCGCCCGAGCGTGGCCCGTGCGTCCGCGAACAGACGCTCGACGTCCTCCTCGACGGTGAGATCCGCCTGCGCCGTCGGCGCGTCGCCGAGCTCGGCGGCGAGGGTCTCGGCGCGTGCCCGGCCGCGGTTGTAGTGGACGAGAACGCGTGCGCCCTCGGCCGCGAACGCCCGCGCGCAGGCCGCGCCGATGCCGCCCGAGGCGCCGGTGACGAGTACTCCCTTGTTCGCGAGGCCGGTTTCCGTGCGGCGAAGGCTACTTTCGGGCCGGATCCCCGCTCAGCGCGAAAGAAGCTCCTCGATGATCTCGTCGTGGCGACGGAACGGCTCGAGATGGCCCGAGTCGTCCCACACTCGGAGATCGACGTCGCTCAAGCTCGACACGAGACGCCTGACCGCGACGATCGGTGAATTTGCGTCGTTCTCGCCGTGCCACCACGTGACGCTGCACCGCACGTCGGCCGGATCGAAGTCCCAGCTCCCCAGGAGAGCGATGCCCTCGTCCGCCCATCCCTTCGCTCCGGGACGGAGCGCTTCGGTCACGTCTTCGAGGAACACCCGTTGCCAGTCCGGATCCTCCATGACCGCGCGGTCGCTCTCGGGCGCAGCGTCCATGACCGACCGGAACTGTGCGAGCGGATCGTGCAGCAACTCCTCGCGGACCGGAGCGAGCAGCTCGAACATCGCGTCCCATCCCTCGCGGGCGGCGTACCAACCCGCGCGATTGAGCCCGATGAGCCCCACGGTGTCGGCTTCCTCGAGCGGCACCCCGCCGACGACGACGGTGACAGCACGGGCTCGCTCGGGATGCCGTGCGGCGAATGCGAGCGCATGCGGGCCGCCGCCGCTTCCACCGATCACGTGCACTCGATCGAGCCCGAGGTGGTCGAGCAACTGTGCCGCGTCGTCGGCGACGATCGAGATCCCGCGCTTCGGAAGGCGGGTCGATTCTCCGTACCCCGGCCTGTCGGCGACGATCACCCGCACGTCGAGTCGGGCGTACGAGTCCTCGTGTGGATGCCGAGAATTTCGAGATCCCGGCGTGCCTTGGAAGCGCAAGATCGGGCGTCCGTCGGGCGAACCGTACTCCCGCCAGGCGAGGATCCGCCCGTCGTGCAGCTCCAGGCGCGCGCCCGTGACGGACTGGGAAGGGCTCGCGCTCACCGCGCGTAGGCTACTCGGATGCGCGTCCAGGTCATCAGCGACATGGAGGGCGTCTCGGGCATCGTCAAAGGGGAGCAGACGACCGGCGGCGAAGCGCTGTACGAGGAGGGCCGCAAGCTCTACACACACGAGATCAACGCGGCGGTCCGGGGCGCGAAGGCAGGCGGGGCTAGCGAGATCGTGGTCATGGACTGCCACGGCGCCGGCAAGGGCTGGACGTTCAACTCGCTGGTTCCGGAGGAGCTCGATCCCGACTGCGAGTACGTCGTCCAGGAGGAGTGGACGGAATACACCGAGTTCCTGGAGCGGGGATGCGACGCCGCCCTCTTCATCGGCATGCATGCTCGCGCCGGCACTCAAGCCGGCGTCATGAACCACACGATTTTCGGTCGAGACTTCCAGAACCTCTGGTTCAACGGGAGGCTCGTCGGCGAGACCGGGATCAACGCTGCGCTCTGCGGCAGTTGGGGCTGCCCGGTGCTGCTCGTCACCGGCGACGAGGCGGCTTGCAGCGAAGGGAGGGAGCTTCTCGGTGCAGGGTTGACGACAGTCGCGGTGAAGCGGGGTCTCGGCGTCTTTTCGGCGCGGATGATCCCTCCGGTACGGGCGCGCGAGCTGATCGAGGACGGAGCCAAACGAGCCCTCTCGGATCTGAAAGCAGTCGCTCCCTACGACCCGGGCACGCCGTGCGAGATCAAAGTGGAGTACAAGAACACCGCGGCGCCGGACAAGCTCCGCTTCCGTGCCGGCGTCGAGCGGATCGACGACCGCACGATCGTCTCCCGTGCGGACACGTGGTGGGAAGCCTGGCAGCAGTTCTATTTCTGAGCGTGGAATGCAGGACCTGACCCCGGGTCCGGCCGCTCGCGCCCGGTTCCCGATCTTCGAGCACACCACGTACGCGAACTCATGCTCGCAAGGGGCTCTCTCGCTCGACGTGAGACGGGCGTACGAGGAGTACCTCGCTGGTTGGGACGAGCATGGAGCGGAGTGGGAGCACTGGGTCCAGCGCGCGGAGGCGGCACGCTCCGCTTTCGCCCGGCTGGTCGGTGCGGCTGCGGAGGAGATCGCCGTCACGACATCCGTCTCGCAGGCGGTGAGCGCGCTCGTGAGCGCGCTTCCGCTCGAGAGAGGACGCAACCGGATCGTCATCTCCGAGTTCGAGTTCCCGACGGTCGGGCAGATCGCACACGCGCAGGAGCTTCGCGGCGCCGAGATCGTCCACGTCCGGCCCGCGTCCGACGGCCGCATCCCGCTCGAGCTCTTCGCGGAAGCGATCGACGAGCACACGGCGCTCGTCTGTTGCACCGCGATCTCGTACCGAACCGGGTACCGCCTGAACGTGCCGGGTGTCGCCCGGCTCGCTCGCGAAAGCGGCGCCCTCGTGCTCGCAGACAGCTACCAGGCTGCCGGTGCGGTCCCGCTCGACGTGCGCGCGCTCGGCGTCGACCTCCTGACCGCGGGCACCGTCAAGTACCTGCTCGCCTCGGCGGGCCTCGCATTCATGTATGTCCGCCGCGACCTCCACGAGCGCCTGCTCCCGACGCAGACCGGCTGGTTCGCAGACGAGGACATCTTCCGGATGGACATCTCCGACTACTCGCCGTCCGACACCGCGCGCCGGTTCGACTCCGGGACTCCGCCGGTTCCGAACATCTACGCGGGCATCGCGGGGATGGGCATCGTCGAGAGCGCTGGGGTGGGTGCCATCGAGGCGCACGTCGCCGGGCTCGTCGACCGGCTTCTGGCGGGGCTTGCCGAGGTCGACGCGCACGTCGCGACTCCCACCGGTTCGGGAGAGCTCGGGCCTCTCGTCTGCGTCACCTCGAGCGATCCCGACGCGCTCGTGCGAGCCCTCGCAGGCGAGCGCATCGTCACCTCGTCGCGCGACGCGAACCTGCGGATCTCGCTCCACCTCTACAACGTCGAGGAGGACGTGGACCGGATCCTCCGGGCGCTCGCGAGGCACCGCCACTTGCTCGCCTGATCAGCGCTCGGGCTTGCGCGCGCGCACGATCGCTCCGTGCATCCCGTCCGCGACCCGGTGCGTGAAGCGCACCTCGACGTCCGCCAGGCCCGCGTCCTCGAGCCCGGATCTGTACTCGCCCTCCGAGAGCGCTCCCGCGATGCACCCGACGAAGCTGCCACGCTCGGCGCGCGCCTCGGCGCTGAGCCCGTCCTCTGCGACGACGTCCGAGATCCCCAGCCGTCCGCCCGGCTTCAGGACGCGCGCGATCTCCCGCAGCACCGCCGGCTTGTCTGTCGAGAGGTTGACGACGCAGTTCGAGATCACGACGTCGACGCTCCCATCCACCAGGGGGATGTCCTCGATCAGCCCCTTGAGGAAGTGCACGTTCGTCGTGCGTGCGAGCTCGGCATTGCGCCGGCCGAGCTCGAGCATCTCGTCCGTCATGTCGAGCCCGTAGACGGTCCCCGTCGGGCCGACGCGTCGCGCCGAGAGCAGCACGTCGATGCCGCCGCCAGAGCCGAGATCGAGCACCGTCTCGCCTGTCCGGAGATCGGCGACGGCGACGGGGTTGCCGCAGCCGAGGCTCGCCGTCGCAGCCTCTTCCGGCAGCTCGCCGCGGTCCGCCTGTGCGTACAAGCCCTGGCCGAAGAGAGTGTCGGCCTCCTCGCCGCAACAGCCGATGCTCTCGCAGTCGCATCCGCACCCCGTTCCCTGGGCGAGCCCGCGAGCCGCCTCCGCGTAACGCCTGCGGACGTTCTCCCGCACGTCGGTCGACATCTCCGCTCCCTTCTATCGATCGCTGTCGATGGGAGAGGATACACATATATCGACGTACGTCAATGAACTGTGGTGCGATACTTGCGCCCATGAGCGCGCCGGACGGGGCCTCCGAGCTCGAAGCGACTATCGATCGCTACAACAACGCCTGGAACGCCCACGACGTCGACGCGATCGTCGCGCTGCACGCGCCGGGGATGGTCTTCGCAAACCACACCGCTGGAGAGACTGTCGAGGGCGAGGCGGTTCGCGGGCACATTGCTCAGATCTTCGAGAACTGGCCCGATCTCGCTTTCCGCGGACGGCGGCTCTACACGCGCGACGGCCTCGTCGTCAGCGAGTGGACCGCGACTGCGACCGCCGCGGACGGGAGAAAGCTCGAGTGGGACGGCGTCGACATCTTTCCCTTTCGGGACGGACTGATCCTGCGCAAGGACGTCTACTCGTCGGCTCACAATCCGCGCGTTCTCGTCTAGCATCGCCCCGATGCCGACCTCTCTCGTCACGGGCGGCGCAGGCTTCCTCGGCTCCCATCTGTGCGAGACGCTCCTCGAGAAAGGCCAACGCGTCATCTGCGTCGACAACCTCGAGACCGGCTCCCTGAACAACATCGAGCACCTTCGCGACGACGCGTTCGTCTTCGTGCATCACGACGTCATCGGGCACATCGCGCTCGACGAGCCGATCGACTTCGTCTACCACCTGGCGGCCCTCGCGAGCCCCATCGACTACCTCCGGCTCCCGCTGCACTCGCTGAAGGCGGGGTCGTACGGGACCCACAATGCTCTCGGGCTGGCCAAGTTCAAGCGCGCGCGCTTCCTGCTCGCGTCGACGAGCGAGGTGTACGGCGACCCGCAAGTGCACCCGCAGCCGGAGACGTACTGGGGTCACGTCAACCCGGTCGGCCCACGCGGGGTGTACGACGAGGCCAAGCGCTACGCCGAGGCGATGACGATGGCCTATTACCGGCAGCAGGGCGTGGACACGTCGATCTCGCGCATCTTCAACACCTACGGCGGCCGGATGCGCCCCAACGACGGCCGCGCGATCCCGACGTTCCTCCGGCAGGCGTTGGAAGGCAGACCGCTCACGGTCTTCGGCGACGGCTCGCAGACGCGAAGCTTCTGCTACGTCTCGGACCTGATCCGCGGACTCATCGCCCTCGCCGAGTCGGGCGAGCACCTTCCCGTCAATCTCGGAAACCCCGACGAGAAGACCTTGCTCGAGCTCGCGGAGACCATCGTTCGGCTGACGGGCACCGCGAGCGAGATCTTGTTCGAAGCCCTCCCGATCGACGACCCGCAGGTCAGACAGCCAGACATCACGCGGGCGAAGCAGCTTCTCGGCTGGGAGCCCGAGGTCGAGCTCGAGGACGGGCTCAGGCGGACCATCGACGCGATCGGTCGCGAAGCCGCGGTCGGCTCTGCGTGAGCCTGCAAGAGCGGTACGAAGAGCATCACCGGGAGCGGCGGGAGGAAGGTGACTTCGTCTTCGTTCCCGAGCGCATCCCCCTGTTCAAGGAGGCGATCGGGCGGGGGCGCCGCGTGCTCGACCTCGGCTGCCGATCCGGCGCGCTGAGTCGCCACTTCCTCGACGGGAACGAGGTCGTGGGACTGGACGTCGACCGAGCCGCACTGGCGAAGGCCGAGGCGCTCGGGGTCGAGACCGTCGAAGCAGACGTCGAGAGCCCGCTTCCGCTCCCCGACCAGAGCTTCGACGCCGTTGTGGCCGGCGAGCTTCTGGAACACCTCCGCTTTCCGGATGCCCTTGTCGCCGAGGCGCGACGCGTTCTGAGGCCCGGAGGCGTCTTCGTCGGATCGGTCCCGAATGCCTTTCGCCTGCAGAGCCGCCTACGGTTCCTCCGCGGACGCCCACCCGAAGACGACCCGACACACCTGCACATGTACTCGCCGCAGCAGATGCGCACGCTTCTCGAGGGCTTCTCGAACGTGCGGATCTCGTTCGTCGGAGGCCGGTACCGCCGGCTGCACCCGCGCCTGCTCGCGCGTGACCTCGTCTTCAGCGGGACTCGGCCGCGGTAGGGAAGGTAGGGGTCCGGCTTCGGCCGGACCCCTCTCTCCCGGCTACACGAGCCCCTGGCTCTTCCACTTGCGATAGATCCGCTTGAACTGCTTGTCGAAGCTCGAGACCGCATCCGCGGGCGCGAGCTTGCCCTGCGCCACCTGGGCGAACATCTGCGGGACGAGGTAGCTGTTGAAGATCTCGTCCATGACTGCGTTCGAGAAGCCCGGATACCCGAGATTGGTCGTGTACTTCTCGGCGATCGTCGTCAGCACCGTGTACTTCCCTTTCGGCTTGTGCGTGTCCGCGGCCGCCATCTTGCGGATGGTCTTGAAGCCACCCTTGATCGCTCCGGTCCAGGCGGGGAAGTTGTAGAACTTGCTCTGGACGAAGTGGTCTCGGTAGTCGAGCTGCTGGTCGACGAGGTACTTCTTCGCGGCAGCCTTGTTCTGCGCGAACTTCCAGATCACGTAGACGCCCATGACGTGCTCGTTCCCCATCCGCATGTGCGGGCCGGCCGGGATGGGGGCGAGCCACGTGTCGTTGGAGAGCGCCGTGTTGCCCGAGTCCTCGGCTGAGCGCGCGATGGAGATCGCGTTCTCGACGAGTGAGAGGCGGCCGGCGAGGAAGCCCTGGTTGTTCGAGGCGGCGGTCCAGGCGAAGACCTCGTCCGACATCCCGTTCTTGTAGATGTCCCGCATCAGCTTGAGCGCCTCGATCGCCCCCTTCCGGTTGGCGCCGGTGTTCAGGACGATCTGGTTCGACTGGTTCTGGATGAAGCCGCCGTAGCAGTAGAGGAGTGCGAAGAGGAGCATGTTCGAGTCGAGCTCGTTGGACATGCCGAGCCCCACCGGATGCCCGAGCGCCTTCAGCTTCGGCGCCCCCTGACGGACGTTCTCCCACGTCCTCACGGGCGTGTCGATCTGGTTCCAGAGGCTGCCCCGGTAGTGGATCGGGTCGGGTACGTAGTTGTCGGCGAAGCCGAAGAACTTGTTCGTCTTCGGGTTGTACGTGCTCCGCTTCGCCACCTTCGCCATCGGCCCCAGCTTCTTCGTCACCTCCTGGACGAGGTCGTTCACCGGGAGGACCTGCTTCTGGAACGAAGACGGAGGAGCGAGGAACTGGAAGAGATCGTGGCCGCTCTGGGCGGCGACCTCGGACGAGGCCGTGCTGAAGAGCAAGGCGTTGTTGATGTGGTCGATCTTCACGTCGACGTCGTTCTTCTCGCCCCACTGCTTGATGTACGTGTTGTCGATCCACTTGTCGTAGTCGGGAACGAAGTGCTGCCACTGCAGGATCTTCAGCTCTCCGGAGAGCTGCTTCCGCGCATGGCGGAGCGGCCCGTAGACACCGAGGGCCTTGTCGGGCAGCGAGCCGAACATGCTTGCCGCGAACGCGGCCGCGCCGGCCCTCCGCAAAAGGTCGCTACGCGTGAGCGCCGTGCTCGGATGCTCGACTCGGTCTGCGTCGGACACCGTGACCTCCCTTCTCGTTCGATTGCTCATCGGAACGCCCCTCCTGTGAAGCCCTTGATGAAGCGGTCGAGAAACGCGTTGTAGAGCAGCGCGAGCGGAATCGACGGGATCAGCGTCGCCGCCATCAGCGATTGCCAGAAGAAGACATCGCCGCGAATGAGCTCGTTGGGGACGCCCGAGGAGACGGTCCGCTGGCTCGAGGTCGAGATGAAGGTGAACGCGTAGATGAACTCGTTCACGCAGAGGGAGAAGGCGAAGATGACGACGGTGAGGATTCCCGG
>Ga0137371_10003432_pt1 | contig 12479 bp, 12 predicted proteins | sample SagtaG_7_FD_104919 | JGI IMG/M metagenome (GOLD analysis project Ga0137371, IMG submission 104919) | Vadose zone soil microbial communities from Sagehorn Ranch, Mendocino, California, USA - Sage1_R_40_16 metaG | ecosystem: Environmental > Terrestrial > Soil > Vadose zone | place: USA... | reverse complement strand
TTCTCGCCGGCGCCCTCTAGAACAACTAGCGGGCGACGATCGAGATTGGCGTCCCGACAGGCGCCAGATGCTCGAGCGCGAGCGCGGTGTGATTGGACACGCGAACGCAGCCATGCGACACCGCCTGACCGAGCAGCCATGGCTTGCTGGTTCCGTGGATGCCGACCTTTCCCCCACCGGGCCACTCGGTCAATCTCGAATACGCACTCGTCTCGAGCGCGAAGGCTCCCAGAAACGGATCGTCGGGGACGAAGCGCGCTGTCACGTAGAACTCGCCGAGCGGCGTCTCACGGCCAGGAGCTCCGACGGCGACCTTGGCGCGAAGCAACCGCTTGCCGCCCCGGAACAGCTCAATGCGCCTGAGGCCGCGATGGACGACGATACGACTCAGCGTCGGCCTCAGCGTCGCGCTGGAGGCGGGTATCCAGCCGACCGTCCCGTTCGGTCGCATCGGCAGATTGAGCTTGAACCAGGCCGTCCCGTCGGGTCCGTTCGCCTGGCCGAGTGCCAGGACGACCTGGAGTCGATAGTCGGAACGGAACTGCTGCAGTAGGCGGATGACTTTCGCACTGCGGTCCGGGCTGACTCTCACGGCGACGCGCGTGGCGACGAGCTCGCCGGCAGCCGGATAGGAAGTCGGAAGCGTGGGCGCCACGGCGGAGGCCCCTGGGACGAGAGTCGTCGCAAGGACGAGGACCGCGAGCGCGTACATCGCAAAGAAGCGTGTAGGTGTCATTCCGTCTCAATATAGAACGAGGTCAGAGATCCACGCTCCGCCGAAAGTTCGACTAGCGACTGACGGAAAGAATGCGTGCGCGCCAGGCGCCGCTCGGCGCCTGGATCTCTACTTCGTCACTCACCTTGCGTCCCATGAGCGCGCGCCCGACGGGTGAATCCGGCGACACGCCGCCGACGCTCGAGATCTCGACTTGCATCCGCTCGCCGTCCTCGTCTTCGATCTCGACCTTCGTCCCGACACCGATCGTGTCTCCGTCGACCGCGCTCTCATCGATGATCACCGATCGTTCGAGGCGATCGCGGAGCATCGTGATGCGCCGCTCGAGGAGGCCCTGCTCGTTCTTCGCGGCGTGGTATTCGAAGTTCTCGGACAGGTCGCCGAAGCTGCGTGCCGTTGCAATCGCCTGGACTGCTTCAGCACGGCGCGGGCCTTCGAGCTCGGCGAGCTCGGCCTCGAGCTTGGCCTTCTGGGCTGGGGTCAACGCATCCGACTTGTCGCCTGTCACAGCCGGAGCGTAGCTGCCCCAGCGCGGGAATAACTGCTACCTTGATTCAACGAGTGGCATTCGGCCGCTCGGTGAGATGAGCTTCTCGTTCCTCCTTCGGGTGTTTCGAGGTAGGCAAGTCTCGAACCCATAGAAGGAGTCGAACAACTTTATGCAGCAATCATTCCGCGAGCTTGGCGTGTCGCCGACTGTCGTCGAAGCGCTCGCCGCTCGCTCCATCCACGAACCGTTCCGGATTCAGGCGCTCGTCCTGCCGGACGCCCTCGCAGGCCTCGACGTGCTCGCGAAATCTCCGACGGGATCCGGAAAGACGCTCGCGTTCGCCGTGCCGATCGTCGAGCGCACGACAACCGCCGACGCCCGTCCCTCGGCACTTGTCCTCGTCCCGACACGGGAGCTCGCCGCGCAGGTGAGCGCGGAGCTCGAGTCGCTGGTGCCGGCGAAGGGCCTGAAGGTCGCCGCCGTCTACGGCGGGGTGCCCCTCAACGCCCAGGCGAAGCGGGCCGCAAGTGCGCATGTCCTCGTGGCGACGCCGGGACGGCTGCAGGATCTCGCCGAGCGTCGTCTCGTCGATCTCTCGCACGTCCGGGTGCTCATCCTCGACGAAGCCGACCGAATGCTCGACATGGGCTTTCAGCCGCAGGTCGACCGCATCGTCCGCCGACTCCCGCGCAATCGTCAGACCATGTTCTTCTCGGCCACACTCGACGGCCCGGTCGGCGAGCTGGCGCGGAACTACACGAACAGTCCCTCCCGCTTCGAGGCGGCGCTGGCGGAAGAGCAGGAGCCCGGCGAGATCGAGCACCGCTTCGTCCCGGTCACGGCCGACAACAAGGTCGAGACGCTCGTGAAGCACCTCAACTCGTCGGCCGGCCTGAGTCTGGTCTTCGTACGGACGAAGCGCGGCGCCGACAGGCTCGTGCAGAAGCTCACTCGCCACGATGTCCGTGCCGTCGCGATGCACGGCGACATGTCGCAGGGAGCACGCGAGCGCGCGCTCGCGCGTTTCGAGAGCGGCAAGGTGACGACGCTCGTCGCCACCGACGTCGCGGCGCGCGGCCTCGATCTCGACGACATCACGCACGTGATCAACTTCGACCCACCGGGCGAAGACAAGGACTACGTGCACCGCACCGGGCGCACCGGCCGTGCGGGACGCAGCGGCAAGGCGATCACGTTCGTCCTGCCGGAGCAGCAGGCGGAGACGAGTCACGTGGCCCGTCGCCTCGGTCACCGCGCCCAGTTCGAGGAAGCGGGCCTCCAGTCGGCGCGGGCAAAGCTCATGTACACGAGCCGCCGCGGCCGGCGCTCGAAGTGGTAGTCCGCTAGAAGACCGTTAGACCGTCGCGAGCCCGCGTGCCTTGCGGGACGAGGCGATCTGCCGCTTCTGGCCCGACAGCTCCACCTTCCGCAGGCGCACGTTGTTCGGAGTCACCTCGACGCATTCGTCGTCGCCGAGGAACTCGAGCGCCTGCTCCAGCGACAGCAGGCGCGGCGGGATCAGCCGCACGAGCTCGTCCGCAGTCGACGAGCGCATGTTGGTGAGCTTCTTCTCCTTGGTCGCGTTGACGTCGAGATCTTCGGCGCGGGCGTTCTCTCCGACGACCATGCCCTCGTAGACCTCGGTGCCGGGCGCGATGAACAACTGTCCGCGCTCCTGCAGGTTGAGGAGGGCGAACGCAGTGGCAGGGCCGCGGCGATCGGCGACGAGACTGCCTGTCGGCCGCATGCGCAGCTCGCCGTGCCAGGGCTCGTAAGCGTGGAAGACGTGATGGAGGATGCCCGTGCCGCGCGTCTCCGTCAGGAACTCCGTGCGAAAGCCGATCAGGCCTCTCGCGGGAACGACGTACTCCATCCGCACCCAACCCGTGCCGTGATTGACCATCTGTTCGAGGCGTCCCTTTCGGAGTGCGAGCAACTGCGTGATCACACCGACGTAGTCCTCCGGCGCGTCGATCGCGAGTCGCTCCATCGGCTCGTGGAGCTTGCCGTCCACCTCTCGCGTGACGACCTGGGGCTTGCAGACCGTGAGCTCGAAGCCTTCGCGGCGCATCAGCTCGACGAGGATCGCCAGCTGCAGCTCGCCCCGCCCTTGCACCTCCCAGGCGTCTGGTCGTTCGGTCGGGAACACGCGGAGCGAGACGTTGCCGATGAGCTCTTGTTCGAGTCGCGCGAGAACCATGCTGGCGGTGAGCCGAGTTCCGTCCTGGCCGGCCAGCAGCGAGGTGTTGACGCCGATCGTCATGGCGAGGCTCGGCTCGTCCACCCCGATGACCGGGAGCGGGCGCGGGTCGTCCGGATCGGCAAGCGTCTCGCCGATCGTGACCTCCGGAATGCCTGCGACCGCGATCAGCTCGCCGGGCCCGGCCTCCTCGGCCTCGACGCGGTCGAGTGCTTCGGTCACGTAGAGCTCGGTGACCTTTACGCGCGTGATCTCTCCGTCGGCGCTGCACCACGCGACCTGCTGGCCCTTGCGAATCGTCCCTTCGCGGATCCGGCAGAGGGCGAGACGTCCCAGATATGGCGAGGCGTCGAGGTTCGTGACGTGCGCCTGAAGCGCGTGCCCTTCCTCGTAGGACGGCGCCGGAATTCGTTCGAGTAGCACCTCGAAGAGCGGGTCGAGGTCGTCGGCGAGGTCGTCGGGCTCGAGGCCCGCACGGCCCGCCCGTGCGTCGGCGTAGACGATCGGAAACTCGATCTGGCTTTCGTCGGCGTCGAGATCGAGGAAGAGCTCGTACACCTCGTTGACGACCTCCTCGATGCGCGCATCGGGGCGGTCGACCTTGTTGACGACGAGAATCACAGGCAACCGCGACTCGAGCGCCTTGCGCAGCACGAACCTCGTCTGGGGCAACGGTCCTTCGCTCGCATCGACGAGCAGCAGGACGCCGTCGACCATCGTCAGCGCGCGCTCGACCTCACCGCCGAAATCGGCGTGTCCCGGCGTGTCGACGATGTTGATCTTGACTCCGCTCCGTCGCACGGCCGTGTTTTTCGCGAGGATCGTGATCCCCTTCTCGCGCTCGAGGTCCATCGAGTCGAGGACGCGCTCTGCGACCTCCTGATTCGCGCGAAAGGAGCCGGACTGCCACAACATGGCGTCCACGAGCGTCGTCTTCCCGTGATCGACGTGCGCGACGATCGCAATGTCCCGAATGTCCTCGCGAAGCGGCATTCGACGAGGGTAGCGGCAGAGAACACCGCCACTGTCGATTTCGGCGCTATCCTGTGTCTTGACTGGAGCGAGCATCTGCGCGCGCCCCTCTGAGGAGGATGAGTCCCATGACGGCAGACGCTCGATCGGCGCAGCGCGTCGAAGGTGGTCGGATGAATGGCGACATGCTGTGGTTCAACAACGAGAAGGGTCACGGCTTCATCGAGACAGCGGCAGGAGATCGCCTGCGGGTCGAGGGGGTCGCTTTCAGGAACGGTCCCCCGGAGGGGCGTGTCGCCGGGATGGCCGTCACGTTTCGGATCGCCGGCGACGGCGATGAGGCACGAGCGCAAGACGTCGTCTTTCCGGACGACGCCGCGCCCAGGCGCGCACGCATCCGGCGCAGCGCCGGCCGCTGAACGCGCCACTCCCGTGACAAACGTGTCGCGGTTGCGTACCCGTGCCTGGCACCGGTACGTTCGCCCTGCGAGCAGCGGCAACGTGCGTTTCGTCACGCTTCCTTGATCGTTGCGTACCCGTGCCTGGCACCGGTACGCGTCAGGAGCCGACACGCCTCGACTGATCCGTGCCTACGGTAGGCGGGGCGACCAGAGCGTAGAGAGAAGGCCGGCGGAGACGAGCAGCAACGCAGCTCCAGCCAGGAAGACATAGGTGATCTCGCTGCGGCCCGGCTTTCGTCCGAGGCGCGAGCCGAGCTTCGAGTACGCCGACTGCAACGACTTCGCGCTCTGGGCGTTGAAGAATTGCCCGCCTGTACGGTTGGCGATCGCCCTCAACGTTGCGGGATCAGGCGGGACCGGCACCCGCCGTCCACTGAACGGGCCATTGCCGCCGTCGAAAGTGAGGGTGCCGTTGGGAGTGCCGAGCGCGACGGTGTAGACGGGAATTCCTGCGGCCTTCGCGAGATCGGCTCCCGCGAGGGGCTCGAGCTCCCCACGCGTCTGCGCACCGTCGGACAGAAACAGAATCGAGACGAGCCCGTGCGTCTGCGTGTCGGGCGCTGCGGTCGTCGTCGACGCGAGGTTGCCATTGTCCCCCGTCACCGCCTGTTGGCCGAGCTTCACGGCGGCGGCGAGGGCGTCGCCGATCGCCGTGCCGCCGAAGCTGGGAAACCATTCGATCGTCTCCAGGGACTTCCGGACGAGACCGTGATCCGCCGTCGGCGGCGTGGCCACCGCGGGATCGCCCGCAAAGGCGATCAGCCCGACTTGAAGTCGATCGGGCACACGGTCGAGAAACGTGCGGACTGCAGCGGTCGCAGCACCGATCCGACTCGGCTTCACGTCTTTCGACTCCATCGACCGCGACACGTCGATCACGAGGATCACCGTGGCGCGGTCTCGCGCCACGAGCGTCTTGTGCTGTGGACGAGCCATTCCGATGCAGAGCGCGGCGAGTGCGAGGAGGAAGAGCGCGAGCGGCAGGAACCGCCGCCGGTAGCCCCCGTCGATCACGCCGGCCAGCACGTCGAGATTCGTGAACCGAATCGCGTACCGCATCCGCCGGCGCTCGGAGAGCGCGTAGAGTGCGACCGCAAGCGGAACGACGAGGAGCGTCAAGAGGAACAGAGGCTGCTCGAACGTCACGAGCCACCGCCGCACACCGCACCGACCTGGACGACCGCCCGAACACTCTGCACCGCCGTCGTCGAACGTACGGTCACTCGAACGCGCCGTCCCTGCACGCTCCGGGTCGCGCTCACGCTCTGAATCAACGTCTGCGGCGGCGCCGACTCCGTGTAGAAGGCGACCGCGTGCCACGCCGAGATAAGGCGCTCACTCCCTGCGCAGCCGACGAAGGCCCGGACGAGGCCGTGGCGAAGGCGAATCGAGCGAACGCGGTTGATCGTCGGCTCTCCCGGCTGGAACGCCTGCAGCATCCTGCGCGGCACCGGTCCCGAGCCGCCGCCCGCCGACGGCAGGCAACCGAGATGCGGGCGAAAGCTCGGCCCTTTCGGCGCGTTACCGGAGTACGTACCCCGGAACAACGCCGATCGATTTGTCGTCACGCCTGGATTGACCGGGCTGCCGAGCTTGCCGAGGAAGTTGACGTCGATCGCCCGGTCCGTCAGCTCCGCATCCAGCCCTCCGATCACGTAACCGCGGGGACAGGAGAGCTGAAAGTCGACGCGCGGTCGCGGAGTCGTCAGCGCTGCGGGCACGACCACCCAGGGCCCGGCGATGCGGACGCACACCTGCAGCCCGCGGCACTCGTTCGTCGCGCCTGCCGGCGCCGCGCCCATTCCTGCGATCGCTGCCAGGAAAGCCGCAGCTACGAAAAGCCGCTTCACGGCACCCTCCGGAACCAGGCGGCCGACAACGCCCCTCCGAACAACAGGAAGGCGGCGGAGCCTCCCGCGAACAGATCGGTGATCTCACGTTTCTCGCGGCGGTGACCGAGACGCGAACCGAGCTTCTCGTAGATCTGCCGCAGACGCGTTGCATCCGGCGCGGTGAAGAACTGCCCGCCGGTGGCACGAGCAACGATGCGAAGAGTCTCCGGGCTCGGCGGCACTCGCAGCTGCGCGTGGTAGCCGCCCGCGACGGGAACGTTCACGACACCGTCCGGCGTGCCGACGACGACCGTATAGACCGGAATGTGCTGAGACCTCGCTTGTGCGGCCGCGACGTCGGGCGTCGTCCGTCCGCTCATCTGAGCGCCGTCGGAGATGACGAGCATCGCGGTCGGCGGAATCCGCCCGTCGCTGGTTCGCTCTGCCCGAGCGAGGCGGGTCCCGAGCGCAACGGCGTCACCGAGCGCCGTTCCCTGTCCCGATTTCAGCGAATTCAGCGCGCTGAGCACCAACCCACGATCCTCGGTGGGGGGTACCGCGACAGAGGCGCGGCCCGCGAACCCGATCACGCCGACCCGAAACTTCTTGGGCATCGCGTCGACGAAAGCCTGCGCCGCGCTCTTCGCCGCGGCCAGCCTGGACGGCCGGACGTCTTGCGAGCTCATCGACAACGACGAGTCGATCGCGATCAGCACGGTTGCCTCCTCGCGCTGGACGCTCACGCTCGCGTGTGGCCGCGCTACACCTACGATCATCGCGGCGAGGGCAACGAGAAAGAGAGCAAGCGGAAGATGCCGGCGCCAGCCCGGAGCGGTGCTGACGAGGTTCGGCAGGAGCGCCGGCGCCGTGAACCGGGTCGCGTAGCTCTGGCGGCGCCGTTCACGCAGGATGTAGAGCGCCACCAGCGCCGGTACGAGCAAAAGACCGATCAGTGCCAGCGGGGACTGAAAGCTCATCGGCGCGCGCCTCGTCTCAAGAAGACGGCGAAGGAGCGCAGCCAGTCGCCGGCGGTCGTCAGCACGACATGACGCGCCCCTGCGGCTGCGAGCACGCGTGCGAGCTCGGCCCGCTCTGCCGCTGCCGCCGCCGCAAAGCGAGCCCGCAGGCGCTCGTTGCGCGTGTCGGCACGCAGCTGCCTTCCCGTCTCCGGGTCGACGAGCCACAGAACTCCCGCGTTCGGCAACTCCTGCTCGCGCGGGTCCCGGATCTCGACCGCGATCACGTCGTGCCTACTCGAGAGCTCGAGCAACGGACGGCGCCAATCGAGCGGTCCTCGAAAGTCGCTGACGACGACCACCGCAGACCGTTGCCGGGCAAGCGACGCGGTCCGATGGAGCGCCTCTCCGAGCGATGTTGCTCCCGCGTTCTCCGAAACGGGCTGGTCACGCAGCGAGGACAGGAGCCCGAGCAGCCCGACCCGCCCCTGCCTGGGCGGAAGGGCATGCGGTCGCTCGTCGCCGAACGTCACGAGCCCGAGCCGGTTGCCGCGTCTCGTCGCGACGTGTCCGACCGCAATCGCGACTCCCTCGGCGACATCGGCCTTCCGGCGATCAGCGGTGCCGAAGTGCATCGATACCGACGTGTCCAGCACGAGCCACGTCACGAGCACGCGCTCCGCGAGATGCACCCGAACGTGCGGGACGCTGGTGCGGGCCGTGACATTCCAGTCGATTCGGCGCACGTCGTCGTCACCCGGGACATAAGGCCGCACCTGCGCGAGCTCCGTTCCGTCGCCGAGGAGTGCCGAGCGATAGTCACCTGCCAGCAGCCCCTGCATCTTGCGCCCGATGGTGACGTCCAGCGCGCGCAGCAGCGCGTCCGGCAGCGGCCCCGGCCCCGGCCGCGCGGGTGTCGGCTCGGAGTGGAGCACGTGGCTCACGCGACGGTCGAAGAAGCGAGGTCCGTCTTGGGAACGGGAACGGCGTCCAGCACCTTCTCCAGGATCGCGTCCGCCGTGACTTCTTCGGCGAGCGCCTGGTACGTCAGGACCAGACGATGGCGCAGCGCGTCTTTCGCGAGCACCTGCAGGTCCTCGGCGAGCACGTAGTCCCGGCCACGCACGAGCGCAAGTGCGCGAGACGCCTGCACGAGGCTGATCGGACCGCGCGGGCTCGCCCCGAAGGCAATGAACTCCTTCAGCTCCCCGACGCCGTGGGCCGCCGGCTCCCTCGTCACGGTTGCGATGCCCACCGCGTAGCTGACGAGCGCCGGATCGACGTACACGTCGAACACCGCCTGCTGCAGCGACTGCAGATCCTCGAGCGCGAGCGCCTGTCGCAGCTCGGGCGCGGCGACCAGCTGGCGCTGCACGATCGTGAGCTCCTCGTCATGCTCCGGGTAGTCGATCAGCACCTTCAGCATGAAGCGGTCGATCTGCGCCTCCGGCAAGGGGTACGTCCCCTCGGACTCGATCGGGTTCTGCGTCGCCATCACGAGGAACGGATCCGGAACCGGATAGCTGGTATGTCCGATCGTGACCTGACGCTCCTGCATCACCTCGAGCAGGGCCGACTGCACCTTCGCCGGGGCGCGGTTGATCTCGTCGGCCAGAAGGAAGTTGCAGAACACAGGCCCGAGCTCAGTCTCGAAGGCACCCTCCCCCGGGCGATAGATGCGGGTGCCGACGAGATCCGAGGGGACGAGGTCGGGCGTGAACTGGACGCGGGAAAACGATCCTCCGAGGACTCCGGCCGTCGTCTTGATCGTGAGGGTCTTGGCGAGCCCGGGCACGCCCTCGATCAGGAGGTGGCCCTGGGCCAGCAGGCAGACGAGCACGCGCTCGAGCATGTCGTCCTGACCAGCGATCACCCGCCGGATCTCGAAGAGCGCCTGCTCGAGGCGATCCTTGGCCTCCGCCGGCGAGGGCACGGGCAGGTCGGTGCGCTGCTCAGTCACGTCCTCTCCTCCTTTGTGTGGACAGAGTCATATACGAGAGCAGGAGAACTTAAGTTTCTCCTGAGAGCACCTGGACAGAACCTCCTGTTTCTGCATACGCTTCCGTCATGCCCAGGTACCTGGTGGAGCGGGTCTTCCACGTGAGCGAAGACAAGATGCCTGAAGTCGGCCGTCGGTCGAAAGAGGTCGCCATTCAGAGCTTCCCCGAGATCACGTGGGAGCACAGCCACGTCGTCGTCGACGACGCGGGCTCGGTGAAGACCTACTGCGTCTACGACGCCCCCAGCGAGGAGATCGTCCGCAGGCACGGCGACGAGCTTGGCCTGCACGACATCCAGTCTGTCTACGAGATCGCGGGCGACGTCAGCCCGGACGACTTCCCCCTGGATTAACTCTCGTCGAGGACGGTTCGGCGTCGCACGCCGCCATGGCGGAGCTCGGTCGCGTGGAACACGGACGCCAGCGCGACCGCCCGGCGCTGCACGATCTCTCGCCGCTCCGTCGCCTGCTCTTCCGGGAGAAGTTCAAGCGCGTCCTGGTAGAAGGCTGCGGCCTGCTCTCTCGCCCAACCGCGTCCGGCCTGATCGCCGGCGATGATGAAGTACTCGGCGGCCCGAGCGGCCTCGCCCGCCTCACGCCAGTGGTGCGCGAGTGCAGACGCCGCCGCGGGGATCTCCGGGGTCGTCTCCTCGAGGAAGGTGGCTACCTGAGCGTGTCGTTTGCGCCTCTGTGGCCGTGGAAGCGTCGCGTAGGCGTTGTCGCGGATGAGATCGTGCTTGAAGCTGAACTGCTGATCCCCTCGTAGCCGGGAAACGGGCTCACGACGGATGAGGTCACGCCCCTCGAGAGAGTCGAGCAGCTCGGGAAGGGCGAGCTCTCCGGAAGACATGCGCTCGAGCGCGCCGCTCCAGAAGACCTTTCCGACGACAGCCGCATCGAGCAACACGGCGCGCTCGCCCGGCGGGAGTGCGTCCATCCGCGCCGAAACGATTCCGCGGATCGTCGTCGGCAGGTCCGCGCTCCCTGTCGTCGCGTGCTCCGCCACCGATGCGGCCAGCTCCTCGATGAAGAGCGGGTTGCCTTCACCGACGAGCCCGATCTCCCCGGATTCGTGATTCGGCTTCTGCATCTGTTGCAAAACCTGGGCCGCGAGCTCCCTCGCGTGCTCCTCACCCAGCGGTTCGACAGGGAGAGCCGTATAGCCGGGCAGGCCACCTCCCCAGGTCGGCCGGCGCTCGAGCAGTTCCGGGCGAGTCGGGGCGAGCAGGAGCAGCGGAACATCCCGGACACGCGAGGCCAGCACCTCCAGAAGGTCGAGCATGCCCGCGTCGGCCCAGTGAATGTCCTCGAAGACGAGCACCGTCGGCTGCGCTGTCGCAAGCGCTTCGACCAGACGGCGGGCGGAGAAGAAGAGCGTCTGGCGGTCACCGACGCCACCCTCGCTTCCCAGACCGATCAGCATCGCGATGTGCGAGGAAACCTCCTTCGCCTCGCCGTCCAGTAATTCTGCGATCGCCCCGTCGAGCTTCTCGCAAGCGGCGCCCACCTCGTCCGTGTCGAAGATCTTCGCCACCTGCTTCACCTGCGCAGCGAAGGCGCCGTACGGCAGGACTTCGCCGTATGGAAGAGACCTTCCCTTGATGACACGGGCTCCGCCGGCTCCCGCGAGCTGCGCGAACTCGCTCGCCAGTCGCGTCTTGCCGATGCCCGCAGGACCGAAGAGCGTCACGAGTTGCGGCCGTTGCTCCGACACGACGCGCTCCCAGATTCGTTCCAGGACGGCGAGCTCCGACGCGCGACCCAACATCGGAACGCGACCGGCTGCGCGCTCTCCCGGGCCGACCGAAGCCGCGAGGGGGCGCCACACGCGCACGGGGTCTTGCTTGCCTTTCGCGACCACCGGCTCCGCGTCCTGGTAGCGGATGACCGAACGCGTGGCTCGATACGTCTCCTCGCCGACGAGGATGCCGTTGACGGGAGCGGCCTCCTGCAGACGCGATGCCGTGTTGACGACGTCGCCGGCGACGACCCCTTCTCCTTGCGCCGCACTCGCGGCGAGCGACACGAGAGCCTCGCCGGTGTTGACTGCGACGCGGATCTTCAGTTCGAGCTCAGGCTCGGTTCGATTCAACTCTTCAACGGCAGAGCACATCGCGAGGGCGGCTCTGACTGCACGTTCCGGATCGTCGCCGTGGACCACGGGCGCTCCGAAAACCGCCATCACGGCGTCGCCGATGAACTTCTCGACCGTGCCGCCAAAGGACTCGATCTCGCTCCGGACGCGAGCGAAGTATGGCGTGAGGATCGCCCGCACGTCTTCCGGATCGAGCCGTTCTGCGCGGGCGGTGAAGCCGACCAGATCCGCGAACAAGACGGTGACGACCTTGCGCTCCTCGGCGAGGCCCTGCGCCTGATCGGCAAGCGGCTGGGCGCAGGCAAGGCAGAACTTCGCGATCGGCGGGTTCTCTTGCCCACAGTTCGGACAGACCATCATCGGCAAAGCGTACGGACGAAGGCGGAAAGGGTCTAGCTCTCTGCCTTCGGACCGTGGCGGCGATAGAGGACGACCGCGGCGATCAGGGCGATTCCCGCAGTCGCGGCGGCCGCGATCGTGAGTCGATCCCGCCCGCTGGAGCCGCCGACCTTCGGAACCGTCAGGCGATGTCCGGCGGCGGCGGCGAGCCGCTGCACTGCCACCGTCGCCGCCTGGACCTCCTTCGTCGCATCCCGCCCCGGCGCCGGGAGCTTCTTCAGGACCGCGCTCGCCTTCGGATCTGGATCGCCGTTGACCGAGTAGCCGTAACCGTTCGGCATGACGACAAGCAGGCGGCCGCCATAGCCAGACGACAGCTCGCGTCCGAGGAACCGCGCG
>Ga0137371_10003427_pt1 | contig 12487 bp, 14 predicted proteins | sample SagtaG_7_FD_104919 | JGI IMG/M metagenome (GOLD analysis project Ga0137371, IMG submission 104919) | Vadose zone soil microbial communities from Sagehorn Ranch, Mendocino, California, USA - Sage1_R_40_16 metaG | ecosystem: Environmental > Terrestrial > Soil > Vadose zone | place: USA... | reverse complement strand
GCATCGCCTTAGGCGGCTGCCGTCTGTGCTGCTTGCGCCTGGGACTCGCCGATCGGCTCCGGGGCCTGGCGGATCGCGCGCCGGCGGCGTGCCTCGCCGAGGATCGTCCCGAGCACCCGGAACCCGTCGCGGAAGGTGTTCAGGTGGCTCTGCCCCGAGATCCGGTTCGCCTCGTAGCTCGGCACCTCGGTGATCTTCATCCCCGAGCCGGCGATGCGCAGGTTGATCAGCGTCTCGACCTCGAACCCGGGCGCATCGAGCGAGATGAAGGGCAGGCAGCGGGCCCAGAAGGCGTTGTAGCCGTAGCAGAGGTCAGTGAAGCGCGTGCCGTGGAGGAGGTTCGCCGTGCCGCTGAGGAAGGCGTTGCCGATCTTGCGCAGCATCGTCAGGTCGGCGCTGCCGCCGCCCTCGAGGAAGCGCGAGCCCTTGGCGAAGTCGGCGCCGGCCTCGAGCGCCTCGACGAAGCGGGGGATCTCGGCCGGGTCGGCCGAGCCGTCCGCGTCGAGCATCACGACGAGGTTGCCGGTGACCGCCGCGAAGCCGGTGCGGAAGGCGTCGCCCTTGCCGCGTCCGCTCTGGCTGAGGACGCGGATCTCCGGGTAGGCGCGACGAGCCGCCTCGATCGTGTTGTCTTCGGAGTTTCCGTCGACCAGGATCACCTCATGGAGGTCGTCGGGCAGGCGACTGAGGACGAGGCCGATGTTCTTCTCCTCGTTCATCGCCGGGACGACCACGCTCACTCGCGTCCTGCGGTTGGCGCGGCGGTCGGGGCCCGCGTAGGGCACCGCGCCGCGGGCGGCGAGCGCCTCGACCTCGATCAGCGGCACGCCGCCGACCTGGCTCGGCGTCGCCGCGGGCGCCTCCAGCAGGTCGAGGGGACGGGGGAGGAGGCTGACCGGCACCCCGGTCGACTTGAAGGCACGCACCAGGTCCAGCAGCCCCTCGTCGTCGGCGTGAAGGCTGGCGATCACGACGCGATCGGCCTGGTACTGCTCGACGACTTCGAGCGCGGCGATCCGGCCGGCCGCCTGCGAGGCGTCCTCGCCGACGGGCACCGCGCCGATCACGGTGGCGTAGGCGCGCAGCGGCTCGTATGCCCGCAGCCGCTGTGCCGTCGACTCGTCGCCGACCAGCACCCAGCGCTCGGGCAGGTCCAGGCGATGGAAGAGCGGAGCGCCGAGCCTCCGTCCCAGGGTGTCGAGCAGTACGAAGACGCCCCACAGCGCCAGCTGCGCGCCGCCGTCGAGCGGCGCGATGAGCGAGGTGGACCAGGCGAAGAGCGCCGCGGCGAGGAGATGGATCACCGGCCACGCCATCCCGTCCTCGTCGCTGAGCGCCCCGTGCAAGCGATGGGCGCCGTAGACGCCCAGCGCCCCGTAGACGAGGACGAGGAGCAGCGGCGTCAGCGGCAGTGCCGGGTAGAGGTTCGACCCGGTGGCCAGGGCGACGGCCGCCAGCGCGATCGAGGAGGAGGCGAGGTCGACCATGGGAAGCAGCCACCAGCCGATCCCGCGCCTCGCGCGCGGCATCGTGCCGAGCGTGGGACGGTCCTGGACGACCGCTTCGCGGAGCCTTGCCCCTGTGGGGAATGGACGGTCTAGGGGGAGGTCAGTCGAGGGATGCATGAAGGGAGAGCGACTCGATAGTGAATCTCTATTGACCGAAGCTCATATTTGAGGGAGCCAATCCTTGTCCTCCCCTATCGGCATCCGCTGGTAGTCACGTTAGCGGGTCGCGGGGGGAACGTCGAGAATTTCGCGTTGCGACAGGGGATGTGCACTGTTCGGGCGGAGGACGAGTCTCTACCCGCTCTAAACGATTTAGAACCCGTAAGTCGCGGCGAGCTCGGGGTCCTTCTCGGCCAGCATCTCGGCCAGCTCGACCATCACCTTGCACTGCTTCCAGGTGGCGTCGTCCTGCATCTTGCCGTCGATCATGTGGACGCCGCGGCCGTCGGGGATCGCCTCCAGCACCTTCCTGGCGAACTTGACCTCCTCGGGCGGCGGGCTGAAGACCTTCTTGGCGATCTCGATCTGAACCGGGTGCAGCGACCAGGCCCCGACGCAGCCCATCAGGAAGGCGGCGCGGAACTGCGTCTCGCAGCCGGCCGTGTCCACGATGTCTCCGAAGGGGCCGTAGAAGGGAAGGATCCCGGTCGCGGCGCAGGCGTCGACCATGCGGGCGATCGAGTAGTGCCAGAGGTCCTGCTGGGCGCTGACCCGGTCGGCCTCGGGGCTCTCGGGGTCGGCCGGGTCCTCCATCACGCGGTAGCCGGGATGGCCGCCGCCGACGCGGGTGGTCTTCATCCGCCGCGAGGCGGCGAGGTCGGCGGGGCCGAAGCTCATCCCCTGCATGCGGGGGCTGGCGGCGGCGATCTCCTCCAGGTTGACGACGCCCTGCGCGGTCTCGAGGATCGCGTGGACCAGGATCGGGCGTTCGAGGCCGGCCTTCGCCTCGAGCTGGGCGAGCAGGCGGTCGACGTAGTGGATGTCCCAGGCGCCCTCGACCTTGGGCACCATCACCACCTCCAGCTTGTCCCCGATCTCGGTGACGAGGGTGGTCAGGTCGTCGAGCACCCATGGGCTCTCCAGCGAGTTGACGCGGGCCCAGAGCGCGGTCTGGCCGAAGTCGGATTCCCTCGCGGCCTCGATCAGGCCCTGCCGCGCTGCCTCCTTGCGGTCGACCGGGATCGCGTCCTCGAGGTTGCCGAGCAGGATGTCTGTCTTCTTGGCGATCGCGGCCGCCTTGGCCACCATCTTCTCGTTGGAGAAGTCGAGGAAGTGGATCATCCGCGACGGCTTGACGGGGATCTCGCGCAGCGGCTCGGGGGCGCCGATCGCCAGCGGGTGGAGGAAGTCTCTGGGATTTCTCATCGGCGGGGAAATCTAGTCAACCGGCCCCCTCGGCGGATCGCCGCGTTTGCCGCCTGCGCCGGCCCTACAGTCAACGGCGATGGCGGGTCGCGAGCGCGACAGCACCCAGGACTGGTTGCTGCCCGAGGAGATGACGCCCCCCTCGCTGGGCGAGCTGGAGGGGCGGATCGACGAGGCGCTGGCCACGGCGCGGGCCTCCGAGGCGGCGGTGATGACGGTGGGAGCGGCGGCGCTGGACGCCGCCGAGCAGGCGCGGCGAGCGGCGGACCTGGCCGAGCGGGCGGCGAGCAGCGCCGCGAACGCACAGCGCCATCCCCGCCCGGCCCCGGCGTCCCAGGCAGAAGCCCCTGGCGCGGCGGGGTCATCGGGCGACAGCCTGAGCGACTTCAGCGAGCGGGCCGACCAGCTCATGGAGCGGCTGCGCCAGCTCCAGCGGGTGCCCCTTGGACCAGCCAGCTCCGCCGCAGCTCGGCCGCGATCTCCGCGGTAACCCCCGCGCCGCCGCCGAGCTCGGCTCCGTCGATCGCGCGGACCGGCTCGACCCCGCGCACCGAGTTGGTCAGAAACGCCTCGCCGGCCCCAAGCAGGTCGTCGAGCGAGAGGCGCTCCTCGTGCGCCTCGCGCCCCGCCGCGCGGGCGAGCTCGAGCACGCGCCCGCGGGTGATCCCAGCGATGATGCGGCCATCCGTCGGCGGGGTGACGAGCGCGCCGTCCCGTACGGCGAAGATGTTGGCTCGCGACGCCTCGAGCACCGTGGCGTCGTGATCGACGAGGAAAGGCGCCGCGGCGGCGGGCAGCGCGGCCTCGGCGTGCTCCAGCAGCCGGCGATCGACCCACTTGTGGACGCCGAAGCCGCCCTCGACGGAGAGGCTGCGCAGCTCGACGCTTCGCTTCCGAGTGGGAAAGACGAGCTCGGGGTCGAGGGCCTCGGCGGCCAGCTCGACGCTGAGGCGCTCGCCCTCGCCGGGAGCCGCGGTTAACCGCAAGCGGCCCAGCGTCAGGCGGCGGGCGCCGTCGAGCGCGAGCTGACGCGCACCGGACGGCAGCGCGGAGTCGAACAGGGCCTCCAGGCTGGCGCCGAGCCTTCGCAGATGGGCATCGAGCTCGATCGGGCGCCCGTCGAGCGCCAGCAGCGTCTCGAACACGCCCTGCTCGGGGTCGGAATGGGGAGGCGGCGGCATGCGGGACCATTTTGACGCGCTGCCGGTGAGGCGTCGATATCCTTCGCCTCCCGCCGCCGCCAGGGTTGCAACCCCTGGCCGATCCCGCCCCCGACCGACGACTAGGAGCCATGGCCGTAGAGACCGCCGCCTACAGCGAGCAGACCGAGATCCAGCGCGACATCACCGAGATGGTGCGCCAGTTCGTCGACGAGCAGATCATCCCCAACGCCGAGCGCTACGACCACGAGGACTCCTTCCCGGAGCCGATCGTCGAGCAGATGAAGGAGCTGGGGCTGTTCGGGGTGACGATCCCCGAGGAGTACGGCGGCATGGGGCTCGACCTGACCACCTACGCGATGATCGTCGAAGAGATCTCGCGCGGCTGGATCTCGATCTCGGGCGTCGTCAACACCCACTTCATCGGCTCCTACCTCCTGATGAAGTTCGGCACCGACGAGCAGAAGGACCACTTCCTGCCGAAGATGGCGACGGGGGAGGTCCGCGCCGCCTTCTCGCTCTCCGAGCCCGAGGTCGGCTCCGACGTTCAGGGCATCAAGTCCACTGCGAAGAAGGGCGAGGACGGCAGGTGGGAGCTGAACGGGCAGAAGATGTGGGTGACCAACGGCCTCGGCTCCGGCGTCGTCTTCGTCCTGATGAAGACCGACCCGAAGGCGGAGCCCGCCTACAAGGGGATGACCTGCTTCATCACCGAGAAGGAGCCCTGGGCGGAAGAGAACAGCGGCGACTTCAAGGGCCTCGTCATCCCGCCCAAGATCAAGAAGATGGGCTACAAGGGCGTCGAGTCGACCGAGCTGGTCTACGACGGCTACCGCTGCCCGCCGGAGCGCGTGCTCGGCGGCGAGGAGGCGGGTGTGGGCCAGGGCTTCGTGCAGATGATGGACGCGCTCGAGGTCGGCCGCGTCAACGTCGCCGCGCGCGGCGTCGGCATCGCCCAGCGCGCGCTCGAGCTGGCCCTCCGCTACAGCCAGGAGCGCAAGACCTTCGGCAAGCCGATCGCCCAGCACCAGGCGATCCAGTTCAAGCTCGCCGACATGGCGACCAAGATCGAGGCGGCCCGCCTGCTCACCCGCAAGGCGGCGCGGATGAAGGACGCCGGCGAGCGCTCCGACCTCGAGGCAGGGATGGCGAAGCTGCTCGCCTCGGAGACGGGCAAGGAGTGCGTCGAGGAGTCCTTCCGCATCCACGGTGGCTACGGCTACTCGAAGGAGTACGAGATCGAGCGCCTCTACCGCGATGCGCCGCTGCTCTTGATCGGCGAGGGTACTTCTGAGATCCAGCGCATGGTGATCGGCAAGAAGCTGCTGCAAAGGCACAAGATCTAGCCGAATGGCGTCGACCGCCGACCTGATCCGCACCGCTGTCGAGCGCTTTCAGGCCGAAGTCCCGGCCCTGCAGAACCTGAAACTGGTCTTCGGCCTGGAGCTGAAGGGAAGGGGGGACATCCAGCTCTACCGGGTCGAGCTGCCGGGGCCGAAGATCAGCAAGGACCTGGCCCAGGACGAGCGGGTGCTGGTCGAGATCGACCGGCCCCAGTTCAACGAGCTGGCGGAGAAGGGAACGCCGAAGAGCTACCGCAAGGCGTACGAGACAGGCCACATCAAGGTGACAGGCGACTCCAACGTAAAGAAGCTGATCGCCCAGGTGGTCGAGCGCCAGGAGCAGCGCTCCCACCTGAAAAAGGTCCGCTAGAGCCGAACCAGGTTCTTCGCGTCGATGCCCCGGGTCACCCCGCGGAAGTCGACGACCAGCGGTGCGACCGAGACGACTTCCTCGTAGTCGAGCTCCGGGTGCGCGGTGACGATCGCCGCGAGGTCGGCGCCGCGCAGCGCATCCGACAGCTCGACCGACGCAAGCCCGAGCTCCGCCAGCTCGGGGACGTGGGGGTCGTGGTAGGAGACATCGCCGCCCAGCTCGCCCAGCAAGCGGGCGATCTTCAGCGCCGGCGACTCGCGCAGGTCGCCGACGCCGGCCTTGTAGCTGACCCCGAGGACGAGGATCTTCGAGTCCTTGACCGGCTTGCCGGCGTCGTTGAGGGCACGCTCGATCCGCTCGACGCAGAAGGCCGGCTGGGCCTGGTTGATCTTGCCGGCCAGCTCGATGAACTCCGGGTAGAAGCCGTGCTCGCGGGCCTTGAAGGCGAGGTAGAAGGGGTCGATCGGCAGGCAGTGGCCGCCCATGCCGGGCCCCGGGTCGAAGCGCATGAACCCGAACGGCTTGGTGGCGGCGCCGTCCACGACCTCCCAGACGTCGATCCCGAGCCTCTCGCAGAGCATCGCCATCTCGTTGACGAGAGCGATGTTCACCGAGCGGAAGATGTTCTCGAGCAGCTTGGAGAGCTCCGCCGCCTCGGGGCTGGAGAGGACGACGATCTCGTCGCAGACCGTCCCGTACAGCTCGCGAGCGCGCTCCGAGCAGGCCTCGGTCAGCCCGCCGACCAGCTTCGGCGTGGTGCGGATCGTGTAGTCGCTGCGGCCGGGGTCGATGCGCTCCGGGGAGAAGGCGAGGTGGAAGTCCTCGCCGGCCGTGAGCCCGGACTCCGCCAGGATCGGCGCCAGCCGCTCGCGGGTCGTGCCGGGGTAGGTGGTCGACTCCAGCACGACGAGCTGCCCGCGCCGCAGCGCCTGGGAGAGCCCCGTCGCCGCGTCGAGCAGGTAGGTGAGGTCGGGCTCGCGCGAGCTGGTCAGCGGCGTCGGGACGCAGATGACGATGGCGTCGCAGGAGGCGAGGTCGGCGTGTCGGGTGGTCGGCTGGAGGCGGTCGCGCAGCGGCGCCAGCGCGGCATCGGGGACGTCCTCGACGTAGCTGCGGCCTTCGCCCAGGCTCTCGATCTTGCGCGGGTCGGAGTCGAGGCCGACCACCTCGCTCCCCGCCTCGGCGAAGGCGACGGCGAGGGGGAGGCCGACGTAGCCGAGGCCGACGATGCCGATCTTCATCGCCGGCAGTCTAGTGTCGCCGGGGCGGGGGGTCGCTGCCTGTAGGATGCCGCGCCGCAACCGCAGAAGGAGACGACACCCACCGATGAGCGACGAGAAGCACCAGCTGAGCACCGACCAGGCCGAGCGCGAGGCGTCCGGCGCCCACGCCTACGGCCGCTACCTGGAGGAGTTCGAGGTCGGCGCCGTCTACAAGCACTGGCCGGCGAAGACCGTGACCGAGGCGGAGGACCACCTCTTCTGCCTGCTGACGATGAACCACCATCCGCTGCACGTCAACGACGTCTACGCGAAGGAGTCTCAGCAGGGCCGCAACGTCGTCGTCGGGCCGCTCGTCTACTCGCTGGCGCTGGTGATGTCGGTCTCCGACGTCTCGGGCAAGGCAATCGCCAACCTGGCGACCGAAGAGCTCAGCCATCCCAACCCGGTCTTCCACGGCGACACGCTCTTCGTCGAGACCGAGGTGCTCGACGTAAAGCCCTCGAAATCGAAGCCCGACCGCGGCATCGTCAAGGTCCACACCCGCGCCTTCAACCAGGACGGCCTACTCGTCGCCGAGTTCAAGCGCCTCGTCCTCGTCCCCCGCAAAAACCCGGCCTGAGTGGCGCCGAGCGCTCCGGGGCGCGACAATGGGGGCATGAGCGAGCTGAACGGAGACCGCTCGGCCTGGCTGCGCTGCTACCGCTGCTGGTCCCAGAGCCTCGAGATCCAGATCCACTACGACGCGATCCGCCGCGTCGACCCGGAGAGCGGCATCCCCGCCGAGGGGGTCGACGAGGTGCAGGAGGCGGTCGTCCAGTGCATGGACTGCATGCACGACCAGCCCCACCTTACCTTCCAGGACGACCGCGTCGTCCCGATCGAGGACCGCTGGGAGCGGATGGTCGCCGGCACGCCGTGGGTCGCCTCCTGCACCGTCACCGTCGACCAGGACCGGGTCGAGGCCTGCTCCGGCCCGGAGGCGACCGAGTTTCTCACCTACGGCGCCTTCGGCGAGGCCGGCGTGCGCGAGTTCTTCACCCACGTCCGCTTCCACAAGCACGACGAGGAGCAGATCGTCGTCCACATGCTGGTCGAGCTCTACGCGCGCTCCGTGCAGGAGGCGACCGACGTGCTCGAAGAGGCCGCCCACGGCCCGCTGGAGATCACCTCGCTCGCCGAGGAGTCCCGGCCCCCCGCTCACGCCTCCGATGAGGCCCATTGAAGGCCTATCCCGGTAGGGGTGGAACGTCTTGTACTTTTTCGCGGGCAGCCATTGCCGGTAGCCACAGACGCAGCTCGAAAAAGTTAAGTGGAACCCCTACCGGGATAGGCCCTTAGGCGGGGGTTGCGCTGCCGGCTCGCTGGGCGACGAGATCGACGATCTCGCCCATGATCCGGTTGATGTCGAAGTCCTTGGGGGTGTAGACGCCGTCGACTCCGGCCCCGCGCAGCCGCTCGGCATCTGCCACGGGGATGATGCCGCCGACCACGACCGGCACGTCGAGGCCCTCGTCGCGCAGCATCCGAACGACCTCGGGGATCAGCTCCAGGTGCGAGCCGGAGAGGATCGAGAGCCCGACCACGTCGACGTCCTCCTGCAACGCCGACTCGGCGATCTCCGCCGGGGTGAGGCGGATCCCCTGGTAGATGACCTCCATGCCGACGTCGCGGGCGCGCAGGGCCACCTGCTCGGAGCCGTTGGAATGACCGTCGAGACCGGGCTTGCCGATCAGGATCTTGATCCTGTGCCCGATCCGCTCGGAGACCTCGTCGACGCGGCGGCGGATCTCGTCGAGCTGGTCGCGATCGCCCGGCGGCGCGGCGCCGTCGACTCCGGTCGGCGCCCGGTAGGCGCCGAACGCCTCGCGCAGGACCCCGGCCCACTCGCCCGTGGTCGCGCCCGCCTTGGCGGCGGCGATCGTCGCCGGCATGATGTTCCGGCTCTCGTCCGCCGCCGCGGAGGCGAGCTCGTCGAGGGAGGCGCGGACCGCGCCCTCGTCGCGCTCGGCCCTCCAGCGCTCCAGGGCCTCGACCCGCTCGCGCTCGACCTCCGGGTCGGGGGTGAGGATGCCGCCGTCGGCGCCCGCGGTCAGCGGCGAGTCCTCGCTCTCCGTATAGACGTTCTGGCCGACCACCTGCTGCTCGCCGCGCTCGATCCGCGCCACCCGCTCGCGGTGCGACTCGACCAGGCGCGCCTTCATATAGGGAACGGCCTCGACGGCGCCGCCGTGCTCTTCGACCACTGCCATCTCGGCGCGCGCGCCCTCGATCAGCTCCTCGACCAAGCCGTCCATCACCACCGAGCCCTCGAAGACGTCCGGGTACTCGAGCAGGTCGGTCTCGCTGGCGAGGACCTGCTGGATTCGCAGGCTCCACTGCTGGTCCCAGGGGCGGGGCAGCCCCATCGCCTCGTTCCAGGCGGGCAGCTGGATCGCGCGGGCGCGGGCGTCGCGGCTGAGGGTGACGGCGAGCGCCTCGAGGACGATGCGCTGGATGTTGTTCTCCGGCTGGGCCTCGGTGAGGCCGAGGCTGTTGACCTGGACGCCGTAGCGGAAGCGCAGCATCTTCTCGTCGGTGACGCCGTAGCGCTGGCGGCCGATCTCGTTCCAGAGCCGGCCCATCGCGCGCAGCTTGGCGATCTCCTCGATCAGGCGGATGCCGGCATTGACGAAGAAGGAGATGCGGCCGAAGACCTTTGGGAAATCGGCGGCGGCGACCTGGCCGCGCGCCTTCACCTCGTCGAGCACGGCGATCCCGGTGCAGAGCGCGTAGGCGATCTCCTGCACCGGCGTCGCGCCCGCCTCCTGGAGGTGGTAGGAACAGATGTTGGTCGGGTTCCAGCTCGGCGCCTCGTTGACGGTGAAGGCGACCATGTCGGCGATCAGCCGCATCGAGGGCTCGGGCGGGAAGGCGTAGGTGCCGCGCGAGAGGTACTCCTTGATGATGTCGTTCTGGGTTGTGCCCTTCAGCTGCGAGCGCTCGACGCCGTTCTCCTCGGCGACCGTGACGTAGAGGCCGAGCAGCCAGGCGGCGGTGGCGTTGATCGTCACCGAGGTGTTCATCTCGTCGAGCGGGATGCCGTCCAGGAGCTGGTGCATGTCGCCCTTGTGGGCGATCGAGACGCCGACCTTGCCGACCTCGCCGCGGGCGAGGACGTGGTCGGAGTCATACCCGGTCTGGGTGGGGAGGTCGAAGGCGACGGAGAGCCCGGTTTGCCCCTTGGCGAGGTTGCGCCTGTAGAGCTCGTTCGAGCGGCGGGCGTCGGAGTGCCCCGCGTAGGTGCGCATCACCCAGGGACGGTCGCGCTCGGGAAGCCTGTGCTTGGCCATCGAGCCAATGATATTTGCCACAAGGGGAAAGACGGCGTTCATCCGTCACAGCGCGCATCTTTTCCCGGAACCTGTGTTTAGGCTCTCGCGGGATGGGATTGCGAGTCACAAGCGCCATGACCACCGCGATCGCCGCAGCGCTCCTGCTCGCGGCGGGCGCCGCGGGAGCAATGATCGGCATCTACCGCAACAGCATGGAGACGACCGCCCAGCGCAGCCAGCTGGTCAAGCTCTCGGGTCGAAGCTGCACGCGCGGCGGTTCCGGCGGGGCGCTGCGCATCGAGCTCGGCAAGCGGACCAGCGAGTGCTCCTATCGCACGCCGGTCCTCGGCCGCGATCTCGAGATCGCGGCGACCGAGCGGCTGCTGAGCGGTACGCCGAAGGCATTGCAGCGCAAGGTCTTCCTCGGCCTCGTGCTGCGGGCCGGCGGCGGCGCCCGCTACCAGCTTGCCGTCTACCCGGTCCAGCGCAAGGTCCAGCTCCGCAAGACCCTCAGCGACGGGACCGTGAAGTACCTCGACGTCGAGAAGTCGGTCAGCGGCGTCAAGGGCGTCAACCAGGACAACCAGCTTCGCCTCAGCGCGATCAACGCGACCAGCGGGGAAAAACACGGCAATTGCCGCCTGCTCGCCTTCGTCGGGGGCAAGCTGGTCGCCGAAGCCGCCGATGCCGGGGCCGCGGACCTCAGCGGTCGCGCCTCCGGCGTCTCGGTCGGCTCGACCGCCAGCGCAACAGGCGCTCAGGCCAGCGTCGACAACGTCGTGGTCCGGGTCCCGAGCCCGTTCTAGCCGGGTTTCTCCGGAGGCGGATCGGTCGCCCGGTAGAAGTGCTCGACCGCGCCGCGGCGCTGCTTCGTCTCGACCAGCTCGATGCAGCCGAGCTTCCGCAGCATCCTCACGTGGTAGGCGAGGTTGGCGACGTCCACGCCGAGCTGCTTGGCGACCTGGTTCGGGCTCATCGGGCGCTCGCCGAACAGCGGCAGGGCTTTCGCCCTGAGCGGGTGGGCAAGCGCCCTCTCCAGGCGCGGATCGGCCGCAGCTTCACCGTCTTCGCTCACCTCGGGACCTCCTCGGTCGTCTCTGTCTCCAAGCGCTACCTTGGACCATAACTAACTTGAGTATTTAGATCAGGTTTAGATCGGACATCCGTCTCCCCATGCGCCGATTGGCTTTCTTTTCGCATAATGCGAGGGTGTCGACGACCACGGTGGAGAAGCCGCGCGGCGCGGGACCGGGCTCGGGCCTGGGCGGCGACTGGCGCGTGATCGTCTGCAACGACGACCACAACACCTTCGACCACGTCGCTGAGACGCTGGCGCGCATCCTGCCCGGCGTCACCCTCGATCAGGGCCATCAACTGGCCGAGGGCATCCACAACAGCGGCCAGGCGATCGTCTGGGTGGGGCCGCGCGAGCCGGCCGAGCACTACTGGGAGCGGCTCGACGCGGCGGGGCTGACGATGGCGCCGCTCGAGCGCGCTTGAACATAGCGCCGCCTCCTCTGCTCCCGCGAAGGCCCAAAGAATCAGATATGGATGGGCCTTCGCTTCAGGGAGGCGCGTCAGCGCCGACCGGTGAGCCGGGCATAGCCCGGCTGCGGGGGCGGCTTACGCGCTGGCCAGAAGCGTGTGCCAGGCCGGAAGGACCGGCAGGTCGTGGAGGTCGATGACGCTGGCGCGAGCCGCCTCGATCTCCTCGGAGAACCAGTAGCGCTCGAAGTCGGCGCGGCTCTCCCAGACCGACGACTGGAGGAAGTGCAGGGGGTCGTCCACCGAGCGGGTCAGCGACCAGCTCCTCGCGCCGAAGGCCGGCATCTTGGCGGCGGCTGGCTCCCAGCGCTCGAGCCATCGGTCCGCCCTGAAGGGGGCGACGTGCCAATCGATCGTGCAGACCTCGCTCATGTCTACGCTCCCACCTCGGCCCGGATCGCTCCCGGGCCGTCCTCGCTCTTGCCCTCGTCCTCGGCCCCGGCGCCGACCAGGATCGAGATCTTGCCGAGGTGCTTGTTTTCGTGCAGCAGTTGGTGCGCCTCGGGGACGCCCTCGAAGCCCATCGTCTTCCAGAGGACCGGGCGGACCTTGCCCTCCGCCATCAGCCGGTTCGCCCGCGTGCACTCGTAGGCGTTGGCGAAGTGCGAGCCGATGATCTGCTTCTGGCGCATCCACAGATAGCGCACGTCGAAGTCGAG
>Ga0137371_10003425_pt1 | contig 12488 bp, 12 predicted proteins | sample SagtaG_7_FD_104919 | JGI IMG/M metagenome (GOLD analysis project Ga0137371, IMG submission 104919) | Vadose zone soil microbial communities from Sagehorn Ranch, Mendocino, California, USA - Sage1_R_40_16 metaG | ecosystem: Environmental > Terrestrial > Soil > Vadose zone | place: USA... | reverse complement strand
TGGCAGGTATTGCCCGGTTTCTTCATCTTGCTTCGCCTTTGGACGCTTGCTCATATTCGATGGAGCAAGCTTTTCAAAGGCAATAGTCTGATATTTGCTCACCAGCTTGTGGGCTTCCTTGTGCTGAAAGTCCTTGCGTTGGTTACGGATATGCCGATGAACCTTGCCAACTCGTTGTGCGGCCTTTCTCCGTCGTTTCGATCCCCGCTTTTTGCGTGAGAGAGCCTCCTGCAAATCCTTGAGTTTATTTTCACTATTGCGCAAATGGTGCGGGTTCTCGATCGTGCTTCCATCTGAGAGGGTGGCAAAATGGAGCAAACCCAGGTCAATGCCCACGGCTTCTTCTCGCGGATGGAAGACGATTGCTTGCTCCACCTCACAGGTGAAAATGACATGCCAGCTCTGCGCTTCTCGCTTGATCATGCAGATCTTCATCTCACCCATCGGCGGGCGGGCTTTCTTGCCTTTGGGGAACTTGACTTTAATGGACCCAATCTTGGAGAGACACACCCGGTTATCCTCGGTCAAAGAAAAGCCCGACTGTGGAAAGGTGAAGGAGTCATAGCGCCCGTAGCCCTGGAAGCGCGGATAGTCCGGCGCTTGTCCCTCTTTGACTCGACGAAAGAAGACATCAAACGCTTTCTTTACCCGCCGAAGCACATCCTGAAGCACCTGAGAATGGATGTCGTTGTATTCCGACCTGATCTCTTTGATCTCTGGCAGTTGGGCCGCCTGTCGGTTGTAGTTGATGCTTACATGGCACATCTGCCACGCATCACGCCTCTCCTGGATGGCTGCGTTATACAATTCTCTACATCTATCCAGGGTCCATTGGAGCTTCTCCGCTTGTTTCTTGTTCGGGTACAGTCTGTACTTGTAAGCTTTCAGGCTAGACATGTTTCTGATTCTCGATATAGTGCTTTATGACTGAGAGTGGCGCTCCCCCTACCGTTGAAACAAAATACGAGTTGGTCCACAATGTTGGAAGCTTCTGCTTCAATACCGGAAACTCCTGTCTCAAAAGTCGTGACGAGCGGCCTTTGACAAGCCGTACCAGCCGGTGAATGCCAAATTGTGGATCGCACTCAATCAGCAGATGCACATGATCGGGCATGACTTCCAAGCTCAATACTTCTGCCTGATGCTCCAGACACACTTCCTGAATGATTACGGCCAAGCGTTGCACTATTTCCTCTGTCAGTACCTTGCGTCTGTATTTTGGACACCAGACGACGTGGTACTTACAGGAGTAGTAAACGTTTCGGTTCGATTTGTATCGAATTGTACTCATAGAAACAGCATACAGCTTTAAGCCATATATTGTCAATAGAGTGGGTTTATCCAGCCTCTCAAGCTTCCTTAAAAGGAACGCTGCTTATATCGCCAGGGCTAAAGCCACAGGGTCTTACGCAGTGATTTGATAATTCTGAGTGTTACTCACATATTAAGAATAGCATACGTGGGAAGTGCCAGGGCGACTGGTACTACACGGAAACTTGAAGAGAACCCCGAACGTTTTGAGTACCAGTAATTGGACGAGGTAAACATGCAATCACCAGAAACGGAACAACAGGATATCATCTCCAGCCTCGGTATCCACCGTGTCATCGAGCCGCAGGGCAGCCTGCCGCAGCCGGCATGGAAGCTCGATAATACTCCAGTTGCTCGCGCAAGTGAGACACTCGTCAATGTACACGCCCTGCACATTGACTCTGCCAGCTTCACACAGATTGCGCAGGCGTGCGAAGGAGATACAGCCAGGATGGTCAAACATGTCCTGGAAATCGTAGCTCAGCGCGGCAAGATGCATAATCCCGTCACCGGTTCGGGCGGCGTGCTGGTCGGTACGATTGAACAACTGGATGAGGTCTTTGCAGCAAAACATGGCCTTGCCAGGGGAGATACTATCGTCAGCCTGACTTCGTTGAGCTGGTTGCCGCTGTACCTCGAGCGGATTCATGCAATACACCCGCAGCGCTGCGAGCTAGAGGTTGAAGGGAAGGCCATCTTCTTCCGCGGCAACCCCGTCGCCAGGCCGCCGCAAGACCTGCCGCCTACCATCGTAGTCGCGGCATTGGACGTAGCAGGCGCGCCTGCCCGCGTGGTAACATTGGCGCAGCCGGGCCAACGCGTCACCGTGCTGGGGGCAGGAGGGACAGCCGGTCTGTTGACCCTGTGCGCCCTGCACCAACACCTTGGTGCTACCGGTGAAATCATCGCTGTAGAATATAACCAGCAGTCGTTGCAGGATGTCGTTAGCCTGGGAGTCGCCGATGTAATCGTACAAGGTGATGCAACACGCCCACTTGAACTTGTTGAACGGGTACGTGCGGCGTGCGGAAGTCGCGACTACGAGGCCGATCTTACCATCAATGTCGTCAATGTCCCCAACACCGAATTCGCAGCCATCCTGCTTACCAGGCTGGATGGACGCGTTCTCTTCTTCAGTATGGCCACCAGCTTTACGGTTGCCGCGCTGGGCGCCGAAGGCATGGCACGCCAGGTAGAGATGCACATCGGCAACGGCTATATGCCGGATCACGGAACTATTGCTTTGCAATTGCTGCGCGACTACTCCATACTACGCGCTATATTCACCCGGCGCTTTGGGCAGAGCTTATGACACGTCTCCTCGCAGGTATCGTGGCCCGGGCAAACATTCAGCGCCTTGCGCTGGTTGGTCTCACAAAGAACGTGGGCAAAACGACGACGACGAACCACCTGTTGGAAACACTTATTGACGAGGGCTTCTACCAGGCTGGAGAACTGGCGCTGACCTCGCTGGGATTAGATGGCGAAGCTGTTGATGCTCTGACAGGACTCGCCAAGCCGCGTTATGTTCCGCAACCCGGGATACTGGTGGCAACCACCGCAAACTTATTGCGTAAGGCGGAGCAGGAAGGAATACAGGTTGAGTGGCTGGCGCAGCTCGCAGGGAGAACTGCGCTAGGATCCGTCGTGCTGGCACGTGTACTGCGCCCCGGGCGTATCGTCATTGCGGGGCCAGTGTTGCTGCGTGACTTGCGCAGCGCGCTTGACCGCGTGCAGCAGTATGGCGCGCGCCTGGGCATCGTTGATGGTGCGATCAACAGGCTTGGAGCAGCCTCTCCTGGTATCACCGGCGCCTGCATCCTTTGTACCGGGGCGAGCGTGGCTGCCACGCCAGAACTGGTGGCCCGGCGTACTGCCGGTATTTTTGCCCGGCTCACGGTACAGCCGAGCAGGTGGAAGGATGCTTATAGACAGCGCTATCCTCAGGCCCGCTTGCTCGTGTTTCCCGCTGCTAGCGATAGCGACGAGTCTGCTGAAGCATTCAAGGGAGCAGCAGAGCCTGCTGCCCGGGCTCAATGGATCGTGGTGCGCATGTTAACCCATCAACAACCGGTTTTCTTGCTGCGGGGTGCATTCACAGAGGAGCTATCTCGCGAGCTGCTTGTGCAGTTGTCCCGCCAAACTCTTCCAACTCAAGCTGAGATCGTGGTTGGAGATGCTACAAAAATTTTTTGCCACTCGGTCGTCTTGCAGCGTCTGGCTGCCAGGAGCCTGCACCTGCACGTGGCGGAACCTGTGCGCATCCTTGCCCTGAGTATCAATCCCTACACGCCCGAATATGTATGCACGCCGCGGCGCCTGCTGGATGCGCTCGCCAGGGAACTGCCTGCCCCGCATCCCCCCATCGTAGATGTTGTGTCGGGGCTACACGAAAGTGGACCCTAGTACAGGCTACCGCAAGTTCGTTCCAGGCTTGCGTTCCAGCTGCTCAACTGTGTAGGACCCCTCTCTGTACAACGCGCTATCCTTTCTCTGCTATTCCCCAAGGAGGCGTGTTGCACCCGTCTCCCGTTTCCTTTCATGGGAGACGGGTGCAAACCGGCGTACGACCTGGTTGACCCCTCGTGAGGGTGTTTCAGGCATGCGCACGTTCCCTTGACAGGGATGCGTGTTTGCTCTACAATGCCGCTAGCATCACCTCAACAAGAGATCGACCTGCGAGTCTCTTCTTGCCTCTCACTGCACAGGAGGTGCAGCATGGCAGATCGGGTTGGACAACAGTTCGGCAATTACCGGCTGGTCGCCCTGCTAGGGCAGGGTGGCTTTGCCGAGGTGTATCTGGGGCAGCATGTGCGACTGGAGTTGCAAGCAGCTATTAAGGTGCTGCATACCCACCTGACCGGCCAGGAGGCCGCGCACTTCTACCAGGAAGCGCAGACCATCGCGAAGTTGACACACCCCGCGATTGTGCGTGTCTTCGATTACGATGTGCAGGACGGCGTGCCCTTCCTGGTGATGGATTACGCCCCCAATGGCTCGTTGCGGCGCCGCTATCCCAAGGGCAGTCTCGTTCCCCTCGCCCAGATCGTCTCCCCCGTGAAACAGGTCGCTACCGCCTTGCAGTACGCCCACGACCAGAAGTTCATCCACCGCGATGTCAAGCCGGAGAATATGCTGGTGGGACGGCGCGAAGAGGTGCTGCTCAGTGACTTTGGGCTGGCGGCCCTGGCGCACAGCAGCGCCTCGCTGAGCACGCAGGAGGCCATTGGCACCCTATCCTACATGGCCCCGGAGCAGATCGAGGGCCACCCACGTGCCGCCAGTGATCAGTACGCCCTGGCAGTGGTGGTCTACGAATGGCTCTGTGGAAGCCGTCCCTTTGAGGGCTCAGCGACCGAGGTGATGGTGCAGCAGTTGACGATGCCGCCGCCGCCGCTGCATGAGAAAGTGGCGACCATCCCACTCGAGGTCGAGCAGGTGGTGCTGCACGCGCTGGCCAAGGAGCCCAAGGAGCGCTTTGCCTCGGTACAGGACTTTGCCGCTACCCTGGAGCGAGCCAGCCAGCTTGCCCCAGCCCAGGCAGTGCTGCTTCCTTCCGAGCAGGCTGCTCCAGGTGCGGCAACCGCGCCCAGCTCTGCCACGGCGGAGGCGACCCCCTCCGCCGATGTGCTGGTAGGGGCACTGGAGCCGACCATGTACCCGGGTGCCTTGCCGCCAGGCGACCTCACCACGCCACAGAGCCAGGCTGAAGGCGAGACACCCTTGCCGGGCCAGGTCGTGGCACCCACCGCGGCTGTCCTGCCTCATCCCCTGGAGCCCACCATACCCATCCAGCGGAAGGCCAGGCGCCTGTCGAGAATGAGTGTAGGACTGCTCATCGCACTGGCGGTGCTGGTCATCGCAGCAGGGGTGCTGGGCAGCCTCAGCCTGCTCGCTCAATTTGGTGTGATAGGCGCACGCAGTGGTGCCCCCATGCCCACCGCAGTCCGCGGAGGCACCTGGACTGAGGATCTCATTGGAGATCCCGATTCGCTCATTCCCAATAAGGGCTACGGGCCAGCGATCATTCAGGCGCTGTACCTGCCGCTCTTCTACGGTGACACGCAAGGGGTGATTCGCCCTGGGGCGGCGAGCGAGATCCCCACCGTGTCGAATGGCGGCATCAGCGCCGACGCCACTACCTGGACGTTCCATCTGCGGCCCCACCTGGTGTGGTCGGATGGAGCGCCCTACGATGCCCGTGACGTGGACTACACCTGGCAGCTCTGGAAGAATCCCCAGTTCGGGGCCAACTATATTGATAGCGTCAGCCAGATCAGTTCGGCAAATGTCTCGGCAGACCATCTCTCGATCACCTTCCACCTCAAGCAAGCCTACGCTCCGTTTCTCGCGGAGTGGGTGAGTGGCTACTATGCCCCGCTGCCCGCGCACCATTTCAGTGCGATGGCTCCCCAGGCTATCGAGAAGTCGCCCGATCTCCTGAATCCGAGCGTCACGAGCGGCCCGTTCATGATGGCTGAGAGCATGCCAAGCGATCACTTCACCGTGGTGCGCAACCCCCGCTACTACCGCGCCCGCGAAGGGCTGCCCTACCTGGACAAGATCGTCTTCCGTCCCGTCGATCAGGACGTCGTCCTCCAGGATCTCGAGGCTGGGACCATCGATTCCGCCTCCGACCTGGATGTGAGCCAGGCGCAGGCCTACCGGCGCCTCTCCCATTATCTGCTCGTCGCTCCTCCCACCAATGCTGCCGTCGAGGGGATAATCTTCAACTTCCACAACACGGTGCTGGCCAGCCACCTGGAAGTGCGCCAGGCGATGGCGATGGCGATTGATCAGCAGGCGTTGATCACACAGGCGCGCCAGGGATTCGCCAGCCCTCTGTGCACCGACCATCCCTCGGCCTATCATCCAGGTTATCAGCCTAATGCCCCCTGTCCAGTCTTTAATCCGGCGGCGGCCAATAAACTGCTGGAGGACAACGGCTGGGTGAAAGGCCCTGATGGCGTACGGGCCAAAGGAGGGCAGCGCCTGGAGTTCGAGTACTCGACGAATGTGACCAACAAGCCATGGCGCATCGCGACTGAAGCGGTCGTGCAGCGCAACTTGCAGGCGATCGGGATCAAGCTCGATATCCAGAACTATCCGGGTAGCACGTTCTTTGGCTCCTTTTTGCCTGGGGGGAAGGCCTCACCACCCACGGGAGCCGTCGCGGGCAGGTATGACATCGCCGAGGTTGCGTACAGCTTTTGGTATGACCCCGACGATTCCACGGTGCTCTCATGCGACCAGATCCCACCCAATGGCAATGGCCAAAACTTGACCTTCTACTGCAACCATGCCATCGATGCCCTCTACAAACAGGAACTGGCGACAGCAGATCCGGGCACGCGGCAGCAGATCTTCCGCCAGATCCATGACATCTACCTGACGCAGTTGCCATTCATCGTGTTCTACAGTCTATCAGGGATATCTATTGTGAGCAAAGGGACGCACAACTACCAGCCCGGCCCCTTTGAGGGAGACACCACCATCTGGCAGTGGTGGTGCGATCAGGGGAAGTGTTAGGCGACCCTCGCCTCTCCATCAAGAGGGAGCCATCCTCGTTTTGGATCAGTTTACTCTCTTTTTTCGGGTAAGAAATGCTCTCAATCTGTGTCGACAAGGTCGCCAGTTGGTTTGAGAGGGTGGAACGCATTTGCGGCAGCCTGTACTAGTGCAGAATCAAGGCCAATTCTGCAAAGCTCTCCATCCTTCCGGATATTGGTGGCGAAGTGCCGCTGCCGGACGAGCGAAGCGTTGTCCAGTGCGTAGGGGCCCGATTTATCGCGCCCGGGGGTGGGGCGGGGCACGCCGTTTGAGACTTCGCCACCAGTATCCTTCCGGGGGAAATTCGGTTCCCGTAAGGGCGAGTCTTCCGATCGTTCTGGTACAATTCTACTGCCCGCCCTGATTAATTGGCCTCATAGCTAGCAAGACAATATAATGTGTCTACAATGCAAAAATGAATGTAAGGAGTAAAGCAACATATGAAATCTTCCAGGTACACTTTTTCTATGATCATCGTCATACTTGTAGCGCTCATCGTTGCCGCTTGTGGTGGCACAAGTAGCCCGAGTAGCTCGAGCAGTGCCCCAGGCTCAACCCCGACCACGGCTGGCGCTCCAACCACGGCGCCTACGACGCCTGGAGTCACTCCAACCGAGCCATCCAGCGTTCCCAAAGTCGCCATTCACGTCGGAACGGCCACCGTGAGCGGTAAATCGGAGAAGGTCCTCACCAATGCCGCTGGTAAGACGCTGTACTATCTCACCTCTGATACTGCGACGCATGTTGCCTGCACCGGTCAATGCACCACCTTCTGGCCTCCGCTCACAACTTCTGGCCTCCCCACCAGTTCCGATCCTCTTCCTCATAAGCTAAGCGCTCGTGCAGATGCGAATGGCAGGCAGGTTGAATATGATGGTCATCTCCTATATACCTTCTCGGGCGATCCTTCTGCTGGCCAGACCAACGGGGAAGGTATAACCAGCTTCGGTGGTACCTGGCATGTAGCTATACCGGGCCTGTAACTCCTGGACGTATACACTAGCAGATGGTGAGAGTCAATCACGCAGGAATAGCGGCTCTCCATCCTTGCGGGGAAAATGTCTGAGTGAACCGTATGGCGCGAATTGATCGCCGCCACCGCCGATTTATCGGCCCGCTCTCGTCAATCACCCTAATGGAAGTAGACCCGGAATAGCTTCACAGGAGAAAATAATCGATGAAAATCCCAAAGCAGATTTTTCCCTTTGCAATCATCCTTTTGTTGACGGTGATCGTAGCGGCTTGTGGCAGCGCCACAGGTGCTGGACCTTACAGTGGCTCAACACCGGCAGCCACAACCAGCAGTTCCAACAATGCTAATGTAGTCATCAAAACAGCAACAGCCACTGTGAGCAGTAAAACGGTGACCCTGCTCACAAACGACAAGGGATTTACACTGTACTACCTCAAGGCGGATACCGCGACCCAGGTTGCCTGCTCTGGCAATTGCGCTAAGATCTGGCCTCCATTGCTGCAATCTAGTTCAGGAATCCCCACAGGTCCAGGTGCGCTTCCCGGCAAGTTGAGCGCTTTTTCAACTGCCAACGGCTACCAGGTCGAATACAACGGCCATCCCCTGTATACCTACACCGGGGATACGGCTCCCGGCCAGACTAATGGCGAGGGTTTTAAAGGCGTGTGGTTCGTGGTTACCTCTGATCTGCAGCAGCAGGGTAAACCACCGAGCGGCTATTAGAACCTTCGCACCTGCCCTCCTTGCTTCCTGCTTGCCATAGCAGGAAGCAGGGGAAACAACATGCCGTCTTTTTCTCACTATCGACGCCGCTTGTGCCAGGTGCTAGAATGCAGAGAAAAGAACCTATCGGGCTAGTAAGGGAAAGACCATGTACCTGGAACAACCTCTACAAATCTACCTCGATGACCTGGCCTCGGCAAAATCCACACCGGGTGGTGGCTCTGCTGCTGCCTTGAGCGGCGCATTGGGTGCAGGGCTCGCCAGCATGGTGGCCCGGCTCACGCTGGGGAAAATCGAGTATGCCGGTGTACAGCGGGAGATCGAGGCATTAGTGCAACAGGCGGAAGGACTGCGCGAGCGCTTCCAGCAGCTCATGCAAGAAGATATAGATGCCTATGGACGCCTCTCGGCAAGTTTCAAAATGCCCCACGAGACCGGTGAAGAGCGTGCAGCGCGCACGTCCGCTATTCAGGCGCGGCTGCTTGAAGCGGCGCTTGTGCCACTTGAAATAGCAGAACGTTCTGCCGAACTCCTGCAACTCTGCCAGCGAATTGCTGAGATCGGCAACGTTAATGTATTGAGCGATGTAGGAATAGGTGCAATGTTTGCCTCCAGCGCGGGAGGCGGCGCCGGACGGTTGGTGCGTATCAACCTGCGTGCCATGAAGGACCTTGAACTGGTCAGCGCCCTGAGTAATCGCTTGGACGTGGCCCTGGAACGCATCTCCGTGTACAGTCAGCAGGTCACAAACACTATGGGGGGGCGGATGTGACTGCACACATTATTGATGGACGCGCAATGGGAGCGGAGATCAAAGCCGAGTTACGCGAAGATGTCAGTCGCTACGTTGAAGAACAGGGGAAAGCGCCAGGTCTGGTGATTGTGCGCGTTGGCGGTGATGCAGCTTCCGGCGTCTATAGCAAAGCAATCCTGCGCCTGGCCGGGGAAGTCGGCATGCGTGCCAGGTTGGAACAACTGCCTGCCGGCACCTCCTCGGATGAACTGCGTGCGCTCCTGATACAATTGAATAATGACGATGACACGCAGGGCATCATCGTGCAAATGCCACTCCCTGCGCACCTCTCGCAGAAAATGGTGGCCGATACCGTCGCTGCTGCTAAAGATATCGACGGCATCAGCCCGCGCAGTGCAGGCAACCTCTTTTTAAGCCTTCCCAGCCTGTTGCCTTCGACCGCCGCTGCCGTGATGGCAATACTTGAACGCTTGCAGGTCCCTCTCGCTGGCAAACGCGTCGTCATCCTGGGCCGCAGCAACGTTGTGGGTAAACCGCTGGCAATGATGCTCCTGCAAAAAAACTCTACAGTCACCGTATGCCATTCACGAACTAAGAACCTATCAGGCTATACACTCCAGGCCGATGTACTGGTCACGGCAGTTGGTCATGCCAACCTCGTCACCGCGGATATGGTACGCCCAGGCGCGGTGGTCATCGATGTCGGTATCAATGCGCTGCCCGGTGGTGGAATTGTAGGAGATATCGATTTCGCCTCTGTAAAGTGGGTAGCCAGTGCTCTCACTCCAACCCCGGGCGGTGTTGGTCCACTGACGAACATAATGCTGCTAAAACAATGCATGCAGGCCGCGTGGTGGCAGGTGAAAGGCGAGGATGGCTATGATAGCCCACCTGCCCGGAAACCCGTGACGCAACCTACCGCGTGAGTTTACGGCAGTTCGCCGTTCAATGGCCCTGACACATAAATGGTTCATACACGACTTTGGTGAAACAACGCCTACTTGTTTTGCCATAGATTGATGTGCAATGATACACTTTTCGTGAGAGATTTTCATACCATATTCATGAGGAGTTGGTGATGGAATGGTCTGTTTTTCTGCCTCTCCCCGAAGGATTGCTGATCACAGAAGTCTGCCAGGAAGGACTGGCCTGCTGATTAAAGTGCTTTCAGAACAGGCGCCAGCCCGTTGCCCGATGTGTACTCAGGAGTCAAGCTCGGTGCATAGTCGAGATCTTCGATAGCTCAAGGATGTTCCCTGTGGTGGACAGATGGTTCGTCTCCAACTGACGGTTCACAAGTTCTTTTGCCTCAATCAAGAGTGCCAGCGCAAGATTTTCACGGAGCGCCTGCCGACCTTTGTAGAACCATGGGCACACATGACCCTTCGTCTGAGTCAGACCCTCGCCGCTCTCGGCCTGGCTACATCTGGAAGTCTGGGAGCGCGATTGGCCGCTCGGCTTGGCATGGAAACTTGCCTTTATGACTCTCTTGCGGCGGATCATGAAGTTACCTGAAGCTCTTGGCCCTACCGTAACCGCACTGGGTCATCGACGACTTCTCGATCAAACGATGGCGCAGGTTCGGCACACTTCTTGTCAATTTGAAGACCCATCGAGTGATTGATGTGCTTCCAGAACGCAAAATCGAGAGCGCTGCTACGTGGATGCGTCGCCATCCAGAAATCCAGTACGTCAGCCGAGATCGCGGTAACGACTATGCACAGGCAATCCGTGAGGGGCACCACAAGCGATGGCGATTGCCGATCGCTTTCACCTCACAAAAAAACTCGTTGAGGCAATCGAGCCGATTGTGGCACAGAGCTACAAACAACTGAGGAAGGAGTTGTCCCTCTTTCCGGAGTCTCCCGCTCTTGAAGGCAACGAGTGGCGACAAGCCGTGACTCCTGGTCGTCAACGAGTCTTGCACGCGCTGTAGTCCTGCTCTCTTCACGCTGGATAGACCAGGACGAACGAAGCGATTCCAGTTTCATCACGGCTCTGCAAACTCCCCATCCTTTCATGGTAAATTTTCCCACTGTTTCGATACCACTCTGTGAACGAACCCACAAGAGCAGATGTGTCATTGAGGAATGCGGGGGAAAAGGCAAAAGGGAAACGGTTGTGTACTTGAAACAAGTTACGAGAGGACTTCTTTTATGAAACGATATATTCTCACCGGTACACCCGGTTCGGGAAAAACCTCAATTCTTCATGAGTTGAAACGCCAGGGCTATTGGGTTGTGGAGGAAGCCGCAACCGATGTGATTGCAGGTGAGCAGATGCTTGGCAATCCTGAGCCGTGGTTGCAGCCCGACTTCATCGATACCATTGTCCGTCTGCAAAAGCAGAGGCAACTTGAAGTGTCAATGTCGCCTGATGAACTGCAATGGTATGACCGTTCGCCAATTTGCACGCTTGCCTTAAGCCGTTATCTGGGATATCCTGCGTCTCCTTCTCTGTTAGAGGAAATTGAGAGAATTGAGCGCGAGGGGATCTACCAAAGGAGGGTTTTCTTCATCGAAAATCTTGGGTTCTGTCAGCCCACTGAGGCGAGAAAAATCACGTTTGAAGAATCTCTCGTCTTCGAGAAAATCCATGAAGAAACCTACACCTCTTTGGGCTACGGCTTGCTAAAAATTGCTCCTGATGCTCTTTCGGAGCGAGTCCATCGCATCATGGAATGGAGGAGATATACTCTTGATAAACGATGAAAGTCCTTTACGCTTTTTCCAGGAGAAAAGGCACCAGTATGCACGCTTTAGGTTCACCAAAGTCGTGGATGAACCCTAACAACAGTATAGAAGGGATGGTTAGAGCGTTCTGGTCCTCCCATTGCCACACCAATGGAGCCTCCGGCGTCATCCTCCGCAACATAAATGTGCTCCTTTTACTCGCAGTGATTATGTACATTAACTCATTTCGTTTGGTTATGAATATGGGATTATTCTCTGGGGACCTAGAGCATAGCCTTTTGTTGCTAATCAAACTTCATGAGTTACCCTCCATCATCAGCCGAGCGTTTGGCGCTGGCCGGTCGCCGCCGCGATCTCAATAGCGTGCAGCATGCGGTGGCGCGTGACCGCGTCATCAAAGGTCGGGCAGACATGTGTGCCTGAACGCCAGTCACGTGCGAAGCGTACATACGCCTGGGCGAGATTGGAGCCAGGGCCTTGCTGC
>Ga0137371_10003419_pt1 | contig 12495 bp, 10 predicted proteins | sample SagtaG_7_FD_104919 | JGI IMG/M metagenome (GOLD analysis project Ga0137371, IMG submission 104919) | Vadose zone soil microbial communities from Sagehorn Ranch, Mendocino, California, USA - Sage1_R_40_16 metaG | ecosystem: Environmental > Terrestrial > Soil > Vadose zone | place: USA... | reverse complement strand
GGCTCCTTGACGAGCGCCCGTGCGATGGCCGTCCGCTGCTGCTCGCCGCCGGAGAGCTCGCCGGGGAGATGCCCGGCACGATGTGCGAGCCCGACCTCAGCCAACGCGGCCTCCGCTCGTCGGCGTCGCTCGGACCCGTGGACGCGGAGAGGCACCAGCGCCGTCTCGACGTTCTCGCAGCTGGAGAGGGTTGGGATCAGGTTGAACGTCTGGAAGACGAACCCGAGATCGTGCGCGCGCAAGCGGGTCAGCTGGCCTTCCGAAAGCGAGCCCAGCTCGCGGCCGTCGTACATGAGGGTGCCGCTCGTCTGCCGGTCCATGCCCCCGAGCAATTGGAGCAGGGTGCTCTTGCCCTGACCCGTGGGCCCTTGGATCGCGACGAACTCACCGTCGCCGACCGACAGATCGACGCCCGCGAGCGCGTCGACCGAGCCTCGTCCGTTGCCGTACCGCTTCGTGACGTCGTTCAACTCGTACATGACTTCTCCTTCCTCACACGACCTGCCGCATCGCGTCCGCGGGACGCATCCGCGCGGCCCGCCATCCGCCGAACAGCCCGGCGATCGCTCCGCCGGCCAAGGAGAGTCCGACGGCCGTCGCCACGAGCGAAGGGGTCACGGACGCGTGCAGCGCGACCGAGATCGTCCGCGAGAACGGGTTCCCGCCTGCGGCGCCTACCGGGCCGCCGAACCCTTGAGCGCTCGAGACCGTTGCGGTGAGGTTCGGGGCGACCTTCGTCACGACCCAGGCGCCCGCCATGCCGAGGCCGATCCCGAGCGCGCCGCCGATCAGCCCGAGGACAAGGGTCTCGCCCATCACCTGGCCCACCACGCGTCGTGTGCGCCAGCCGATCGCCTTGAGCGTCCCGATCTCTCGAACGCGGCGTCCGACCGCAGCGATGGTCAGTAGCGTCGCGAGCGCGATCGCCGTCAGGAGGGCCGCGATCGAGAGCCACGACCCGAGCTTGGTCGCGAGGTTCGACGCGCTCGAGAGCGAACCGGTCACCTGCTTCGCAAGATCGCTCGATGTGGAGACGGTGGCCTTGGGATCGGCGCGCAGGATCGCGCGTTTGGCCGTCGCGATCGTCTTCGAGCTGGTCGCCTTGACGTAGACGGTGTTGATCTGATCCTTGGCGCCGGCGAGCGTCTGCGCCTTTGCGAGCGGCAGGTAGATATCGGATCCGGCGCCTTGCACCGAGGGCGAGGTGATCCCGACGATCGTGAACGACGTGCCGTCGATCGTGATGCTGTCTCCGACCCCGAGACCCTTCTGGTTGGCGAACTGGGCGTCCAGGATCGCGACGTCCCGCTTCGCATCGGACAGGGTGAACGTGCGTCCTTGCGCCAGCCGTGTGGCCGAAAGCGGTCCGATCGAGACGTTCGTCGTATCGACCCCGCTGACCGATGAGGTGCTCACGTTGAGCTCACCGGGCGTCACCACGGCTGATGACTGCGCGGTTGGCGCGCCCGTTCGGGCGGCGCCCTGGCCGGGGAAGGTGAAGCTCGGGAGCTTCCCGTTCAAGTGGATCAGCGAGAGATCGAGCCCGCCGACGGCACCCGACACCCCGTCGAGCTTCGCGATCGTAACTGCTTCCGACGCGTCGAAGGACGACTGGCCCGGGCTCGCCAGGACCCGGTCACGCGAGATGCGCTGCCGGTCGCTCCCGACGCCGACCTGGAACCCGCCGGTCGGCGGGTCTCCGGTGGCGGCGCGGGTAACCGTGATATCGGTCCCGACCCCGTAGAGGGAATGCAGCACGGTCCCTTGCGCCTGCTTGACGCCCGTGGCCATCGCGGTGACGGCGACCACGAGTCCGATGCCGACGGCGAGGCCGAGCGACACGACCAGGGCCTGCCGGCTCCTGCGACGGAGCTCTCTGGAGAGGTAACGGAAGAACACGGCAACCTCCTGTCGGGACCCACGGTCCGGTCAGGAGCAGTGGACCGCACGCGACTTGGAGGTCCGTGAGGCGTCGCTGAGAGATGACTGTGCGTTCGCGGTCGCCGCTACCCGTGCATCGCCTTCCACAGGATGCGGTTCATCAGCCGCATGGGGATCAGGTCCGGGTCCGAGAAGTCGATCCGGAGCGATGCCGCGGCCATCGGGCTGTGGAAGGTGTTCTTCGCGAAAAGGGATACGCCGGGCACGACGGCCGTGTACGGCCGGAGGTTCGGGTTCGAAGAGAAGGCCGCCGACATCGGCGTGGCCACCGCGTCGAACTGGGTCATCGGCGGAACGCCCAGGATCAGTTCCATCGTCCGCAGCACGGAGACCGACGAGTAGAAGGTGGGGTCGACCGCACCCGTCTGCGTGTACGGGCTGATCGCGAACACGGTCGACCGATGTCCGTCGACGTGATCGGGTCCGTCCTGCGCGTCGTCCTCGACCGCGAAGATCGCGGTCGAGCCCCAGAACGAGGAATGCGACACGGCTTCGACGAGCCGCCCGAGCGCGAGGTCGTTGTCGGCCACCATCGCATCGGGCCGCCGCGCGCGAGGGGTCGTGCCCGCGGTGTGGTCGCTGGGGAGGTACACGAACTGCATCGCCGGCATCGAGCCGCGTGTCTGGTACTGCTGGAACACCTGGAGCCATCGATCGATACGGACCTGGTCGGGCACGCTGAGATCCCATCCCGGGTACTGCATGTCCGTGTGCCCGAGGAGACCGGGGATCGACGACTGGAGGTCGACGGGGTTGTCCACGAAGAAGCCGAAGTTGCGGTATGGGACCCCCGCGGCGGCCAGCTGATCCCAGAGGAACCCTCGCCCGGGGTGCTCGCCGGGCAGACCGGCGGTCGTCCCCTCGCCGAAGCCGCCGAAGTCGTACGGCCGGCCGTAGCCGTTGTAGTCGACCGGCCAGTTCCGCTGGATGTACCCGTTCGCGTATGCGCCCGTCGTCCAGCTCCATCCATCGGCCGAGACCTCTGCGTCGGCGTAGAAGTTGTCGAAGGTCACGAAACGCCGCGCGAGCGCATGCTGGTTCGGCGTCACGTCCTGCCCGAACATGGCGAGTGACGGATCCCCGTTCCCCTTCCCGAGATCGCCGAGGATCTGATCGTAGGTCCTGTTCTCCTTCATCACGTAGATCACGTGCGTGATCGGCGTGGAGCCTCCGGGTCCCGACGGGATCACGCTGCTGTCGGGGACGCTCGGAGGGGCGCCGAACCGATCGTTCGTCGAGACCTGCGCGGTGTACGCGGCGAGTTGCGCCGCATCCGGCACGGGGATCGTGGAGATGCTCCCATGCATGAACGCGGGCCAGTAGGTCGTCGGATCGGTGTGCGGACCGGCACCGAGCCCCTTCATGTTGATCGCGAACACGGTGCGGCCCGAAGGATCGATCGCGACCCCGCTCGGGTACCAGGCGGTGGGGATCAGCCCGGCGACACGGTCGGCCGTGGTGGCGCTGCCCAGCTCGATCACCGCAACGTCGTCGTCGCCTCCGTTGCTGACATACAAGGTCCCCCCGTCCGGGCTCACCGCGAGCCCGTCGGGTCCCGCGCCGACGGGCGCGTCCGGGGAGGGCCGAAGATCGATGGTCCGACGGACCGATCCGGTCGTGCCGTCCAGAACGGTCACGCTGTCGCCGTCGCCGTTCGCAACGTAGAGCTCGTTCCCGACCGGGTTCGCGACGATCGCGCAGGGATGCATGCCGACCGCAACGGTCTTCACGATGGTGTTGGTGTTCGTGTCGATCACGGAGACACTGCTCGCACCCCAGTTCGTCACGAAGGCGAGGGTGCCGGCGGCGTTGAGCGCCACCCCGTACGGGAGGTGGCCGACCCGAACGGTGGCGAGGACCGAACGTGAGGCGGGGTCGACCACGCGGAGGGTGTCGTCGAGGTTCCCCGCAACGTAGAGCCTGGTGCCCTCGTCGCCGACGGCGATCCCAGCCGGCCACGCGTGTTCGTTGCCTCGGTTCCCGGTGAGCTTGATGTGCTGCGTCTCCGTGAGCGTTCGACCCGCGATCCGGAAGGCGTGGATCGCCCCGCCCGGGCCGTCGGAGGCCCATGCGTGTCGCCCGTCCGGCGAGAACGCCAGTCCGACGTAGTAGCCGGTCGGATGTCCGCTCGCCCAATCCCACCAACCGTGGGACTTGGCTCCCGCTGCCGAGATCACTTGGAGGACGTCGCCCGTTGACGGGTCGATCGCCATCAGTGAGTGGTGCGCGTAGCCGGCGTTCGCAACGAGCAGCAGGTTGCCCGTGGGGCTCATCGCGACGTCCATCGGCCACAGCCCGAGGTCCGTCTGGGTGCCTGCGGGGGTCACGTGCCAGCCCTGCGGCGTGTACGCGGTTCCGTCGGGCTGCGGTCCGGCGGGCGGCGTAGCTGCCGCCGCGGCCATCGCGACGACGGCGACGGCGAGCGTGGCCGCCGCAGTGACGGCCCGGAACGATCTGCGTCCCGTTCCCCGACCCACCGTGTGCCCCTCCCCGGCCGGACGTCCGTTCCCGGACTCCGCTTATAGCACGGGGGCGTCGCTCGGCGGTACCGGCGAACGTCGGAGCGGTGGCTGCCCGCGGCTCAGGTTTCGGAGAGCGGCAGCGTGGCGACCGCGTCGCGGAGCGCCTCGAGGTCGGCGCGGTCGAGCGACAGGAGCTCGGGCGGCGGCTCGAAGAGGGCATCCAGCAACAGCCGTTTGACCTGGGCTCCGCGAGGCGTCAGGACGACGAGCTTCACGCGGCGATCACCGGGACGGGACCGGCGTTCGGCCAACCCCCGCTCCTCCAGCCGGTCGACGATCCAGGTTGCGTTCGACGCATCGCACATCCAGCTGTCTGCCAGCGCGCTCATCGTCGTGCCCTCATCTTCGGCCAAAAGATGGAGCGCCTTCGCATCGTTGGGGGTCAGGCCGTGCTCGCCGATGATCCGTGATCGATGGCGGGCGGTCTCGAAGAAGAAGCGAGCGAGCGGGCGCCACGCCGCCGCCGCGAGGTCTTCCTTCGTCAGCACCCGTGCCATCCTTGTCATCGTAGCCCACGACCACTCGAACCTCCAAGCGTCTTCACCATCGGTCGCCTTCGATAGTTGACATAGCTCAAGTATCCATGCGAGGGTGGCGGCTCCGCGAGCGACGCAGGAGGTGGATCGATGGCCAGCGAGACCGCGATCGTCGTCGAGAACCTGACCAAACGTTTCGGGAACGTCGAGGCGCTCGCCGGCGTCGACTTCGAGGTCGAGAGCGGCACCGTGTTCGGGTTGCTCGGACCGAACGGCGCGGGCAAGACCACCGCGATCCGCATCCTCACCACGATCCTTCCGCCCGACGACGGCCGGGCCGAGGTGCTCGGCTACGACGTCGTGCGGGACGCGCAGATGGTGCGGCTCCGCATCGGGATGGCCGGGCAGTTCGCGGCGGTCGACGCCCTGCTGACGGGTCGCGAGAACCTCCGGCTGGTCGGCAAGGTCGCGCAGATGCCGAGGGATCTCATCATGCCCAGGGCCGACGAGCTCCTCGAGCGGTTCGAGCTCACGGACGCCGCCGATCGACCCGCTCGGACCTATTCGGGGGGTATGCGCCGGCGGCTCGACATCGCCGCCGCCCTCGTCGCCCGCCCGCCCGTGCTCTTCCTGGACGAGCCGACCACCGGGCTCGACCTCCACAGCCGCAACGAGCTGTGGGCCATGATCAAGGAGCTCGTGGCCGAGGGCACGACGCTGCTCCTCACGACGCAGTACCTGGAGGAGGCGGATCGACTCGCCGGCCGGGTCGCCGTGATCGATGGCGGGCGCGTGATCGCGGAGGGCACCCCCTCGGACCTGAAGGCGGAGCTCGGCCGCAGCGTGATCGAGCTCTCGATGGCGGATGAGACCGACGCCTTCCGCGCGGAGCGCGCCCTCTCGCACCTCGGCCGGCCGGAGCTCGACGGCACGATCCTTCGCCTGCCGGGCAGCGTTGCCGGCGGCGCCATGGAGGTGCTCCGCTCGCTCGACGGCGCCGGCCTCGAGCCCGACACCCTCATGGTCCGCGAACCCAGCCTCGACGACGTCTTCCTCCAACTGACCGGTCACAAAGCCGAGCTGACCCAACCCGAGGATGCAACCGTTCCCGTAGGAGGTGCCCCATGAGTCGAACCGCAGCGATCCCGTTCACGATCCCCGACGAACGGCGCGGCCTCGGTCGCATCGGTGGCGCGATCTCCGACGGGCTCGCGCTCTGGCAGCGGAACCTGATCGGGCTCCGGCGCACGCCGCAGACCCTCGTGTTCTCGACCCTCCAGCCGGTGATCTTCGTCCTACTGTTCCGCTACGTCTTCGGGGGCGCGGTATCGCAGACGCTCAACGTGCCCTACGTCGACTACCTGATGCCTGGGATCTTCTGTCAGATGGTGGTCTTCGGCGCCATGCTGACCGCGGTGGGACTGGCGGCCGACCTCAAGAGCGGGATGCTCGAGCGGTTCCACTCGCTGCCGATGTCGCGTTCCGCCGTGCTGGCGGGACGCACGACCGCCGATCTCACCCGCAACTTCTTCGTGGTGATCCTCGTGAGCATCGTCGGGTTCATCGTCGGATTCCGCATCCATACGAACGTGTTCGGGTTCCTCGCCGGGATGGCGCTGGTCCTGCTGTTCGGGTACGCACTGTCGTGGGTGTTCGCGACCGTCGGGCTCGCGGTGGGCGATCCCGAGACGGCGCAGGCTGCCTCGTTCCCGGTGATGGCCCCACTCGTGTTCGCCTCGTCCGCGTTCGTCGCGGTCGCGACGATGCCGGGATGGCTCCAGCCGTTCGCCGAGCATCAGCCGGTCTCGGTGACCGCCTCCGCCGTCCGAGCGCTCATGATCGGCAACACGACGCCCGGCACCTCGACGGCAACCTACGTGTGGCAGGCGCTCGCATGGTTGCTCTTCCTGATCGTCGTGTTCGCTCCGCTCGCCGTGCGCCAGTATCGGAAGGCCGTCTAGCTCCCCAACAGACCAGGCAGGGTCAACCGGTCGCCGACGAGATCTGAGCTCCAGCCAGGATCCGCACGATGGCGTCTTCGATGGGCTCGGCCTCATCCGACCCGAAACCGGCCGTGAGGATCGAGAACGCGACCGTCGCGCCGGTGGCCGTTCGGACGTATCCCGACAGCGCCGACGCAGGCCGGACGAAGAGCGTCCCGGTCTTCGCGCGCACGCTGACCCCGGCAAGCCGGCCCGCGAGCGTGCCCTCGCCTGCGGTGGGGAGCGAACGGACGAACGCTCCGCCCCAGGACACTCGGCGAGCCTCGAGGAGCAGGGTGACCATGCCGAGCGGGCTCGTCCGATCCTGATCGGACAAGCCCGAGCCGTCCCGGACGCTCGTGCGCACGTGCCATCCGCGCGCCCACGCGCGGATGGCGCGCGCTCCCGCCGCGGTGGAGCCCGTGCCCTCCATGCGCGCGCCCAGCGCCTTCGTGAGCATCTCGGCGATGAAGTTGACCGATCCGTGGTTCTGGGTCAGCAACAGCGACGCGAGCGTCGCGGAGCGGATCCGGGCCAGGCGTCGCAGGTGGTCGGGCGCGCGCCCGACCACCGCACCGCCGACCACCCGGACGCCGAGCGCGACGAGCGCGTCCCGAAGCGCCGAGGCGGCGCGGCGCTCGGGTGAGCCCGGGTCCCGGTTCCCGTCGATCGCGAGCGCGGTCGGACGAGTGACGTAGGTGCGCGAGATCCCCTGGAGCCAGCCGGGCGCCCACCAGCCGCGGTCGAAGGCCGACGTGTCGCCCGCGATCGAGCCGGTGATCCGCCGCAGCCCGCGCGCGCGGAGCCGCGCGGCGAGCGTGGCGAGCCGGGCGGCGGTGAGCTCGGGATCACCCGCGCCGATCAACCAGAGGTCGCCCCGGAGGAGGCCGCCGCGGACGCGTGCGTCCGCGGCGGCCACGGTCGGGAACCGATGGCCTGGCCCGAAGACGTCGAGCGCCGTCATCGAGGTGAGGATCTTCTCGTTCGATGCCAGGACGCGGGGATCGCGTCCTCGATGGAGGTAGACGATCCGTTCGCCCCGCCCGACGGCCACGGCGACGTCACGATCGGCAACGACGCGATCGATCGCGTCGGTCCATCCCGCTTCCGCGGGCCGTATCCGGAGACGCGTCGGGGCGATGGCCACCGGGGCCCCGGGTGTCGCCGACCCGGACGCGACTTCGGACGGGGGTGGAATGATCGGACGCGCGGACTGCGGGAGGTGCGAGCCGGCGGTGCAGGCCAGGAGCACGATGGCGGCGCTGCTTCGCCACGCACGGATACCACGCATCGCGAGGGTCGAGGCTACGCTTCGGCCATGATCGCTGCCGAATGGTTCTTCATCGTCTTCCGGATCCTGCACATCGGCGCCGGCATCGTCTGGGTGGGTTCGGTCTTCTTCCTGGTGGCGTTCGTCCAGCCGAGCGCGGCCGCGATCGCGCCGGCGGGCGCGCCGTTCATGTCCGAGTTGCTCGGCGCCCGCCGACTGGTGGACCGCATCCTCATCATGGCGAGCGTCACGATCGTGGCGGGACTGATCCTGTACCTGCGCGACATGAACGACGCGGGCGGGTTCGGCGATCTGGTCGGAACGAACGACGGCGTTGCGCTGACGATCGGCGGCGTGGCGGCGATCGCTGCGTTCCTGGTCGGGCTGTTCGGCACGCGCCCCAACGTGCGACGGTTGCTGGGACTCGGGCGGCAGATCGCGTCTGCGGACGGCCCCCCGGGGCCGGAGCTCGCCGCCCAGGTCGCGTCCCTCCAGGATCTGACCAAGATGCTCGCGAGGATCAGCCTCGGCCTGCTCGGCATCACGGTCATCGCGATGTCGACGGCGCGGTACTGGTAGGCGTCGCTCAGAGCTTGAACGAGAGCGTGCGCTTGCTGGGCGCGTAGCTCGTGTTGCCGCCGTACCGCGCGACGAACCGATAGCTGCCCGCGACCGGTCGCTTGAACGAGGCGACGTACGCGGCGTCGAGGATGCCGTCGTTGTTCCGGTCCAGGAAGCCCTTGGCGCCGACGCTCTTGGTGGACACGACGACGTACCTCTTCCCGACCTTGCGCAGGAGGCTGACCTTGATCGTCATCCCACTCGTGGCGGCCTCGATCAGACCCTTTGCTTTGATCGCGGTCGCTCCCTTCGTCAGCGTCGTCGAGAGCGTGGTCTGGATCCGGTCGTCGTTGATGATGGTGCCCGTTGCGGCGCCCACAACGATCTTCGCCCCGACGGGGTTCGACAGCGTGAGCCCGAGCGTTTCGTTCGGCTCCCACGAGCGATCCCCGTTCACGGTGACCGTGATGACCCCGGAGACGTGGCCCGCAGGGACCGTGAGCGTCCCCGACGCGCTCGCGTAATCGCTGCCGGCGGTCGCCGTTCCGTCCGTGGTCGCGTAGTCGACCGTGATGTCGCTCAGGGAGGTCGGCGTCGTCGTGACGGTGAACGCGAGGGCCGTCGTCCCCGTGTTGCCTTCGACCGCGATCGCGTCGGTCACCGTGAGCTTGGGGCCTGCGTCGTCGTTCGTGATGGTGCCGGTGGCGATCGCGGTGCCGAGGTCGGCGTTGAACGGGGCCGAGAGGGTGACCGTCAGCGTCTCGTCGCCCTCGTCCTGGAAGTCTCCAGCGACGGTGATGTGGAGCTCCTTCGTCGTCTCGCCCGCCGCGAACACGAGGGTGCCGCTGGCGGCCGCGTAGTCACTGCCTGCCGTTGCGGTGCCGTCCGAGGTCGCGTAGTCCACGTCGATCTCGTGTCCGCTCGGGCCGGAGAGCGTCACCGGGACCGTGAGGATGGACGATCCACCGTCACCCTCGATGACCGACGCGTCCACGGCCGACACGATCGGGTCCGCGTCGTCGTTCTGGATCGTCGCGGTCCCGGTCGGGTCGGCGATCGCGAGCCCACCGGTCGCGTTCGAGAGGTTCAGCGTGAAGGTCTCATCGTCCTCGGCCAAAGCGTCATCGACGATCGTGACGGGAACCGACTTCGAGGTCTGTCCGGGATTGAACGTGAGCGTGCCCGAGGTCGCTGCGTAATCGGAGCCGGCGATCGCGGTACCGTCGGCGGTCGCGTAATCGACGCTCACGGTTGCGCCGTTCGCGTTCGTGAGCAGCACGCAGAACGAGAGGGTTCCGCTCGCCTCCGCACCCGCGACGTCGGTGACGACGAACGAGGGAGGACCCTCGTTGTCGTAGATGGTCCCGACGCCGTGCGCGTCGGCGATCGTCCCGTTGACCGCGCTCGAGAGATTGACCGCGAAGGATTCCGTTCCCTCGGTCGTCGTGTCGCCGAGGACCGAGATGCTGACCGTTGCGCACCGGCAGCCGCCGTTCGTGAGGGAAACCGTGTCCGACTTCGCGGTGTAGTCCGCACCGGCGGTCGCCGTCGCGTCCGCGGTCGCGTAATGCACCGACGGCACCCCGCCGCCCTTGGAACCGGTCCACGAGATCGTGAACGTCATGGTCCTCGTGCTGGCATCGCCCTCGACCACCGACGCGTCGTTGATCCGGATCGACTTCTGCCGTGCTGCGAGCGCGGGGGTCGCCACGACGAGTGGGATCAGGCCCGCGACGACCAGGATCGCTGCTCCGCGTGCGATGTATCTCCCGAGGCCCTTCATACCCTTGGGTGTCGGCAGGTTGGGGGATATCGCTGCATACCCGAAGGGGATGGAAAGGGTGTACCCGAACGCCGGTAAGCGTCGTCCGATACCGTTAGCGGCCCATGCAGATCCTGATCACGGTCGCCGTGCTCGCCGTGGTCATCGGCGTGGTCTTCCTCGTCGGAGGACGGCAACGAGGAGGCCGCACGAGCACGAAAAGCGCGCGGCCATCGGCCACGGGCGCGCGGCGCAAGCCCGTGAAGAAGCCCTCCACCTTCCAGCAGGCTCCGGCCTGGTTGCGGCGTCTGCCCATCCTGCTGCTGATCGGGGCGGTCGTCGCGCTCGGCGTCGCGCTCGCGCAGTTCCGGGTGTCGCGAACCGCGAAACCACCCACCGTGATGCTCGTGCTCGATGTCTCGCTGTCGATGAACGCCACCGACGTCACGCCGAGCCGGCTGGCGGCGGCGCAGCAGGCGGCGGAGACCCTCGTGGCGCAGCTTCCCGAGTCCTTCCGGGTCGGGCTGGTGACCTTCGCCGACAAGGCGACGGTGCTCGTGGCTCCCGCGCTCGATCACACCAAGGTCGGCGCCGCACTGGACCACCCGCAGCAAGGGCACGGCACGGTGATCGGAGACGGGCTGTCGGCGACGCTCGACTCGATCGAGGCAGACTGGACCGCCCGGGGGACGAGTGCCGCGGTGGTGGTCCTGCTCTCCGACGGGCGCGACACCGGAAGCCAGGTCACGCCGCTCGATGCCGCTGCCCGCGCCGCCTCCATCGGCGTCCCCGTCTACACGGTAGTGCTGGGCAAGACGACCGGGCCGGGCGCCGCCGACGAGGGGTTGCTGTCGCAGATCGCGTCGGCGACCGGCGCGACAACGTCGACGGCCGCATCGGCCGAAGCTCTCACGTCGATCTACCAGGCGCTCGGGACGGAGCTCTCCACGCAACTGCAGATCAGCAGCTCCGCCCAGCTCTTCGTGATCATCGCGGTGCTGCTGGCGATGGCCGCCGCGGTGGTCGTGATCATCCTTTCGCAGCGGCGGCCCTACTGACACCTCCGTCGTCGGGCCTCGTAACCTCGGCGACGCTCGCTTCGAGCACCCGGATAAGATCGTCGCCGGCCACGTGGAGATTGACCCCATGGGCGCCGGCTCCGATCGCCACCCGATCGGCGGAACCGATCCCGGGGTCCGCGATCACAGGCCACGCGGCGCGTGAGCCGAACGGCGTGATCGTGCCGCGCTCGTAGCCGGTCGCCTCCCGCGCCTCCTCTCGATCGGGGAGCGAGAGACGACGCGTCCCCAGATGCGCCCGCAGCTTCGGCCAGTCGATCTGACGCCCGCCGGGCACCAGAACGAAGACGTAGTCGCCCTCGCCGCGGCGCACGACGATCGTCCGCAAGAGCTGATCGAGGCGGATGCCCTGGAGCCGAGCGCTCTCCTCGGCGCTCGACGGGCGCTCGGTCCGAACCAGGTCGAAGTCGAGCCCGGCGGCGGTCGCCGCGCGTGCGCCCGCGGGCAGCTCCGCTTCCATGCCCGAGAACCGTACCGGGTAGGCTGCCAGACGGACGGCACGCCGCGTCGGCAGGAGGTGACCATGACATCTCGATCCCGTGGCACATCGGCCGGCCCGCGGGAGGTGCGCGCGCCGCGCGGGTCGACGATCACGTGCAAGGGCTGGCAGCAGGAAGCTGCCATGCGGATGTTGATGAACAACCTCGACCCCGACGTCGCCGAGCGACCTGAGGACCTCGTGGTCTACGGCGGCACGGGGAAAGCCGCCCGCTCCTGGCCCGCGTTCGATGCGATCGTTCGCGAGCTCCGGCGATTGGAAGACGACGAAACGCTGCTGGTCCAGTCGGGCAAACCCGTCGGGGTCGTCACCACGCACGAATGGGCTCCGCGCGTCCTGATCGCGAACGCCAACCTCGTCCCGGAGTGGGCGACCTGGGAGGAGTTCCGCCGGCTCGAGGCGC
>Ga0137371_10003408_pt1 | contig 12516 bp, 16 predicted proteins | sample SagtaG_7_FD_104919 | JGI IMG/M metagenome (GOLD analysis project Ga0137371, IMG submission 104919) | Vadose zone soil microbial communities from Sagehorn Ranch, Mendocino, California, USA - Sage1_R_40_16 metaG | ecosystem: Environmental > Terrestrial > Soil > Vadose zone | place: USA... | reverse complement strand
GGAAGTGCCGAGCGGGACGACGCTCGGCGAGGCGGTGAGGCTGGGAGGAGGCGTGACGGAGTCGCCCCGCGGGGTCCTCGTGGGCGGTTATTTCGGTTCCTGGATGGAGCCAAGGCTGGCCTGGCCGGCCGCGTTGGACCAACTCAGGCTTGGCTGCGGCGTGATCGGCGTCCTGCCGGCATCACGTTGCCCCGTTTGCGAGACCGCGGGCATCATGCGCTATCTGGCATCTGAGAGCTCCGCGCAATGCGGGCCCTGCTTCTTCGGCCTCCGCGCCCTGGCCGACGCGTCGTCGGGCATCGCAGAGCGTGGTTCGAGCGCAGACGACCTCAGACGGCTCCAGCGCTGGGCCACCGACGTACGCGGTCGCGGCGCGTGCAAACACCCCGACGGCGCCGTGATGTTCCTCGCCTCGGCGCTGACCGTGTTCGCGAACGAGTTCGCCCAGCACGAAGCACACGAAACACGCGAGGTCCGACGGTCCGCATGAGCAAGTCGGCCATGCTGACTATCGACCGCATCAAGTGCGACGGACGCGGGCTCTGCGCCGAGCTGCTGCCGGAGCTCATCCGCCTCGACGAGTGGGGCTATCCGATCATCACCTCCGGAACTGTTCCAGACCACTTACTGCCACTTGCTCAGCGCGCCGTTGATGATTGCCCTGTGCTTGCCCTCGCGCTCCGCCGCGCCGAACGCAAACAATGAGTGTCAGCGTGCTGGGCATTGCCGATGACCGCGCGCTTGGAAGCTCGGTCCGCGTCATCGTCACGCGGCCTCAGTCGCTGACGGCCGCGAAGGCCGCCGTCGACGATGTCCTCCGGGCGATCGACGCGGCCGCCAGCCGCTTTCGCGAGGACAGCGAGCTGAGCCGCCTGAATGCAGCCACCGACCAGGTCGTCAAGGTGAGCCCATTGCTCGCGCAAGCGATCGGAGAAGCGCTCCGCGGAGCGAGGCTCACGGAAGGGGCGGTCGATCCGACGGTCGGACACGCCATGCGACTGGCCGGCTACGACGCCGACTTCGGTTCCGTCCCTCCGTTAGGCGAAGGCCTTCAACTGGTGGCCCGTCGCGTCCCGGGTTGGCAGGCGGTCCAGTTCAGCCCCGCGACCAGGACGGTCATTGTCCCCCGCGGCGTGGAGCTCGACCTGGGCGCAACAGCCAAGGCGCTCGCCTCGGACCTGGCGGCCACGGCAGCACTTAACGCGATGTCGAAAGAAGGTGGCGTGCTGGTCAGCCTTGGCGGCGACATCGCCGTTGCGGGCGAGCCGCCGCCGCAGGGTTGGTCGATCCAGGCCAGCGAGGACGCCACCACGCCGATCTCGGACAGAGATGAGGCCGTCTCCATCAGCTCCGGCGGAATGGCGACGTCCGGCACGACCGTCCGGCGATGGGTCCGCGGCCAGACGATCCTGCACCACATCATCGACCCCGCGACCGGCCTACCGGCCGACAGCATCTGGAGAACGGCCACCGTCGTTGCAGGGAGCTGCGTGGACGCCAATATCGCGTCGACGGCCGCCATCGTATTGAGCGACAGGGCGCCCGCGTGGCTCGAACACCGAATGCTGGCCGCCCGGCTGGTCGATCGCGACGGGGGTGTCCATCGGTTGGCCGGATGGCCCGCCCAACCCTGACAAATCGAAGCTGATCCCCAACAATCTCTGAGCAATTTCCCAGAAATCTCGATCAGCATGAACATGGTGAACAAGGAAACCGCCCGGGTCCTCGTCGTCGACGATGAGCCGAACATCACTGAGCTGGTGGCGATGGCCCTCCGCTACGAGGGCTTCACCGTCAAGACCGCAGCGACCGGCCGCGGCGCCCTGACCGCCGTCACTCAGTTCTCTCCGTCCCTCGTCATCCTCGACGTGATGCTTCCCGACATCGATGGGATCGAGGTCCTGAAGCGACTGAACAACGCCGGCGCCAAGGTGCCGATCATCTTCCTGACCGCGAAAGACGCGACCGAGGACAAGGTCCACGGCCTGACCGTCGGCGGCGACGACTACGTGACCAAGCCGTTCAGCATCGAAGAGCTGATGGCTCGCGTGCGGGTCGTGCTGCGCCGGCACGGCAACAACGCGGAGACCGGCAAGCTTGCGCTCGCGGACCTCGAGCTCGACGACGAAGCACACGAGGTCCGTAGGCATGGCCACATCGTCGAGCTCACCAACACGGAGTACCGGCTACTCCGTTACCTGTTGATCAACGCCGGGCGAGTCCTGACGCGCAGCCAGATCCTTGATCACGTGTGGCACTACGACTTCGGCGGCGACGCAAGCGTGCTCGAGACATACATAAGCTACCTGCGGCGCAAAGTGGATCGCTACGATCCGCCGCTGGTCCAGACCGTGCGCGGCGTAGGGTACGTGCTCCGAACGCCACGAAAATGACACGGTCGCTCCGCGGGCGGCTGCTGATCGGCGTCATCGTACTTGTGGTCATCGGGCTTTCGGCCTCCAGCATTGCGACCTACGCCACACTCCAGAAGTCACTGGTGGGCCGCGTCGATGCGCAGCTCGTAGGCGGCCGCCTCGAGGCGAACTCAGCTCTGAGCGGATCGCAGCGGGGCCCCGGTCCGCCCTCGCGATTCCCGACCGACACCGTGGTCGAACTCCTGGACAAAGACGGAGCGGTGGTCGATATCAAGGTCTCGACCCCCTTTGGCGGAACGCCGTCGTCGGCGCGGCCAATGCTGCCCAAAACGCTTCCCGCCCAACCAACGGATCACCCGGCGACGCCGTTCACTGTCTCAGGCACCAGCGACATCGCGCACTTTCGGGTCACCTACTGGCCCGAGGATTCCCTGGGCGGCCAAATCGTGGTCCTCGCGATTCCCCTCTCTGATGTTGACGCAACGCTGGAGCAGCTTCTCATCCTGGAAGCCGTCATCAGTGCGGGCATCGTTCTCGCGACGGCGCTGCTGGCATTCGTGATCATCCAGATCGGCCTCCGGCCCCTGCAGCGCATGGGCGCCGCCGCAGGAGAGATCGCCGCCGGCGATTACAGCCGTCGCGTCGAGCCTGCGACGCCAAGGACCGAGATCGGCCGCCTGGGCCTTGCCCTCAACGCGATGCTCAGCCAGATCGAGGCCGCCTTCGAGCAACGAACCGCATCCGAGCGCCGGTTGCGCCGGTTCATCGCCGACGCCTCGCATGAGCTGCGCACGCCACTGACGTCGATCCGCGGATATTCCGAGATGCTCCGCCGGGGCGCGTCGGAATCGCAGGCCGACTCCGACCTCGCGCGGCGAAGGATAGAAGAGGAATCCGTGAGGATGTCGACCCTGGTCGACGACATGCTCCTGATCGCGCGCCTGGACCAGGGCCGGCCGCTCGAGACCAGGCCAGTCGACCTCCAGGCGATCGCGAGCGACGCCGCGGCCGACGCTCGGGCGGTGGCGCCGAAGCGAGAGATCACCCTCCAGGCGCCGGGGACGGTCGTGGTCAGCGGCGACGACACGCGTCTACGCCAGGTGGTCGGCAACCTCGTGCGCAACGCGCTCGTCCACACACCGCCCGCATCGCCAATCGAGATCGCGGTCGGCACGCAAAACGGCAGCGCGCACCTCTCTGTCATCGACCACGGACCGGGGCTGCGGCCCGATGACCGGGAGCGGATATTCGAGCCCTTTTACCGCGCAGACCCGAGCCGCAGCCGGGACAGCGGAGGCGCTGGCCTCGGCCTCTCCATCGTCAACGCCGTGGTCGTCGCGCACGGCGGGCGCGTCAAGGTGAAGGAGACCAGCGGCGGCGGAGCAACCTTCGAAGTCGCCTTACCGCTGGCCTAGTCCACCTACGCCAGCGGTCGGAATGCGAGCACGTCCCCGGCGTAGTCGCCTATCGCGACGAAATCGCCCGCCACCGCAGGTCCGCTCCGCACTGCTGACTTCGTGTCGTACTTGAACAGCACGTGCCCATCAGCGCTGGCCAGCGCGATCAAGGCGCCTGTGCGCAGGTCACCGAACACGGCTCCGGTGCCAAGCACCACCACCCCATCCCCCACCGCCGGCGCCGAGTAAACCGGAAGCTCAGTTTCGTACCGCCATGCGGCGCTGCCATCAGAGGCATCAAGCGCAAAGATGCCGGTCGGCGCACTTGCGGAACCCGCGTAGACGTTCCTACCGTCGTAGGCCGGCGATGCAAGGAGACCATGCACGGCCGTCCCCTGGGCGATCTCTCGCGACCAAACCTTGAAGCCACTTTGGGCATCGACCGCGGCGATCAGGCCTTCTACCGCTGCCTGCAAAACCACCTCGCGGCCGTTCAGTGCGTAGATGACGGGGCTGGCGCCGATGTCGAGGTCGCGGCCCTGGTCGGGATAGAAGCTTGAGAGCCAGCGTCGCTTCCCGGTCAGAGGATCGAACGCGAACAGCGCATCGTCGGGATTGCCGACACCCACGAACGCGGTTCCCTGTTGATCGATCGCGGGCGTCGACCAGATTCCATCACCAGGTTGGCAACCGTCCAGAAGGCATGTGACCCAGCGCTCGCGCCCGGTCAGCCCATCGAGCCCGGCGAGACGGCCGGGCACCAGCGGTGTGTCGCCATAGGGCGAAGCGAGGCCGATCACCACGACGTCGCGGTACACGACCGGTGAGGCCCAGATCGCTGCACCAGGCGGAGCCTGCCAGTCCCAGACCACGCCACCATCGGCAACGCGAATCGCGTAGACGCGACCGGTGAGCGTGGCGACGAGCACCTTGTCGCCGGCGATCGTCGGCGAGCTCGAGATCGCGCCCAGGCCATGCCGCGTCCAGACGATCTTCCCGTTGGCGGAATCCAACGCAGCGAGAGTGCCCCCGGCGCTTCCCGCAAAGACGATGCCTTGCCACACTGCTGGGGTGCCGTCGATGGCTCCATCCAGTCGGGTGCGCCAGGCGAGCCGCAACCGAGCCGCCGACCGAGCGCTGAGCGTCACCCCTGCCGGGTGGCCATCGCGGACGAGGTCGCCACGGTACATCGACCAGAATCCCGTCGCTCGCACCGTCGTGATCGGAGCATCGGATGAACATGCCACCAATACGATCGCGAGCGTCAGGGCCGCGACTCGCTGAGCGAATTCCAAGCTTTGTCTCAGACCGCTATAAGGACTCCGGCTCATCGTTGTCTCTGGCGCCCGATGCCACCTCGGGCCATTCCCAACAGCGTAGGGGCCGACCCCCTAGCGGCCCCTACACCCCTTCCCTTCCCCGCTAGCCAGGAAGGTCGCCGGGCACGAAGCGCCCGGCCAGATGGGGAGCGTCGGGCTCATCGACGACAAAACATCACAGTTTCCAGTGAATGCCCTGCAGCACCGGCTTCGCCGTCGCCACGTACGCCTTCAGGTTGTCCTGGCGCGTGACGACCATGACCACGTAGTAGACGCTGCCGCCGGCGTTCGCTCCGGCAAACAGCGAAGCTCCGGCCGGCACCGAGTGCCCGCCCGCGGTGAGCGTGAAGCAAAGCGTCCATGACACCCCGTGAGCGCCGTTGAACGTGCCGTTCGTGGCGGTCGTTCCGGGACACGTCCGCGTGTCGGGGTAGTTCTGCTTGAAGTAAGAATCGATGGTGCTCTTGTTGTCCTGCGCGGTCTGGGTCGGGCTCGACCGTCCGCTGGCGGCGGTCACCGAACCTTCGCTGTTCGGGTCGGTGAGGACGATCGCCTCGCTGTCCTTGTTGGCCACCGACCAGCCCGCCGGAACCGGAATCGTCACGCCGTCGTTCGACTCGGTGCCCGCTCCCGACCTCGGGGTTGCGGTCGGCGACCCGACCGGGGTCGGCGTGCCAACCGGTCTGGGACTTGAAAGGTCCGGAGAAGAGAGGGCGCTTCCATTCGTGCTGTTGCTCGAGCGATTGCCGATGATCGCCAGCGCAGTGCCGCACCCGGCCATCAACACGACCAGGGCCACGATGGCGGCGATGATCAGCATCCACGGCGTGCGATGCACCGGGGGAACCGGGCCGGTCGGCATGTAGTACGGGCTCTGATAGCCGCCGGGCTGGGCCATCTGGGGAGCGAAACCCGGAGGGGGACCCGGCGGCGGTCCTGGCGGTGGTCCTGGGGGCGGCGGCCCCGGGGGCGGCCCCTGCATGGGAGCTGTAACAACCGGCGGCCCTGTCAAAGGTGTGCCGCACGACATGCAGAACTGATTGCCATCCGGGTTCTGAGCGCCACACCGCGCGCATGTCATCGCCACCTAGCCAGATCCCGAAGACGCTTCGGTCGGCGCCTCACCCACCGGCTTGCGCGCGCGCTTCAGTGTGTTGGGCGAGGCGGTAAGAGCCACGCCGCAGTTGGGGCAGAAACCAGACGCCACGATGTGCATGTGGCAGTTGGGGCACACGGTCTCCGCGAACCCCATGTGGGCAGCCTCCTCCAGCAGCGCGTGGTGGAGCAGGTAACGAACGTAGATGAGGAGTGCGCCGACGACAACGGCCTGGAAGACCAGGACAAAAAGTGGGCTGACCGCCGACTCCTTGAGGAGCAGGGTGCCAAGAGAAAACGCAACGTGCGCGATGACCGCCATCGCGACGCCACCGATCTCGCGGCCTGCCAGGCTCCCACGGCGATACCGCCAGACCGCCGCGACGATCATCCCCGTCGCGCTGCCCTGGAGGAGCGGTTGGAAAACCCCCAACGTCGTGAGGTCGAAGATCCAGGTGCCCGGCGTGAGGTGCGCGGGCAGGCTCGTCAGCGCACTCGAGAACGCGACGAGTGACTCCGCGACGCTGAACCCGAGACCCGCGGCCACGCCGAAGACGAGGCCGTCGACGGTTTCGGGAAAGTTGAGCCGGTTGGGAAGGAACAGGGCCGGAAGCGGCTTCAGCGCCTCCTGGACGACGGGGACGAGCAGGCCCAGGAAGAGCAGCGTTCCGACGCTGACCCCGATGTTGGTGAGCGGGTTGCCGACCGCGGGAAATGGGTTGTACACGGCGCGCTCGATCAGCGTCAGGACAAGGCCGACGACGGCGCCGCCGCCGATCGTGAAGCCGAGGACGATCGCCGGCTCGTCGCGGTAGACCTGCGCCTCGTACAGGTAGATCAGGTACAGGACCGGGACAAGGAACGTCGCCACTAGGATCGCCGCCGTGATCAGCCCGGCGATGTAGAGGAGAACGATGCCTGCCAGGCCGACCGCGAACGCCCAGCGGAACTCGTGGATCTTGTGCTGGCCGAGGTGGGGGAACAAAGTCGTGAACACCGACGGCTGGATGACGTGCTCGGACGGGTGCGCGGCGTACCGATGCTCGCGTGTTTTTGGGTTGCCAAGCTCGCCGGGGATGCCCTGGTGGGCGCCGCACCGGGTGCAGAACACGCCGTCCGGGACGTCATTCGCGCAGTGGTCGCAGCGCATTGGCCGGAAAGGATATCCGGCTAGCGCGCCGGACCTTACGCTTGCTTAGCTTCCTCGGCTTCCGACGGCACCCAGCCTCGTACGAAGTGGCAGGAGTAGTGGCCCGGATGCTTCTCGAAGTACCGCTGGTGGTACTCCTCGGCGCGCCAGAAATCGGTGGCGGGGACGATCTCGGTGACGATCTTGCGGTTGAAGAATCGCTGCGCCTCTTCCTTTGACTTGAGTGCCGCCCTCTCCTGTTCTGGGTTGTGGAAGAAGATCACGGAGCGGTACTGGTGGCCCATGTCGGGGCCCTGGCGGTTGAGCGTCGTCGGGTCGTGCATGTTCCAGAACGAGTTCAGGAGCTGCGCGTACGAGACCTTCGAGGGCTCATAGGTCACCTCGACCGCCTCCGCGTGGCCGGTACGCCCCATGCACACCTGCTCGTACGACGGATTGTCTACTCTGCCGCCCTCGTAACCCGAGACGGCCTCGATCACTCCAGGGACCTGGTTGAACAGGTGCTCGACTCCCCAGAAGCATCCGCCGGCGAAAGTGGCTTTCTCCATCTCACCCTCCAACATATTCAGGACACATCATGATTCCCCAGCCGGACGATTCTCTAACCGCAACGCCTCGGCGCCGCTGGTGGCACCTCGCGACGGTGGACACCACACCGCTGCGGCGGCATCGAGACTTTCGACTGCTCTTCATCGGAAGATTTGTGTCGTATTTCGGCTCGATGGTTACAACCGTCGCGTTTCCCTTCCAGGTCTACCAGCTCACGCACAGCGTCCTGCTCGTGGGTGTGCTGGGCGTGCTCGAGTTCGGCGCGATCCTCATCTTTGCCTTTGTAGGTGGCGCGCTGGCCGACGCACGCGACCGCAGGTCGATGGTCTTGCTGGCCGAAGCCGCCCTGATGGGCTGCAGCCTCCTGCTCGCCGGCAATGCCGCGCTCGCGCAGCCGCAGGTGTGGCTCCTGTTCGCGGTCGCGACGGCGTGGGGCGTCCTCGATGCGATTCAGCGGCCTTCCCTCGACGCGATGCTTCCGCGCCTCGTCGACAAGCACGAGCTGGCGGCGGCCGCTGCGCTCGGCAGCATCCGCGGCACCCTGGGCATGATTCTCGGACCCGCGCTCGGCGGTGTCCTGATCGCGCTCTTGGGCCTTTCGGCCACCTACTTCTTCGATGTGGCCACGTTCGTGGTCGGGCTCGCCTGTTTGTGGCTCATGCGGGCCGTGCCACCGCCTTTAGATGCCGAACGGCCGAGCCTGCGCCGCGTCGTCGAGGGGTTGCGGTACGCCAAGAGCCGTCCGGAGCTGATCGGCACCTACGCGGTAGACATGCTCGCGATGTTCTTCGGCATGCCTTTCGCTCTCTTCCCGGCCATCGCGCAGGGACTCGGCGGCGCCAAAGTGCTGGGCCTGCTGTACGCCGCTCCGGCGGTGGGATCGTTTCTCTTCTCGGCGACCAGCGGCTGGACCAACCGCGTGCACCGACACGGGATGGGCCTGGTCGTGGCCGCGACCATATGGGGCTTAGCGGTCATTGGCTTCGGCCTTGCCCCCGGACTGCTGCTCGCCCTCGTCTTCCTTGCACTGGCCGGTGCGGCGGACATGATGAGTGGCGTCTTTCGATCGGTGATCTGGAACCAGACGATCCCCGACTCCCTACGCGGCCGGCTGGCGGGGATCGAGATGATCAGCTATACGTCAGGCCCGGCCCTCGGGAACTTCGAGGCCGGCCTCGTCGCATCGCTGTTCAGCGTCCGGGTCTCGATCGTCTCGGGCGGAATCCTGTGCGTGATCGGCAGCGTGCTGGCGGCGATTGCGCTCCCCGCGTTACGCACCTACGACGCACGCCTGTACCATCTCGCGCCAGATCCCCAGGCCGGCAGCGTCAAGCGGGAGAAGCAATGAGCGCAAACCAGCTCCTGGTCGTTCTGATGGCCGCGACGGCGGTGCTCGCGCTGTGGGCGGCTTTTTTCGCAACCCGCGCTGACTGGGCCACCCGGCGCGCGATGAAGAGCTGGGACAGCGCGACCAAACCGATCCCGAAGCTTGTCTTCACCGGCCAGGTCGCGCCTGGACAGGCGATCGACCTGGAGGTGGAGAACCTCGGTGGGACGCTGGCTGCCGGAGGCATCATCGTGCACGCTAGCGATGAGCTTTACGGCGGGGAGGTGACGCTGCCGCAAAACGCGCCGGCTCGGCACATCTCTTTGCCCTTCATCGTCAAGGCCTGGAAGCGCGCGCTAGAGCCGGAGTGCCTCGTGCTCGTCGTCCGCGACGTGAGCGGGCGGTGCTGGGACTACGCTGACGGCGGCAAGCAGGTGAAGAACCCGCGCCGCTGGCTGTCGGGCCAGCTGCGAGGCCTTCGCATGCAGGGCATGATCGATTTCCCGGGCGTCGCCGGCAAAGAGAAACGCTAAACGCCCTAGTGCGTGTGGTCCAGCTCCGCCTTCAGCTTTAGCTCGACGTTGCCCTTGAGTGCCTGCGAGATCGGGCATCCATCCTTCGCCGCCTCGGCCAGCTTCTGAAACTCACCGGCTTCGATGCCGTGGATGTGCCCCCTCACGGTCAGCATGACCGTCGTGATGCCGGTGCCCGGCACGAACTCGACCTCGGCGGCCGTGTTCAGGCGCTCGGGATGATGGCCCGCCTTGCTGAGGCCGTTGGACAAAGCCATCGAGTAACAGGCCGCGTGTGCAGCAGCGAGCAGCTCTTCAGGACTCGTGCCGCCGTGCGTGCGCTCCGCTCGGGACGCCCACGTGACAGGAAACTCGCCGAAAGCTCCGCTGGCGACCTTGACCCGACCCTTGCCGCTGGCGAGGTCGCCTTCCCAAACCGTATCCGCCCTGCTGACTGCAGCCATTCACGCACCTCCAAGAATCGATCTGTCTACCTTGGCAGCTTTTCGCCGGCCCAATCCACGACCCAGTCGCCGAGCTCGACGACGTTGCCGTCGGGATCGGTGACGAAGATCGAGCGGTTGCCGGCGTCGAACTCCACCGGACCCTCCACCTGCCAACCCGCATTCACCAGCACTTGTTTCTTCAGGTCCAGAGTGCCCGGCTCAAGGTAGATCGCGAAGTGGACATGGGAACCGCCACGCGAACCATGTATCCCGACTCCGGGCCCTCCGGAGCTGGGCGGCCACAACCCGAGTACAGCATTTCGGCCGATCGAAAGCCACACGCCGACCCGGGGCGCCGGCCACACCTCAACAACCGACAGCTCGAGGGCATCACGGTAGAAAGTGAGCGACGTGTCGAGATCGCGGACCTCGAGCACCAGCTCGAGCAACCCACGCATGGCATGACCTAGCCTAGCGAGCGATGAGAGCGTACGAAATCCCGGAGCTCGATCCCCAGCCTCGCGACGCCGAGGGCCACGGTTACGTCGACTTCCTCGCCTCGGAGATGCTGAGCGTGGGATTGGCCGTGTGGCCCGCCGGATCGACGGATCGACAACGGCCGCATCAAGAGGACGAGGTCTACTACGTGATCAGCGGGCGCGGCGCGATCTGGGTCGCGGACGAGGACCGGCCGGTGAAGGCCGGCAGCCTGGTCTTCGTCGCCGCGGAGGTCGAGCACCGCTTCCATGCCATCGAAGAAGACCTCCGCGTCCTCGTCTTTTGGGCGCCACCGCACGTTGATCCCCGTCATGCTTGACCCGTGTCGCAGCAGCCGCTACTCGTAACCACGACCGAGAGGCCCGCGGGCTACGAGGTCAAGCAGGCGCTGGGTCAGGTCTTCGGCGTGGTGGTGCGAAGTCGCGGACTCGGCGGCAACGTCATGGCCGGACTGCGCTCTCTGGCCGGTGGTGAGATCGTCGAGTACACGCGGCTGGTCGAGGACACACGGCGCCATGCGATCGACCGCATGATCGAGAACGCGCGTGCGATGGGGGCCAACGCAGTCGTGATGATGCGGTTCGACTCCTCCGAGATGGGCCAGACCATGACCGAGGTCGTCGCCTACGGGACCGCCGCCATCATCGAATGGAGCCAGTAATGCATCTGGAGCTGGTGATCTTCGGTGTCCTGGTCGTGTTCGCGGTCGTCGGTTACTTCATCTGGGATCGGCGCTATCGCGGCGATAGCCAGGGATCGTTCAAACCCACGGGCGAGGTCTTCAAGGACCCGACCTCAGGCAAGATGACGCGCGTCTACGAGGACCCGTCGACGGGACGGCGCCAGTACCGGGAAGAGTCCTGAGCCTCTAGCCCAGCTCGCGTTGCGACGGGCGATTGGACTCAATCTCGTCGCGTGCCGCTTTCATCTCGGCCACAGTGCCCATAGCCCTGTTGCGCAGGTGCCGCGCCTTCTTGCCGCTCCACTGCTGGACGTCCCGCCCGGCCGCCAGGGTTTTGTCGTAGGCCATGTGGCGTCGCATGCTGCCTTGCCGGCGGTCAAAGAAATACCCAAGGGCGGCCATGATCGCCAGTCCGCCGGCAAACCACATCGCGGCGGTCTGCCACATCGGCCGTCGGGGTTTCGTGACTACCACCGGCATCTGGCGGTCACGGAGCTCACCGGCCCTCTGCAGCAGGTCCGCCGAGCGGTCGCGCAGCATGGAGGGCACGTTCTTCTTGAGCTCTTCAGCTTTGTTCGCAATTCGGGATTTGTCCATATTCAAGAAACGATCGGTTTCGGATCGTTACTCGCCGACAAAACGCGACGCACCTCACGTGCCACCTCCACGTCCTCTCGCGCCTTGACCACGAGCGTCGCTACCTGCGCGCCGGGCGCGCTGATGTCGCTGTCAGCGCGCAGGCTCGCGTTGAGTGTCGGGCCGATCTCAAGGCCGAGGAACCGCAAGCCGGCCACGGCCGCAGCGCGCACAGGCGCAGAGTTCTCCCCCACGCCTCCGGTGAACACCAGCACGTCGAGGCCGTTCATCGCCGCGGCCATCGATGCTATGAGCGCGCGAAGGCGGTGGATGTACACGTCGAATGCCAGCTCGGCGCGATCGTCTCCATCGGCGATCCGTTTGAGGATCTCCCGCATGTCCGAGGTGCCGGCAAGGGCTTGCAGGCCGCCCTGGCGATCGAGCGCCTCGGTCAACGCCGGCTCAGCGATACCGGCGTGTCGCTGCAGCCACAGCAGCATCCCCGGGTCAACCGTGCCCGAGCGCGTCGCCATCACGAGGCCCTCCAGCGGGGTGAAGCCCATCGTCGTGTCCACCGACCGGCCCGCGCG
>Ga0137371_10003407_pt1 | contig 12516 bp, 18 predicted proteins | sample SagtaG_7_FD_104919 | JGI IMG/M metagenome (GOLD analysis project Ga0137371, IMG submission 104919) | Vadose zone soil microbial communities from Sagehorn Ranch, Mendocino, California, USA - Sage1_R_40_16 metaG | ecosystem: Environmental > Terrestrial > Soil > Vadose zone | place: USA... | reverse complement strand
TTTTCTCGTCGGAGGACCCGTGCTCCGGCGAGACGACTCCAGTTTCTCGTCGGAGAGGGCGCATTCCCGCGAGAAGATTTCGCTTTCTCGCCGGAGAGGACGCGTTCCGACCAGAAAATTCCGCTTTCTGGCAGGAGAATGCGAGCTCCGACGAAAAGACTGCATTTTCTCGTCGATGGCCGCGTGCTCCGACGAGACGATTGCGTTTTCTCGTAGTTCATGGCATCCAGCCCGATTCTTGCGACCGGTTGTCGGACATATCGTCATCCAAGTTGTGCATTTTGACCAGCCGGTAGGGCTGTGAACGGCTCAACCCCAACAGACTTGCGGCCCTGGCCCGGTCACCATCGCAATGCGTCAAGGCGCCGACGATAAGCTCGCGCGAATGCTTCTGCATCATTTCGTGATAATTTCCGAGCTTCACGCGCGGCGCGGCCGTTCTTTGAGCAAAATCGAACGGCAAATCTTCTACACGGATCGCATCGGTCCGGCCTCTGTAGACAGCGCGCCTGATCGTGTTCTGCAGTTCGCGGACATTCCCCGGCCACAAGTACTGCTGGCATTCAATACTGCCGACGCGGTCTCCGCGGTATTCCCGCACAGATAGATCCCGACGTCTCCGCGGTGAGTGCCGGCGTTGATGGCATCGAACGAAGCTTTAAGAGTGCTGTAGTCCGTCGGCCCCAGTGTTCCTGCGGTCGCTACTACGCGGACAGCACTCGCGCCGCAAACCGGCGGTGCCAGATCAAATTGGACCAGCTTCTCAAGCTGCGGCGAACGTTTGCCTACTGCTGTGAGTGCGACGTTCAGAGTTGTCCTGTTGGCGTTGGTGATGACGATGCCGTTAATCGTTTGGCTGTTGTAGCCAGACTTTGAGAACGTGACGCTGTACGCGCCTGGAGCTAGAGCGCGAGAGTAGACGCCTCCGGAACTGCTCACCAACGTACTGCCGTTCGAGATCTGGATCAATGAGCCGCTAATATCCGCGGTTGTGGCCGAATCCGTGACGATGCCCTGAAGCGTGCCAGTCGCCGCCGGGATGCAGTTGTCAAACTTGAATGTCCCGATGCGCGTGTTCCACGAGGCATTCGAGGTCACGGAGTAGTACTCGTTGGTATGCCAAAACGTACAGCCGTCACTCGGATCGACGAACGTGGCGCTGTAGTCATCCGAAAGCCCGGTCGTGCTCGTCTGGTGGCCGGTGCCTACAATCAGGACGGATTCACCCTGTGCGAGGTCGTTCGCCGGATCCGAAGCCAGGTGTCCCGCATACCGGATTCCCGGATCAATAGTGGTGCTCGAGGCCTTGTACCCAATCAAGAGATTGCCTTGGGAGTCGATGTTGAGAGAGGGTTCCACCGAAACAGGCCGTCTGTGCCGTTATCGAACGATTCCTGCTGCACCGGCGTCGCCGGGATCGTGTTTCCCGTCACGTTGAACTGGTACCACCGGATCGCGGTCGGTCCGGTATTGTTGATCGTATGGGTGGCATATATCGATTTCTGTTCCACCGAGATTTTGATACACGAGCGGGTACATCAGCCTGTCACCCAGCGTGTCCAGCCATTGTGTGGCGTCAGTTGTGCCATTGGGGACGAGGTTGGGGGTCGCAGATGTGAATGCGTCCACAAACCCGTTGACCGTGACGATCCCATCCGGCGTGTGTCCAGCGCCGACGCCGAAAGTGGAATTAGCCGGTGTGGTGAAGTCTACGTGGAAGCGCCGCACAAAGACCTGGTTCTCCACGGCGCCGGCGGTGGTGGAGCTGTTGATGTTCATGAACCACTCCGGCTGGCCTGCGGGAGGCGCGCTGCCGGCGCCCCACGTTGCCGGCAGAAGGCCGTACTGATCGCCAAGAGCGGCAGGGGCGATTGTGAATCCAATCGCGTTGGCCGGTTGTCCGTTGATCATCGCGTTGCGATCAAGCCCGTAGACGCGCACGCCGTCGAACGTGGCGCTGCTTGCGTACAGGTTCATCGACAGGTAGTAAGCATCCCGCCATAAGCCGAACTTCGGGTCCTTGCCGAGGTAGGACGGATTCGCGGGATCGGCCTGGACAGCGTACAGATACCAGCCGCCCGCGACCGGATCGCCCGTCTTGCTGACGCCGATGCACTGATAAAACGATGTTTCCGGGAAATGCCGGAAAGGCGAAATCGCTGACCACCCAGCGGTCGGCCATGTGGTCGTAGAACACGATGCCGTCACCCTGGTTCTGGTTCATCCCGCACGGCGTGCTCGTTCCCATCGCCGCGAAGAATGCGTTATAGGTGACCGGCCCGGCCAGGACGTTGCCCGATTTGTCATGGATGCGGATCGACGAGTTCACCGACTGGATGTAGTGGTTCGGCCCAACATCCCCAACCGTGTTCGGCGGTAGACAGTTTCCGCACCCCTCGTTCTGTGTCATGCCGTCAAACGACAGACCGGTCGCAGGCAGCGATAGACCCGGCACTACCGCCGGCGCGGTGGTTGTGCCGGACTGCGCCGTCTCTGCAGGCCCTACAGGCAGTGGATGCCGCCTTAACGCCGGAAGCCTGCGCTCGGCCCCGGCAATGAATGGCAGATGGTCCAGATTCTCGTCCTGGGAGACGGGACCCAACATCCACACGATGTCAGGCGCCCCCGCCGCGCTTCCGGACTGCGTCTGCGGTTGTTCCTGTTTTTGGGGCGCAGCTCCCATTGCGCGCGTGAGCATGTAGCCGGCCCTCAGCGTAAGGGCGGTGAAGGATGATGTGGCGATGCAAACCAACACCGTCAGAATGAGCCACCGGACCAAACCACGAGTTGCGCGATGACGAAGTAGTGGGATGCGAGCACGCAGGGGGATCCTCCTCAGAAAAATCCTTCCTGTCCGCCTGAAATGCGAAAGGGGGAATCGGAATGGAATAAAACCTCGACGAAATCGGCGTCGTTGCCGCGAATCCTGACAGTGACCTTTTCGCCTTGCACTCCGGCGCTGGGCGTCAGGCTCACGATTTGATGCGCAAATAGATTTTTCGCGGCGATGACTGTGAACGTGTTGCCCAATCTCATGGGCGGATGTCCTCCTGTTATCGACAAACGCTCCTTCGGCCGGTGGTCTTCACTCGGCCGAAATCCCTGAAAAGAACCTCAACTCCCAATGGCGTTATCCGGGCGAAAATCGGCTCAAAAGAAAAGGAATTCTGAACTTCGTGTGGTTACTTCGATGTCATCTCGCAGCATTCGCCATAGTTGAAGGGATTCATTTCAGGAAGTTTGCGTTCGTCGTTTATTCCTTCGTTTGCATTCGTCGTGGCACGCTACACATCAATAACGAAGGTCTGGCGCCGTCGCTTGCGTCATTGCTGCGCTTATTTGTTTTGGAGTGTCAGACTATTTGGTCGAAGCATTTCGTCTACACCGGTTTGGTATGGAGGAAGCGTGCGCGGTTGGTTCCAGTGTGTTCCTGAGTGTTGCTGCCTGGCTCAGCACGTCTATCGAGGCGCTTGCTGGTTCCGTTGCTGCCCTAGCCGCTTTCGGAGTGTTTATTCGGTTTGGATACCTGTATGCCGCTCTAGGAGCCATTGCACGCGCGGCGGTGCCGTTCCAATCCGTCTTGCGAGTGAAGCCGAACGTGCAAGCGGATAGGCCCCACACTGTATATCGGCCTGGATTGGGGCGATCGGCAGCACGCTGTCCATTTGCGAATAACCGGGCAGCGAAGCTCCGAATCGTTTCAGTTGGAGCAAAAGCCGGAGGCCCTGCATGAATGGATTGCACAACTTCGAGACCGCTTCCAGAAAGGCCGCGTCGCCGTTGCCATCGAACAACGTAAAGGTGCCGTCATTCATGCGCTCATGATGTACGATTTTTTGATTCTCTACCCGATCAATCCCAAAGCTCTGGCTCGTTACCGTGAAGCGTTTCAAACCAGCGGCGCCAAGGATATCCCACCGATGCCGAACTGCTGCTGGACTTCCTGAGCAAACATTCCGACAAGCTCCGGCCCTGGGTTCCCGATTCCGAACTGACTCGCAAGCTGCAGGCACTATGTGAGCAACGCCGGAAAATCGTCAACCGGCGCGTGGCTCTGGCCAACCGCATCACCAGTCTCCTGAAGCAATATTTCCCTCAGGCATTGGACTGGATCGGAGACGTGGCCTCCATTCAAGCCTGCGATTTTCTGGAGTGCTGGCCGACTCTGGCTGCCGTTCAACGCATCCACGGAACGAAACTGCAGGCCTTTTATCGCCGCCATAACTGCCGCAAAGCCTCCGTGATCTCGGAACGTCTCCAACAGATTGCTCTCGCGCGGCCGCTCACCACCGACTCGGCCATTATCGAACCTTACAGCCTGGTTGTTGAAGCTTCCGCCGTTCAACTCCGAAACATCATCCGCGCCATCCAAAAACTCGACAAGCGCGTCGCCGAACTGTTTCGTCAACACCCCGAACACGATCTGTTCGACAGCTTCCCCGGCGCCGGCGCTGTTTGCGGCCCTCGTCTGCTCACCGTCTTCGGCACCGACCGTGCTCGCTGGGCTTCACCCGTGGACTTGCTGTGCCATTCCGGCATTGCTCCAGGTCACTGAACGCAGCGGCAATAGCTGTTGGGTCCATCGCCGGCTGGCCTGCCCCAAATTTGTCAAACAAACCTTCCATGAGTTCGCCGATCAATCGATCCGATACTCCAAGTGGGCGCGCGCCTATTACGATTTGTTACGCGGAAGGGGCAAGAGCCACCATGCGAGCCTACGCGCTCTGGCCTACAAATGGATTCGGATTATCTTTCGCTGCTGGAAAGATCGTAAACCGTACAACGAAGAAATCTACATCCGGTCTCTTCGTCGACGCGGATCACCGGTTGCGGAAAAATTAATTTGACGGCGGTACTCAGATGTCCATACCACCTGCACCCAGCAGTTCGATCACTTCGCAACTACCGAGCTTTGTTCCGGCACTCAGTCGGCTCATGGGAAAAGCGCGCGCGATAATAGCGGGTTGTTCCAAAAAGCCTTTATCATCGGCTTGCGCCTCGTATCGAAGGAGTTCCTCCACCTCACGGCGCAGAGCCTCGTCGTCGCCGCAGGCCTCGCGAAGGTATGCGGCCCGCGACTCCGCATCGCGACCACGCGCCTCCTGGTGTATCTCCTTGACCCGCCGGTAACCCTCACTCACATCGGAGATCCTCCCTCCGTGATTACGGCAATTCTATATTTCACCCAGGCTTTTGACCACACATCTGACGAGTGACCGGCCATAAGCTGGACGTCCACCCGACACAGCGACGTGCGATTGTGAAGCCTGCAGGTTGCACTTTTGGCGAGAATTGTCGCGGAATACGCGACATGTGGCCCACGTACAACTGGTCCTCAAAACTTAGAGGCGGAATATAGATTGCATAGCAGAATCGCATGACAAACCCTTCTGCGGCTTTGTTTCAGCGCTATGATATAAGGCAGCCCGCTTCACACTGGAGACGATTGTATGAGCGCCCATGTCACAAGCTACCTCGACGCGATTGCGCACTTACCCTCCGGCGCGACGCTGACTTTGACGAATGTTTCCTGGGAAGAGTACGAACAGCTCCTGCAGGATCTCGGTGAGGGCTCTGCCGTCCGCGTCTTTTACGATCACGGCTGGTTGGAAATTGTGAGTCCAACGGGAAGACATGAGAGAAGCAAAGACTTGATTGCCTATCTGGTGCGTGCAATAGCCGACGAATTGGAACAGGATCTGGAAAGCTTCGGATCCACCACATTCAAGGAGAAGGAATTGGAAAGTGGCGGAGAACCGGATACATGCTTTTACCTTCAGACCGCCGCCAGAGTAAAAGGGAATAACGATCTTGATCTAAAGACCGACCCGCCGCCCGACGTCGTCGTGGAAGTCGATGTCTCTCACAGCTCCGAGAAAAAGCTGGCATTTTATAGAAAACTTCGCGTTCCCGAGATCTGGCGATACGACGGCCGCCGTGTCGTTTTTTATCACCTCACCGAGTCCGGTTATGTGGAGGCTTCCGCAAGTCGCGCACTTCCGTTATTGACCCCGGATGTCCTGCTTCAATTCTTACAACAGGGAGAAAAAGAGGGACAGACTCCTGCTTTACGAGCCTTCCGCAAATGGGTTCGGCAACAATTGACGGGTTGAGCCGGACGAGCGGGAGGCCGCGCTTCCGGAGTCATCAGTTGTCCCCAGTCGTTCAGGGACAGTCGGGTAGCATGAATGTCAGCGGCACGATCTTGGTCCACGGTCCCCGCGCTATCGAAGTAAGCCGAAGAGATGGCATTCCAAGAACTTATTTCGATGTCAGCTTACGATAGAGCCATGCTCGTGCAGTAGCCCAATCGCGTTTTACCGTGGCGGGAGAAATATTCACAGCTTCGGCGGTTTCTTCAATGGAGAGTCCGGAAAAAAATCGCAATTCAATGATCCGCTCTTGCTGCGCATCTAATTTTCGAAGTTCGCTGAGCGCTTGATCGAGCGCGACGACGTCGAACTGTCCCCCCTCAGCCTCGCCAATCCCGTCAACCAAAGTCACCCGCACAGCGCTTCCGCCGCGCTTGAGCCGGTGGCGGGCGCGCGCATGGTCGACCAGGACTCTCCGGATGATCTGTGCGGCCGCCCCAAAGAAATGCGCACGATTTTGCCAATTGACGCGATTCAAATCGACCAGACGAATGTAAGCCTCATTGACGAGAACTGTCGCCTGAAGCGTGTGCTCCGGCGCCTCGGACCTCAATTGCTTTCGTGCCAAACGCCGAAGTTCGTCGTACACGATTGGCATCAACTTATCGAGTGCCGCCCGATCACCCTGGTTCCAGGCCAACAAAAGCTGTGTGACATCCGCCGGCGAATTCATGTTATCGGTCCGTCGGGCATTTTCTAATGATCGAAGCAGTTCAGCAAATCTTTTGATTGGTGAGCCTCTGCCGGAATGTTTCTTAGGCCTAAACAATGTCAGGATGTCGGTTTTTTCGCCCAACCTTTATTCATAGGTAAGACGAATGGCAGATGCAGAAAACGACATCCGTGATGAACTTTTTTTCTATCGAGGTGTCGATTCGGTGGATCGCTTTTCAATAATAGTTAGACCAACGGGTTGACACGCGGTCCTGGGTTCAAAGCGCGCTGAAGATGCGGATATGAATGACCGCGCGTCATGACCGTTGGATTCTCAGCCAGCTCTGCGTCCTTTGGTGGCCATAGCGACCTGAGCCATGTCCATAAGGAGAAAAAGCGGGGCGTGTGCCTCTCCGCAGGCAGAGGCGGCGGTCTACTGTCCGAGGGCGCGGCTCCGGCGAAAGAGGCTGCCCCTCACTGTTTTTCCTTCGTTGGTGCACCGGCCTGCTCCTGTACACGCCACTAGCGCTCCAGAACCGGAAGGTCCCGGTTGTTTTCGCAGAGATGATCGAGAGCCGAAGGTTGGCCGACAGTTGCAGGCCGCGACTCGAGTCCCATAAGCGTGCTTTGGGGAAGCATGGCCGATGTCATCACTAACAATGGACTCCAACATGAAAAGTCGCGGAAAACACAACCGCGTTTGTCGCTGAAAATCCGGATTTTAAGAGAGTACTGCCCTACGTTTCCGGAGAATGCTTGAATCTGGATGGGCTTGGGCATGGTGTTTGGATTGCAATTGCCCGGCCGGAGTTGAATGGGGATGCTGCTGGATGAGCTGAGGAATGGGATTCGCGTCCGGCATTACAGCCGGCGAACCGAAGAAGCCTACGTCGGGTGGGTCAAACGATTCATCCTATTTAATAAGAAGCGGCATCCACGAGAGACAGGCATGTCTGAAGTGCAAACTTTTCTGACGCATCTTGCGGTCGAAAGGCATGTTAGCGCTTCGACTCAAAATCAGGCGTTGTCGGCAATTCTTTTCCTCTACCGGGATGTCTTGAAAGTTAATGATTTCAATTTCGAGATGGCGGTGCATGCGCGAAGGCCGGAAAGACTGCCTGTTGTATTGACCCGGGAAGAGGTAGGTGTGATTTTGGGCGAGATGAGCGGGACGCCGCGGATCGTCGCAGGATTGCTTTACGGCGCCGGTCTACGGCTACTGGAATGTTTAACGCTGCGAGTGAAGGATCTGGAGTTCGCAAGAAACGAAATTGTGGTTCGGGATGGGAAAGGCCAGAAGGACCGCGTGACGATGCTTCCGGAAACCGTCAAGGAGCCGCTGCTGCGCTCCGCAACCGGCTGGGCGAGGAAGTGATCCGGATGCTACGCGCGCTCGCTCTGTACGTGGAGATCAACTGTAAGGACGACATCAACACATTCCTGACCAGTGGGTTCCACCCGCGGACGAGCACTCGCATGGCGGCACAACCGCTCGATCAGCCGACGGTCCTCGGTATCGATCAAGGCATTACGGGAGAGCTGCTGGTGTGGATCAAATCCGTGGGCAGGTCGGCGAAGAGCTACGACGTGCGCTACGGAGCAGTCGGCTCCGGCGGCACTATGCCGGCCGAATGGTTGACCGAGACAATTCCGAACGCCAAGACCGCTGCTCGACTCAACGGCCTGATTCCTGGTACGACGTACGCGATTCAGGTACGTGCGTACGGTCCGCAAGGACACACGCCCTGGAGTGACTCCGCTGTCCGTATGTGCATTTAGTAGGGACCGCCGCCAATTCCGCGATGGATTTGCGGAATTGGCGGCATTTTTTCAAGGTCTTGGTGTCCGGCTACTTCTTGGTGTACGAGTTGGACAGCGTGTTCCCGTCCCACGTCAATCCGCTGGCAATGATCTGTGTGACCTGCGTTCGTCAGTAATCATGGCAGCGCGAGCAGTCCTACAACAAAAGGCGGCCGGTTTGATCGGCCTTCAATTACCGCTTACCCCTGAAGGCAACGGGCGATACCGCGCCGATTCGTACGATCGCGGGACCTAAAACCCAATTGAACTGGCCGACCCACATCTTCCTGGATCGAGAACGCGAGGAATTGTATGTGGCCAACGATGCCGGCGATTCGATTCTGATCTTTCGCGAAACGGATCACGGAGACGTAGTTCCCGCCAGGGTGCTCACTGAGCGAAACTTCATAGGTACGCGCAGGCAAATTGCGTAACGTTTAATTGCCTGTTTCCAACCTGCCCGCTTGATATACGACGCGGTGGCGATATTCTTCGCTTCGACGGCGGCGCCCGGAATTACGCTACCAGTCGCGTCGGAAACAGTGCCGGTTATCATGCCACGATCTGTTTGGCAATGCGGCAATGGAAAAGACACAAATGGCGATCTGTAGTTTCTTCATGGGGGACTTCTCGTAGGTTGGGTGCACTTTGCGGACAATTCGGTCGCGGGTGGTAATATGATTCCATTTATCTTCAAACCTAAAGGGTTAGGATGCCCGCTACGAACGGCAATGCCGAGCATCGGTGAAAAAGTCCTGTAAGGTCAGGAAAAATTACCGGGCCTTGTAGGAGAGACCTCACATCTTTCTGGTCCGAATGCCTGGACAGCACAGAAAACAACTCAACGGTCGACGCTAAACGCGTGCACAGCCGACACGTAAGCGCTTGCAAAATACACTGCTGGTGAGTGGCATCAACGGACTACCTCGATGGTGCGCGACCTGCTGGTTACCCGCCCACTCTCGCTATGAATGGCTCCCATGGAGCACTTGGATCCGAACACGGTAGTAATTCGGTCCATCGCTTCGATCTGGTCCTTGCCGCCCGCTTAGGATGTGATTTCTGGATCACATCGCCAGAGGTCATAGTGAGTACAAATGTCACACGTGCGCCCGGCGACAGGCACCGGCGCACGTGCCCCTGCGCCGCAATGCGACCCAGATGGGCCAGTTGGGCGGCATGCCGGGGGCGGCGCCCTTGCCATCACAATGAATGAAAGGAATTTTTCACTATGAAATATTTCAGCTGTACATTTGCCCTAATCGCATTTGTCGCGCAGATACACAGCGCGACTGCAGCGGAAATAGTTGTTCAAGCCGGCGGTACCGGCACTGCACAAACCGGCAGCTGGAGCTCAGCCACTGACGCAACCATGCCCTACAACGGCAATCTCGGTGTGTATACGCAAGCCGGCAATACCGCCACTTACACGTTTGCGCCAACATTTCCGCAGACCACCACGTACGCCGTTGAGGTCTATAACTCCTGCTATTCACCACGCAGTCACATAGTCACGCATGTGATCAATCATGCCGGCGGCAGTGCCACACATATCATCGAACAGGATTGCGCGGTTGATCCCTATCGCGGCCAATGGCGGCCTTTAGGCTCTTACACATTTAATGCCGGCAACACGGGCGGTTTAACGATTTACAGTGCGGGCAGTAACAATTCTTATGTCGGCGCCACCGCCGTGCGTTTTATTTACACGCCATCGAGCAACCCACCGCCGACTATTACGCCATCGACCACATCGATGAACGTCAATGAAGGCCAAGTCGTTGCGTTGAGTGCAACCGCGAACGACGTGCAAGACGGCAATCTCACGTCCGCCATTCAATGGCAAGCGCTCGGACAAACGGGTACCGGCCCGACTTTTTCAGTGACGGCGGGCGCGGTGAATTTTGTCGTAACACTTTCTGTCACTGACAGCCAAGGCGCGAGCAGCACTGCATCGGTTACCGTTAATGTCACACCGAATACACCGCCGCCCACACAAAGCCGATTTTTTGGATTCGATTGTGAAAACCTCGAGGCATTGATTGGTTTCACCACCAACAATGCCAGTGCATTGCCGAATGTCGGCAAACGCTGTGGCCGCTACACCGCGGAATTGCTCAACAACGACAATGATGTGACATTGCACTACAACACTAGTCAGGGTCGTTTCGATGGCGTGCTGGCGACATTTCCATTTACCGCAATTGTTCGCAACGTCGGTGTCGCGCCGCTGGGACAACCGGATGTTGCGCACGAGGTACAATACGCGTATAACTTCGCTGGTATTCAAATTCACAACAGCGATTTCAACAATCTAAACTCCGCGCACGTCGTTGTCGGTATGCGCAGCGGCACGACAACTACCATTGAAGGCAAATTGACGCGCGATGGCGTCTCCACACCAACAGATATCGGCCAGAATCAATTACCAAAAGGGCGCGCAGATATTCGCGTGGTCGGTGCAACCAATGGTACGTTGACAGTGTATTGGCAGCAGCCGAATCTGACCGGCAACAGCAACAACGACAATTGGATTCCGTATAACGGCACCGGCATTTTGCCAGGCGAGCTGCCGGTGTGGGGACGAAGCGTTTATATCGGTTTGATTACCTACGCCGCTGGTACTAGCGGCGTACCGTTCATGGGTTTGGCCGATAGTTTGGAAATTATTGGGCAGTAATTGTGCTAATCATGCTTGTTGTCAGCCCGTTTTAGGATTCCGCTAAAACGGCGACAATCAAATCGGCTTTGTCGCGACAAGGGCGGCTTTCTTCCCGCGCGATGGCAAGTCCTCGATCAGTGCCAGTGTCGTTACCATGGCGGCGCGGCCGTTGATCAGAGGCTTGGCGCTTGCCGGTGATCGTCCGCTAGCATTTGCACTTTGGTAAAACCGTCGTCGGAGTGATCTTCGGAATCCAAGGTTTGGCCGAGATCGTTTGAGCCATTTTGTCCATTGCGTTGGGCGCATAGACAGCCGCGAGCGCAGATGCTAGTTAGAACGTTCGAGCCGTTTGTGATTGTGACGCTGCCGACGTCACGGACATTCCCGGTAAAGGTTCACGCGCGCAAGGGGAATCCTCTGATGAGCGATCTTCTCCAACCGCTGCAGTACTACTGGGTCACGGCTCAAAGCGAATACTCGACCGACATTCTATTCAACAGTTCGGCCCAACTGAGCGAACTCTATCCCCGACTGCTTAGCCACAGCACGTCGTGCTTTGCGCCAAGGAAGTGATGAGCTTTCTTCGACGCAGGCTGTATCCGCACTTCGAAGGCGAAATCGTCAGTGACGTCTGCGACCTGGCTTTCAAGCGGATTCCTGGAGCAAGTATCAAACATCGAGTGAAACAGAACTGGCTGAAGATGTACGACAAGGCTGGTTCCGTCCTCCGGTTGGAGGTGGTGATCTATGAACCGGACGGATTAAAGGTCCGAAAACAGGTCACGCGAAAAGGAAGGAAGGTCCTGCAGTGGGTCGATATGCGTGGAAGTTAAGTTGATAATCCAACCGACGCGATCCGTACTTTGGATCGCATCACCACACGCAAACAACTGGCTCTAAAACGCTCTGTGCCGAACCCTCCGCGTGGGCACAGGTCATGATCAATGCGTTTCCGGGATCTAATCCAGACAACATTCTCTTCGCTGGTTCCCTCATTGCGGCTTCCACGCTGGCGCAGACTACACTCACTCTGACCTTTCCTGGCCCAATCTCGACGACTGCAGGCGGCGTTCAAATCGTAGGTGCCTCGGGAGTATTTAGCACGGTGAGCCTGGCCAGTGTGCAGAGCAGTGTGATCGACGTGACCCTGCCTGGAACCGATGCCATCAACACTTCGAGCGGTTCCTTTAGGATTCAGGGATTCCAGTTGCCCGCGTGCGGGCCGATATCATTAGCGGTGAATCCAGT
>Ga0137371_10003405_pt1 | contig 12528 bp, 9 predicted proteins | sample SagtaG_7_FD_104919 | JGI IMG/M metagenome (GOLD analysis project Ga0137371, IMG submission 104919) | Vadose zone soil microbial communities from Sagehorn Ranch, Mendocino, California, USA - Sage1_R_40_16 metaG | ecosystem: Environmental > Terrestrial > Soil > Vadose zone | place: USA: California... | reverse complement strand
GCGTCCAGAAGCTTGATCAGCGCGGCCCGCAACTCGAGGGGCTGACCCCTCTCTGGCAGGCCCCTGATCAATTGATCGAGACGTCTTATCACGATAGAGGCCCATGCGATTGCCGCCGGGTGAACTTCACGTGAAGGGCGGCGCTTCTTCTCCGGGCGTGGGGCTCGCACAATCGACGGGTCATCTCGCTCCGATTCAGCTTCCAGCACTGAATCACCGTCTTCTTCATCCGCGGATTCGCTGCCCACCAGCAACGCCCTTGTTTCTTCTGCCGCCGGCAGCTCGGCGATCAGCCCCCGCGCTCGGGCCAGCCAGTCGGCGACACGCAGTTCACTACCGACAAACGCAATCACGTTCTCCAAACCATCCGCGTCCCAGCGACCAATTCCCAACTCCCGGCGCATACGCTCGGCCCGGATGCTTTTCTGATCGGAATCCACATCAGCAAACTCTGCCAGAAGCAGTCCGGAGTATTCGAGTTCAAAATCTTTCTGCAGTGCAGCAAGATCTTCGACCGAAAGCCGGAAGTAATCCGACTTAACCAGGTCGGCGAGGTCGGTACTCTTCAGATGGCTGGCGGCGTCACTGCCCAGCATCTGGAAAAGCTTCAGCGCCGCGCGCACTGCCGGAACTTCGATAGACTCGGTTCGGCGTTCGACGTTGCAGGGGATCGCTTCGTCGCTCAGGACGCGTAGAATCGTGTCTGCGTACGAGGCCCGCTCGCGCACGACCAGGGCAATATCCGCCAACTTGTATCCTTCGGTGAGGACCAGACGCTTTATCTCTTTGGCGATGGCGCGGACTTCGGTCTCGCGATCGCTGCATTCGAATAACGTGATCTCTTTCTGAAGAGTTTTTTTGCTGCCGGTTGAACTTTTTTCAAGTGAATTTACAACACTCTCCTCAGCACCCTTGCAGTCAGGAAGGGGGCATGCCCCCGCTTCTTTGATGTCTGGCGCAAACGTTTCGGAATTGAAGAGCCGTTCACGCAAAAAAGAAAGCGCTCCGCTCGCGGGCAATCTTTCCGCATCGTGTTTCACTTCAAAAGGCGCGATCGAACAAAGCTGATCGATCGTGGTGCGGAAAGGCCCGAAGATTTCCTCGTTCTGCTGATCGCCGTTGAGGTTGACGATCACCTGCGGAATTGAAGGAATCAGGCAGCGCATCATCTCGCCCTGCACGGGAGTGAAATCGAAGAAGCCATCGAGCACCAGCAGCTCGACTTGCTCCAGCCACGGAACCCGCACGCTGAGCCCTGCCATCTCGCCACGCAGAATTTCGAGCGCCCGCAACTGGTCCGCATCTTCATCTGTCAAGGCGAAGCGCTCCAACGCGTCGTTATAAGCGGAATAGACAAGGGCGACGTCGCGATCAAAATCAATCTGCGGGCGTGGACCAGAGGACTTTTTCGGCGCAACAGCTTCCGCCAGCAGGGAAAAGAGTGAAGGCTCAACAGCAGCAGCCCGACCCCGGGGTCCCCGGTCGGGCAGCCCGACTGGGGTAGGGCGGTTGGGGAGGGAGTCCGCGCCTACCGCTGCTTCTTCATCAAAATCCTTTGCCCGCGCTTCGACGATGGCCGCGAACTCCGATGGAGTCTTGCCGGCGCGTTCAATTTCGCCAATCAAGGTCGCGATACTGTTCACGCAACCGTCGCGATGAACGAGGGGCGCCAACGCCTTAAGCTTTCCCGTTGCGGCCAGCCCGTTGAGGAGCTGCGAAATCAGACTGCGTTTCAGCGGCAGTTCCTCGTGGTCGATGGAAATTCGCGGCAGTATTGGCTGCGCAGGTTCCTGGGTGACGGCGCCGGCCAGTACACGTCGGACGAAGCCGCGAAACAGATAGACGGGAAACTCGCCCCACACGCCGCGAGCCTCTGCACCATCAAGCAACCGCTCGGTGACCAACTCCAGCAGCGGATGGGACGCGGCCAGATAAAGAAACTTATGCGCTTCGCCTTTGGAGACAAACTCCGCGCATCGCGCCAGCAATCGCTCGCGATTCGTGCCCAGCACCGGTCCTAACCAGATTTCTTTAGACAAAAGAAGTCCTATTGAGCAGGGAGCGAATTTTGGAGTGCGGTGGCAAGCGCAGCGCGACACCGCTTTGGATGGGTGAACCTAGCAATCACTCCCGCGCAAATACTCGCCTACCGCCGCACAACAGAAGGCCAGCCACTGCGCCGATAGCCATAACCGGAACTGCCGCCCAAACACCCCAGAAGGCTGTCAGATAAAACACCAACCACACGAATTGCATAAAGTCTCGCGCCTGACCTGACCAAACAGCGTCCCGAAAAACGCCAGGTTTACGACCTGAAAGGAAATGCAAATGAGCCCAATTGCCATTCCACGTAAGGCAGCAAACAGACCAGGATATACGTCGGACGCGGCAACAATAGCGCCTCCCAGAATGTACCCGCTCAATCCGCCGACTAAAGCTGGCGATAGGATCAAATTTGAGAAATTCCAAAAACTAAACTTCCGTAAATCTTCAAGGTAGGAATAAAAGCCCATTGCTAGGGCGCCGAAGACGATGGCAAACCAAATCCCCGCAGCGAATCGCATGAAGACGGGGGGCCTTCGCCGTTGACGTGAAGTTGGTTTGCCCAGGTCCAGCGAATCGCCGAGATTTGCTAAATTGCCTTCCACTCGCTTCTTCACCCTTTCCTGCGTCTGACTGTCGAGCCGGAGCCGCCGGCGTGTCTTGGGATGGATTCGATCCGAAAGTACTCCACTATCGCAACCAAGCGCCGTCGCCGCTTCGCTCTGCCGGCGCACTCCATATGCGCCTTAATCACCGGCGCTCGTGCTTTTTGAATGCAGCAGCGGTAATGAATCATCCTGTTCTACATCGTCGGCTTCTTCAGCCACCAGATCCGAATCACGTTCCTGTAACTCTGCCGCCAATAACAAGGGAGCTTCCATTAATGAGGTGACTTCTTCTATATCTTCCGCGCCTGAGGGCAATTCTTGAACATCTTTCAGTTTTCGTTCAATCGTTCGAGATTTTCTGGCCGCGTCTGTAATTGTATTGCTTGCTTCGTCCAGCTTCTTCTTAGTTTTTTCCAGAAGGTCCCCGAATTTTCCAAACTCAGTTTTGACTATCCCCAGCAGCTCCCACACTTCACTTGAACGCTTGGCGATCGTCAGCGTTCTGAAGCCGACCTGTAAACAATTCAGTAGAGTGGCAAGCGTGGTAGGTCCGGTAACCATCACCCGGAAATCTCTGTGCAGAATTTCGCACATCCCCGGTCGACTAATGATTTCCGCGAAGAGGCCCTCAGTCGGAACATACATAATGCCAAAGTCCGTCGTGTTCGGCGGATCAAGATACTTATCTCGAATATTTCTGGCCATCTCCTTTGCTCTTCGTTCCAATTGCTTCGAGGCTTCTTCAATCATCTCTGGATTACATTGTTCCCGCGCATCAACCAGTCTCTCGTAGTCTTCTTTAGGGAACTTCGCGTCGATAGGAAGAAAGACTTCCTTATCGCCACTGGCGTCCTGACCTGGCAATTTCAGAGCAAACTCGACCCTTTCATTGCTTCCTTTGCGGGTAGCGATATTCTTTTCATATTGGTTGGGAGCCATCACTTGTTCCAGCATGTTTTCAAGTTGCCACTCAGCCAGGGTCCCTCTTGTCTTGACGTTGCTCAGAATGCGCTTGAGATCTCCGACCCCTGATGCCAAAGACTGCATTTCTCCCAAGCCCTTGTGCACCTGCTCCAATCGCTGCACTACGATGTTAAAGGACTCTCCCAATCTCTTTTCTAGTGTGCTCTGAAGTTTCTCATCGACTACTATTCGCATCTGATCCAACTTGCGGCTGTTATCTTCCTGCAAGGCTGACAACTTGCTTTCGATGGTAGCTCGCATTGTTTCAAGGCGTCGTTCGGTCGCCTCTGTCAGTCCTCCAAGTTGTTTGGCGAACGAGTCAAGGTGGTTCTTTTGCCCTTCTCCGATCTCCATCATTCGGGCCGCGTTGTTGTCGCCGAGCGTCCGGATTGCCCCGGCCAATTCTTGCCTTGACTCTTTGGCGACGGAATTCATTTCCTCTCTATTTCTCGAAACCTCTTCCTTAACTGAGGACTCAATGCTTTTTTGTCCGCCATCGATAACAGCCAGTTTCTCTTTAAGCTCCGCCGATGAATCTTTGCTCCGGGTAAGCAGCAAAACGACCAGCAAGATTAGATTTGCCACGGCCAGAAGAATAAGGATGAAGTTCTCGTTCATGACTCATGATTCATCAAGAGTTTATCAGATGGCGTTGCAGAAATGAAACAGCGTCGCTTAAACGGGTAGTGGTGCAGTTGAGCGCGTGCCCTTAGCACAACGAGCGGTCCCATGAGGTCAGTACCATCACGCGGTAGCGGGTGGGTGGCCCCGGCGCAATTAATATTCATCCGGCCTCAAATCCTCCAGAACCCACCCGCTACCGCGTGGTGGTACTGACCTCATGGGACCGCATCTATCGCAATGCAGTTGGGCGCAAACTGCATCAGCGTCGCTTAAACGGGCTGGAACAAATTAATTACCGCCCGAAGCAGGCCACCATGCGCTCGTAAACTTTGCGGGTGACGCGAACGTCATTCATGTTGTATTCGCGAATTTCGGCCAGCCTGCCGGCGTGATAGAGATCAAAAACCTTACTGCCTTCCACGGCGGCAGTCTTACTCGATTCGATTCCGAGTGCCCACGCTATGTCGTCAAGACTAACGTTCTTTTTTGCGCCCAACCACCAGCGATGCATCGTATCGAAGACGCCGCGCACGTTGTACTCGCCGAGATTAACCAGCGAAGGAACGCAGATGTCGTTAATCAGGCAGCGCTGAAAGATAAACGGCAGATCGAAACCGATGACATTGTGGCCCACGATCTCGTCGGTTTCGCAATCAAATGCTTTCATCAAGTCCAGAAAGCCGGTCAACGCCTGTTTCTCCGGCTGTTCCTCTCCATCGGCATCTATGCCAAAGACGTGCTCGCTTTCGCTTTGCGTAAATCCCTCGATTTCAAATCCCGGGACCGTCGCGATATGTACGGCTATCGAAAGAACGCGTCCTGATGTCGCGCTTAAAGAGCCAAGTTGATAAGCGCGCTCTTCTTCGGCGGCAATGTCCTCGAGATATCGCTGTTGTTGTTCCAAACGCATGTTACCAAGCCGCAGCGTTCTTTCCAGTTGGGGACCCACCCGCTCGCGGAAATCGGGCAGCGCGAGTGTTTCGATGTCCATCGTGTACGCCCGCGGCAGGATCGGGTCCTGCTGTTGATGCTCGCGATATTGATCGAGGGTGATGGGACGGTATTCCGAAACTACGAATTGCGGGCGATCCTGAAAAGTTTCGAGCCGGCCGGTAACTCCCCATAGTCCTGGCTTAATCTCTTTCCAGGCATCCAAAACTTCGCCCCAGACTTTCAGCGCGAGGCTGCCACTGGCGTTGCGCGCCGTCACGTCGCAGAAGGGTTTGCCCTGTTGAGTGCGGCGCTCGCGCACGGCGGTAACGGCGAGCATCAGCCACACTTCCTCGCCAAACGGTAGCTCGGGAATTGGGATATTGCCTTTCATTTTCTTTTGGTTATCAGGGCACGCAGGGACTGGTAAAAGCCAGGGGCCGAGCCCAACTCAACTGATAAACTGTGACGGCTGTTCGTCAAATCCCGGCCTAATAAAATCATACGCATTGGGAAAGGTCGCTTCCGTCGAAAGGCGCAGTCGCTCCAGCGCGGCCAGCATGGGCATAATCGAATCGGTTTTCTCCGGCAAGGACCGATGCAATATACGCCAGGCGCTTTCAGATCGGTTGATTGCTATCAGCGCCACTTTCGCCGACCCGTCGGCATCACTCTGAACTACATAAGCAGCCTCGGCGTCGTATTCTTCGTCTTCATAAGGCCCTTCGTCTGCGAATAACTCTTCAGTCTGGGCAGCGCGATCGGAGCTGCCTATCGCGCGCATGAGTTTCGCAGCTATGAAAAACTGATACCAGCGAATGACCTCGATTGCCTCCGTCGCCGAGACATCTTCTTCTGATGCCTTAGTCGTGCCGCTATCATCGTGCAAGTTGCGCTCGACGCTAAACTCTTCTTCGAACCAACGCTGGACCATTTGAGCGTACTCGCGTGCCAGAAGCGAAAGTTCGTCTTTCCAAACCGTCTCCCGCTCCCGCCGATGCCGTTCCATTTCTTCCTCGATTTCAGCCGCGTCAAGATCGACGCCGGCCTCTTCGGCCCACTCGGCCAGCATGATGCCTGCCTCCTTAAAAATGGATTCCAGTTTCTGCCAGAACTTTGCGTTGTTGATGTCGTGGACTTCCGGATCATCCATATCCTCATCGGCTTTTTCGGTCGCATAGACTATACAGCGCCACGTGAATGGGCAACGCTCGCACCAGCGATCGCAATAGTTATGAATACCCGAGATGAAATCCGGGTTTTCGGCAAGTTCGCGCAGAAACCTTCTATTCATGTGGCCGGGCATTGAGCAACAGGTCGAGGTCTAACTTAAGAACCGTGGAAATGCAGGATTACAGCACCTACGCTTCTGAAAATGAGCCGCGTTAATTCTTATCGAAATTCGTATTCATTGTACTACCAACGAGATGAAAATCGCCCGATAAGCAAATGACCTGCACGTTTATCGGCCTGCGCACAATGCTGCATCAGGGTTTCCGGCCTGAACATTCAAACACGGCAGCCGAGACCGAAAAAGTCAGTTGTAATTGATTTTGCTTAGCGTCGCAGGAAGGAAATATTGCCGCGGAAGTTGGTAACGCTTACCTTGGCTTGTGAGTTGCCGACGTCGCCTGTAACTTTGCGGCCATCCCCAACAGATCTCATGCTGGCGTTCCAGAACGGGCCCATCTCCAATTTCTTCGTGGGGGTCCAGGCGACAAGCGAAAAAGCAGAGTCGCCCGGAATACGGAGTGTGATATTGCCCTGGTTGGACCTGAACTCATAGGTGCCGCTGGAAGCAAACCTGCCATCAAAGAAAATATCGCCCATCGTGTTCGAAGCAAACACCCTGGCGGCGGTGATACCGCTCAATATGATATCGCCTTCGGAGGATACATGAGCGCGTACCAGTCCGCCCTGGATATTGCTGACAGTGATATTGCCACGCCTCGTTTCCAGGTCTACAGACGAACTGGCGGGGACATAGATGTTGAAATTGACATCGCCCACGTCGCTGCGGCCGCGATTATCCGAGACTACATCTACGGCGACGCCGGTATCCGTTTGTCGTGGAGCCAGATGCGCTGAAGGAGATTCCAGAGTGGCGGTTAGCTTTATCTCCTCCCGGTCCCAGGTCTCTACCGTGATAGTGCCGGAGAGGTTCCGCAATTCAAGGCGCACATTCTTGCCCGCCGGGTATCGGCGAGTCACCTTCTGCTGAGCCAGGCCGCCAGCTGCGACTACGAGGACCAGCGAGCAGGCAAAAAGAAGATAGACCCCGGCGCGGGCGCGGCTGCGACTACTCGGGCCGCCGAGGAGGTGAATGGTCGTCAATGCTTGGTCCATCAATCTGAGAAGTCTGGTGTCTTGGCGCAAGCTCTCGGCTCGCGCTGGAAATATCTCGAATCAGCGCCCGGACAATATCGCGCAGGTTAATGACTTGCCCAACTTTACAGGTCCGCAAAATCTCTAAGCAGATTCATCTTGTCGTTAAGAGCTGCGTTTAGCATCTCTTCGGAAACTTCATCATGAGGATTCCGGCGCAGCTCTGAAAGCGAATCGTTGACTGTCTGATCGATGACCTTCAGGTTGCGATCGAAAGTCTCGCGCATCTGCGGACTCCATCGGGCCTTGTTCAATTCCACGCGCTGGTTCCAGTAGCTGATTGCCTGCTGCTGTTGCCAGATGCGATCCTCGGGCGCGGATGCCGCGGTTAACGCCAGAGTCGAGCTGGGGCTGGTAGCACCGGAAATAAAAACCCTGCCGCCAAATCGATGAACGCCGACGCCAGTTGCCAGCGAGACTACCACAATAATTACCGCGACCGATGCCGCCAGCTGCGGGAACGTCAGCTCCCAGCTTCTATGCCCCACCCGTGACAACCAGCCGGCTCTTTGTTTTATCGTAGCGCCGGTGTTGTTAAGGAAAGGGCCGCTGCTTTCAATGACGTTGCGTATGCGCAGCCAGAGAGAGTACTCGTTTGGCGGCGCTTCGTACTGCCCGCGCTGCTCGCGGCAGAAGCTGACGATCGCATTTAGATCGTTGCGCACGTCGGCGCATTCCAGACATTGTTCCAGATGGGTATTGAGGGTCGCGTAATCCTGGCGGCCTAAGGAGCCATCAACAAATTCGCTGACCAAATCCCGGCACTGTTCGCAGTTCATTGCTTATTACCTCTGACCCGTCGCGCAAAAATATTCTAACTTTGTGGGCGGCGCAACTATCATGGTCTCAAATCAATCAAGGGGAGACTGCGCAATCGGACCCTGGCGGGCTGGGAAATCGCTCGCCGGAATGTCACTTTTGTACCATTTTCCACCGTCGCTTCCGGGGTTTCGGGGCGACTGAGAAACCTGCCGACTCTGTTGGAAGCTATTGAGGCTCATTCTGTTGCCTCAAAAGTCCGCGTAATTTCATGCGCGCCTTGTGTAGTTGCGACTTTGAAGTCCCTACCGAGCACCCCAGCATGCGGGCAATCTCCTCGTGCTCGTGGCCTTCGATGTCGTGAAGCGTGAAAACCGTACGATAACCCGGCGGCAGTTGCGCAATAGCCTTATCGAGGGCTATTCGATCGACCACCGGCATTGAGTTTGGATTTTCGGTGCCTTTGACGATCTGCACTGGAGTTTCGCCGTCTTCCGTCGTCTGCTCCATGCGCACGCCGCGTTTGCGAAAGTGCATCAGCACCTGGTTCACCGTCAGACGGTGCAGCCAGGTGGTAAAAGCCGACTCGCCACGAAAGCTGCCTATTTTGCGAAAGAGCTGGATGAAAACCTCCTGGGCGAGGTCTTCTGCTTCGGAGACATTTTGCGTCATCCGCAGGCAAAGGGAATAGACGCGACGGTTGTGGCGCTGGTAAAGCTCCTCGAAGGCTTGCATATCGCCTCCGGCGGCAGCTTGCGCCAGCTGGTAATCCGATCGTCCGTTTGTCTCGGTTTCGGCTGCGGTCACGTTTTGTTCTGTTCGGGCAAGCCGCGAAGTTGACCCTAAGTCTTCACTGCCTGTTCACCGACATGCAACGCGTCCGCGTGATTTCAACAAAGCACCGCCCGGTTCATCCCCTGCGAAGCGCAGGCCGGCTGGGGGGTCCGGGCGGTCTCACGTGATTTGTGATGCGGCGCTTGTCTCGCGTCGTTGCCCTTGCCAGTCTGAAAGTTAATCTTTAGTTCGCCGATCCGTGCTGGTTGAAAGCCCACTCACCTGCTCAGGTCCGGTTAGGCGATTCGAAAGAATGATAACCGACCGCTTCGGCCAGGCGCTAAAGCGATCTTTTCCGAATTTTCAGATCACGATGGTACGGCTGACTTTCAGGATACGGTTATGGGGGCGCGCTGACAAGCCCCGGCGCGTCATGGACCTACCCGGCATGTCTCGTGCCTTCATTCTCGGGCGCCAGCCTTCTTTAGCAATTCCATCACGTCCCTGTGGTCCTTCAATTCGGCATATTTCAGCGCCGTCCGACCACTAATATCTTTTACATTCACTTCTGCGCCTTTATCTAACAGGACTTTTACAACCCCGGCGTGACCGTTCAAGGCCGCTGACATCAACGCCGTATAGCCGCCCGGAGAGCTGACATTTACGTCAGCCCTTCTGCTTACCAGCAATTGCACCACCTCTATATGGTTCATCCCTGCCGCAATCATCAAAGCAGTAACGCCTGACTCTGTTTTTTCGTTCACGTCCGCCCCTTGATCCAACAATGCCTGTACTTCAGCAACATCGCCTTTGGCTGCTGTGCGCGTCAATGGCGTTTCGTTTTTCTTTCCCTCTTTCGCAGCCTCACTTGTTTGAGCCGCTTCTGTTGGGGCAGTTCCCGGCGCGTTTGTACTTTCAGTGTTCTGAGTGACCCTCGCCGGATGCCTACAGGAGACAGTCGCAAACAGAAGCGCTGCGAACAAGGGTGCTATTTGTAGGATGGTCTTATTCACCGGGCACACCTGCTTTCACATCGGATTATCGCCAGAGACATAATCACTTCGCCGGCTCGTTTGCTGCATGAGTGAAAAATGGCGGGTGGTTAGCCACCCGCCGAATGTCATCCACCAGTGCCAGTGGAGTCCGAGGTCGCGTGTTTGTATTAACCCTGCTTCATCACTAGTCAGTCGATCCGGAAGAATCAAACCTCAGCTGCTAGTGGATCTGGATATTGCCGCCGCTGAGTGTGCCGCTGCGGGCGTAGCCGGTGCTCAGTTGGATGGCAAACTTGTCAACCCCTTTTCCTGGCTCTGCAAGGTCATCAACATCGATGACGAAGTCGTATGACCCGTCGCCGCCGATTGTCGCCTGTCCGAATATTCGAGCGTGCGTGCCGCTGATGACAACTGCGGTCACCATCGTGCTCTTCACATTCATTCCGGTCACGTGGTCTTGATACTCAACCTGACCTTGCGAAACGCCCGTCGAGCTGGCCATGGCCACGATTCCGAAGGTCCCAATACCTCCTGGTATCGGGAGTGTTCCTCCGTCGGTTGATTTCACGCCCACCGTGCTGGTGGGTGGAATCACCGTTATCTTGAACGAGCAACTGGCAGTGTTGCCGCTGGTGTCTGTCGCAGTGCATTGAACCGTCGTGGTCCCCAGTGGAAAGGTCGAACCCGGTGCCGGCGAGCAGCTGGTTGTGACTCCGGGACAGTTGTCAGTCGCAGTTACCGTGTAGTTGGCGGTACCTCCGAAAGCAGAATCCTGGGGCACAGTCATATCTGCGGGACAACTGATGACCGGTTTCTCCGTGTCATTAACCGTTACGGTGAATGTGCAACTAGCGGTATTGCCTGATGCATCGGTTGCCGTGCTGGTGACCGTCGTCGTGCCCTTCGGAAAAGTTGAACCGGAAGGCGGACTGCTTACCACCGTCACGCCAGGACAATTGTCGGTGGCCGTTACAGAGTAGTTGACCACTGCCGAGCATTGACCCGGATCGTTCGAGGTGACGATGTTAGCGGGACAACTGATGATCGGTTTCTCCGTGTCGTTGACCGTTACCGTGAACGTGCAACTACTCGTGTTGCCTGCGGCGTCGGTTGCCGTGCTGGTGACCGTCGTCGTGCCCTTCGGGAAAACCGAGCCCGATGGCGGATTGCTGACGATGGTTACCTCTGAGCAGTTATCGGTCGCCGTCGGTGTGAAATTCACCACGGCCGAGCATTGACCTGCATCTGTACCAGTCACGATGTTAGCCGGGCAGCTAATTGTCGGCGCTGTGGTGTCTTGCACGGTGACGATCTGCGTGCAGGAAGAACTGTTGCCGCTGGCATCGGTCGCGGTCCAGGTGCGGGTGATGGTGTAGTTACCAGCCGAACTGCCAGGCGTGGTCACATCACTGTGGGTCACCGTCGCGGTGCTGCAATTGTCCGTGGCTGTGGCTGTACCCGTGGCTGATGGATCGGTTGAAGCATCACACGAGACGGTCTGGTTTGCGGGACAACTGATAGCCGGCGCTGTGGTGTCTTGCACGGTGATGATCTGCGTGCAGGAAGAACTGTTGCCGCTGGCATCGGTCGCGGTCCAGGTGCGGGTGATGGTGTAGTTACCAGCCGAACTGCCAGGCGTGGTCACATCGCTGTGGGTGACGGTTGCGGTGCTGCAACTATCTGTCGCGGTAGCTGTGCCCGTCGCTGATGGATCGGTTGATGCATCGCACGAGACCGTCTTGTCTGTTGGACATGTAATCGTCGGTGCCGTGGTATCCCGCACCGTAATTACCTGATTGCAACTCGAGCTATTGCCGCACCCATCGGTCGCCACCCAGTGGCGCGTGATCGTGTAATCAGCAACCGAACTTCCTGGCGTCACAGTATCCGCATAGGTCACAGTTGCGCCACTGCAATTGTCGGTAGCGGTGGCCAATCCTATCGCCGATGGATCAGTTGATGCGGCGCAGGAAACTGTCACGTCAGCCGGGCAGGTGATCACCGGCGGAGTATTGTCAACGACGGTGATGGTCTGCGCGCAGCTAGAGTGATTGCCGCTTGCATCCGTGGCCGTCCAGGTGCGCGTGATGGTGTAGCTGCCTGCGCAAGCTCCTGGAGTCACCGCATCGCTATAAGTCACCGTCGCGGTGCTGCAATTGTCCGTGGCCGTGGCTGTACCCGTGGCTGACGGATCAGTTGAAGCATCGCACGAGACGGCCTGGTTTGCGGGACAACTGATAGACGGCGCTGTGGTGTCTTGCACGGTGATGATCTGCGTGCAGGAAGAACTGTTGCCGCTGGCATCGGTCGCGGTCCAGGTGCGGGTGATGGTGTAGTTACCAGCCGAACTACCTGGCGTCGTCACATCACTGTGGGTCACCGTCGCGGTGCTGCAATTGTCCGTGGCCGTGGCTGTACCCGTGGCTGACGGATCAGTTGAAGCATCG
>Ga0137371_10003398_pt1 | contig 12538 bp, 12 predicted proteins | sample SagtaG_7_FD_104919 | JGI IMG/M metagenome (GOLD analysis project Ga0137371, IMG submission 104919) | Vadose zone soil microbial communities from Sagehorn Ranch, Mendocino, California, USA - Sage1_R_40_16 metaG | ecosystem: Environmental > Terrestrial > Soil > Vadose zone | place: USA... | reverse complement strand
TCATCACGGGGCACTGCTCAGCGCCCGAGAGAGCGCACCTGTGTTAAGGCGCTCCCGGGCAAGGGCAAAGGGCGGTCTTTCCGCCGTTTCATATGGGAATTCTGACGGATATCGGCCAGAGCGTCCAGCGCTGTGGCAAGGGTCGCAACGACGATAACCGCTGCCCCGCTATGGCGCCGCCAACCGAAATTATCGCGACGGCCAGGGATAGTTGGTCGCCGACGGCGCCGCCTCCGTCGGGGCTGAAGGCGCCGGGGCAAGTGCCGGTGCAGGCGCAGGTGTCGGCGCCGCCGTCGGCGCGGGCGTAGGCGCCGCCGAGGCCATGGGGGGCGGTGCCGCCGGACGGGCCGCTGACGCGTCGGGTTTCTTCTTCTTCGCAACCAGCTTTTTCGGCGGTGCCGCCGGCCGCAGGTCCACGTGAACCGGATTGGGCGCGAGCCGCGGCGCAGCGGCTGCGCCCTCCGTCTCCGGACGCACCGACACGGTCTGCGGCTGATAGCCGCTCAGCGCAAACGTTACGGAGAACTCGCTGCCGGGCTGGACCGAAAGCTTACAGGGCGTGCGGCAGCTCTCGCCCAACGAGGTTTTCGCTTCCGCCCCTGGCGGCTCGGACTCAATGGCCAGCGCCTCGGGCTGCGGAGTCGACTTGAGGAAATCCAGGCTCGGCATCGTTGCGGAACATGCGGCCAGCATGAAGCCACACGCCATGACGGCAATGACTCGGCTCATGATTGGATCCCACCACCTGGGCGGCATAGGGCCGCCTCTCCCCCAAGACCACGACCATAGAAAGAAGCGCGGCAGGGCCTGCACAACCTAGGGTCCCTTTCCCCGCATGCTATGGCTTACCCGCCCTAAAAGGCCCCCAAGTGTGGCGCCGATAAGGTAAAATAGGATTAACGTCGGTTTGCCGCAGTGGGGCTGTCGGCGCGCAACAGGTCGAATACAGCGCTTGGCAGCTCGGCGAAGGTACTGATGACCCGGTCGGGCCCCAATTCGCTCACCGGGGTCTCGGTGTAGCCATGGTCGACGGCAACGACCGGAACTCCTGCCGCGCGGGCGGTAGCGATGTCGCTGATGGAGTCCCCGACCATGACCGCGTGACCGGGCTCGCCGCCGGCACGCGCGATCGTCCGCCGCAGCAAGTCCGGATGGGGCTTTTGCAACCCGAACGTGTCCGCCCCGCAAATGGCGGCGAAGCGATTTGACAGGCCGAGCGCGTCAAGGAGCCGCACCGAGAGCCATTCGAGCTTGTTGGTGCAGACCGCAAAACGGCAGCCGCCGGCGGCGAGTTGGTCGAGCGCTGTGTCGAGGCCGGGGAACGCTCGGGAGCGGTCGGCGATGTGCGCGGCATAGTGCTCGATGAAGTCTTTGACGAGGCCGTCGACCCCGGCCGCGTCGAGCTTGCGCTCTTGCGCCGCCAGCGAGCGTTCGATCATCGATCGCGCGCCGCCGCCGACCAAGTTGCGCGCGGTATCGTAGGCGACCGGCGGCAGACCTTCGCGGGCGAAGATGACGTTGAGCGTGGCGACGAGATCGGGCGCGCTGTCGACCAGCGTGCCGTCGAGATCGAAAACGACGGTCGGAGCAACCATCATCCGTGATCGCTACCGGGTGATGCGCGGGATGGCAAGGCTCGCTTTGGTGCGCGTTCGATGGCGAATGGACTATGCTCTCGCGCTGAACGGGGTTAGATAGACGCCGTCCTTGCTCCGATGCCGGGCCAATTGTTTCGATCGCGATGGATCTCGATGCCCAAAAACGTGCAGCCGCCGCCCGCGCCCTCGAATTCGTGCGCCCCGGCATGCGGCTTGGCCTTGGCAGCGGCTCGACCGCCAAGCATTTTGTCGAGCTTTTGGCTGAGCGCATCCGCGCAGGCCTCGACGTGATCGCGGTGCCCACGTCGGAAGGGACTCGCAGCGACGCCGAGCGGCTGGGCGTGCCGCTCACCAGCCTCGACGAGACGCCGCAGCTCGATCTCACCGTCGATGGTGCCGACGAGATCGCGCCCGATCTGAGCCTGATCAAGGGTGGGGGCGGCGCGCTGCTGCGGGAAAAGATCGTCGCCTCAGCCTCCGCCCGCATGATCGTCATTGCCGATGAGTCGAAGTGGGTGTCCGCGCTCGGCCGCTTCCCGTTGCCGGTCGAGGTGGTGCCGTTCGGATTGGGCGCGACGCGGCGGGCGATCGAGGCCGCGGCCGCGGCCGTCGGCTGCGCCGGGCCGGCTCTGCTGCGCCGCGCCAAGGACGGCCACGCTTTCGTCACGGACGGCGGGCACTGGATTCTCGATGCCGCATTCGAGCGGATCGCCGATCCGAAATCGCTGGCGGAGCGTCTCGACGGTATTGCAGGCGTGGTCGAGCACGGCTTGTTCATTGGGCTCGCGCACGCGGCCGTGGTTGCCGGCTCGAGCGGCGTGCGCGTCGTCGAACGGCGTTGAGCCTGAACCATCCGAAGAGGAGGTCTTGATGTTTGCTTCCCCAATCCCCAGGCCGTCCTGGGCCATGATGCTTGCGCTGGGGCTCGCTTTCGCCCTGGGCATCGGCGCCGCCGATGCACAACAACCCTCGGCAAGCGCGGTCGCGACCGCCAAGGAAGTGATCGCTGCCAAAGGCGCCGCCGCGCTCTACAGCCCCTTGGTTTCGGGCGTCATCGAGAGGACCAAGAGCATCTTTCTGCAAACCAATCCGATGCTCGGCAAGGATTTGAATGAAGTCGCCACCAAATTACACGCGGAATACGCCGCCCGCAGCGCGGAGATCGTGAATGACGTTGCCAAGCTCTATGCCTCGCGGTTCACGGAGCAGGAGCTCAAGGACATACTCGCTTTCTACAAGTCGCCGCTCGGCCGCAAGTTGATCGTAGAGGAGCCCGCCATCCTCGATCAAAGCATGAAAAATGCGCAGACTTGGGCCGAAAACCTGTCGCAAGAGGTTATCGCCAAAATGCGCGCCGAAATGAAAAAACGAGGTCACGACATCTAGATGCGGGGCCCGGTGACAGCTTGGACCCGACGATATGGCTGAGCACGACGTCGATCTCCTCGTCGTCGGGGCAGGCTCGGGCGGCGTGCGCGCGGCGCGGATCGCCGCCGGCTACGGCGCGAGCGTCATGGTGGCCGAGGAGTACCGTGTCGGCGGCACCTGCGTGATCCGCGGCTGCGTTCCCAAAAAGCTGCTCGTCTACGCCTCGCGCTTTGCGGACGAGTTCGAGGACGCGGCGGGTTACGGTTGGACGCTGGCAGAACCGGTGTTCAACTGGTCGAGCCTCATCGCCAACAAGGACCGGGAAATCGCGCGGCTCGAGCTCGCCTACACCACGACGCTCGAACGCGCGCGCGTGAAGCTCGTCAAGAGCCGCGCGGTGTTGGAAGACGCACATACGGTGCGTCTCGTCGCCACGGGCGAGAAAATCCGGCCGCGGCACATCCTCATCGCCACCGGCGCTGCGCCATGGTTTGGTCCCGCGATCCCGGGGATCGAACACGTCATCTCCTCGAACGAGGCGTTTCATCTGGAAGAATTGCCGGCGCGCATCCTGATCCAGGGCGGCAGCTATATCGCCGTCGAGTTCGCCAGCATTTTCAACGGGCTTGGGTCCGAGGTGATGCTGGTCTACCGCGGCGAGAATATTCTGCGCGGTTTCGACGATGATCTGCGCGCCCATCTGCACGCAGAGATGACGAAGCGGGGAGTGCGGATCCTTTGCGGCACGACGGTGAGGGTCGTGCAATGCACGCAAGACACCTTCACCGCCAAGCTATCCGACGACAGCTCGGTCGAAGTCACAAAGTGATGTTCGCGCTGGGGCGCTGGCCGAATGTCGCCGGCCTCGGTCTCGAGGCGGCGGGCGTGCGGTTCAGCGACCGTCACGGTATCGCGGTCGATCCGCTGTCGCAGACCTCGGTGCCGCACATCTACGCGATCGGCGACGTCACCAACCGCGTCAACCTGACGCCGGTCGCGATCCGCGAGGGCCATGCTTTCGCCGATACCGTGTTCGGGGGCAAGCAGACCGCGGTCGACCACGCAAACGTGCCGACCGCCGTTTTCTCCGAGCCCGAGGTCGGCGCGATCGGCCTGACCGAGGCGCAGGCCTGCGAGCGGTTGGCGAAGGTCGACGTCTACAAGACGTCGTTCCGCCCGCTGAAGATGACGCTTGCGGGCCGCGATACGCGCGCCTTCTTCAAGCTCGTCGTCGACGGCGAAAGCGACCGTCTCGTCGGCTGCCACATCGTGGGGCCCGACGCGAGCGAGATGATTCAGCTCGTCGGGATCGCGCTGAAGATGAAGGCGACCAAGGCCGATATAGACGCCGTCATCGCGGTGCATCCGACCGCCGCCGAGGAACTGGTGACGCTACGGGAGAAGGCGCTGAGCCGTCGCCGCGAGGCGGCCGAATAACGCCGCGTTTCGTCTGCGCTGCGGGCCTCATGCTCGCAATTCCATCTGGCTTGCGGCGCCGGCCGTCGTGTATAAGGTCCCGGAACTGGAAAATCTCGCCCGTACCGGGGCTTAAGCGTAGCGGAGGGCCCTCATGCCGGAGCGTTGGACGCGCGACAGTTGGCGCAGCAAGCCGATCGCCCAGATGCCCGAATATCCGGATAAGGCGGCGCTCGCCGCGGTCGAGCAGCGGCTTTCGACGTTTCCGCCCCTCGTGTTTGCAGGCGAAGCCCGCAGCCTGAAAAAGGCCCTCGGCCGCGTTGCGGCGGGGGAGGGCTTTCTGCTGCAGGGTGGAGATTGCGCCGAAGCCTTCACCGAGCACAGCGCCAACAACGTCAGCGCCAACAACATCCGCGACTTCCTGCGCGTGTTTTTGCAGATGGCGGTGGTGCTGACTTATGCCGCCGCCTTGCCGGTGGTGAAGGTCGGCCGCATCGCCGGCCAATTCGCGAAGCCGCGTACGTCGCCGATGGAGAAAAGGGACGGCAAGGAACTGCCGAGCTACCGCGGCGATATCATCAACGGTGTGGACTTCGATGAAGCGTCGCGGCGTCCGGACCCCGAGCGCCAAATCGAGGCCTTTCGCCACTCGGCCGCCACGCTCAATCTGTTGCGCGCTTTCGTGCAGGGCGGCTATGCCAATCTCGCGAATGTGCGGCAGTGGACGCTCGGCTTCGTCAAGGACTCGCCGCAGTCCCACCACTACGAGGAGCTCGCGGACCGCATCTCTGAGGCGCTCGGTTTCATGCAGGCCTGCGGGCTCGATCTCGAAAGCCATCCCGAGCTCAAGAGCACCGACTTCTACACCAGCCACGAGGCGCTGCTGCTCGGCTACGAGCAGGCGATGACGCGCGAGGACTCGACGCACCCCGGCACCTTCTGCTGTACCTCGGCTCACATGTTGTGGATCGGCGACCGCACCCGACAGCCCGATCACGCGCATGTCGAGTTCTGCCGCGGCATCATCAATCCGCTGGGGCTCAAATGCGGCCCGTCGAGCAAGGTCGATGAGATATTGCGGTTGATCGATATCCTCAATCCGGAAAACGAGCCGGGCCGGCTGACGCTGATCGTGCGGCTCGGCTCGGACAAGGTCGGCGATCAGCTTCCGGCCATGATCCGCGCGATTAAGCGCGAGGGAAAGGTCGTGCTGTGGTCGTGCGATCCCATGCACGGCAATACCATCACCTCGGAAACCGGCTATAAGACGCGGCCGTTCGACCGCATCCTGTCGGAGGTGAAAACCTTTTTTGCCGTTCACCGCGCCGAAGGAACGCATGGCGGCGGCGTGCATCTGGAGATGACCGGCCAGAACGTCGCCGAGTGTACCGGCGGGGCCCGCATGATCACCGACGCGGACTTCAAGGATCGCTACCACACGGTCTGCGACCCGCGGCTCAATGCCGAGCAATCGATCGACCTTGCGTTCCTGCTGGCCGACCTGCTCAAGGCGGAGCGCACCGCCAGGGCGCGGCCGCTGCCGGCCGCCGCCGGGCTCTGATCGCAACCGTGATCCGCCGAACCTGGACTGGGCAGGGAAGGTTTTCGCCTATTTGTTTGCTATGATGGTCGGAATGCGGGCGGGTGCGCGGCGCGTTCGCAAGGCCGTAACGATCCGCGCAACGGGAGGAGGTTCTCATGCATCGCCATATGGGTGGGGTGGGCGCGCTTTCGCTCGCCGTGTTGATGTCGCTGTCGTCTGGAGCCAGCGGCGAGCTTGCGCTTTCCGCCAATGACGGGAAAGCCGTTCTCATCGACGGCGTAAATGCGGTGCCGGCCAGTCCGCCGGCGGATTCCGTCACGGTCATCGATCTCAATGCGACGCCGCCCAAGGTCGTCGCCGAGATTCCGGCTCCGACCAGCGTTGTCGGTCCGCCTTCGAGCGTAGCGATCGCGCGCGACGAGAGTTTCGCGCTCGTCACCGGGGCATCCAAGATCGATCCGGCCGATCCGAAGAAGACGGTGCCCGACGACAAGCTCACGGTGATCGATCTCAAGGCCTCGCCGCCCAAGGTCGCGGCGCAGTTGCAGGCGGGGCAGGGTGCCGCGGGCGTGTCCATCAATCGCGCCGGGACCCTCGCGCTGGTCGCCAACCGGTCGGAGGGAACGGTCTCCGTCTTTTCCGTCGCCGGCAATGCGCTCACGCCGGTCGGCAAGGTCAATTTGGGCGATGACAAATCGGGCCCGAGCCATGTTGCCATTACGCCGGATGGCAAGACGGCGCTGGTCACGCGCGACGGCGACAACAAGATTTCGGTGCTGTCGATCGACGGCAACAAGGTCGAGCACACCAAACGCGATATTTCGGCGGGGCTGCGGCCCTACGGACTCGTTATCCATCCCAACGGCAAGGTCGCGGCCGTGGCGAACATCGGGACGGGCAGTGGCGATGCCGATACCGTGAGCTTGATCGATATCGACGCGAAACCGGCGCGGGTCGTTCAAACCGTTACCGTTGGTCAAACGCCGGAGGGGATTGCGCTGTCTCCCGACGGTGCCTTTCTCGCCGTGGGCGTGGCGAATGGATCCAACAAGGCGAAGAACAACCCGTTCTTCAACGATTACGGATTGGTGAAGGTGCTGAGCGTCAAAGGCAACGAGTTGGTCCCGCTGACCGAGGCCAAGGTGGGCCACTGGTGTCAGGGTCTCGCCTGGAGCAAGGGCAACCGCACGCTTTTGGTCCAGTGCATGGTCGAGAAGGAGATCATGGTGTTGAGCTTCGACGGCAAAGAACTCAAGCCCGCCGGATCGATCAAGCTCAACGCGGGCCCTGCTGGCATTCGGACCGCAGAGCCGTGAGCGGCAAGCAAGAGCCCGGCCAAGCACATCCTGCTCGCGCCGCGCCATCGCGCCGCGGCGCGAGCAAGCTGGATTTAGCTCAGGACGGCGATAGATTGCGGGAGGACACCATCGTTGCGCCAAGTCGCTATTCATCGCACTCCATGGAACGGTTGCTGCGCGCCGCCATCAACACCTGGCACGGCCTCCTCGCAGCGGCGCGTAGCGAGGAGGCTTTTCGCCAGGAACTGATTGCCCTCATTGTGGCGGTACCGGTTGCCTTCCTGGTTGCCGAAGAGTCTTGGAAGCGCCTTGCGCTCATCGCCGTCGTGGCTTTCGTCCTTGTCGTCGAGCTGTTGAACACGGCGATCGAAAAACTGGCCGATCGGGTCAACCTCGCGATCGATCCCCAAATCGGCCGGGTCAAGGACATGGGCTCCGCTGCGGTCGGCCTTGCGCTGCTCATCGCCGGGCTGACCTGGCTGTTGGCGCTGGCCGAGCGATTTGGGCTGATCTGACCAGACCTCGGCGCGATTGCCGGGCGCGGGCCCGACGCGCTAGACCTAAGCCATGAATGCGCGGCCCACCGACCGTTTGGCCATCGCGATCGGACAGCTCAATCCGACCGTCGGCGACATCGCCGGCAATGCCGACAAGGCGCGCCGCGCGCGTGCCGAGGCGGCCCGTTCCGGCGCCGACGTTGTGGCGCTTCCGGAGCTTTTCCTGTCCGGGTACCCGCCGGAGGATCTCGTGCTCAAGCCAGCGTTCCAAGCGGCCTGCCGAGCGAAGGTCGAGGAGCTTGCGCGTGAAACTGCGAGCGGCGGGCCGGCGCTGCTGATCGGCACGCCTTGGTTCGCGGAGGGCAAGGTCTACAACGCGTATTGTCTGCTCGACCGCGGCGTCATCGCCGCCGTGCGCCTGAAGGTGAACCTGCCGAACTATGGCGTGTTCGACGAACGGCGCGTCTTCGCGCCGGGGCCGCCGCCCGGTCCCGTCAATTTCCGCGGCGTGCGCATCGGCATCCCGATCTGCGAAGACATCTGGACCGAATGGGGCGACTACGAGGACGTGGTCGAATGTCTCGCCGAAACCGGCGCCGAGCTGATGATCGTGCCCAATGGCTCGCCGTATTCGCGAGACAAGGACGACGTGCGCCTCAACCTTGCCGTCGCCCGCGTGACCGAAAGCGGCGTGCCGCTGATCTACATCAACCAGGTCGGCGGCCAGGACGAGCTCGTGTTCGACGGCGCCTCTTTCGGCCTGCAGGCCGATCGCGCGCTCGCCTTCCAGCTCCCGGCCTTTCACGAAGTGGTCCAGACGCTGCGCTGGGAGCGCAGCGGCAATGGTTGGCGTTGCATCGATGATTTCATCGTCGCGGTCGAGGCGGGCGACAAAGCGGACTATTTCGCCTGCATGCTGGGGCTGCGCGATTACGTCAGCAAGAATGGTTTTAAGGGGGTGGTGCTCGGCCTTTCGGGTGGCGTCGATTCCGCTCTCGTGGCGGCGTTGGCGGTCGATGCTCTGGGAGCGGATCGTGTGCATTGCGTGATGCTCCCCTATCGCTACACCTCGCGGCAATCGCTCGACGATGCGGCGCAGGTCGCCAAGGCGCTTGGCGTCCAATACGACACGGTGCCGATCGAGAGCGCGGTTCTGGGATTCGAGAAGGCCCTCGCGCCGGTCTTCGCAGGCCAGCCGCGCGACGTCACCGAGGAAAATCTGCAAGCGCGGGCGCGCGGCACCATCCTGATGGCGATCTCCAACAAGTTCGGCCTGATGGTGGTGACCACCGGCAATAAATCGGAGATGTCGGTGGGCTATGCCACGCTCTATGGCGACATGAACGGCGGCTTCAACCCGATCAAGGATCTCTACAAGACCGAGGTCTATCGGTTGGCGCGGGTGCGCAACGGCTGGAAGCCCGACGGCGCGCTTGGGCCCAGCGCGCAGGTGATTCCCGACAATATTTTGACCCGTGCGCCCTCCGCCGAATTGCGCGAGAACCAGACCGACCAGGACACGCTGCCGCCCTACGACGTGCTCGATCAGATCCTCGAAAAGCTGGTCGAACGCGAAGAGCCGATCGCCAAGATCGTCGAGGACGGCTTCGACCGCGAGACGGTCATGAAGGTCGAGCGCATGCTCAATCTCGCCGAGTATAAGCGCCGGCAAGCGGCGCCCGGCGTCAAGGTGACGTTGAAGAATTTCGGCCGCGACCGCCGCTACCCCATCGTCAACCGCTTCCGCGATTCCGGCGCGCCGCTGCCGAAGCCCGATGAGGCGTTGGTGAAGAACGCAGCGGCGAAGAGCGAAGCGTACGATTTGTGAACGCTCCCCTCTTTCCTCCACAGCGGGGAAGGCGAGGGATGGCGCAGCAGGCGAGGAACACGATGTACAAAGCGTCCGCGGGTATCGCTCTGCCAACCTCGATCATTGGCTCGCTGCCGCGGCCGGCCTGGTACACCGCGGTGCTGGGAGCGAAGAGCTTCCTCGAAGCCATGGTCAGTTCGCGCTACCGCGAGCAGTACGAGGATGCGGTCTCGTGCTTTCTGCGGGCGCAGGAACTCGCCGGCCTCGATATCTTGACCGACGGCGACGCGCACTATGACGAGGAGGTCGGCGGCATGAGTTGGCAGGGCTATCCGCTGACCCACATGGACGGTTTTGCCGAATTGCCGCAGCCCATGGTCTACAAGATCGGTGCTGTCGCCTATCCGCGCGGGCATATCCTCCACGACTTCCTCGAAGCGCGCGTGTTTCCCAGGATCGTGGGGCCGGTCGGGCGCGGCAGGTTGCAGTACACGGCGATGTGGAAGACGGCGCAGCGCATGACCAAGAAGCCGATCAAGTTCGGGACCATCCTGCCCGAACTGATCGCGGCTTCCGTCGAGGATGACTACTACAAAGATCCGGTCGAGCGCACGTGGGCGATCAGCAATGCACTCAACGAGGAACTCCACGAGCTCGCCGATGCCGGCTGCCCGGTCATACAGATGGAGGAGCCGCAGATTCACATGGTGCCGGCGCGCGGCAAGACGTTCGGCAAGCTCGACGCGGCCGACCTGGTGAAGATCTTCAACAACACCGTGAAGGGTCTGCGCGGCAAGACCGAAGTGTGGTGCCACACCTGCTGGGGCAACCCGTCCCAGCAGCGCATTTTCCGCGACGTGCAGAGTTACCAACCGACGCTCGAGGCGCTCAACCAAGTCGAGGCCGACGCGCTGACGTTCGAGACTTGTTCATCCGGCACCGGCGATTTGAAGGCAATCGGCGAGGTGATCAAGGACAAGAAGGTCGTCATCGGCGTGATCGACCATCACACTCTGCAGGTCGAGCGGCCGGACGAGATCGCCGCCCTCATCCGGGAGGCGCTCGAGCATATTCCGCCGGAGCGGCTGATCATTTCATCCGACTGCGGTATGGGCCGCGAGGGCATGGGTCGCCGGCACGCCACTTACAAGATGGTGGCGATGGTGCTCGGTACCAACATCGTGCGCAAGGAGCTGGGGCTGCTGCAAGCGGATTGCCTGGCTGCGGAGCAGCGCTATTCGCTCACGGCAACCAAGAGCGTGTAGCGCCCGCGGTCGCTGCCGAGAGCCACGCCCATGGATCGATCACGATCGATCCGTCAACGCACCGGATAGACGTTCGGTCCGACCGCGCGCACCTTGCGCTTGCCCGATGGTTGCTCGGCCTGTTCCTCGGCGGCCGGCGCGGCGGGTTGATCGGCGCTGGCGGGCGGCAGCGGCGCGCTGTTGACGGCATCGGTGCCTTTCGGCGCCTGCCGGCCGGGATTGGCGCCGAGATTGACCGGCTTGCCCTGCGCGTCGAAGCGCGGCTGCGACAATTGCTTCGCCCGCTCCTCCGTAACCACGATATCTCCGCGTTCGACGGTCTGGTCATCCCCTTGCCGCAGGGCGTCGGCCCAGGACTGGCCGGGTAACCGACAGCTGCAGGCGGCATTGTACTGCTTGCGATAGCTGAATGCGGTGGGCAGGTCGGAGTAGACCCGGCCGCTCATGGACACCGCGCGGGACATGTCCTCGCCGGGGTTGCGGTGGCTGTAGAGGGTCACCTCGGTGGCCGGGCACAGCCGCCGGCAAAGCTGTTCGTCGTCCGCGAACTTGCCCGGCACCGTGGAGTAGGAAATCGGGAAGTAATAGCCGTCGCAGCTTCTCACGCACACCGTTCGATAGGTGCCCGCGAGCGGGGCATTCGGGGCGGGCGCGACGCCGCCAAACAGGCTGTCGAAAAACCCGCCCGGCCCGCCGGTGACGTATTGGCGGTATTGCGGGCCGCAATCGTTCTGTCCGAGCGCCACCAGGATGCCGCGACGCTGTCCTTCGCGCTCGCCGCTATTGCCCTGCAGCCGCTGGATGTCGGTCAGCGAGCGGTCGAGGTTCGCGCGCATTTGCTGGATCTGGTTGTTGAGCGGGCCGCATTGCGGCGACTGTCCGCTGAACAGGGCGAAAAAGCCGCCGCCCTGGCAACCCAGGCGCTGGGATTGCTGGCCGAGGCGGTCGAGCTCGGCCTGTTGCTTTGCCGCGGCGTCTTCATAGCGCTTGATCTGCTCCGCCTTTGCGGGGTCGACCGCGGCGCCGCGATCGATCGCGGCGAGCTGGCTTTCGAGCCGCAGACAGGCTTGGCTGCGCGCGGCCGCATTGGGAGCAGGGGACGCACTGGGAGCGGGGACCGGGTTGGGAGGAGGGGGGGAGAAGGGAAACGAGAACTGCGCCGCTGCGGGCGCGGCGCAAAGAACGAGAACGGACAGGGCGGCGCCCAGTCCGCGCAAGACTTTCGTGATCGCTGTGCCAATCATGGAGCCCGACCCGACGCCCACAGTCGACGATGGAAGCGCCGGAATGGTGACCAAAGTGTGAAACCCCTGTGCCCAGCCGTAAAGACCCCTTGTAGCGCCTAGGGCGGGTCGGGCTGAGCCGCCTTTGCAACCGGCTTTTCCATGTCGATCGGTGGCCCAATTGCCCGTGCGGCTTCGCTGCGCAAATTCCATAGAATGCCCGTGATGATCAGGCCGGCGCCGGTAAAAACGAAGACATCGAGCGATTCGCCGTACATCCACCAGCCGACCACCGCGATGAGGGGGAATGCGTAGGAAGTCGAGTGGTACCACCACACTCGCATCTCCGGCCCGAAACGCGTTGGCCAAGCAATAGTGCGAGGCCAACCCCGAAATCCCGACCGCGACCACCGCGGGAAGCTGGCCGAGGGTGAGCTTGGTCACGAACAATGGGTGCGAGCCGAGCAAGGCGAGCGGCAGCTGGATGAGGTTCATCCAGAAGATGATCGCGAAATTGGTG
>Ga0137371_10003384_pt1 | contig 12565 bp, 12 predicted proteins | sample SagtaG_7_FD_104919 | JGI IMG/M metagenome (GOLD analysis project Ga0137371, IMG submission 104919) | Vadose zone soil microbial communities from Sagehorn Ranch, Mendocino, California, USA - Sage1_R_40_16 metaG | ecosystem: Environmental > Terrestrial > Soil > Vadose zone | place: USA... | reverse complement strand
CTTCGGACCTGGCTGCCCGATTACATGATGCCAGCCATCTTTGTTCCCTTGGAAACCGTGCCTCTGACAGCGAACGGAAAGGTGGATCGTAACGCGTTGCCATCCCCTAATGTCAGTGCATCGTCGGTTTCGAACGTCTACGCTGCACCGCGAACGAACACAGAACAGAAAATGGTCGCGATCTGGGAAGAAATACTCCAGAGGAGTCCGATTGGGGTTCACGATAACTTCTTCGATCTGGGAGGGCATTCCTTACTTGCTGTGACTCTCTTCGCTAAAGTGGAGCGCGAGTTCGGTCGCCATTTGCCCCTGGCATCACTCTTCCAAAATGCCACAATCGCGCAGTTGGCCCGCCTTGTGGAGACGGATCGCACGCAAGCAGACCACTGGGAATCCTTGGTTTGCATTCGTGAGGGAAGTGGAGCGCATGGTGTCTTCTTCGTCCATGGAGCCGGCGGCAATATTCTCATCTATCGGAATCTCGCACACCTCATCCACAAAGAGGTTCCGGTATATGGCCTTCAATCGCTTGGATTGGATCGCCAGAAGCGGCCCTTGCACACTATTGAGGAAATGGCGCTATCGTACGTCGATGAGATCACGCGGCATCAACCCATGGGTCCTTATGTACTTGCCGGGTACTGCATGGGCGGTAAAGTTGCCCTTGAGATGGCTGGTGTTCTTAGGAAGCGCGGACAATCCGTCGCAATAGTAGGCATGCTGGATTCGTTCAACATAAACGTAACTAACGCTGGTGATTTCAAGACCGGCAAGCTGTCTTTCTTGGGCCAGTCGGTCACATTTCACGCTTCGAACCTGTTCGCTCACGGGAGGCGCGAGGCTTGGCTCTACCTTCGTGAAAAGACGCGGCAGGCCCGCGAAGCAGCGTCGGGATGGTCGTCTTCGATGATCAAAAATTTCCATCCCCTGCGCCGAAACGGTGCGATTGGCAGCACAGTTCCGGTTGAGGAGTTCATCCAGTCGGTCAATGATCGCGCCGGCTTCGCTTATGTCCCTCGTAGTTATTCTGGGCCCGTTACACTATTCAAGCCCAAACGCAACTACTCTGGATTTCGCGATCCCAAGATGGGCTGGAGTGAAGTGTTGAAGGGGCCATTGGAGATTGTGGAGCTGGATATGAATCCGCATGCCATGTTGATAGAGCCGTTTGTTCAAAAGCTTGCCGCCGAGATCAATATAAGGCTGTGCGACTTGTTCAAACTTCGCCCCTTGGATAATGGCAACCGCGCTAAGCCGGGGGTGGCTCATCCCACATCACACACTTGAACCGGCACCCTCGCCCATCGGGCGCGGACGATTGCAATTTGAGTCGAATGCCCTCATTAGGTGTCAGGCACAATAGTTGGCGGATGCCACGGATTGTTCACATTGGTTCGCTCGTTGCTGCCGCCAAACCGGCAGAGATCGATCCACTGGCAACCGAATGGGTCCTGCTCACTTCAGGAACCAGCGGTGCGCCCAAAGCGGTATTGAATTTTGTGCGTGCATTGAATCTTTCCGCGGCAGGCAAGACGAGACGTCACAATGCGTAATGTCATCGTTACCGGCGGAAGCCGTGGCTTGGGTTTAGGCATTGCACGGACTCTGATTCGAACTGGATATCGTGTTGTTACAATTGCCCGCAAAGAAACGGATCACCTGAAAGCCGCAATCGACGAGGCCGAACACCTTAATCCGGGTTCACTGCGCTTTGTTTCTTTCGACCTTGCAGCCATTGCAGAAATTCCAGAACTGGTCAGGACGCTACGTCGTGATCTCGGTCCAATCTATGGCCTTGTGAACAACGCGGCCGCTGGCTTCGATGGGGCGCTTCCTCTCATGCACAATTCGCAAATCGAACAATTGATCCGTCTCAACATGGTATCGCCCATCATTTTGACCAAATATGTTGTCCGTTCGATGATGGCCGATGGAGGGGGACGGATTGTGAACGTTGCATCCATCATCGGCTTCACCGGATACAGTGGCCTCTCCGTTTATGGCGCGACCAAGGCCGCCATGATTGGCTTTACCCGATCGCTTGCGCGGGAGGTCGGCCGCAAAGGTGTGAACGTGAATTCGGTGGCTCCCGGTTTTTTGGATACCGAAATGACCAAGGAACTCGATGACGATCAGCGCCAGACGATTGCGCGTCGCAGCGCGCTTCGGCGGCTTGCCAAAGTCGAGGACGTGGCCGATGCTGTGGAATTCCTGCTCGGCGATAAATCCCGAAATATTACTGGAACTGTCCTTACAGTCGATGCCGGCAACACGGCGTAGTTGAGTTCACATCGGCCAACTTGGAGTACGCAATATGTCAAAAATACCCGAGTTGAGCTTGTTCTTCTTCAGCGCAGACGCCACAGAAAGACAGAACAACAAGTACGAGATGTTGTTAGAAACCGCAAAATTCGCGGACGCGCACGGCTTCACCTCCGTCTGGACGCCAGAACGACATTTCCAACGCTTTGGAGGTCTCTACGGCAGTCCCTCCGTGACGGGTGCGGCGCTCGCTGTGACGACGAAACGCATCTCGATCCGAGCAGGAAGCGTAGTTCTCCCGTTGCAGAATCCCTTACGCGTCGCAGAAGAATGGGCGATGATCGACAACCTCTCCAATGGACGCGTTGCCATTTCTTTTGCGCCGGGATGGCACGTAAACGATTTTGTCCTCTCTCCTGACACGTATCAGCATCGCCACGATGATATGTACGAGAAGATTGCCATAATCCAGAAGCTGTGGCGAGGGGAGAAGCTAGTCCTGCCAAACGGAGCTGGGACCGAAATTGAGGTGGGGATTTTGCCGCTGCCGATCCAGAAGAAACTTCCCATCTGGTTGACGGGCAAATCAGACGACATGTTTTTCACTGCCGGAAAGCTCGGCTTCAATGTTCTGACTGCCAACTTCGCCCTCAAGAACGACCTTAGTGAGTTTGTTCGCAGATCTCAAATTTATCGCGAATCAATAGAGATGCATCATGGTCGGCGCGGGCACATTACGATGATGCTCCATACCTTTGTGGCCGAAAGCGCCGAAGCCATCGAAAGGCTAGCCAAGCCGGCGCTGGCAGAATACATCAATGTAAATATTGGGATGCAATGATCTGGATGAGATCATGAGTAGCCTTGGACGCATGTCATTGTTGTTAGAGACCGATCAGGTTGTCGCGACACCGGCGGCGGCCGAGTACCACGGATAAAATGAGCGCTATCGATACAGTCCCGACACGAAGCCACGACAGCCGATCCGTGATGAAAGCGTGGCTGCGCGCGCTCGAATTGACTGCACCTATTACAGGCAGTCCCGGACGCACTCTTCCGGTCGTTATTGACGAGCTCGCTGAGAAGGTTGGCGATGCGCCGGCTCTGCTTTCCGAGCGTGAGTGCATGACGTATGGCGTGCTCGCGGATCGTTCGAATCGGTATGCCCGATGGGCGCTGGATCAGGGCCTTGCCAAGGGTGAGCCAGTCTGCCTGTTGATGCCGAACCGTCCCGAGTACATGGCCGTCTGGCTCGGGATTACAAAGGTCGGGGGAGTAGTTGCACTGCTAAATACAAACCTGACCGGCCCCTCGCTCGCACATTGCGTGAATATCGTCGCACCCAGACATCTAATCGTAGATGCGGAGCTTCTCGAGCCGCTGATCGCCGCAGTGCCCGACCTTGCTGGTGCGTCAAGGATCTGGGTTCACGGCTCAACCAGAACCCACGGGCTCCCGCGCATAGATCGCCAGATTGAGCGAATCACCGGGGAGAAGCTCCACGACACGGAACGCCGCCCTGTTACCATCCAGGATCGTGCTCTTCAGATCTATACGTCCGGGACGACAGGGCGTTCAAAGGCCGCAAACATCAACCATTACCACTTGATGCAAGCCAGCCACTGGTTCGCCGGGATCATGGACGTCCGCTCCAACGACCGTATGTACGACTGTCTGCCGATGTATCACATCGTCGGCGGCGTACAGACAACGGGGGCGGTTCTGGTCGGCGGCGGCTCGGTGGTGATCCGCGAAAAATTTTCCGCCCGGGAGTTCTGGAACGACATCACCCGCTGGGACTGCACGCTGTTCCAGTATATCGGCGAGCTTTGCCGGTACCTGTTGCGCGTCGAGCGATGTCGGGAGGAGACCGAGCATCGAATCAGGACGTGCTGTGGAAACGGATTGCGACCAGATATCTGGAACGAATTTAAGACCCGCTTCCGTATTCCACAGATCCTGGAATTCTACGGCGCGACCGAAGGTATCGTTTCGCTGTTCAACGTCGAGGGGAAGCCCGGCGCCATCGGCCGCATACCGCCATATCTGGCGAATCGATTTCCGGCAACGCTTGTGAAATTCGATGTCGAAACCGAGCAACCAGTCCGGGATGAACGGGGATTCTGCGTTCGCTCGGCGGCGAATGAAATTGGCGAGGCGATCGGGAAGGTTTCGACGGACCCGTCAAAGCTCGGCGCTCGATTCGAGGGGTATAGCAATGAGGAGGCCTCCCAGCAGAAGATCCTCCGCAACGTGTTCGAACCGGGAGACACCTGGTTTCGCACAGGCGATCTGATGCGAAAAGATGCAAACGGCTACTTCTATTTCGTGGACCGTATCGGCGATACCCTCCGATGGAAGGGTGAGAACGTGGCCACATCGGAAGTGTCCGATGCGGTCCGGGATTTTCCTGGCATCCTTGAGGCCAGTGCATATGGCGTCGCTATTTCCGGTAGTGATGGGCGGGCGTGCATGGTGGCACTCGTCATCGACAAGGAATTGGATCTTGCAGCGCTGCGAACCCACCTCATGCAACGGCTACCCGCGTTCGCCCGGCCGCTCTTCTTGCGCATTCGCGGCGACCTGGAAACGACGGCCACTTTCAAATACGCAAAGACGGATCTTATGCGGGAGGGTTACGATCCCGCGAACACTTCCGACGTAATCTACTTCAACGATCCAGAGCGGAACGCCTTTGTTCGGATGGATCAAGAATTATTCGAGCGTATCCAAACGGGCAATATCCGGCTTTAAGGATGTGGCGGCTTGTGAAATGTGTTTGTGCACATGTCCCTTTCGGTCGCTGCCCGCCTGAATTTGCATATTGTAGAGAGATCTGGCTGCGCGGGCGGGTCAAGGCATGAGACCTGAAACGATTGCCATCCATGGCGGATACGAGATCGAGCCGACGACAAAGGCCGTCGCGGTACCAATTTATCAGACCGTCGCTTATGCATTCGACAGCGCCGATCACGGTGCCGCTCTCTTCAATCTTGAAGTTGAAGGATATCGATACAGCCGCATTAGCAATCCGACAACCGCGGTGTTGGAGCGGCGCGTCGCTGCCTTGGAAGGCGGGATCGAGGCTTTATGTGTCAGCACGGGCCAAGCCGCCATCAATTATGCCGTGCTCAACGTAACTGAACTCGGTACGAACGTCATTTCGGTACCCCAGCTTTATGGGACCACGCACACGCTCTTCGCGCATGTCTTTCGAGGCCAGGGTGTGGAGGTCCGCTTCGCGCGATCGGACCGTCCGGGCGATGTCACAGAGTTGATCGATGACAAAACCCGAGCCGTGTATTGCGAGAGCGTTGGCAACCCCGCTGGAAACATTTGCGACATTGAAGCGCTTGCTCATGTCTCTCATGATTACGGCATCCCTCTGATTGTCGACAATACCGTCGCAACGCCAATCTTACTGCGTCCGATCGATTACGGTGCCGATGTCGTTGTGCATTCTTTGACGAAATTTATGGGAGGCCATGGAACCACGATGGGCGGAGCCATTGTGGATAGCGGCCGGTTCCCTTGGAAGCGTTATGCCAACCGGTTTCCAATGTTCAATCAACCGGATCTGTCCTATCACGGGTTGGTTTACGTCGACCATTTCAAAGATGCTGCCTATATCGGGCGCTGTCGCTGTGTCTATCAGCGAACAACCGGTGCTGTCTTACCACCGCTGAGCGCATTCTTGCTGCTGCAAGGGATTGAGACAGCGCCGCTGCGTGTCGAACGGCATGTAGTCAATGGCCGGCGCGTCGCGGAGTTTTTGCGCGGCCATCCGCGAGTGGAATGGGTCCAGTACGCCGGATTTCCGGAATCTCCCTACCACGCACTCGCGAAAAAGTACTTCGGTGGTGCGGCCTGCTCGTTAATGACTTTTGGCGTCAAAGGCGGATTCGAAGCGGGAAAGAAGTTCTACGACGCACTGAAGCTCGTGCTGCGTCTTGTCAACTTGGGCGACGCGAAATCGTTAGCGTGTCATCCTGCATCAACGACGCACCGGCAGATGACGTCCGAGGAAAAACACAAGGCGGGAGTCAGCCCCGAGATGATTCGCCTCAGCGTCGGCATCGAACACTCCGACGACATCATTGCCGACCTGGATCAGGCGCTACGCGCGACGGAGGAAATCTAATGTCCATGCCGGACCGAAACAACAATGTCGCTATCGGGATTGTCAATAATATGCCTGATTCCGCGCTGGAGGCAACGGAGCGGCAGTTTCTTTCGCTTGTCGAAGCGGCAGCCGGAGATATCACTGTACGAGTAAAATTCTACGCCCTTCCGGATGTGCCACGATCCGACGCCGGCAGGCTTCACGCCGCGTCCTATTCGAGTATGCGTGATTTGTTGAATGACGCTCCTGACGGTCTGATCGTGACCGGAACAGAGCCTCGCGCAGCGGATCTGATGGACGAACCATATTGGAACAGTCTTACCCGGCTGGTGGAATGGGCGGACCAGAATACGACTTCCGCCATCTGGTCCTGCCTGGCTACGCATGCCGCCGTACTTTACATGGACGGTGTCCGCCGTCAGCGGCTGGGCGAAAAGCGCTTCGGCGTTTTCGATTGCATACCCGTCGCCGAACATGAACTGACTGTCGGCCTGCCGCTGCGATTTCGCATGCCCCACTCTCGATGGAACGATCTTCCGGAGCAGCAATTGACCTCAACCGGTTATCGCATTCTCACACGGTCTTCTGCAGGCGTGGATGCGTTCGTAAAGCAGCGAAAGAGTCTCTTCGTCTTTTTCCAGGGACATCCGGAGTACGAGTCCGAAACTCTGTTGCTTGAATACCGCCGGGATCTCAAGCGTTTTCTCACGCGCGAGAGTGAGATCTATCCGACAATGCCGCAAGGTTACTTCGATGACGAGACGCTAACAGTATTGACGGCCTTGCGAGATCGGGCATTTTCCTATCGCTGTGAATCGCTCATGACGGATTTCCCAACCGTTCAGGCAACAAATACATGGCGACGTGGAGCCGTACACTTCTACCATCATTGGCTCGAGTATCTCGCGCGACATAAAGATCGAGAGCCGCAAGCCCACGTCGAAGCCAAACAACTGACGATAAGATAAAAATGAAAGGCAGGGTATCTCAGCTCGATGGAATTCGTGGCCTTGCCATTTTGGTGGTCATGCTGCACAACGAAAGCAACGTGTTTCCTTCGAGCACTTATAAGACGTATTTGCGAACGGGTGGATGGGTGTAGATCTGTTCTTCGTTCTCTCAGGTTCTTGATCACCGGAATCCTGCTGGACACCAAGGATTCAGAAAATTACTTCAGGAATTTCTATGCCCGACGATGCCTGCGAATATGCCGCTTTATTATTCTCTGATTTTTCTCATGTTCTTCATTGTCCCGGCAATCCATAAGTCATCGGCCCAGATGTCGTCGAACATTACATCCGTCACGGCGACCGCATCACATTTACGTTCATCGTGACGGATCCCGTCTATCTGGCCGAACCGCTGATCCGGACGACAGAACTGATTGTGGGGCAAGTGTGACGCTATTCTCCTAAAGGGAGTTTCATTAATCGCAATGAGAAAGCCGCTGCTGTTTTTACCTGGTCCCATGCAAGTCCCGGATCAAGTTCGGGCTGCTGGGGATCGGCCATTATTCAATCATCGTTCTCCACAGATGATCGAATTGCTCGCCAGGCTCGAAAAGGGCTGCCAGCCCCTCTTCGGAACGACGGGCGATGTGTTGTTTCAGGCCTCATCGGGTACTGGAGCGATGGAGTCCGCTGTAGCAAACCTTACATCACCGGGCGACGAGGTCATTGTCGTAGTGAGCGGAACATTTTCGCTGCGGTGGGCCGACATTGCGAATGCCTACGGTCTCACCACTCACGTAGTAGACGTCGATTGGCGCCGCGGCGCCAGCGCCGGTGATTTAGCAAGCGCACTGAACCTGTGGCCGAATGCCCAAGTCGTCTTTCATACCTGGAGCGAGAGTTCGACGGGCGTGTTGAACAACATGCCTGAAATCGGAAAGCTGATTCGTTCCCAAGGCCGCATTTTCGTCGTAGATGCCATTTCCGGTCTTGCCGTATCGCCGATGAGTATGGACGCGTGGAATATCGATGCGGCGGTTGTGGCTTCGCAGAAAGGTTTGATGGCGTCGCCAGGGCTCGGAGTGATCGCGGTCGGTAACCGCGCCTGGGAAAAGAGCGAGCGAGCCAAGACCCCGCGCTTCTACTTCGATTGGAAAAAATACAAAGGAACTGCCCCTTTCAGTCCCGCTTTGTCGCTACTGCACGCACTAGATGGTTCCCTTGAATTCATCCATTCTCAGGGTTCGGAGAAGCTTTTTGCCCGCCGGGCCGAAGTTGCAGAGCGGATCCGTGACCTTGTCCTGCGGTCGGGCATGGAGATTTATGCGCTGAAACCGGGAAACGGAGTAACGGGCGTGATTCCTCCATCAGGGTTCGATATCACCGGCTTTCGCCGCAGGCTGGAAAATGATTTTGGAATTCAAATCGCCGCAGGGTTAGGAAAACTAAAGGACGAAATTTTCCGTATCGGACATGTGGGGCATGTGACTGATGAGGAACTGAGTTATTTCATAGAAAGCTTTAACCGCTGTCTGGCGGCCTCATACGCAGGATTGCGCCCTGAATTCACAAGATGCTTACGCGGCAGTTCCTCTTTTTAGCTCATTTCTTGAGCCGCACATCACGTACCATCGATTCATTAAGCTTTACAAAATATATCGGATTAGCATTCTCCAGCGGTAACGGCGTGTAACGTGGCATATGAAAAAATGGCAAACGCTTAAAAACCTTCGCGAGTTTCTGCAGGCGTCTGATTCCACTCGTAAAGGCCGTTTTCTAGCCGACAGAAAAAAACGTATCTCTCTGAATCAAATCCTGAACAGTACGGTCTTCGATGGCAAAGTTCGGGAACTCGCTGGCAAATCGGTTCTTCTCGCCGCTCATGATCAACTGTCGGCTGCTCTTGCTCTGATAGAACTTGACGGGATGGCGGGCCGGTTGGTCCTCTGTCCTCCCGGCGTTCCTCAACCGCATTTGAAGGCCATCGCGAAATACGCGGAAGCCGACGCGATTGTGATCGATGCGGATGAGCCGCAACCGGATTTCGGGCGCTCCATCAGGACATATCGAACATCAGTGGCGGCTTCTGCAGAGCGAACGGAGCTGCGTGACCAGGAGACTGAGTGGGTTTTCCTGACATCTGGAACGACCGGCGTCCCGAAAATGGTTTTACACCGGCTGACCAGCCTGGTGGCTCCAATCGATCCGGCGGAACATCTGGAAGACGATGTCGTGTGGGGAACTTTTTATGACATCCGGCGATATGCCGGGTTGCAGACGTTTCTGCGCACTCTTCTTGGCAACGGCTCGCTCATACTAGCGGGCAGTGATGAATTGCCCGTCGACTACTTGGCGCGGCTGGCGGCCAATTCGGTGACGCACATGAACGGCACGCCTTCCCATTGGCGGCGCGCCGTTATGTGCCAGGAGGCGCGAGGTATCAGTCCGCGGTATATTCGACTCTCTGGCGAGATTCCTGATCAGGCGATCCTGAACACTCTTCGTTCTTTTTATCCGAACGCTTCTATAGGCCAAGCGTACGGATCGACGGAGGTGGGAATTGCCTTTGAGGTCACAGACGCTCTTGAGGGGTTTCCGGAATCTTTTGTTGCAGTGGCGGGAGAAGTGGAAGTCAAGGTGGAAAACTCTTCCGTCTGGGTCCGATCACCGCGAATGGCGACCCGATATCTCGGGCCGGATGAGCCTCCGATCAGCGATTCGTCAGGATTCTCCGATACCGGCGATATTGTGGAGCAACGTGGCGACCGTTATTACTTTTTGGGTCGCAGAACGGGAATAATCAATGTCGGCGGTTTGAAGGTGCATCCCGAAGAAGTAGAGGCCCAAATCAACATGCATCCCGCGGTGCGGATGTCCTGCGCCCGGCCGCGGCGAAATCCAATCACAGGTTCGATAGTCGTCGCAGACGTTGTGCTCCAAAAAGACAACGACCAGAATGGCCCACTCGAAAAAATCGAAGGTGAGATTCTGAAACTCTGCCGCGAACGGCTTCCAAAACACAAAGTGCCTGTCAAATTGCACTTTGTTTCCTCCCTTGCTGTAGCAGAAACCGGAAAGATCATACGGCAACAGGGGCAGGCCTGATCCGGCGAAGTTGTCGAATATCGATTAAAAGACCTTTGTGAGCACGATTTTCGTAGCCATCGAAAGTATTCGCTCCAACGTCAATGCTTTGAACAAGTTAGGACACTCTTTTGATCGTGTTGTTCTGGCTTCGTCCAGGTCGCGCGCGATGGAAGAACTCGCAACAACGGCTCAAACAGTGGATGCTGTGCTAATCGGTATAAAAGAAAAGATAACGCCACAGCTCCTAGAGTCGATGCCGAGGCTGCGCGCCATCGCCTCAATCAGCACCGGCACGGATCACATCGCAATTGAGGCTGCCGAGCAACGAGACATCGCGTTGTTGACTGCGCCCGGGGCCAATTCCCGCGCTGTAGCAGAACATGCTCTGACACTGGCACTGGCTTTGACCAAACAGGTTTTTCCGGGAAACAGGGCGTGCCGGACCGGTCTCGATTGGGCAGGGCTTCCACATTTGCCCCGACGTCTTTCTGGCCAGCAAGTTGGGCTCGTCGGGGCCGGGGCGACCGCCAGGGAGTTGATTCAGTTACTCCGTCCTTTTAAATGCCTTATCAAGATATCGACCCGCGACGCAGCAACGCATTCCGATCTATCAGACAGCGTAGATTTTTGTTCGCTCGAAGAAGTATTCTCGGTTTGTTCGGTGGTGTCGTTGCATTTGCCTCTGACGAGCAAAACGCTGGGTCTTATAGACGGAAAACTCATTAAGAGGTTGCCCGAGGGAGCGATCCTCATCAACGTCTCTCGTTTGAAGCTCTTCGATATACCATCGGTCCTGGCGGCATTGGACGAAAGAGCCGACATCCGGCTTGGTATTGACGACTTGTCACTCAAAGAAGCGGGGTTCTGCAAATTGGGAAGCGATCGGATACTCACTACGCCACATGTCGCTGGATTAACTGTCGAAACTCTTCGCCGGATGGAAGATATCGTCGTCGATAAATTGGTTGGGTTGTTTCATCGCGGCTGATCGACCGCGATTGGTGCGGGTACGAACGCGATGGGGTTCAGTTTCTTGAACTTCGGGTAAAACCGAACAGATCTCCCGCAACTTCAGATCTGCCACGCACGCCGCCGTACTTTGCATGGACGGCGTCCGCCGTCAGCGGCTTGGCGAATAGCTGTTCGGTGTCTTCGACTGCACACCCGTCGCCGGACATCAATTGACCGAAATTGACCGACGGCCTGCCGGTGCAATTTCGCATGCCTCACTCTCGATGGAACTATCTACCAGAGCAGCAGTTGACGTCATCCGGTTATCGCATTCTCACATCACACGGTCTTCTGCGAGTGTGGATGCGTTCGTGAAGCAGCGAAAGAGTCTCTTCGTCTTTTTCCAGGGACATCTGCATTCTGATCGAATCTTCATGTCCGAGCAGTATTCTGCCTGGCCGAGCAGTTCAATCCTTTGCTGCAAGTGCTTTCTCCATGAGTTCGATTAAGGCGGGATCGAAGAGATCGCCGCGAGCTCGCAAGGCCTCGATTGCGGCTCGCCGATCCGGCACGCTTCTGTTCTGGCTCAACTTAAATTTCCCGACGATCCGATCGATCGCCATCGAAAAGACGACGATCTGGTTCGTCATATGTTTCAGAAACTCCGAGCGTAACTCCGAGATGTACCAGGCTCCCTCTGCGGTGCCTTCGTGCTTCTCGACCAAGCGCTGCAACAGATCAAGAACCTCGCTCTCTGGAAGAAGTTGCGGTTTGCCGTGAGCATGGACCACAGCATAATTCCACGTGGGCACCTGTTGCCGTGACGTATACCACGATGGAGAGATGTAGCCGTGAGGGCCCTGGAATACGATGACAGCCGCTGTCGCTCCGTCAAACAATCGCCAGACTGGATTCGCTCGAGCCACGTGCCCTAACAATGAGCCGTTGGTTCCGCGCGTGCGATCCAGAATGAACGGCATGTGGACAATTTCCGGCGGTGCTCCACCAGGCTGACAGAAGAGTGTCGCGAAGTTGTATTCGTTAATCAGGCTGTGCAACTTTTCTAGATCCGATTCAACGAACAGTTCCGGTACGTACATACCCTCTCCGTTAAAAAATGTAGGTCACTTCTAGTGTTGCGTCTCATAAATAGCTTTACCATCGTTGCGAGCGCAATGGCCCCGGATTCTAG
>Ga0137371_10003380_pt1 | contig 12572 bp, 10 predicted proteins | sample SagtaG_7_FD_104919 | JGI IMG/M metagenome (GOLD analysis project Ga0137371, IMG submission 104919) | Vadose zone soil microbial communities from Sagehorn Ranch, Mendocino, California, USA - Sage1_R_40_16 metaG | ecosystem: Environmental > Terrestrial > Soil > Vadose zone | place: USA... | reverse complement strand
GTGCGCTGTACCGCTCTTGCGCCGGGCTATAACCACATCGAAGATGGTGACGTGAAAACGTATCGTCTCATTCCTCTCGTACTTGCAATCTCTGTTTTTCTCTCTGGGGAATTCGCGCGCGCAGAGTCCGGCTGGCTGAATGATTATAAGAAAGCACAAGAAGAGGCCAAGGCGTCTAACAAATTTCTTCTGCTTAACTTCACGGGTTCTGACTGGTGCGGCTGGTGTATCAAATTCGATAGAGAGGTTCTGTCGCAACCGCAATTTAAAGATTATGCGCGCGACAATCTGGTCCTCGTAGAACTCGATTTTCCTCGCGCCAAGGAGCAAAGTGCCGAGGTGAGAAAACAGAACCGGGAATTAGCACAGCATTACGAGGTTGTCGGGTTTCCCACGATCGTCGTGCTCAACAGCGATGGACAAGCGGTCTGGCATTACGACGGTTACTTTACGGGCGGACCTGAGGCATTCATCGCGGAACTGCAAAAATTACGGAAGGGTTAAAAAGCGCATTGCCCAGACGATTTTGCGTCTCCTTGTGGGGAGCACAAAAATGCGCGCGATTACTTTGTCTGCCGTCCTGGTCGGCTGGGTGTTGCACGTGACTGACGGCGTAGGCTAGACACACGCGTTCAGTGTGCCACTTTCGTGCTCATGTCTGTTTACCTTTACTTCGCGACAGTGATCGCCGCGCTCGGGCTCGGAGCCGAATCCATATCGGCAACGCCGGATGCAGCGCGAGAAAATCCGGCCGCGCCGGAGGAATCAAGCATCACGTTCAATTCGGTGCATGTCGATGGACCTTACATCGCCATGACTTTTGACGATGGACCAAGTGCAATGCTTACCCCAAAATTACTTGATCTATTGGCGGCTCATCACATCAAGGCCACATTCTTCGTGATCGGCGAAAACGTCGCGGAACATCCCGAGATCGTCGCGCGGGCTGCCAAGGAAGGGCATGAAATTGGGAATCACAGTTGGTCGCATCCCAACTTCGGCAAAATGTCGGACCAGGGTGTTCGCAGCCAATTGCAGCGAACCGACGACGCAATCAAAAACGCAACCAGTCAGCGTCCCACATTAATGCGGCCACCCTACGGATCGATTACAGCACGCGAAAAACGGTGGATCTACGAAGAATTCGGATACCGGATCATACTTTGGGACGTTGATCCGTATGACTGGAAACGGCCCGGGCCAGCCGTGGTTCGCAGTCGCATTCTTAAGGAGACTCAACCCGGTTCGATTGTGCTATCCCACGATATTCACCCGGGAACAATCGAAGCGATGCCTTCTACTTTTGATGCGCTTGAGGCCAAAGGCTTCAAGTTTGTCACCGTATCGGAGCTGATTCGCATGGCGAAGCCAAAACCTTCTCATCCGAGTCCACAACCCGGCGGAAACGCGCCGACCCAAGCCGCTCCATCGCCCTCACTGGTTCCGTCTCCAGCATCTTCCCCAAGCGGCTAGACGGACGCTCGAGCGGAGAATTTCAGATTCCAAGCTCCAAACGTTGGGAATTGGAAGATTTAGAATCTACTTCTTCGCAGCGCTCACGTTTCGGTCAGCCATTCGCTGTTCGGTCTTACCACGCGCAATGACGAAGTTATTATTTTCGCCGTAGCTTCGCCAGGGACCGGGGGGCACGTCGCGTACTTCTATGAATTGCCAATCCGTCACGTCGGTCGGCGCCAGTCCCAGGTAGTCACGCACCGCCGGAGAAACATCAAGGCCTGCACCATGATTAAGATTCGGCTTGGGACGTTCGTTTCCAAAGACATACTGAAAATGATCAGTGCGAAATGGGCCGCAATCCTCCCATTGCGCATAACAAGTACGATTGCCTTTGCGAATAGCGAGCCACCGGTGCCAGCATACCGACTGCCCCTGCCCTGAATAAGATTGTTTGAACCACGGAATAACGAGGGGCGCTTCCGCCTTGAACTGGCCATGCGTCACATCGTTGTATGGCAGCGCACAGTAGAATGGATTTTGTCGCGGTATGAAAGCGATCGGAAGATAACTGCGCCGCGCTGACGGATCGGGGTTATCAAAGCCGCCGTAGTTGCTCGTCCAATTCGCGTCCCAGGAACTCCTGTAATTGGGAACCGGATTATTGCCTCCGGCCTGTTCTCCGACCCAAAACACCGTCGTGACAATGTTGGTTTTCCACGCGTAGCGCTGGATCGCCGGACGAGAACTGGTAGGGATGAAAACTTGCGGTTCCACTTTGAGCAATGCCTGCTCGCGCAGTTTCATTGCGTACTTGGCAAAATCTGCCGCCGTTGCATAAGGGGAAGTGGATTGTTCATCTCCGAAAGCTTTCGGAAGAACAAAGATCGCCAGACTCAAACAAACCGGAAGAAGTCTCCTCATGTTAAGGCGCCTGCTTCTTTTATCCGATTCCGCGCGTTCAGGCAAGCCGAATTTTCCTAGGTACACCATCGTGTTGCCCCGAAAACGCTCCGGGGGCGGGGCGTTGTAGCGCCGTACCTCACCCTGAGCCCAATCTCATCCGCGGCTCAGTAGCGTATCGTGCTTGAAATGTCGAGCATCCGCCTCTGGATAATCGAGCGTGTAATGGAGGCCCCGGCTTTCTTTGCGGCATAGTGCCGAATCGACGATCAACGCCGCTACCGCGGCGAGATTACGCAGCTCCAGCAAGTCAACGGATACTTTGAAATTCCAATAGAACTCACGAATTTCCCGCTGAAGGTTTCGCAGTCGCGCGCTCGCTCGTTGCAGCCGCTTATCGGTACGGACAATTCCCACGTAGTCCCACATAAGGCGTCGGATCTCATCCCAGTTGTGATAAATGACAACCAGTTCGTCGACGTCCTGCACATTCCCCGATTTCCATTCCGGCAACGGGACCTTTTGTTTTCGAGCCGATCGCGTCTCAACGGCTGCCGCGGCCGCGCGATGCGCAACAACCAGACCTTCCAGCAGCGAGTTGCTTGCAAGCCGGTTGGCTCCGTGCAGACCGGTGCACGCGACCTCGCCAATCGCATGTAGCCCGGGCAAATTCGTCGCCCCATTGACGTCGGTTTTGATTCCGCCGCATTGATAATGCGCTGCCGGGACAACCGGGATCGCCTGCTTCAACATATCGATCCCGAATCGCAGGCAGGTTTGGTAAATATGCGGGAAGCGCTCCCGAATGAATTCCGCTGGTTTGTGCGTCATGTCCAAAAACACGCATTGCGCACCTGACCGTTTGATCTCGGCGTCGATTGCCCGCGCGACGATGTCACGTGGCGCAAGCGAGCCACGCGGATCGTAGCGTTTCATAAAGTCTTCGCCACGATTGTTGCGCAAAATGCCGCCTTCGCCGCGCACTGCTTCCGAAATGAGAAAGGATTTCGCCTGTGGATGAAAGAGACACGTGGGATGAAACTGGATAAACTCCATGTTCGCGATCTCCACGCCTGCACGCCACGCCATCGCCACACCGTCTCCAGTCGCGATGTCCGGATTCGTCGTATACAAATAAACTTTTCCGCAACCGCCGGTAGCGAGGACGATGCGATCTGCCCGGATGGTTTCTACTTCACCGGTCTTTTCATCGAGAACATAAACGCCAAGGCAGCGATCTTCTGCAGCGAAACCGAGTTTGGCTGCCGTGATCAAGTCCACGGCCATGTGATTTTCCAATAGCTGGACCTCCGATTGTCGGCCAAGTTCGCGCAGCAAAGTCTCCTCGATTTCCATCCCGGTTACATCGCGCACATGCAAGACCCGACGCTTGGAGTGACCGCCCTCCTTACCGAGATCAAACTCACGGTGGCCTGAGACCTCGCGCTCATCGAACTGCAGGCCGAGCTCAGCCAGCTCGCGGATACGCTCGGGTCCTTCGGTCACAATCGTGCGCACCACCGCTTCGTCACACAGACCCGCACCAGCCTCGAGCGTATCGCGCACGTGCAGCTCAAACGAATCTTCATCACTGGTCACGCAGGCGATTCCGCCCTGCGCCCAGGCAGTATTTGTGTCGGCGCCTTTGCGTTTCGTAATGACAGCTACCGACCCACGCCTGGCTGCCTTCAGCGCAAAACTGAGCCCGGCGATGCCGCTACCGATTACTACGAAATCGTATTCCTTCATCGCAGTTGGATTTGGATTCCGGCGAAATGTCGCCGCTTTTCAAAGCGCGGACGCGTCCGCGCACTCCAAAATTCGTATTTCTTCATCCAAGTGCAATATTGTCGATCAAGCGAGTTTTTCCGAAATACACGGCCAATGCGAGCCGCGAATTCGGTCTACCTGCTTCAACCAGTTCCATCGTCTCCGCATCGACCAGCTCAACGTAATCAATCTGAGCCAACGGCGCTTCCTTGATCACTTTCCGCACAAGATCGACAACATCTCTCGCAGATTTTTTGCCGGCATCTGCCGCGGACAGCAACGCTTTGTACAAAACCGCCGCCTGATTGCGCTCTTCCACATTCAGATACTGATTGCGCGAACTGCATGCCAGTCCGTCCTGTTCGCGCATGGTAGGCACGGCAATGATGTCGATCTCAAAATTGAGATCGCGGACCATGCGGCGAATGATCGCCAGTTGCTGAAAATCCTTTTCGCCAAATACCGCCGCGTCAGGCGAAAGAATATTGAACAACTTCGCGACCACGGTGCAAACCCCGCGAAAATGTCCGGGCCGCGATCCGCCTTCCAGCGTCCGCGAAAGAGAGGATTCCTCGACGAACACCGAACGATCGTCGGCATACATTTCTGCGGCGCTGGGACGGAACAAGAGATCGACACCCGCATTTCCACAAAATTCCTCGTCTGCTTTTCCCGGACGCGGGTACCGCTCGTAATCGCTGCCGGGTTCGAACTGGAGCGGATTCACAAAGATACTCACCGCCACTTCACCGTGCTCGCCAGCACGTTCACGAGCCACGCGAATCAACTCAGCATGTGCCTTGTGCAGCGCTCCCATAGTGGGCACCAGCACCCGCCGCTTTGAGCGCTCCAGTGATTGCGCTTCAGCAACCGTTGTAATAATTCGCATCGCTGAGCGAGAGTTGATCATCGAACGGCTCCCAGAGATTCCTCCGAGCCTTCGCACAACACTACAGCCAGGCAAGCGACTTCATTCGGAATGATAAACAGCTGCAGCGTCACGCTGCTTTGAACCAGATGGTCTGCCGCGCAAATCGAAATCTTTTGTGACCAAAATGCTCCCAGCCGGCACGCACTGCGAGATCGCGCATTTCGGTAAATGAAAATGCGCGCGCGGCGGAGAGTCGGGCGTCATAGCGTGTCATCGGTTCACGAAAAATCAGTGCGGTTAAAAGATAAACGCCAGTCTGCAAAAGAAATCCGCGTCGCAAGTCCGACACAAGAACAAATTTCCGGGACAGCTCGCGACATCTTTGCAACACACTTACTGCGTCTTCATCGCTGAAATGATGAAGCGCGAGCGTGCAAAGCACCACATCATATGTTCCAACAGAATCCCATCCAAGAATATCGGTTTCGCGGTAGTAAATTTCCGGGTAGTTGGTGCTCAATTTCGTGGCGACCTCCAAGGTCGCAGGCTGTCGATCTAAAGCGTCAATCTCGATCTGCGCCCCAATTTTGCGTGCGTAATCGGCAATTAATCGCGGAATATCGCCGGAGCCGGTAGCAAGATCGACAATCCGAACGCGAGCACCCGGGCGGAGCCAGCGGCGCATAAAGCCCAGAACGAGACGATAGCTGCCGAACCAACGATTCAGTTGCCGAATACGCTCCAGGTCGCGCTCCAGCTCGGCCGAAACCGGTTGCGGCCGATCCATCATTTCCAACACGGCTGGATCGAAACTTCGCTTCATTGAAGAAAGGTAGGAGGGTTTACAGGAACTGACCTGCGGCGACTGAGGTCAATCGCCACTACCCAAAAACCCCTGCCAAAATTCGGGTAAATCTGCACTCTCGACTTCACTTGCGATGCGCCCCTCAAATTCGGGATGAAAAACGGTGCTCGTTCCATAAACCATGATCACGTCTTCTGACCCTTCTACGCGAATGGCGTGCGCGACTCCGGGTGGAACGACCACTCCCACATTGTTGCTGCTCTGGTAATTGTCGCCATCGATGAAGAAACGCATAATGCGCTTGGAAAAACCAGCACGCACATCGCATAAAATCATCTCTACCCGTCCTTGGAGAAAAAACATGACGTCCCACTGTTCGTCATCATAACGACGCAGCGCATAATTTTGTGGCCTGTGCATGAACAAGCGTCGCAGCCATTTCTCGGCGGTCGTGTCGGGCGGAATACTCGGTGGATGCACATGAAATCCTTTGGCGCTGGGAGCAAACATGCGCGCGGCCGACCATTGCTTCGGCCAAAATCCGATTTTCGCCAAGACTCCTTGGTCACGTCGGACAAATTCACCGAAAACTCCGCGATGACGCTGGGAATGGATCGCGCGCGAGAAAATTTCCACGCCGGGGATCCAGGCGCGCTTTATCTCCGGCCTCGATCGGTCTGCCTTTGCCAGTTCGCCGACAGGAATACCTGAATCCGCGATTCGTTGCGGCAAAGAGCCCAATTTATAATCGCGCGGAGTCAATGCATTTCGTGCCGCCTCGCTCACGCCCAGCCACAAACTTGTTTCGCTTTTATTCATAATCAGTCTTTCCAGGAGTGTTACTTGCCTAGCGAGAAATCCGCGCGTTCGCGAGAAAGATTTGGATTGTAATAAGGATCGCCATGCAGAACGCCAGCCCAGCGTTGCTGCATTATCCCCTGCCCAGCCATGTCTACTTTGCCAGGTGCGTCATGCCAACAAAGCTGTGCAAAAGGGGTGTAAACAATCAGATAACCCGCACGCCTTATTTTCAGACAGAGATCCACGTCGGCGAGCGCGCCAGACAGATTTGCATCGAATCCTCCCACCTCTTGAAAAATTTCGCGCTGCGTGAGCATACACCCGCTCGATACGGCACTGCAGTTGCGAGTCAGTTGTAACTGGCGGTTCGCCGCCCGGGCATGTTCTGCTGGGAAACCGCGATAAGCCGGCTGCGCAATGTTATTGGCACCGATAACAATTCCCGCGTGTTCAACCATGCCGCCCGGATTTAGCAGCCGTGCGCCGACCGCGCCGACTTCCGGCCGCTGGACGTGCTCAGCCATAATGGTGAGCCAGTCCGGCTCGATCACTTCGATACCGTCGTCAAGAAAAAGAAGCCACGGGCTGTCGGTCTGCTCGACTGCCTGATTTTTCGCTGTGGAATCGTCCGCCGCGTCTGACAAATACAGCAAACGATGCGAGAAACGCGCGGCAGCTTCTGGGAATTTCTTGTCAGCGTGGACGATCACAACCTCGTAGTTCGGGTAGTTTGTCTGGGCCGTGAGCGTTTCGACGCACCGCTTGAGCCGCTCCGCGCCGCCATGGCGACTCCGAACGATGACTGAAATTCTTTTCGGTTCCAACAGCTCGCGCCTGATACAGAATGCGTGAGTACGCCAGTCCACAGCCACGTGGGCTGGCTCGCCGCGACGCTTTAGATGCTCTTCAACCGCAAGCCGTGAGGCTTCCAGCTGTCCCGGTTTTTGCCGAACGCTGATCGCGCTGGAACTTTCACTGCGCCGCCAGTGATACAGGACACGCGGAATATGATGAATTCGGTTGGTCAGTTCGATGACGCGAAATAAGAGATCGTAATCCTGTGCACTATCGAATTGCGAACGGAACCCACCAGTCTTCTGCAGAACGTCCCGCCGCACTGCGGTCAAATGACCCAGATAATTGCACGAGAGGAAGAAGTCGGGAGACCAATCTGGCTTAAACAAAGGTGCCTCAAAACCATTATCGCCGAGCTTGTCTTCGTCGGAATAAATCAGGTCGACCTCAGGATGGTTTTGCAAAAGTTTTGCGATGTGGAAAAGCGCATCGGGTTCGAGCACGTCGTCATGATCGAGAAAAGTGATCCACTCTCCGCGCGCGAGTGCGATTCCATGATTTGACGCAGCAGAGATTCCTCCGTGTTTTCCGAGGCTCGTCAGTACAATGCGCTGATCGCGTGCGGCGATGCTCTGCAGCATGCGGAGCAACTCTGTGGCAGTCGATCCATCGTCCACGAGCAGGAGCTCCCAGTTCTCATATGCTTGTGCGAGGACTGATTCGACCGCTTCTTCCAGCCGTTGCACAGGCGTATCAAAAACTGGCGTAATAACACTGATGAGCGGTCGTAAGGCGAACGCGCGCGCCTCATCGCGCATCCGCTTCAGATCCTGTGCACTCGCACGATGTCGTTCGAACCACTTTTGGTATTCGTTAGGCGCAACAGACTTGGGGTTTCCCCGCTTTCTGCCAAGCTTTTTCCACACTGTTTGAGCCAGCTTTTGCGGAAGGCGATATGGCGCGAGCAATATCTGACCCAGCCTGCGCTCCGGGGATTTGCGCAGTTTTTGTTTCTGCTCTTTTAGCAACCTTAGTTCGCGCCTGTACTCTTTTAATTTGAGGAGTTTCTGCTCCAGTGAGGCGATATGACGCTCTGCTCCTTCCAATTCGGAGCCATGAATTTCAAGTCTTCGCCGCAACGCACTCAGCTTGCTGTGCAGTCGGGCAAAAGCCATCTCAATAGCGGGCACCCGCTCACTAACTGCTTGGCCTGGCAAATGCCGAAGGCACACGGCTCCCGGATGCAGATCCATTAGGTCGTATTCGTAATCGGGGACAAACCCAAAGCGGGTGAAGCGCTGCACGAGTTCGGGACGCCGCCGAGCAAGGTCAGCCCCAGGTCCAGGCACCAGGACAATTGTATCTGCGCAGCCCGAGAGCGTTTCCGCGACCGTATCGTCCTCGTGTTCTGGTGACGGATAAAACCACACCGCGATTTGAAAGCGTGCGTTGCCTGTGTCGTGAGTCAGCTTCGAAGCTAGCTCGCTAGGAAACCACACGTCAGCTTCTCTGCCCGCTTCTGCGAATTGAGACTCCAGTTCCCGAGAGTTGCCTCCGATGACGAGAAATCGGCCGTGCTCGAACCTCTGCGAGATCGCGCGCGCGAAATCGGAATCAAAAGAAGAGTGATCTGCTGACGACACCGCCGACATTATATTGGTTGAAGCAAGCCGCAGGCAAATCTACGCTGCCGCGCCACAGCCCGATACTGCCGGTTCCGCAATGCTCGATATTGTCGTTTACGTCCTCCTTCGCGCGGGGTCGGCCATTGCCGCGGCGCTGCCATTGCCATTGCTGTTTGCTATCGGGCAATTGCTTGGCTCTTGTGCGTGGCTCGTTTCTGGAAAATATCGCCAGCTCGCGGAACGCAACGTTGCAATTGCGTTTGCCGATGAAAAGTCGCCGCGCGAATTGCGTCGCCTTGTGCGCCGCCATTTTCGGCTGCTCGGCGCCAATCTCCTTTGCAGCGCCAAACTCACTGCAATGCCACCAGAGAAAATCCTTCGCCGGGTCAAGGTCGAAAATATCGAGGCGATGGCCCGCGAATTTCGCGCGGGTGTTCCCGTGGTGCTCGTTTTGAGTCATCTGGGAACGTGGGAATTATTCGCGCAGTTGATGCCGAAGTTTGTCGGGTTCGTGCGAAATGCGAGCGTCTATCAGAAACTTGGCAATCGTTTAATTGACGAGCATGTGCGCCGGACGCGCAGCCAAACTGGGTTGGAATTATTCGATCGCCAGGCAGGATTTGCGCCGGTGATCGAGTTGCTGCGCTCCGGCGGCGGTGTGGGCGTTTTGTCCGACCAACACGCTGGCGATCACGGACTTTGGACGCCGTTTTTCGGAAGGCTGGCATCCACTTCGCCTTTGCCTGCTTTGCTCGCGAAGCGCACCCGAGCTGCGCTCATCGCTGCTGGGGTTTACACAATCGGTCCAGCGCGCTGGCGCATGGTATTCACCGAACGGTTTGACCAGCCTGCCGCTTCTGTCGCAGACCTCACCTCGCGAATGAATGAGATCATCGAGCAACAAATTCGCGTCTCGCCGGAAGATTGGTTTTGGGTTCATAATCGGTGGAAAACGCCCCAGCCAAATTTTCTTCTCGCGCGATACAAACGCGGCGTCTACCTGCCGCCGGGGATTTCAGCTCACGACCTAAAACCATTTCGGATTCTGATTCGATCAAGTAACTGGTTGGGCGACGCCGTGATGAGCGTGCCCACCGTGCGCGCGATCAAGACTGGGCGCCCCGACGCACAAGTGACAGTCGCCTCGCCCGCGAATATTGCGCCGATGTGGAAGCTTATTCCTGAGGTGGATGCGATTGTTTCATTGCCAAATGATTCGCTTCTTCCGATTGTCTCGTTGCTTAAGCGACGACCGGCTTTCGACGTTGCGATTCTTTTTCCAAATTCGCTGCGCGTTGCACTTGAATCCTGGCTAAGCGGAATTCCGCGCAGGGTTGGGTATCGCGGGCACTGGAGGAAAATGCTGCTGAACCAAACCGTGCCTGAGCCGCGAAAACCAGGTCCGCCAGAACACCATTCGCTCCGGTTTGTTCGGATTGCGCGCGAATGCGGCGCAGAAACGCCCAACGCCCAACCTCCAACGCCCAACGCCCAACGCCTTCCTCAAACATCAAACGTCAAACATCAAACCTTCAAACTTGGTCTTTGTCCCGGCGCAGAGTACGGCCAGGCTAAACGATGGTTGCCGGAGCGATTTGCCGAGGTCGCCGCAAAGGTTAGCGCGCAATCATCGGCACAATGGATTTTGTTCGGAACGAAGAACGACATTGCAACAGGAGAGCAGATCGCGACTGCGATTGGCGACCATTGCGTGAATCGGATAGGCCATACAACACTTGGTCAACTCATCGATGAACTGCGGGAATGCCGCTTAGTGCTTACCAACGATACCGGCACGATGCATCTTGGCGCCTTGCTCGGCGTGCCCGTGGTCGCTATTTTTGGCTCTACTGAGCCGCGCCTGACCGGTCCGCTCGGAGATGGCCACATTATCCTGCGACACCATGTCGAATGCAGCCCCTGTTTCCTCCGCGAATGTCCAATCGATTTCCGCTGCATGAAGGCCGTCCGGTCTGAGGAAGTGGCTGATGCAGTGCTGTCGATTCTAGGCGAGAAACGTCAAATCTGATACTTCAAAGCAATACTATGGCTGCGCCGCGAATCCGCACGGACGTCCAAGTGATGTTTTTCGACACCGACTGCGGAGGCGTCGTGTCTAACATCGCTTATCTGCGTTTTATTGAGATCGCGCGCACACACCTAGCCGAAGAACTCGGCCTTCGCCTGGCCGAAATGGCTGAAAAGCAAACATATCCCGTGGTGGTACGTACAGAGATTGATTATCGCCGCGCGGCCAAACTTGGAGATCGGCTAGTGATTGAGGGCTGGCTCCATCAGGTGGAACGAGCGCGGTTCTGGTGCTGATTTCAGATCACACGACCGAAGGACAACACAGTGATTGCGCAATGCCGTCAGATGCTCGCGCTGATCGAAATGCCAACGGGGAAACTGCTGCGTTTGCCCGATCACTGGCAAGAATACCGCACGGGCCAGGCGCCGTGCATAATCCCAAAGGTGAATGTGAAATAGGAATTGTTTCCCACGAAGAACGCATTGAATGACCGCAGCCACCCAAAGCTTACGCCTTGAAGAAACTCTGCTCGAGCCGCCGGCGTTGCCTCCGCCGCCGACACGTCACGCGTTGCTCGCGATTCTAATTGCATTAGCTGCGCTGTTGCACGTTGCGACGATTGGCAGCGGCGATCTGTACAGTGAGACAGAAGGGCAATATGCGGGAGCCGCCCGAGAGATGGTTGAATCCCATCAATGGCTCCTGCCAACGAACGACGGCATCCCGCGCCTGCAAAAACCGCCGCTGCTCTACTGGCTCATTATTGTTTCCTTCAAGCTCTTTGGCGTAAACGCTGCAGCTGCTCGCCTTCCGGTTGCGCTTGCAGTCGTCGTCTCGGTTGCCTTGATTTTTCTGATTGGGGAAAAGCTCACGGATTACTGGCGCGGCTTCATTGCCGGCCTGATTTATCTTAGCTTCTGCGGCACATTTCTGCTCGCGCGCATTGTCATGCCCGAACCGCTGGTCAGCGCGTTCATCGCGGGCGCGATGTTCTGTACTGTGTCTGGTTATCAGCGGCGGCGGCATCGGCGTGCCTGGTTCGCCGGATTTTGGATTTGCTCGGCCTTCGCCTGCTTGACCAAAGGATTGCTCGGCGTCCTTTATCCGGCGGCGATTCTTGTATTGCTGTCAATTTTCTATCGCGAGGCACAGGTGCGATATCGCGCGCTTTTGCGGTGGGAATATGTAGCAATCTTTCTCTTGATTCTTGCTCCCTGGCATATCTGGGCGGAATTACATTTTCCGGGTTATTTTCGGTATCAGGTCAGTACGGAATGGTGGGGACATCTGCGCGGGCTCACCGATGAGACGCATGATTACAAGGGCATGCCTGCGTACCAATTTCTGCTCATGCATTTAGCCTGGTGGTTTCCATGGTCCGTTGCACTACTCCCCGGCGTGCTTTTCGCATGGCGTCGCGTGATGCGACTGCACGACATTAATTTCTCCGATGCGTTGCCGCTCTGCTGGATGGCTGTTGTTTTTGTGCCCCTGCTTTTTCTGGGCCAACGGCAG
>Ga0137371_10003367_pt1 | contig 12603 bp, 13 predicted proteins | sample SagtaG_7_FD_104919 | JGI IMG/M metagenome (GOLD analysis project Ga0137371, IMG submission 104919) | Vadose zone soil microbial communities from Sagehorn Ranch, Mendocino, California, USA - Sage1_R_40_16 metaG | ecosystem: Environmental > Terrestrial > Soil > Vadose zone | place: USA... | reverse complement strand
GTTCTGGGTGCCGTTCTTGGTCTGGACCGTGACCTCGTCATGCAGCAGCCGCCCGCCGAGGCCGCGGCCCAGGCCATGCCCGAGCTTCGGATGCTCGCCCTTGGTGGCGCTTCCGCTGGCGGACGGGGCGGTGGTGGGGGAGCTGCTGGTGGCCGCCCAGGCGACCCCGCCAGCGGACAGGGCTAGGACGCCCGCGACCACCCAGCCGAGCCACCCCATGTGCCTGCCGAGCCGTTTCATTGACTCACCTCTGCGACGGTTGACGGTGGAGGTTCCCTTCAAGGGCATGATCCCCGCCCTTGATCAGCGGAAGCGGCAGCGATTGTTCGGGCTTCGTAAGAGTTCGGGACGCCGCCCGGCGGTCAGACCCCTTCAGCCCTTCAGGCGCAGAAGTCGTCGGGTTCCAGCCGCAGCATCTCGACCGGTTCGCCGTCGCCGTTGGCGGCCAGATGCTGGTCGAACAGCAGCGGAACGTCGGCCTCGGTGACGCCGCCATACCAGACGTTGTCGGGGACGACCAGCAGGCAGGGCCCAGCCAGGCAGCCCTCCATGCAGCCAGTGGCGACCACCTTGACGCTGGTGAGCAGGCGCTTGCCGACCTCGTCACGCAGCGCGTTGAACACCTCCGCCGCACCCCGGTCCAGGCACGACCCCTTCGGGTGGCCCGGCGGGCGCTGGTTGAGGCAAACGAAGACGTATTTTTGTGGCTGGGCCAATTGCTCGGCGCTCCTCGGTGCCCGGTTCTTCTCGGCCAGGCTACCGGTGGTTGTCGATTTCGGGGGGTGCCCGTTCGTCGCTCCCGGCTACCATGGCGCCATGGACAGCCAAGCAGGGACGTTGGGCAGGGAGGAGCAGCGTGAGCTGCTCAAATCGGCGAAGGTGATCGCCGTGGTGGGGCTGTCGCACAACCCCGAGCGACCCTCCAACCAGGTCGCCTGGTACCTGCACCATCAGGGCTACGAGCTGTACGGGGTCAACCCCAGGCTCGCCGGCCAGGACGTGTCCGGCATCCCGGTGGTCGCCAGCCTCGCCGAGGTGCCCAAGCCGATCGACATTGTGGACGTGTTCCGCCGGGCCGAGTACACCCCGGACGTCGCCAGGGAGGCCGTCGCGGTCGGCGCCCGCGCGCTCTGGCTCCAGCTCGGCATCCGCAACCCCGAGACCCGCCGGATCGCCATCGCCGCCGGGGTGGACTACGTGGAGGACCACTGCCTCAAAGTCGAGCACCTGCGGCTGCTCGGCTAGCCGGCCGCCTCAGCCGAGCCCCCGGCGCGGCGCGGCGGGGGGGCGCCAGCCAAGGACCGACTCGGTGAGGCGGACCGCGCGGACGGTCGCGGCGACGTTGTGGACCCGGACGATGCTGGCGCCGTTGAGGACGCAGGCGACCACCGCCGCCAGCGTCCCCTCCAGGCGCTGGTCGACCGGGAGGTCGAGGGTCTCGCCGATGAAGTCCTTGTTGGAGGGAGCCGCCAGCACCGGGTAGCCGAGCGCGGTCAGCTCCCGCAGGCGTCTGACCAGCTCCAGGGAATGGGCGGTGGTCTTGCCGAAGTCGAAGCCCGGGTCGATGATCAGGCGCTCGGCGGCGACGCCGCGCCGGCGGGCCAGCTCGGTCCGCTCCGTCAGGAAGCCGGCCACCGCCGCGACCACGTCGGCGTAGACCGGCTGGGGGATGTGGGTGCGGGGCGGGCCGCCGCTGTGCATCACCACCAGGCCGGCGCCGGTCTCGGCGGCGACGCTGGCCATCTCCGGGTCGCGCAGCCCGAACGGGTCGTTGACCACGTCGGCGCCGACGTCGATGGCCCGGCGTGCCACCTCCGCGCGGAACGTGTCGATCGACAGCACCGCGCCGGTGCGGGCCCGTAGCACCTCGATCAGCGGCAGCACCCGGTCAAGCTCCTGCGCCAGGGGGACCTCGGGGCCCGGGGCGGCCTTGACGCCGCCGACGTCGAGCCAGTCGGCGCCCTCCTCCAGGGCACGGTCGGCGGCGTCCAGCGCCTCGCCGAACTGCCAGGTCGCGCCCCGGTCGTAGAACGAGTCGGGCGTCCGGTTGATGATCGCGGCCACCGCGACCTCGCGGCTGAAATCGAACCTGCGCGTACCGATCCTCCGTACCAGGGAGGTCGGCGGTGCCGTCGGTGCCTCCGCCGGCCTCCCGTGGACAGCATCGCTTCGCTCGCCTGCACACTCGGCCGGCGGGTCGGTGGTGGCTGGATCCATCCTTGGATCCTACCGTTGGCGCGAGAACTGCCGAGGAGGAGGGTGCGGTGACGGTCCGGTTGCGGGAGCGGGTCGCGATCGCGGCGCCGCCGGAGCGGGTGTTCGCGGCGGCGGTCGACTGGGAGCTGCACGGCAGGTGGGTGCTGTTCACCAAGGTGACCGCCGAGCCGGGCGGCCATCGGGTCGGGGAGCGGCTGGTGGCGGCCACCAGGCTGGCCGGGATCGGGTTCAGCGACCCGATGGAGGTGACCCGCTGGGAGCCGCCCCGGACGATCGAGGTGCGGCACTTCGGCCCGGTCGTGAACGGCAGGGGAATCTTTGTGGTCGATCCGGCGCCCGGCGGGTCGTGGCTCACCTGGACTGAGGAGCTCGCGTTGCCGCTCGGCGTCCTCGGCCGGATCGGGTTCGTGCTGGTCGGGCCGCTGTTCCGGCTGATGCTCCGGGTGAGCTTGCGCCGCCTCGCCCGGCTGGTGGAGCAGGGCAGGGAGCAGGGCAGGGACCGGCCGGCCCGCCGGTCTGACGAGCCACTCGGCGGGTAGTCTTGACGGCATCTGGGCTGATGAGCCAGTTCGCGTCGGAATGCCGCCAACGACGGAGGCGTCCATGATCAATCCGCTGCGGGGCGGGAGGGGCCGCCCGCTGCACCCGATGCTGGTCCACTTCCCGGTCGCGCTGTACCCGGTGAGCCTGGTGTTCGACTGGCTGTCGCACCGCGCCGGGGACGGCAACGCCTACGTCAGGGGCGCGTTCGTGCTGCTCCTCTGCGGCCTGATCGGCTCGGCCCTGGCGGCGGTCGCGGGGTTCGCGGACTTCCTGCTGATCCCCGCCGGCACGCGCGCCTGGCGGCTGGCCACCGTCCACCTGAGCGCCCAGCTGGTCGCCGCCGCGGTGGTCCTGGTCGACCTGCTGGTGCGCCACCGTGACCTGGACCTGAGCGTCACGCCGCTGGGCCCGGTCCTGCTGAGCGTCGCCGGGGTGGCCCTGGTCGCCGCCGGCGCCGCCCTCGGCGGCGAGCTGGTCTACCGCTACGGCCACCGGGTCGAGGCCCAGCCGGAGGGCGAGCTGGACGGCGAGCGGGACCTCGACGCCCTGGACCTCGACCTGGACCGTGACACCAGGTGAGCCTACCGGCTCGGCTGGACGAGCTAGACGAACGCGTCCAGGTCGCCGCTCTCGAACGGGACGCCGTCGCGGCGGGCCGCCTCGGTGAGGGCGGCGAGGACCCGGCCGAGGGCGAGGACCGCCGAGGTCGGGTCGGTGGTGGGGGAGGCCAGGCGGCGGAACTGCTCGGCGAAGCCCCCCTGGATCTGGGCGGCGATGGCCGGGTCGGTGGCGGCGGTGTGCAGGGCATGGGCCTGGCCGCGGTAGGCGGTGCGGGTCAGCAGGCCGGCGGCCAGCGCGGCCAGCAGCGCGCCCTCCTTGGTAGCCAGGAGGGCGCCGGAAAGGTCGCCGGCCAGTTCGGCGGCGCGGGCCCGCGACTCCCAGACGATCAGCTGGACCAGGTCGTAGCCGGCGGCGGCGGCGAAGACGTCGTCGCTGGCTGAGGAGACCGCCGCCTCGTGGACGTGGCGCAGCTTGTGGAAGAACCCGTCGGGGTCGTGGAGGGCGAGCTGGTTGACGTACTGGTCGCTGACCAGCGGCCAGAGGGGGCCGATCTGGCCGGCCTCGTGGAGGTAGGCGTCGTCGCCGATCGCGGCGACCTCGACGACCACCTCGTCGCCGGCTTCGCCGGTGCCGAAGCGGAGGGCCTGCTCCTTGATCTCGGCGTCGGGGTCGGCGGTGACGACCGCGAGCTCGATGGAGGGCGGGGCGCCGTGGAGGCCGACGGCGGTGATCGCCGCCTCGCCGTGCCGGGCGAGCAGGCGTCGGGTCAGCTCGCGGGCGAGGTCGAGCCGGTCCTCATTGGTCATGACCCGCAGCGTACCGGACGGCCGGCCCGCGACCGGACGGTCCGGGGTGCGGTCAGCTGCCCTGGAAGCGCGGCTGGCGCTTCTCCAGGAAGGCGGTCACGCCCTCCAGATGGTCGCTGGTCTGGCCGGCGGCGACCTGGGCCTTCTCCTCGGCGGTGAGGGCCTCGTCGAGGGTGGCCTGGAGGTTGTCGCGCAGCAGCGCCTTGGTACGGGCGAAGGCGAGGGTCGGCCCGGCGGCCAGCGCGGCGACCGCCGCCTCGGCCCGCTCGGCGAACTCCCCGGCGGGCCAGACGCGGTTGACCAGGCCGCAGGCGAGCGCCTCGTCGGCGGCGACCCAGTCGCCGAGCAGGGCCAGGTCCATCGCCCGGGAGAGCCCGACCAGCCGGGGCAGGTGCCAGGTGGCGCTGGCGTCGGGGACCAGGGCGATCCCAGCGAACGCCAGGCGAAAGCGGCTGGCGCTCGCGGCCAGGCGCAGGTCGCAGGCGAGCGCCAGGGACATGCCCGCACCGGCGGCGACGCCGTTGACCACCGCGACGGTCGGTTTGGGCATCCCGGCGAGCAGGCGGATGATCGGCGCGTAGTGGGTTTCGAGCACGTCGGCGAAGTCGGCCGCGTGGCCCGCGCGGTAGGCGCCCTCCAGCTCCTTCAGGTCCTGGCCGACGCAGAAGCCCCGCCCCGCGCCGGTGAGGGCGACGGCCCGCACCGCCGGGTCGGCGGCGGCATCCCGCAGCGCCGCCAGGAGGGCGTCCTTGAGGGGGCCGTCGAGCGCGTTGAGCGCCTCGGGCCGCCGCAGCTCGATCCAGGCGGCTCCGTCCTTGCGTCGGACGTCGATCGGTGTCATCGGACCCCTCAGTCGTTGTCGGCGTCGTGGCCGGTGGGGCGGGTGAGCAGCTCGCCCTCGCCCCGGACGCCGGTGAAGCCGCCGGTGAAGCCGCCGCCGGCGTCGAGGACGCCGGTGTCGGCGAAGGAGGCGGGCACGTAGCCGTAGCCGCCGCCGAAGGTGTTGAGGCCGCCGGCGAAGCCGTCGTCGAGGGCGCGGCCGAGGGCATAGCCCTGTACCAGGTCGGCGGCGGCGCCGCCGAAGTAGCCGCCGAACCACGACTCGAAGTGCGGCGGCGCGTCGTAGAAGGGCATGCGCTTCCCGGCCGAGACGACCGTGCGGACCAGCGGCTCGACCCCGCCGGCAACGATCTTCATGCAGTCCTCGCAGGCGGGGACCGGGCGCGCCGGGCCGTTGTCGGGCATCCAGCCGACGTCGTCGACGGAGGGGCCGTGGCGGGTGTCGAAGAAGCAGGGCGGGCGGCGCCTGGGCAGCTCGCGGCCCTCGAAGCGGGCTCGGGCGCGGGCCAGCTTGAAGCGGCCCGCCTCCATCGCGGTGGAGACCGGGGCCAGCTCGTTCGCGGTCTGGGCCCGCTCGTAGGCCTCGATCCCCTGCTGCAGCGACTCCTGGGCGTCCTGGTAGTCGGCCATCACCAGCGGGTGGTCGCTGTCGGGGTCAAGGCTGGCGTCCAGCTCGCGCAGGTCGTCGCCGAGCGCCACGATGTCCTCGTGGGCGAGGTTGCGGACGTCCTCGAAGTCGTGGCCGCGGCCCTGCCGCTGGCCGGAGGTGAGCCGCCGCAGCAGCACGTCGAGCAGGGCGACCACGGCCACCAGCAGCACCGCGATCAGCAGGAACCGGACCAGCGGCGTCCGCCACGAGTGCCCCGGGGCGGCGGTCCCCGCCCGGGGCGTGGCGGCCTTGCCGAGCGCCGCCGCGGTCCGGGAGGTGGCGTCGGACAGGACCCCGCCGACCGCCTTGCCGGCGTCCCTGCCGAGGGAGCGGCCGGCCTTGACGCCGGCGCCGTGCAGCGCCGAGGTCACGGCACCCGACGCCGCCTTCGAGTCGGCCTGGCTGCTGCTGGCCGTGCCGAAGCTCAGGCCCGAGACCACCAGCACGGTACCGGAGCGGTGCAGGCCCTTCAGGATCGCGCTGGCGAGGCCGTCGGCATGGCCGCCGCCCTCGTTCAGCGCCGCCTGGGGAAGCACCGCGACGGAGAGCGGCCGCTGGGTCTGGTTGACCTGGTTCTCGAGGCTGGCGACGGTGGAGGAGGCGAGGGTGTCCCGGACCGACGGGTCGATGAAGACCCGTTTGTGCTGCAGGCCGGCGACCGCCTCGTCCACGTACCTGCCGGCGAAGGCCGGGGTGGCGAACAGGCCGAGGAGGATGCCGAGGAGGCAGAGCGTGACAAGCGCTGCCGTACGGGTGCTGGTGGCTCTTCTACTCATGGTCGCGCCCACTGTCGGGTTCGCTTCGGCGGACGGAATCCGAAGCGTGTCGTTGTATTCTCGCTGTTCCGGTTCGCTGTGGGAACGGCCATTGGCGGAGCCACCTGGTTCGGGGGCCTCGGAGATGCAGCGTGTGATCGTCAGCAACGGCGCTGAGCTGGAGATGGCCGTGGCCAACTACGCAGGTCAGGGCTATCTGATGGCCCACAAGGCCGAGGGCTTGGCGACGCTGCGCAAGGCCAAGGAATTCAACGGCGTGCTCGCGCTGGTCGCCGGCATCCTCAGTTGCGGCATCGGGCTGATCGTCTACCTGGTGATCTATGCGCTCCAGGACGACCAGGTCGTCGAGATCCGCGTGCAGGAGCCCGGCCTCGGCCAGGTGCCGCCCCTCTCCGACGACCGCCGCTGGTGGTGGGACGGCCAGCTGCGGCAATGGCAGGACGCCGAGCTGGTGGCCCCGCCCGGCGCTCCCCGCTCGCCGGAGGGTGCCCACTGGTGGGACGGCGCCTCCTGGCGCCCGGTCCCCGAGGCCGAGTGGCAGCGGCTGAACCGCCCGCGTCCCTGACCCCACGGCCGGCCGCGCACGCTGGTCATTCGCCGTGGTCGCCGCGACACAAAGCGGAAACATGCTGGGCGCAGAGCCGAAACATATCGCTCATCCACGCGAAACGAACGGTTCGTAGGGTAAACGCGGCCCCTCATCGGCGAGCAGGCCACCGCCAGCCCCCTGATTTCGTCGACGACGAGGAGGACCTCGTGCACCCACGCATGCGTGGCGTCCTGTTGCTCACCGCGATGGTGGTCGTGCTGCTGGGCCTGTGGGCCGGTGTCGCCCAGGCCCAGACCAGCAGCCCCCCGCCCTGTGGCGGCAAGATCGCCTCGGGCGCGAGCGCCGGCGACCCCTGCGGTGACGTGACCGGCAGCTCGGCTGATATCGGCGTCGAGCAGAACCAGGCGACCCCGACAAGCGACGCGGCCGGCAAGAACAAGATCGCCATCAACGTCACCTGGACGCTGGTCACCGGCTTCCTGGTGATGTTCATGCAGGCCGGCTTCGCCCTGGTCGAGACCGGGTTCTGCCGCAAGAAGAACGCCGCTCACGTGATGATGACCAACTTCATGATCTACGGGATCGGCGTCATCGGCTTCTTCATGGTCGGCTACGCGCTGATGTTCGGCGGCGTCGGCCACATCGCCAACCTCGGTGGCACCAACCCGCTCACCGGCGAGCTCTCAGCCGGCGGCGGGGGGATCTTCGGCACCAAGGGCTTCGCCTTCGGCAACATCTACGACGTCGGCGTGGCCGCCCACTTCCTGTTCAACCTGGTGTTCATGGACACCACCGCCACGATCGTGACCGGCGCCATGGCCGAGCGCTGGAAATGGTCCGCGTTCTGCGTGTACGGCTTCTGGGTCTCGATGATCGTCTATCCGATCTTCGGCAACTGGGCCTGGGGCGGCGGCTGGCTCGCCCAGCTCGGGTCCAAGGCGAGCCTCGGGCATGGCTACGTGGACTTCGCCGGCTCCGGGGTGGTGCACGGCATCGGCGGGTTCATGGCCCTGGGTGGGGCCATGGTGATCGGCCCGCGGATCGGCAAGTACAACAAGGACGGCAGCTCCAACACCCTGCCCGCCCACAACATCCCGATGGCGATCCTCGGCTGCTTCATCCTGGCGTTCGGCTGGTTCGGGTTCAACCCCGGCTCCACCCTGGCAGCCACCGACCTGCGCATCTCGGTGGTGGCGGTCAACACCATGCTGGCCTCGGCCTCCGGCGCGTTCGTCGCCATGCTGTGGGCGACGAACCGGGCGCCGTTCAAGAAGCCCGACCCCGGCATGTGCGTCAACGGCATGCTCGCCGGGCTGGTCGCGATCACCGCGCCCTCCGGCTTCGTGGCCCCCTGGGCGGCGCTGCTGATCGGCGCGGTCGCCGGCGCGCTGGTGATCGAGTCGGTGCTGTTCGTCGACAAGCGCCACGTCGACGACCCGGTCGGCGCGGTCTCGGTCCACGGCGTCTGCGGCCTGTGGGGTCTGATCAGCCTCGGCCTGTTCGCCGACGGCACCTACGGGGCCGGCTGGAACGGCGTCGACGGCACCGTCAAGGGCCTGTTCTACGGCGATGGCGGCCAGCTGGTCGCCGAGCTGATCGGCTGCGCGGTGATCCTGGCGTGGGCCTGGGGCGGCGGCTACCTGTTCTTCAAGGTCCAGGACAAGCTGATGGGCATCCGCTCCAAGCCCGAGGACGAGCTGGCCGGCCTCGACATCCCCGAGATGGGCGTTCCCGCCTACGTCGACGGGGATGGCATGCCCGCGTCCGCGCCTGCCGGTGACGGCAGCCTGGCACCCTCGCCGGCCTGACCGATGGCACGCTCCGGGACCGGAACTGGCATCCGAACCAAGACCAGGACGAGCACGCGGAAAGCGGTGGGCGCCGTGGAGACGGACCGTTGCGAGCTGTGCGGCGCCCGCGTCGCTGGAGGGTTCCCGGCACGGTTCGGGCACCTGCGGGCGGCGCACCGCCGCTACACCCAGGGGCTGCTGCTGCGCCTCGGCGCCCCGTTCCTGTTCCTGGCCGCACTGGGGGCGCTCGCCGCGGCGAGCGCCCCGCGGTGGGCCTACCTGGTCGCGCTGGGACTGTGCGGCGCGGTGGTGCTGCTCGGGGCGCGGGAAGTGCGCGCCGGGCGCAGCGGCGCCGGCCGGAGGCCGGCGCCGTCGTTCGGCCAGCTCCTGCGCGACGGCGGGTTCAGGTTCCTGCTGCTGCCGGCGGTGCTGCTCCTGCTCCTGCTGCTCAGCCACCACTGAGCGGCCAGGCGGCGGCCAGCGTGAACGTCGTCCTGGTGCTCTGGCCCGAGCACGCCGGCGACCTCGGCCGGCTGGCGACGGCCGGGGTGCCGCGGCTGCTGCTGGTCGCACCGGAGGCGACCCCGCCGCCGCCGGAGGACGGCGACGACTGCCTGCAGGACTGGATCCGGCTGCCAGCTCGCGACCAGGACGTCCGTGCCCGGGTGGTGGCGCTGGAGCGGCGCTCCGCCCGGCACGGCACCCCCGTCCAGCTCGCCCTCGACGACGACGGGCAGCTCACCTACCGGGGCCAGTCGGCGTGGCTGTCCCCGACCGTGCGGGTCCTGTTCCAGGCGCTCGCCGCCCGCTTCGGCAGCGCCGTGCCGCTGGAGCAGCTGGTCAAGGAGGTCTGGCCCGCCGAGCCGCCCTCCGCCAGCTCGGTCCGTGTCCACATTCTCCGCCTCCGGCGCCGCCTCGCCCCCCTCGGCCTGGAGATCCGCACCGTCCAGGGCAAGGGCTACGCCCTCACCACCCGGACCTGACCGACCGGACTGACCGACCGGACTGACCGAGCGCATGAGACCCATGAGACCGTAGAGGAGTGCCCCGATGGACGTCGGCACCGTGCTGTTGCACGTGCTGGTGGTGCTGGTGGCCGCCAAGGTCGGCGCGGAGGTGTCGGAGCGGCTCGGGCAGCCGGCGGTGCTCGGCGAGCTGGTGCTCGGGGTGCTGGTCGGCCCCTCGGCGCTGGGGCTGGTCGGCGGCGACCAGGTGCTGGCGGTCCTCGGGCAGCTCGGCGTGCTGCTGCTGCTGCTCCAGGTCGGGCTTGAGACCGAGCTGACCGACCTGCTGCGGGTGGGTCGGCCGGCACTCCTGGTGGCGTCGGTCGGGGTGGCGCTGCCGTTGGCGTTCGGCTGGGCGGGGCTGCGGCTCACCGGGCTGGCCGGGCACGGCCATCACGTGGAGCTGTTCGTGGCCGCCGCGCTGACCGCCACCAGCGTCGGCCTCACCGCGCGGGTGTTCGGCGACCTCAAGGCGCTGTCACGCGCCGAGGCCCGCACGGTGCTCGGCGCGGCGGTCGCCGACGACGTCATCGGCCTGCTGATCCTCACGGTGATGGTGCGGCTGGTCGGCGGCGGCGCGGTCGCACCGCGCGAGCTGCTGCTGGTGGTCGGCGCGGCCGTCGCCTTCCTGGTCGTCGGGGTCGCCGCCGGGGTGCGGCTGGCGCCGCCGCTGTTCCACTGGATCGAGCGGCTGGCGCGCTCGGACGGCACCCTCATCGGCCTGGCGCTGGCCTTCACCCTCGCCTTCGCGCGCCTGGCGCAGGTGGTCCAGCTCGCCCCGATCGTCGGCGCGTTCGTCGCCGGGGTGGTGCTGGCCCGCTCCCGCACCCGCACCTCGATCGGCACCAGCCTGGCACCGATCGCCCATGTCTTCGTGCCGGTGTTCTTCCTGCAGATCGGCATCGACGCCGACCCGGCGGCGCTGCTGCGGCCCCGCGTGCTCGGCCTGGCCGGGCTGCTGCTGGCGGTCGCGGTGGCCGGCAAGGTTCTCGCCGGCCTGGCGGCGGCTGGCACCGGCATGGACCTCGCCCTGGTCGGCTTCGGCATGCTGCCGCGCGGCGAGGTCGGGCTGATCTTCGCCAGCATCGGCCTGCGGGTCGGCGCGATCGACCGCACCACCTACAGCGCCCTGCTGCTGGTGGTGCTGGCCACCACCTTCGTCACCCCGCCGCTGCTGCGCTGGCGGGTCGCCCGCCGCCACGCCCCGGCGGCGGGGGCGTCCGTCCCGGCGCCGCTCCTCCCGCCGCCAGCCGCGGTCCCGCCCGGCCCTCCAGGTGATCTGGTGGTCCGCGGCGGAGTGGTGGAGCTGAGCGGCGAGCCTCCGCCGGGGTCCCGGGCGCTGCTCGGGCTGCGGGCCGCCCACCTCGCGGGCGTGGCACGCCCCGGGCCGAGGCTGCTCGCCTGGCTGGCGGCGGGGGAGGCCGCCCCGGCGGGGTGGTCGCCGCCGCTGCTGGCGGAGTTCCGCGCGCTGCTGCGCGCCGGGACCGAGGGTTCCTGGGCGTTCCTGGAGCAGACCGGGTTGCTGCCGCGCTACCTCCCGGAGCTGGCCCGGGTCCGCCAGGAGCAGAGGGGGCGCCAGGGGCAGCGACCCTGGCACCAGGTCGCCGCACTGGCGCGGCTCCCAGCCCCGGGCCATGACCCCGCCGCCGCCTCCGTCTGGCTCGCGCTGGAGCGGCCCGACAACCTGCTGCTCGCCGGGCTGGTCCGCGCGGTCGCGCCCCGGGGCGTGGCGCTGGCGCGGCGTACCACCGCCCGGCTCGGCCTGGGCGCGGCCGACGAGCAGGCCGTCGCCGCCCTGGTCGGCGGTGACTGCGACCTGGCCGCCGCCGCGGTCCACCTCGACCTCCACGACGAGGAGCAGGTGCTCAACCTGGCCGCCGCACTTGGCACTCCGGAGCAGGCCCGCGCCGCCTACCTGCTCGCCCTGGCCGAGCAGGACGGCGACGGCGGCGAGTGGGAGGGCTGGCGCCGCGGCCTGCTCGACGAGCTGCTGCGGGTGGCGCTGGCCGCCATGGGCGAGCCGGGCCTGACCGACCGCGCCGCCGAGAACCTCCTCCACCGCCGACGCGCCGAGGCCGAGCGCGCCGCCGCCCGCAACGGCAACGGCAAGCTCGGCACCCGCGCCGCCGCCGCCCTGGCGACCGCCCCGCGCCGCTACCTGCTGACCCACCCGGCCGAGGTGATCGCCGCCCACCTCGCCCTGTTCTATCCCGTGCCGGCTCGGCACGGCCTGCGGGTCGCGGTCACCCCCGAAGGCGACTTCGACAGCGACGCGTGGCGCGTCGACGTGGTCGCCCGCGACCGCCCCGGCCTGCTCGCCCGGCTCGCCGGGGCGCTGTCCGCCTGCGGTCTCGACATCGCAAGGGCACACGCCTCCACCTGGCCGGACGGCCTGGTCGCCGACGTCTACCACGTCACCGGCGCCGCCACGCCCGAGCAGATCGAGCTGACCCTGCGCCGGTCGGTGGCCGGCGAGCTGGACCCGGGCGCGATCCTCACCGCATCCGCGACCCGGGAGGAGACGCGGCCCGGCCCGGTGGTCGTCCGGGTCGACGCGCACGCCTCCCCCTGGCACAGCGTCGTGCACGTCCAGGCGCCCGACCGGCCCGGCCTGCTCTACGAGCTGCTGCTGGAGCTGGCCCGCCAGCGGATCGACGTCCGCCTCGCCCTGGTCGGCGGCTCCGGCGGGCAGGCCGACGACGTCTTCCACGTCACCGACCAGGCCGGCAACCTGCTCGACCGGGCCGCCGCCGACCGCCTCGGCACCGCCCTGGCGCGCCGCCTGCTGGGCGCCGCGGCGACCCGCTGAGCTTGCCGGCCGGTCTCAGGAGAGGTCCCAGCGCACCGGCTGGTCCGGGCCCGGGTCG
>Ga0137371_10003366_pt1 | contig 12603 bp, 7 predicted proteins | sample SagtaG_7_FD_104919 | JGI IMG/M metagenome (GOLD analysis project Ga0137371, IMG submission 104919) | Vadose zone soil microbial communities from Sagehorn Ranch, Mendocino, California, USA - Sage1_R_40_16 metaG | ecosystem: Environmental > Terrestrial > Soil > Vadose zone | place: USA: California... | reverse complement strand
TCGCCTCCGCTGACTCATCCTCGACGACCTCCTCTGTTACGGCTTCCTGGGTGATCGCCCCCCCTGACTCATTCTCGACGACTGTCTCCGCTTCTTCCAGAATGGCGGCCTCCTCTGCTACCTTATTCTGAATGATCGCTTCCGCTTCTTGCACGGCAGCTTCTACTGACGCATCCAGAGCATCTTCTGCCGGAATAGGCATGCTTCCGAGTTTCATATGTTTCAGGAAGACAGCCGGAGACTTAACCGTATCGGCCTCCATCTCTTCGAGAGCTATGCGGGCTTCTCGCTTCTGGGGAGAAGGAGCGAGCACAAAAAAATTGGGATAATGATGTACGATATCAGCATCTTCAATATCTATCGGAGTAATAAGCTTCGCAATATGGCTTCCATTATTATTGTGAGATAATTTTATTTCGTCTCGCATTGATTTTGACCGATCATCCAAATCCATCAGAAATCCTCTCCATTCGGGTACTAGACTGCTTCAGTGGAAGTTCGATGCTGCCCAATATGGACAGTCTTCTCCCAGTTCGTTTTGCCCTGAATGTAACGAAACACCGCTCGCAGCGCAGCAATACTGAGGATTACCTGGTAAGGGAAAAAGGCTAGCATGGTAATAATCGCCTCATGCCACCTCCACTTGCGCTTATGTGCCTTCAGAAATTCGTACAGCCCTACGACATCGACGAAGAGCGCCAGGACAAAGCAGTAGAGCGGTAAGAACGTGAACATAGCTAACCAGAGCGGAAACTTGACCAGAAAAAGCATAAGTATGGAAACAGGGAGCAAGATGGCGAAAACCGCTTGTAATTCAGGCAATATAAGTACATAGAGAGCGAGCAAGCGCTGTGAAAGCTTTTCAAGCTGCAGCCATTCTTTTTTAAAAAGCACTTGAATGAAACCCTGATTCCACCGTGTGCGCTGCTTGATAAACTGTTGAATGCTGGGCGGCGTTTCTTCTCGCGTCACATACTCGTCATCATAGAGGATGCGTACACGGGCACGCATAAGACTGAGGTGCAGTCCCAGGTCGGCATCTTCCGTCAGGCAGTGCTCATCCCATCCGCCCAGTTGTTCCAGTATGCTGCGACGCACAAAAACGGTATTGCCACCCAGTGAGATCATCCCCACACGCGCAAAGAAGTGCATGGATGACTTGAACCAGAAGAAGTACTCCAGCACATTGAGGAAACAGAACCATTTCGTATTGTGGTTCATCAGTTGCACACCACTCTGCACCACATCTACATCGTCATTGAGAATGGTGGTGTTGATAATATTGAGGATATCAGGATGCGGCTCATCCTCGGCATCGAAGATAGTCACGATATCTCCATGCGCGACCTTCAGGCCGAGATTCAAGCCATGCGGTTTGTTAATCGGCTTGTCGTTGAAGATAAGCAACTGCACATTTGGATCGTCCAGCTCATCAATTTTCGCTCTGGCCTCCCTGATAGTGCCGGGATCATCCTCGCGGCAAATCGCGATAATTTGCATCAACTCTTTTGGGTAGTTGAGATTATACACTTTCTGAATTGTTGCCTGATAGACATCTTCTTCGTGACGTGCAGGCAATAGGATGGTGAAGGAAAGTTGCGCAGGACGAAAGACCTTAGGTGCTCGATTGAGCCAGGCATGTTCGGGCGTTTCCCATATGAAGAGACGCAAACGTATATTAAAGATGGCTTGAGCCGTCATCAGTAACGTGATCAGGAAATAGACTATTTCTAACACGTGACGCAGCATAGTAAAAGACATACAGGCCTCCTTCTTAAAGTACAATGTGTCCTTAACACGGCCTATCATTTGACAACACATCAGGGTCGTTGCCGCATATGGCAAAGTTCACCGGGTTCACTCCGCCACTTTCGTTCGTGGGAACCTTATAGCTGAACGCTCCCGCTCCCCCATTACGATGCAGCGTCACAAGGATGAGGCTATTACCAAAAAGGCTGATAGTCGTATCAGGCCAGGCACTCAAACCCAAAAACTTATCCTTGACACTCACCTCGACAGACTGTATGGCAGACGACTTATTGATAAACAGGAGACTGAGCGTCTGGTGGGGATCGTCCTGAGTAGCATACAGACTAATCGGATCACGCTGCGTTCCTACCGGAATGTAGTTATGTTGCAGATACGAGTATATTTGCATTACACGCAACATTGCGGTCTGCTTCAATGTAGCCGTGAGTAAGGGATAAGGCGTATCGACGCCTTGCGCGGAGAAGAAGGCGACATATTCCGCTCGCTGGGTCATAAGTGAACCAAGCGTATCGGCCCACCAGAGCGCCGCAAGTCCTGGCGTTGGCACGTTCTTCGTCGGATTCGAGTTAATTTCCGTGACTGCAACAGGAACATCACGACCAAAATCCTGCCGAATAAGCTGACGCAACGGAGGGAGTATATAGGTCCATTCGTTGGTACTCGTCAGCAGCACACCAGGAGCACTGGTGGCGTCACCCAGCGGATAACGATGGAATGAGACTCCGTCTAACAGATGAAATTTGAGTTCTGGGTGAGCCTTTTCGTAATTGCTCACACCTGTGAGGAAGCCTTCCATCCAGAGTTGGCCAGCCGCATCTTTTGGCCCCAGACCTACTCCATAGAACTGACTGATCTCCGGGCCAAACACCTGTATCGTAGGATTGTTTTGATGCATAGCGAGGGAAAATTGAATAAAGGCATCTGTGTACTCTGTTACCGTGAAGCGTTTGCCGGTATCCGGGTTCAACAGGAGGTCCGGTTCATTGCCGACCGTCCAAAATTTCACGGAATGGAAGGGAGCATGCGCATACTTACCTGTACGCAGCCGACTGTGCGGGTTATTCATATAATCTACCCACTGACCCGCCAGATTCGCCCGTTCTTGCAGCGACGGCTGGTTAGGCAGCAATTCTGTCCCAGGCTGGCTGGGGAAAAGTCCTGTCCCTATTTGCCCTGAGAGGTACGTCTGTACCATACCCTCGGCACCTACTTTTGAGAGTAGTGTGCTGAAGCTATTGAGTTGATCATACGAGAGACGATGTTCCTCACCCCAGTTACCTCCAGGAAAACGCAGCAAGTGGATATGTGCATCATGTAATCCCTTAATGACGCGAGGACCATAGTTCATAAAGCCGGTCAAGGGATGATCCAACGAATCAGTACCAGCCGCCGGAAAGACGTTAGCCCCCAGAAGATAAGGACTGATGGGGAAAGTCTGGCGCAGATCTACAGTAGCCGCCGACTGGTCGCCAATCCGCACAAGCAATTCATCGTTGCTGGCACTTAAAATTATGTTCACACGCACGGAAACCAGAATGATCACAACCAGCAATACAATGCCCGCGATGCTCGGTAAACGACGCCGACGCCGGACAACAGGTCGCGGCGCTTGAGATGGGGTGCTGGACTGCGCTACAAGGGTTTTCTCCGACGATATTGGTGCAACCAGCATATTATTCTGTCCTTCCCGGATGCTTGAAACATCCAGGTGTGGGCCATCACTGAGAGCCATACTGGTAATCCTTCCTGATGAGTAGGAATAAGCTGATTCGAGCTCGTACCGACCACTTCCACTCTTTATACATTGGGTAATCCTTCATATTACATTTCAAGCATCTTCATCGAACGCAACACATCCGCTCTCTGGTGGACTCCACTGTCAGCTTTCCAGCAATTTCTGTGCCAGGAACACGAGGGAAGCAAGTATGTTATCTTGTTATATTCTGTCTGACAAAGTAGCAAAATAACCCTGCCACTCTCAAGGAACAGGCATATCGGGAAGGAATGACGCTGCATCGCCTCCTCTTCCTCCTACTTATGCGGCTTACCTCCAAAGAGAAGGCACCGTTCCTGCAAATCCCCTGAACCTGCTTTACCTTCTGTATCTATTCGCTTCACGAGCGGGCACACGTCAAATTGTGCAGCTGTTATCGAATCCTGATAGATCTTTATGAATTTCATGAGCCCTAACGCTTCATCAGGTGTCAAGTCAAAACTGATACCTGAAGGATGAGTGCAAACTAACATGGTCTCGTCCATACTCACCCTGTACTTTCCGATGATCGCGCGCACTTCAGTCTCCTCCTTTGAGCGTCATGCTCACATTCCTCGCTTTCAAGGCGAAGGTAAGTGAGCTATAAGCAACAGTCGGCTTGACCTCGCGAGCACGTAATCCAATGCGAACAGTTGTGGCTTGCACCTCATCCTGGATACGCTTCGCCACCAGTTCAGCCCCTTGCTGCTCAGCGCGAATAACCGCTGTCATGATGCCAGGTCCGCTAATCGTCAGCTTGTCTTCCTTGCGCATCTTGCTGCGCAGTGCAGGTAAGAGCTTGCGCGCCACATCGGTCTCATCACGTTCTTTGCGCTCGGGGCTAAAAGCATACTCCGCGCTATCTTCCAATAAGAAGCGGAAGACGAGGACGCTGCATGTGTTACAGATTCGGCGTACTTTGTGCCCGCCTGTCTCCAGCGCCTTCGTCGAGTCCACCATTTGCCAGATGTGGTGTTCACGCTTACGGAGGTAGTCGTAGTAGCCCTGCAGGCGTGCATATCCTTCAAGGATGACCACGCCCAGTGTCCACATAACCTGCCTGGGGGTACTCACCGCAAAATCGTGGCAGGCGACAAGCTGCCGCATAATGGGACCGGTCTTCATCGTCGGAGCCTCATAGTTCTGCCGTCTCCTGGCTTGCAGGTGTCCCGCGTAGATGCGGCGGCGCTGCTTAAGAAAATCGCCGATAGTGAGTGGACCCTTGTTATAGACAACACAGGCGGGTTCATAGATCAGTTGGTAGCCAAGCTGAGAAATGAGCGCTTGAATAGATATCTCGTCAACCGCACTACCGATAGGAATGCCTGCGATGACATTACGGAACGCGATCACTTCACCCAGTTTAGGATGGATACGGGCCAGGCGATCGTGCAAGCGCCAGAGCAAATGAACGGCGTGCCCCATGAACGTATCGGGATCGTTCACGGGTATGGGACGGCCTCCCACCATGCCAATCTCTGGATTTTTGAAGGGGCTACAGAGATGATCCAGCGCGTATGCCTCGGGAATAACGTCGGCACCAATTAAGACCACGACCGGGCTGAGTGCCTGTTTAAGAAATAGATTGATCGCCGAGGCTTTCCCTTCACGTTTCTCCTGGGTGTATAGGCGTACACGCGGCTCCTGGCGTGCGATTTCAGCAACAAGTGGTATTGTACGGTCCGTGCAACCGCTGGCGACGACAATAACTTCTTCGATGCGAACGGATAGGCAGTACTGTTCGAGGACAGCGTAGATGGTACGGCTGATATTGGCTTCTTCATTATGGGCCATAATGCCCACGCTGCAGCTGATGTGCTCACCGTCCCGCTGTATCTGCCAGTCCTCGGGCAGTACTTGACGCTCGTGTATGATCTTCCCAGCCATAAGGATCTCCCTCACCTTCACCTTTTCAGTAAATCCTGATCTCTTGTGTTATAGCACATAGTATTATGTTTTGCGCCTCACAGATCAATATGCTAATGGCTCATAAAGCTGTACTTCAGTATCTATATCTCAACCTCGTTGTCTGGTGTGGGACCAGCCTGGAGGGAGAAGAAATAACGAAGGACCGGAGTCGCTCATCTGTGCGCAGAACTGTCGATCCCTTGTCTGTTTTGTGTGCTTGAGAACCGTGACTTTCACACCCTGCGCCTGGCGCTCATCTCGAAATAAGCAGGCGGTTGTACGATTTACTCGCTACGAAACTAGAAAGAGAGCCCGGGTCACGTGAAAAATCAACACAATTTCGCATACCGCTTTATGGCGGCTGGCAACACTATATTCGGATTCGGCGATATAGATCGCGCTCGGACCTAGTTTAACTGGATGGTCTAGCATGTTTACCCATGGATTTTCATTATTCAGCAGTCGTTTTAGCAGTACCATCTATGGTAATTATTATCAACAACGAAAATAGTAGATTCAGGCACTTGTGCGAAAACCTTGTTTAAGAGCGGGCGTTATCCTCTACTCCTTTGCAGAGGGATAATCTGGTAGTCAAATCAAGCCAGAATATATAGCCTCTGCGACTGCATGAGCCCGGTCGGCGACCTGTAGTTTGCGGTAGACGTTCTGCATTTTCCGTTTCACCTGAATCTCACTCCAGAAGAGTTGCTTACCAATCTCTTTATTTGTCAGACCCTTCGATGCGAGTCGCAATACCTCCACATCCGCCTCGCTGAGACCATAATCCTGGCGGCTCCGTTCATTGACCAGTCGGCGGAACTCGTGCATCACTTGCGTAACTGCCTGGGCTTCGCCGAGGACACGTTCACCACGCTGTACGGCTTGTAGGGCCTTGCGCAAGTTATCTATGGACAACGTTTTTTGCAAATAACCATGGACGCCAATACGTATAGCGTCGAAGAGCTGCTTCTCATCGTTGGAACCAGCGAATAATACGATCCGCGTATTAGAACTGCTTTGTAGCAACATTTTTGCTGTATTCAGTCCACTCGATGCCTCTGAGGAATTATCTACCAGGGCGATATCAGGTTTCGATTCCCTGGTAAACGCTAAAGCCGCTCTGTGTGTTGCGGTCTGCCCTATGACCTCGAATTCATCACCCTCCTGTAGCATCACGCTAATCCCCTGACGCAGAATGACATGGTCCCCCACTATCAACACGCGAATTGATGCCTTTTTGCATTCTGATACTGTGACTTCCAAGTACCTTCTCCCCTTTTTCGCACCTACTAGTAAAAACAATCTAGAAACAGAAATACAAGGCAAGCACAGTGCAAACTGATGCTGCCCCTCCCCCCGTTCTTTCTCAAGAATACCTGATGTAAGTGTATTCCTGGTGAATATTATTGTAAATAACCGATGGAACATTTACAACAACGGTAAAGATTCGTTAACTGCGATCGAACGCGCCGCCATTCTTCGGGAACATCCGCGTGAGCATCGCCGTCGGGTCGAATCAGGTGTAGGCAGTCCGCGCCAGCCGCCGCATCTCGTTTCGATCCAAGAAAAACTCCGGCGTATTTCCCTGAGCTTCTGTAAATGACGCTGCCAGTTGAATGGAGTGTGCTTTGCCACGACGGGTCCTTTCCTTGCTTAACTCTACCAAATAAGCTTGCTTTTTTGCAGCCGACCGGAAAAAAGTCCATCGTGCAGTGTGGCATTTGCATTTTGTTTTTTGAATGTGTACAATTATGCTCACTGTATACTTTCTCAGTAGTTCGATCATAAATACAATCTGGTTTCTTTATGGATGGTGTTTTTCCTTCTTGTTTTGCACCATCGTTATGGTATGTATTTCAGATGCATTTTGTCATTGAGAGGTCCAATTCCAACCATCGTGACAATGCGGGCAGATAACTCTATTCAATTATGTCTATGGACACAAGAGAAGAAAAGATCTTCTCATTCTGACCATAGAGACCTATGTCGCCCCCCAGCGGCATGATCGTCGGAGTTGAGCTTGATTAAGAAAGAGATGTATTTATATGAAGTATAGTATGGGAAAAGTCCTGACCATTTGTATGGCATTGGCAATAATTGCCGCCGGCACTCTCCTTGTGATCTGGTCTACCATCGGTACGCATGTCGAGTCGGCATTCGCATCTGGCATAACCAGCGCTACTGACTACCCTGTTCCCGCGGGGAGCTATCCCTGGGGAACCGCGTTCGACGGCAGCGGACGTGTCTGGATGGCAATGCCCGGCTGCGATCTAGCACCGAGTTGTCCCAGTTCGACTCCTCCCGGCAAGCTCGTCTTGTTTGACCCCAATACACAGAACTGGGCCACCGTTGTTTCACTCCCCGCAGGCTTCGGTCAACCGGTCTTTGTCGCTGTGGACCATACCGGCAAAGTCTGGTTCACCATGCCGGTCACGAATAGCATTGGTCTGTATGATCCTGCCAGTACGACTATTTCCCAGTGGGCCGTTCCCACAGGCGGCGCTGGACCCTGGGATATTGCTATTGACTCAAAGGGAATCATCTGGTTTACAGAGCACTATACGAATCAAATCGCCTCTTTTGATCCTAATACGCATACATTATGGCAATGTCTGGTGGTCCGAGGGCTGGGTCAGTTCTATCGCTACGCTGCAAATCGCCGCCGCTCAGCCGGGGACGAACAAGGGCGTTACTGAATACCACTATACCCCCACTTGCAGTTGTGGTTCGCATACCTCTGGGATCAGCGCCGATAAGCAAGGCCTGATCTGGCTGGACGATTCCCTGCAAAATACCTTCGGTTCATTTCCGATTGGCGGGGGGTCATTCTCCTTCTATGATAGCCCCACTGCGGGCCATCCTCATGACGGCCTCAATGTTGATTCTCAAAATCGTATCTGGTTCGATGAGGAATTCGCGAACAAGTTAGCGGAGGCCATTCAATCTGGTTCTCTCACTCCGACGGCTACTACTACCGCGACCCCCGGGCCCGGTGCCACGCTGGCTACCGACACCTTCCAGCGCGCTAACCAGTCCTTCTGGGGCACCGCCTCAGACGGGCAGACCTGGGGAGGGGACGCCAATAGCCAGGCCGTCTTCTCCACCTCAGGCAATGCTGGACGCATCTCTAATACCGGCAGCACCAGTTACAGCGCAGAGTTAGGACCCCAGGCCACTGATGCTGAGGTGTACGCCACTGCCTCGATAAGCTCCTTTGTCAGCACCAACTTTGGCGATACGCTGCGCTGGACGAACGGGAATAACTGGTATAAGGCCTTTATCGATGGCTCAAGCCTGTTCATCCAGAAGAAGGTGGGCGGGGTGTCTTCCATTCTGGCGAGCGTGCCCTTCGCTGCGACCGCTGGCACCTCCTACACTCTGCACTTCCGCGCTGTGGGCTCGACACTGACCGCCAACGTCTGGGCCTCTTCGGGGTCCGAACCCAGCGGCTGGATGGTGACAACCAGCGACAGTACCCTTACTGCTGGTTACTGTGGAATGCGCTTCCTCACGCAGAACGGCACGGCAACCGTTACCTCTTTCCAGGCAAAGTCACTTTGAGATGCCAATTTTAGGAAAGGGAATGAGAAATACGGCAGTGGTTCAAAGGCTAAAAAATAAATACCGGAACTGATACTGCTGGGCCCCTCTAGAATTGCTAGACTCGGGACGAATATTGGTTATGATAGAAGAAAAATGGCAACTGGCTTTTGCTTAGAAGCCTGTTGCCCCTGAAATAGAGAGTGAGTACTATGAATCTACCACGACCAGATACTAAGTTCCGCCTCACTCGTTGATTATGCGTATAAAGCGAACGACCTATGATAGAGCCCAATGTAGCCTCTCAGTCATCATAATAACGCTGAGTCTCCCGCATCGGGCCCTTTTGAACCACAATCCACGACGCTACAATAGTCTTTTGCTCTGCAAAAACTGAGTAGCGGCCTCAGTCACGCTCTTCCCGTGGTTCACAACCTCCGACTGCAATTGCTGACTGATCTGCGTGGTCAGATATGGGGCCAGCTTATCCAGGACAGTAGCGATCTCAGGTGCCTTTTTCAGCATGCTATCACGTACAACAGGCGCTGGATTGTTGACCGGGAAGGCATTCTTATCATCCTGTAGCAAGATGAATTTGTATCTGGCGATATCCGCGCTAGTGGTATGGCAGATATTTAGATCCTGGTTACCAGTGTTCACCGCCGGGAAAGTCAGAATTTCCTGATTGTAGGTGACAACTTTCTTGAAAGTAAAACCATAGAACGCTTTCATCACATTAATACCATCATGGACGCCATCAGCAGATGTAGCAATGGTCAGTTTGGAGGTCTTTGTTGTCAGATCTGAGATCTTCGTTGCGCCTAGATTGCTTGCTCGGGTCTGAGTAGAGCAGACCCCATAGGTATCGTTGAGTGGAGATGGCTCCAGCCAGGTAATCTGGTACTTTGCCTCGTAACCCTGTCTGATCTGTAAGTAATCTTGCTGCGTGTTGCCAGTGCTATTCAAACCCAGTTTTGTCAGGCCCGTGCCTGTGAACTCGGGATAGAGATCGATCTGGCCGCTGGTGATGGCTTTGAAAACAACGCTATCCGTGCCAGGAGCCGCATGTTCAACAGCGTTGAAGCCTGCGTGACGCAGCATGAGAACATATAGTTTGGTTAGCAACCGACCCTCATTATCTGCTTTCCCGCCAACTGTGATGGTGATCGATGAACTGGTATTGCTATTATTACTGCTATTACTGCTACTGCCAATGGGGATGCCTGCACATGCGGTAAGCAGCAGCGCGAGAATAACTATTAGAAGTGCAGAAGGCTTTCCCTTCAAAGAACGTAAAAAGTGTATCACGTACTTCTCCTCACTATTAAAGTCTAGACTAAATTCTTATGAAGTCAGATATGCTTCTAGAGCCTCTGAAGTTGTCGCCTTTGTTCGGGTAAAGCAAAACTATTGATGCTGAACGCCAACGTTCCGTTATTTGTACCTGCTCCCTGGCTAGCCACAGTTGTTGGGGTTGGTGAGCCAGGAGTCTGGCTCACCAGGCCATTGTAGCCATTAGACACTACGACATCATCGAAGTAGGCGGTGCCTGTCGCCTCATTATTCACTGCCAGTTTGCCATAGCTGGCTGTCTGCGATAGATCCCCATCAAAGGACCCCACTGAGGTTCCATTGAGCCACACTTCCCCATGCCCACTGGTCGCCTGATTCATTTCAACTTCAATCGAATACCAGGTATTGGAACTCAGCAGATTAGCGTTGCTGTACACATCATAGCGGCCTGCTCCGTTCCAGAAGTAGGTGTCTAAGCTCTGCCGTCCGCTATCGTAGTACATGATCCACTGATTATGTCCGCTGCCATCCTGTCCCAGAGCGATCAATGTTGTCCCGCTCAGGCTTGCATTACGGAAGTAGAACCGCGTGTAGGTCAACGCAGGTGCCCCTTTGAAGGCCGTGGAGACCTGTACCGACTGGTTCGCTGCATTCGTCAGTTGCAGTGCATCTTTCCCACTGTTGACCAGAGAGCTCTGCACGGTTGCTGCCCCGGTTCCACTGACTCCGTTCGTCCACTGGCTCAGATCTCCGCTCTCAAAGCCATCACTGAAGGAGGCCGTAGGTGTGGAGGAAGTTCCCACTCCCGTTCCGCTTAGAGCAATGGATTGGGGACTTCCCGCTGCATTATCCGCGATCGTTACACTAGCACTACGCGCTCCGGTTGCCCCCGGCGTAAACGTCACACTGATCGTACAGGAGGCATTCGCTGCCAGACTCCCAGGGCAAGTATTTACCTGCCCAAAGTCGCTCGCATTCGTCCCTGCCACTGCAATGTTGCTGATGGTGAGCGCGGTCGTACCGCTGTTGGTTACTGTCACGGTCTGCGCGGTACCTGGCGTTCCGGTGTTCTGACTGCCAAAGCTCAAACTGGTAGGATTGAGGCTCACCCCAGGAGCCGCAGCAACGCCTGTCCCACTGACCGCAATCGTTTGAGGACTATTTGCAGAGTTATCCGTCAGGGTAATACTGCCGCTACGCGCTCCGGTTGCCCCCGGCGTAAAGGTCACACTGATCGTACAGTTCGCATTTACTGCCAGACTACTTGCGCAGGTGTTGGTTTGCGCAAAGTCACTGGCATTCGTCCCGGTTACAGTAATACCACTGATGGTCAAGGCGGCGGTGCCGCTATTGGTCACGGTGACAGTCTGGGCATTGCTGGCCGTGCCGGTGTTCTGATTGCCAAAGCTCAAACTGGTAGGATTGAGGCTCACTCCAGGAGCCGTTGCGACTCCCGTTCCACTCATCACGATCGTTTGAGGACTATCAATCGAGCTATCGGTCAGAGTAATACTGCCACTGCGTGCTCCACTCGCTCCTGGGGTAAAGGTCACACTGATCGTACAGGAGGCATTGACCGCCAGACTACTTGTGCAGGTATTGGTCTGGGCAAAGTCGCTCGCATTCGTCCCGGTCACCGCGATGCTGCTGATGGTCAAAGCCGCTGTCCCGGTGTTGGTCATCGTCACAGTCTGAGCTCCACTGGCCGTATTGAGCGTCTGATTGCCAAAACTCAGCGTCTTGGGAACCAGTTTCACCGAGGAGGAGCCGGCAGGAATGGTGAAGGTATTGGCGACCGCCACATCATCGAAGTAGGCCGTGCCTGTCACCTCATTGTCCAGCACCAGTTTGCCATAGCTGGCTGTCTGGGTCAGGTCTCCATCAAAGGACCCCACTGAGGTTCCATTGAGCCACACTTCCCCATGCCCACTGGTCGCCTGATTGGTCTCCACCTCGATCGTATACCAGGTGTTGGGACTTACCAGATTGGCGTTGCTGTACACATCGTAGCGGGCGCCTGCTCCGTTCCAGAAGTAGGTGTCTAAGCCCTGCCGTCCGCTATCGTAGTACATGATCCACTGGTTGTGTCCGCTGCTATCCTGTCCCAGAGCGATCAACGTCGTCCCGCTTAAGCTACTGAAGCGGAAAGCAAATTTGGTATAGGTCAGGGCGGGCGTCCCATTCAAGGTTGTGGAGACCTGCACCGACTGCGTGGTTGCGTTGGTCAGTTGCAGTGCATCTTTCCCACTGTTGACCAGGGAGCTTTGCACGGTTGCTGCTCCGGTTCCACTGGCTCCGTTGGTCCACTGGCTCAGATCTGCGCTCTCAAAGCCATCGCT
>Ga0137371_10003365_pt1 | contig 12603 bp, 8 predicted proteins | sample SagtaG_7_FD_104919 | JGI IMG/M metagenome (GOLD analysis project Ga0137371, IMG submission 104919) | Vadose zone soil microbial communities from Sagehorn Ranch, Mendocino, California, USA - Sage1_R_40_16 metaG | ecosystem: Environmental > Terrestrial > Soil > Vadose zone | place: USA: California... | reverse complement strand
TGGTGGCTCGGCCCACGGATCTTCCAGAATGCCACATTCGATGCTCCGTCCCCATAGGTTTTGATCTACCGAGTAAGGACTTGCATTGGTCACCTGAATGGGAATGTGCTGCTCAGCAGCATAGGCTATTTCATTGTCCCGGGTCATATTCCACTCACGCGCTGGAGCGATAATTTTCAAGTCAGGTGCAAGCGTGTTGATTGAAACATCGAAGCGCACCTGGTCATTGCCCTTGCCTGTGCAACCATGCGCCACGGCAATAGCTCCCTCAGAGCGAGCTACTTCGACCAGCAGGCGAGCAATAAGTGGGCGCGCTAAAGCAGTTGCAAGGGGATATTGTCCCTCGTAAATTGCTCCTGCTTGTAACGCAGGCCACACAAAGTAACGCACAAAATCGCGGCGACCATCGATAACCAGCGCTTTGATGGCCCCGATTTTCTCAGCGCGAGCTGCGATAGCAGGAAGATCAAGCTCGTTACCGACATCGACCGTTAGCGTAATCACATCCAGATTGTATTTTTCCTTGATCCATTGGATAGCCACCGAAGTATCCAGGCCACCCGAATAAGCAAGTACGACTGTTGCCATGATATTAAGAGCCTCCCACTAGTTCATTCATTTCCTACAAGCTTTTGTATTGTCGCTATAAAATTTACTGCACGTCTCTCCCAATCTGCCCTGACTTCCTCAAGCTGCTTTTGCACCTGTTCCAATCCCAGGTTACCGGCACCACCCATGTGACTTCGTGCTGCCAGGCGTTCAGCCAGTTGCTCCTGGCTCTCTACTGGCAATGGAAGATGACGGTCCAGTTGTGCTGATACTTCGGCTCCGACAATACGATAGGCATCACGGAACGGCAGTTTGCCAACAATGGCGAGTTCATAAGCACGGTCAGCGGCAAAGAGTTCAAAGGTACATGCGGCAGTCAGGCGATTAGTATCGACTTCTAGCCTACTGACGACTAAAGAACATATCTCCAGGCTCTCCTGAACCACGTCCATCGCTTCCATGAAAGGGTGTTTTGTCTCCTGATAGTCCATATTATAGCCGGAAGGCACGCTACTCACAATGCCCAGAATCTGCTGCTGTAGCGCCAGTATCGTCTGTGTGCGTGCCCGAACCAGCTCCATTACTCCTAGATTGCGCTTCTGTGGCATGATGCTGCTGCCAGTGCAGAGTTGTTGCGGTACTTGAAAGAAGCCATATTCAGTGGTCGAAAAGAGCAGGATGTCCTGGGCTAATTTGCTCAGATCGAGCATAATTTGCGCAAGCGCCTGCACAATGGCTGCCTCGATCTTACCGCGACTGTTCTGCACGTAGATGACGTTGTTCTGCACTCGTGAGAAGCCCAGCAGATCGGCGCAATACTGCCGGTCAATGGCGATTGGCACACCATAGCCTGCAGCCGATCCTAACGGTGACTGGTCATTGAGCTTATAGGCGGTCAAGAGCAATTGCTCATCGTCAAGCAGTGCCTCGGCAAAGTTGGCGGCCCATAGTCCAACCGATGACAGCATTGCCCGCTGCATATGTGTGTACCCTGGCATTGGAGTCCTGCTATGGGTGCTAGCCAACTCTAGCAATGCCGAGCAAAGATTGCAAAGTTTGGCAACCACATGATGCAATTGCTCTTTAGCAAACAAGCGCAAGTCTACCATTACCTGGTCATTGCGCGAGCGCGCCATGTGAATCTTTTTGCCCACCGCTCCTGCCGACGCTACCAGGTAATTTTCGACACAGGTATGTACATCTTCATCTTCCAATGTGATCGTGAATGCGTGTGCTGCATCTAGCTCCAGGACATTGCATAGGGTATCTTTCAATACCCTATGCTCAGACTTTGTCAACATACCTATTTTTGCTAGCATGGCGATGTGAGCAAGCGAACCCCATACGTCATGGCGAATGAGACGGACATCAATCAGGCTATTCTGCGCCGCCTCGAAGCGCTCTACCTGCTCATTTAAACGGTAGTCTTTCTGCCAGAGCTTCGTCATGACGGTTCTCCTTGGGAAACGGGCGCAATGAATTGAGCCCCTACATTCTTGTTACGTCGCGCTATGAGCTCAAAGGGCAGGCCATGGATATGTGCTGCTGGCGCGCATTCCTTCTGATTGAAGCTGGCACTCTTAATCGAGCGCACATCGGAGAAGAAGAGGCCACTTGATGACGAACGTGCAAGTATATCGAAGTTACCCTTGTAAAGCTCGATGGTGTATTCGCCATTCACAACCTTCTGCGTAGTCGCAATAAAAGCATCGATAGCCTCTTTCAATGGATGAAACCATTCACCGTGGTAAACCAACTTGGCCCAGTGCGCATCAAGCTGGCGCTTGAGCTGGATTTCCTCTTTGGTCAGGCAGAATTGCTCGAGATCGCGATGAAGCTTCAGTAAAATGATTGCAGCTGGCGCTTCATAGATCTCACGAGACTTCATGCCCATAATGCCATCTTCAAAGATGTCAATTTTGCCGATGCCATTGGCCCCACCAACGATGTTCAGTTGCTCAATGATCTGATCGAGTGGTAGGATGCTGCCATTCAGTGCTACGGGCAACCCGTTCTGCCAGCTCAAGGTAAGAGTAGTAGGCCTATCTGGAGCATTGATCGCTGGTGTCAACCACATCCAGATTGAGTCTGGTATTTCTGTGGTCAGGTCAATGCCACCGCTTGCGATTGAACGGCACCACATGGTCTTATCATCACCGCCAATGATCACTTCCTCGATCGGTACACCATAATATTCCATTAGCAACTGCTCCTCTCTACGTGTGAGGTCGAAATCTCGTACGGAAACAAAGATGGGTGTAGCGGGTGCAAAGAGGCTGAAGACGTTGTGCATACGATACTGATCGTTGCCCTTGCCTGTGGAGCCTTCCATCAAGGCATCACACCCCAACTCCAGGGCTTTCTGTGCCACGCAGGCAGCAATGAGTTGGCGAGTCATCGAGGTAGAGACGGGGTAGCCGTTGTAATCAGAATTTGCCTGGATTGCTTTAGTAAGCCACTGTTCGGTGAATTCTTGCTTTGCATCAATAACGTGGGGCATAATGCCCAGCTTCGCTGCTCTTTCGCTACTCTGCCGTATCTCAGCCTCACCCTGACCGACATCCACGGTAATAGCTGTGAGCTTACGGGCATGATATTTCAGTTGGGAGAGCTTGACACAGAGCGTCGAATCGAGTCCGCCCGAATAGGCCAGGGCGATGTGCTTGCCTTGTGGTACGTCAACCGAAGCGATTTTTTGCAATGCCAGATCGAGCCCACTGTCAACGATAGTCGAGGTCTGAGCTGTGTTTGACTGAGTGTTGCTTGCCATTGTGTGATACTCCTTCAACGAAATGGAACATGGAAGGAGCAAAGGCAATAAAAAACCCCCGCCCCCTCCTTGACGACATTGAAGGGACGAGAGTGTAGGGACTAATCTTTACCGCCCTGCGGAATGCTCCAAACTACATTCCTGGCTACACACCCGTGGTGCCACCCTAATTGTCTTTCTTTTAATCTCAGTTGAGATGCCTAACGCTGGCGACGCCTTATCCTACTACATTGTAGCTAAGGTGGAAAGACCGCTTTTTCCTGGTTGTTTCGCTGCGTGGGAACCACCCACCTGTTCCTACTTGCCCTTTTCAGAAAATACACGATTGTATGGTCTTAACAGAGGGCTTTCTTCGGCCAGCCGCTCACGAAGGCGTTCTGAGAAAGCTAATCCATTCCGAACTTCCACTCTGTTTCGGATCGCTGCCGGTCGCCAATCTCATACTATTTTCGTTCAACGCGGGTCAGTCTGTGTGTTTGAGCCCAAGCCGTTGAGCCCATATCTTTGTATGAACAAAGAATAACAGCAGATTAGTGAAATGTCAACCAACATTTTTCTCAAGATGATACTTCTTCCTTGGGCCAGCGAGGGAGAAGTAGACGTAGCCCTATGCCTTGCCCTAGCAAGGTTACTAACACTACTCCAAAAACAACATCTACTAAGAGGTTGCGCTGGGCAAGAGCCGTTGGCAAGCTGAGTACCAGAGCAATGGAAAGTGCGCCCCGCAGGCCCGACAGGACCAGTAGCGGGCGCCAGGATAAAGGGATGGGCTGCGTAAGAGGCAAGAAACGCCGTGAATCTTGCTTTCCTCGTACCGATTTACGGGCCACAAGATCATGCAGTGGTATAAGCGTGTAGATCATCAGCACACGGCCCACGATGACTCCTCCTAGCGCCCACAAAATACTGGGGAACGAATGTAAAAAGTTCGTTTCTCCAATTTCAATGCCTACCAGGAGAAAGAGAAATGAGTTGGCTAAATACGCGATGAACTCCCAGACAGTGTCAGCCCCTACCCGTGTATCCTCTGACATGCCGATGCGGCGCCCATAGCTGCCCAAAATCAGTCCAGCTCCGACTACCGCCAGTAAGCCTGAAGTCTGAATAACGGTTCCCAGGATATAAACTCCGTAGGCCACACAGAAAGTCACACTAATTTCAATCAACCGTTCATCAACAAGGCGTAAGAGGCGAGCAAAGATCCATCCTACAACAAGACCGAGCGCCAGGCCACCAAACATGAGCCAAAAAGCATTGAGAGTCGTCATCCAGGCAGAGATATCAGTGGTTGCTGCGGCCTGCCCCAGAGAAGCGAGCAATAGTAATAAGACAAGCTGGAAAGCAGCGGTACCAACACCATCGTTGAATAAGCTCTCTCCCTCTATGATAGTTCGCAAGCGGTCAGCCATACCAAGCTGGCGTAGCAAGGATATGATTGCCACTGGATCGGTTGGGGAGACCATTGCCCCCAACAGTAGCGCGAGTAACCAGGGTAGGCCGCTGCCCCAATGCATTGCAGCCGCTACAAGCACTAATGAAAGCACAAGGCCAGGGAGGGCAAGTAAAAGCACTGGGAGCCAATTTGCAATGAGCTGCTCAATTTCAACATTCCATGCCCCCTCAAAAAGAAGCGCGGGAAGAAAGAGAAACAGGACAAGGTTGGGTTCGAGACGTACTTCGATAAAAATTGGCAGTATCCCGATCACAAGGCCAAAAAGTACCAGCAGCAGTGTGTAAGGCACCTGTAAACGACGGGATGTCAGCGCTACGATCAATGTCACCCCTAACAAAATGACAACAGTTTCGGCCTGTCCTAGTGCGCTTTCTCCACTAGTGAGATTGCTCAACAGCCTCGCTATTATCATCGTTCTCGGCTTCCTTCCCCTTTTTATGTTATTTCGCGGAAGCTCTGATCATGTAAATAAGGGCCTCAAATTTTCTTAGATGGTGCTTATTCTGATGATCACCCTTTTTATATAGGGTGAAGTGTTTCTAATCCTGCATCCCTCCCATTGACCTTGCGCGTTATACTGGGGTCCTGCACGGTACCGATCAGGTGCATTGTGCTGATCTGCCTATAAATTTGTACGTATTTCTCTGCCATTACAGGAGCGGAGAAGTTGCGTTCAATATGCTTGCGTACTGTGTCACGGTCGATCTTGTCAATTTGAGGAACAGCATCAACCATTTCATCAACGGTGTTGACCAGGTAACCTGTTTCTCGATCTACAACGATTTCTGGCGCAGCTCCACGTGCAAACGAGATGACAGGGCAACCTAGCGCCATCGCTTCGATCATGACCATGCCAAAGGGTTCTTCCCATTCGATGGGGTTGAGGAGACCGCGAGTGCGGCTGAGCAGGTTGATCTTCTGTCTCATATTTACAGGCCCAATATACGTAATCTGTTCAGTTCTGATCAGTGGTTTGATCACCCCTTCAAAGTACTCCATCGATTCCTTGACGTGGCGATCAATGGTACCGGCCAGAACTAATGGTACATGTGCTCGCTTTGCTGCCTCGATTGCCAGGTGTGCCCCTTTCTCTGGCATGAAACGCCCCAACCATACAAAGTAATCACCCTTTCTGCGTTTTGCGGGTTGATAGTCTTGCATCGGTATGCCATGATGCACCACGCCTACAAAGTTGAGCGGGAACGGCACATGTTTACGGGCGCTTTCGCTAATGGTCACCATGGGGAGATAAGGTGCCCATTCCATGTAATATTTGTCGGCATCGCCTGTACGACCACTTCGTCCGTCGCGATCAAAAGGAAAAACGCTGTGCAATGTTGTTATGTGAGGCGTTGCGAGTGTGGCTGTAAGGGGGAAAATATACATGTCCGAGCTCGAAGACAGGTGTGTGTGTAAGATGTCGAAGCTTTGCTCTTTGATATACTCTACTGCTTTGTGCAGGTGATAATAGGCTTTGAGATGCATCGTCCAGGGGACACCGGATTCGATCAGGGATTTGGGGAAAAATGAAACCAGCTCTGCTGATGTTTTTGCATCACCAGGTGCAAACAAAGTCACGTCGTGGCCCTGTGCAACCTGTTCCTCAACAAGGTGATAAATAACATTCTCTGTTCCACCATAGTGCTTTGGCGGAATACGGATCCACGGCGGGGCAATTTGCGCGATTCTCATATTTATCACTGTCCTTAAAGACTAATGGCTAGCCAACGCTGTTATCCAGACAGCAAGAAAACGAGTACTCTCGACTACCCTCACTGGCTTCGGCAGAAGCCGTATGTGTATAACTCTCAACTTTTTATAGTATAACATAATATATACACGGATAAGCAACGTAAAAAGTTATACTTTCATGTAACAAATGTTGGAGTCACAGATCATCAGATATCTGTAAGACTTATCTCACGCCTCTTTTCTTCAGATTTCACCTTAACAGTCAATTAAGCTCAGAGCAATCTTGACTCACTACATCTAACCACGCTACAATGGTTCGTGCCAGGTATATGGTATTGAATAACATCTCACCAACATCCAACAATATAATGAGAGGTAACAAATTCTAGCGGATACGATGGAGGCTATGGGTGCGCTAAATCATCCCCCTACTTGAAATTGGCAACATTCATAATACTCGCTCGTATAAGGAGGCAGGATAATTATGACGACTCCAGTCAATGAAGGTACAGTACTTTGGGAACCTTCCGAGGAAGTGAAACGGCAGGCGAATATTACTCAGTATATGAAGTGGCTCGAGAGAGAGAAAGGACTACATTTCGACGATCTTGAAAAACTATGGGAATGGTCAGTCACTAGCATCGAAGATTTTTGGGCATCTCTATGGGACTATTTTCATATAAAAGCCTCAAAGCCTTATAGAGTGGTATTGTTGGAAAGAAAAATGCCGGGGGCGCAGTGGTTCGCTGGCGCTGAACTCAATTACGCTGAGCATGTATTTCGCAATGCAACTTCCAGCCGCCCCGCTTTGATCTTTCAGTCAGAGGTGCAGCCCTTAGTCGAGATCTCGTGGAACGAACTCTACCAGAAAGTATGCACAATTGCTGAGGCTCTACAAGCTATGGGGGTGAAACATGGCGATAGAGTAGTATCCTATATGCCTAACATTCCAGAGTCTGCCTTTGCATTCCTGGCAACCGCAAGCCTCGGTGCAATCTGGTCTAGCTGCTCACCGGATTTCGGTACACATAGCGTGATAGATCGCTTCCAACAGATAGAACCAAAGGTGCTTTTTGCTGTCGATGGATACCACTATCAGGGGAAAGCTATTGACAGGCGTTCCACAGTTGCTGAACTCCAGCAGGCGCTTCCTACTCTGCAAAAAACAGTTCTGCTTCCCTATCTCTTCCCAAACTTGAATGCGGAGAGTTACAAGAATGCTATGCTCTGGCAAGAAATGCCGCCTGCCAGATCAGAGCTAACTTATGAACAAGTTCCCTTTGATCATCCCTTGTGGGTACTCTATTCTTCTGGAACAACTGGCTTACCAAAGGCTATTGTACAGGGCCAGGGAGGAATCTTGCTTGAACACTTAAAGAGCCTGCACCTGGGAATGAACCTTAAGCAAGATGATCGCTTCTTCTGGTTCACAACCACTGGCTGGATGATGTGGAACCTGCTTTTGGGAGGGCTGTTGATAGGTACTCCAGTGTTACTATACGATGGCAGCCCGTCCTATCCTGACATAAACATACTCTGGGAATTTGCAGAGAAGTCAGGCATGACATTCTTTGGCACCAGCGCCGGATTTATCCTCGCATGTATGAAAGCTGGAACAGACCCAGGCAAAACTTATGATCTAAGCAGGCTGCGGGGTCTCGGCTCTACTGGCTCTCCTCTACCACCGGAAGGATTTCAATGGGTATACGAGCACGTCAAGAAAGACTTATGGCTGGCTTCCTATAGCGGTGGTACCGATGTGTGTTCTGGGTTCCTGGGAGGATCGGTTTTGCTTCCTGTGCATGCTGGGGAACTGCAGTGCCGCTCACTGGGAGCCAAGGTGGAAGCGTTCGACGATAATGGCAAGCCGCTTATTGATGAAATGGGCGAACTGGTAATCACGGAGCCCATGCCTTCTATGCCCCTGTTCTTCTGGAACGATCCACAGAACAAACGTTATCGCGAGAGCTACTTTGAAATGTATCCCGGTGTGTGGAGGCATGGCGATTGGGTGAAGATCACTTCCAAGGGCAGCGCCGTCATTTATGGCCGATCCGACTCTACGATTAACCGCAAGGGTATTCGCATGGGCAGTAGCGAAATCTATCGTGTCGTGGAAGATATTCCAGAGGTTCTCGATAGCCTGGTTATAGGTGTAGAGCGTCCTGGTGGTGAATATTATATGCCCCTTTTCGTTGTACTCAGGCAAGGTACTGAACTGGATGACGCGCTTAAGGCTAAAATTCGGGACAGGATTCGCAGTAATCTCACTCCCCATCATGTGCCGGATGAGGTGTTTGCCATTCCTGAAGTACCCCGGACCCTCAACGGCAAGAAATTGGAGATACCGGTCAAGAAACTCTTTATGGGCGCTCCTCTTGAGAATGCGATCAGTATAGACTCAATGAGCAACCCGCAAGCCATGCAATATTTCATCGAGTTCGCTCGAAAGTTCAATTAAAAATGATGGGGGTAGCGGATGAAAATCGGCCTTGTGTCACCGTATGATTGGAGTTATCCTGGGGGCGTACGTGACCATGTGTGGCACCTTGCTAACGAGTTCATCATGATGGGGCATGATGTACGAATAATGGCGCCTGCGTCAGGACCAAAGGGTAAGTTAACCGAGAAGTACATCTATAAGATGGGCAGGACTACTCCTATTCCAATCAATGGCTCTATTGCGCGTATTCTGCTCGATCCATCAATCGCTCTGCGTGTGCGCAGGGTGTTACAGCGCGAGCATTTTGATATAATACACGTGCATGAGCCGCTGGTTCCTGGCCTTTCCCAGGCGGTACTGCATTATTCGCGTACCGTCACGGTGGGAACATTTCATGCATCTTCATATCCAAGTAGCTACTCTACTTTGAACCTGGCCTATGCTTCCACTTATCCATTTCTCCGCCCTCTGTTTCGACGCCTGGATGGGTGCATAGCGGTTTCCACTGCTACGCTCCAATTTATCTCGCGCTATTTCCCTTCAGACTATCGCGTGATTCCCAATGGAGTCAATCTTGAGCGCTTCAGTCCTCAGGTTGTGCCCCTGCCACAATTTATGGATGGCAAACAGAACATTCTCTTCGTTGGCCGTTTCGAGAAGCGTAAAGGCGCGAAGTACCTGTTGCGTGCCATTCCGTATATTCGTGAACAGTTTCCAGAAACACGCTTCATTTTAGTTGGCGAGGGTCGTCTGCGCCGTGGTTTTCAGCAATTTGTCGAGCGTCAAGGTTGGCAAGACGTTGTTTTTACTGGTTATATATCCGACGAAGACTTGCCTCATTATTTTGGCAGCGCCCATGTATTCTGCTCTCCTGCTACAGGCGCTGAAAGCATGGGTATCATACTCCTGGAGGCAATGGCATCGGGCACGGCGGTAGTCGCATCTAATATCAGTGGCTATGCAACTGTCATAAGCCATGGCATTGATGGGATATTGACGACTCCGCGCAATAGCGAGGAATTGGCATGGGCAGTGCGCTACCTGCTAGAGCACGGTTCTTTGCGCCAGCAATTTATCCAGGCTGGTTTGCAAAAAGCTCGTGAATATGCCTGGCCGCATGTTGCGCAACGTGTAATGGACTATTACTGCGAATTGCTGGAGGAAAGCGGCAAGGGGTCGCTAAGACAGGTATCGCGCGCTTTGTAAGAGAAGGTAAAAGTGCTCGATTCATGAACCTCCTAAAGGCAGCGTATCGAAGCACGTCACTCACTTACACCATGGTGGGACTTAGAAAAGATAGGCAACATTCTGCGATGGATAAGATATATCAACGGGATGAATTTCATCCCCTTACTACCTCAAACGGATACAATCGAGCCGATATACATATGCATACCAATCTTGGTGATGGTTGGGCAAGTCCAGCGAGGATAATTGAAGAAGCTACGCACCGAGGGTTGCAGCTCATAGCTGTTACCGATCATGACCATATCGAAGGCGCAAAGCGTGTAGAAGAAATGCTGGTGCAACTGAACAGTCCACTGCAGTTGATTACTGGAGTTGAAGTTTCGACGCGCCAGGGGCATTTGCTTGGCCTGTTTGTGAAGAAAGCTCCTAAAGCCATGCGGCCAGTTGAAGAGAGCATCGAGACTATTAAAGAGCAGGGTGGAATAGTCATTGTGCCTCACCCTTTCGGACGTCTTGTTCCCAGTTTGAGCCGCGCGAAGATTGATGCTTTGCTTGAAAAGGGGTATGCAATTGATGGCATCGAGATATACAATCCCTCTCCAGCAAATGCGTCGATGCGAGCTGCTGTTCGCACTGCTAATCAACAGTGGGGACTTGCTGAAACAGGGGGGAGTGATGCGCACTTCTGGCAGCAAATCGGGATGGCCTATACGCTTTTTCCGGGAAGCAGTCCTGATGATCTACGTCGTGCCATTATCGAGCGCCGCATCCGACCAGGAGGCCATGAGCTTCCGAAAGTCCGTCTATCAGTAGGTGTCTGTGTTGCCCAGTGTGCTTGGAGCTGGTTTGTTGATCCTCCCCGGCGCTTCATGAGGTCTTTGAGAGATCGGTAAGCCACACCGGAGAAAACATAAGCCACTGCTCAGGGTGTTCCTTCTACTCTGATGGCCAGAACTGGCGAAACATATACCATTGAGTGGGCCATTCTCGAACGACTTCTTCCAATGTATCATATATGCGCTGGGTCAGGCGCGCTATTTCGCTGGCTTGTTCCTCAACCTTGCTTTTTTGAGGAAAAATCGGCGGAAAGACATGGATGTAAAATTGGTTGCGATGACCATACCACACATAGCTAGGTAAAATTGCCGCTCCGGTTTTAAGCGACAGCGCTGCAGGGCCGCCCGGCACATAGGTTTTACGTCCAAAGAATGTGACTGCTGTACCTTCATCTTGCTTGAGAGGACGATCAACGGCAATAGCAACGGCTTGATTCTGTTGTAGGACACGAAAAATACGACGTGCAGAGCCTTCCATCGGAATGATGCCAATGCCTTTCTCTTTGCGTTGATCCTGCAGCAGACGATTTAAGCGCTCGTCGCGAAAGGTTTCTGCTACGGCAGAGATAGGTAGGTGGCGAGCAAATATGGCTCCTCCTACATCCCAGTTACCGAAGTGTGCAGTCGCCATGATGATTCCTCGTCCTGACTCCAGTGCATGCTCAACATGCTCCAGCCAGCAGGTTGCCCCCTGGGTTAAGTCATGTGTGTGTCGCTCAATGAGGCTCATATCAAGATGTGAGAAGTTGATAAAGTCGGCAGCATAGCGACCATAGTTACGCCATGAAGCAAATGCAAGCTGTCGTACATAGGGATCATGCACAGAACGCCCTGTGACCTGGGCCATGTTTAGCCGCGTTGCCAGGCGTTTGGAAGGCCAGACCAGGTACATAGCTGTGCCGAGAGCGACTCCCACGGCATGTCTTGCGCTTTGTGGTGTCCATCTGGCCAATGTACTGCTACTGCGCGCAAGATAATAAATAGATGACACTCCATCCTCCAAGGTGCTCATGATTACGTTTGATGAGGCATCGTAATCTGATTAAAACCATCAATTTGTCATTTCTTGTGTTTATACTACCGCTTTAGAGCTGATTATGTCAATATCGGGGCTTTAGATACATGTTTAACCTGCCATACTGGGAGCTCTTACAAGCTAATAAGATATTCTTCCTGGCATGTCTCACACCAGCCGACCAGCCTGCCATTCTCCTCTTGGACACGTGAAAAGCGGCGAGCGCAGCGACAAACATACCCACGTTGATGGGCCGGGTTGCCGAAGACGAGTACATGGCGAGGAACGTCGCGTGTTACAACAGATCCAGCGCCAACCAGGGCAAACTCTCCGATGGTTATGCCGCAAATAATGATAGACCCTGCTCCGATTGACGCGCCATACTTCACCAGTGTAGGTATAACTTCCCAATCATCTGCGCTTTTAAGCTTGCCCTCTGGAGTAATAGCACGGCGCAACAGGTCATTAGTGAAACACACATGGGGTCCGACGAAGACGCCATCTTCAAGCGTCACACCTTCGAACACAGAAACGTGATTCTGGATCTTAACGTTTGAGCCAATATGTACACCTGCTCCGATATAGACGCCTCTCCCGATAACACTGCTTTCGCCAATTTGTGCATGCTCTCGCACATGTACCTGACGCCAGATACGC
>Ga0137371_10003364_pt1 | contig 12607 bp, 9 predicted proteins | sample SagtaG_7_FD_104919 | JGI IMG/M metagenome (GOLD analysis project Ga0137371, IMG submission 104919) | Vadose zone soil microbial communities from Sagehorn Ranch, Mendocino, California, USA - Sage1_R_40_16 metaG | ecosystem: Environmental > Terrestrial > Soil > Vadose zone | place: USA: California... | reverse complement strand
GCGCGATCGACTCGGCGACGATCCTGCCCGGATGGGCGGGGGCGCGGCCGGCCGAGGAGCTGCGCGAGCGCCTCGGCATGCCGGTCCACCTGGACAATGACGCCAACCTCGGGGCGCTCGGCGAGCTGGTCGGCGGTGCTGGCCGGGGCTGTTCGCACCTGGTCTACCTGCAGCTCTCCAACGGTGTCGGCGCGGGCATCGTGGCCGACGGGCGCCTGTACCGGGGCGCGGGCGGCATCGCGGGCGAGATCGGGCACATCACCGTCGACGCGCGCGGTCCTGTCTGCCGCTGCGGCAACCGGGGCTGCCTGGAAACGCTGGTCGGCGGCCCGTACCTGCTGCAGTTGCTGTCACGGCCAACCGCGTCGGAGGAGCCGCCGCTGACCCTGGGGTCGGTGATCGCAAGCGCGCTCGCGGGTGATCCCGGCTGTCGGCGGATCCTGTCCGACGCGGGGCACGCGGTCGGCAGCGGCGTGGCCATCCTCGCCAACCTCTTCAACCCCCGGCTGGTGATCGTGGGCGGCGAGCTGGCCAGAGCAGGGGACCTGCTGGTGCAGTCGATCCGCCAGACGGCCGAGCAGGGCGCGATCCCGAGCGCCGTCCGTGGCCTCCAGGTCGTCCGCGGCAAACTGGGCGAACGGGCGCAGGTCGTCGGCGCGCTCGCCCTCGCTGCCACCGCCACGCAGGCCTAGGCGGTCGGCGCGATCGAGCGTTTTGGCTTGTCAAAGGTCCGCTTCTGTTCACCTCTTGAATGAACAATCCGTTTCTGCGTAGGCTTTCGTTCAAGTCCTTGACTTGATGTGCCGCTCATCCAAGGAGGTGACACCGCAGGCACGCAGAGCGCCGTCGTGCCGTGGCGCGGAGCTGGCTCCCGGCCGGGAGCCCCCTACCCAGAAGTGAGGTGGCAAGGTTGCCAGGCAAGTCCATCGGCCGAGCGTTCCGGCTCGCCGCCGTCGTGGCCATGATCACACTGGTCGGAGCCGCTTGCTCCACCACCAAGAATTCCGGAGGCGGCAGCTCGTCGGGCGGCGCCAAGAAGATCGCCCTGCTGCTGCCCGAGAGCAAGACGACCAGGTACGAGGCGCAGGACAAGCCGCTGTTCGAAGCCAAGGTCCAGGCGCTCTGCTCGGACTGCCAGATCATCTACAACAACGCCAACCAGGACGCCGCCGCACAGCAGAACCAGGCCGATGCCGCGCTCACCAACGGCGCCAAGGTGCTGGTCCTGGACCCGGTTGACTCGGCCTCGGCTGCCTCGATCGTCTCCAAGGCCAAGGCCAAGGGCGTCCCGGTGATCAGCTACGACCGGCTGATCCTCAACGCCGACGAGGACTACTACATCTCGTTCGACAACGTTCAGGTCGGCAAGCTGCAGGCCCAATCGCTGGTCAACAAGCTCAAGGCTGACGGCAAGTCCGGCTCGATCGTGATGATCAACGGGTCACCGACCGACAACAACGCCAAGCTCTTCAAGCAGGGCGCCCACAGCGTCCTCGACACCAGCGGCTTCAAGATCGCCAAGGAGTACGACACCCCGGACTGGAGCCCGGACAAGGCCCAGACCGAGATGGAGCAGGCGATCACCGGGCTCGGCAAGAACGCCTTCATTGGGGTCTACGCCGCCAACGACGGCACCGGCGGCGGCGCGATCGCGGCCATGAAAGGCCAGGGCATCGCCCCCTCGACCCGGCCGACCACCGGCCAGGACGCCGAGCTGGCCGCGATCCAGCGCATCCTCACCGGCGAGCAGTACATGACCGTCTACAAGGCGATCAAGCCGGAGGCCGAGGACGCCGCGCAGCTCGCGGTCAACCTGGTCAACGGCAACACCTCCGCTGCCAGCGGCATGGCCGCCCAGAAGACCAACAACGGCCAGAAGGACGTGCCCTCCATCATCCTCACGCCGATCCCCGTGACCAAGGCGACCGCCAAGGAGACGATCGGCAAGATGATCTCGGACGGCTTCCTGAAGGCGTCCGACATCTGCGCCGGCGCGGCCGCCTCGGCCTGCCAGGCCGCTGGCATCAGCGGCTGAGGGACGTACGCTGGTCCCAGGCGCCAGCCGGGACGTCGCACGGAGGTACGGGCCGGCCGCTTGTCAGGGTCCGGCCCGTACCTCCTGAAGCCGGAAGGAGGCCAGCTGGTGGCGAGCACGCCCCTGCTTGAGCTGCGCGGGGTGAACAAGCGGTTCGGTGCGGTGCAGGCGCTCAGCGAGGTGGACTTCGCGGCGCCTGCCGGCGAGGTCACCGCCCTCGTCGGTGACAACGGCGCGGGCAAGTCCACCCTGATCAAGATCATTTCGGGCATCTACGCGCCTGATCAGGGCGAGTACCTGTTCGAGGGCAAGCCGGTGCAGGTCAACGGCCCGCAAGCGGCCGTGGACCTGGGCATCGCCACCGTCTACCAGGACCTGGCCCTGGCCGACAATCTGGATGTGGTCGCCAACCTCTTCCTCGGCAGGGAGTTGATCGCGCCCGTCCGCCGGCTCGACGAGACCGTCATGGAGCGCGAGGCGAACCAGGTCCTCGACAGCCTGGCCGTGCGTATCCCGAGCGTCCGCACCCAGGTCGCCGGCCTCTCGGGCGGGCAGCGCCAGTCGGTCGCAATCGCCCGGTCGATGCTGGGCGAACCCAAGGTCGTCCTGCTCGACGAGCCTACCGCCGCCCTCGGGGTGGCACAGACCGCGCAGGTGCTGAGCCTTATCCGCCGCCTTCGTGAGCGCGGGCTGGCGGTGGTGATCATCAGTCATAATCTCGCCGACGTCTTCGAGGTCGCCGACCGGATCGAGGTATTGCGGCTGGGTCGCCGGGTGGCGGTGTTCGCGGCCAGGCAGACCAGCTCCGACGAGGTCGTCTCGGCGATCACCGGCGCCAAGGCCGGCGAGGAGAGACTCGCCACCGACATCAACATGGAGGAGGCGGAGCGGTGACCGCCAGGATGGGCGCTGCAAGCTGGCGAACAATGACCGGGGGTGCATGAATGACCGCCCGTGACGTTGACCCGCGGCTCATTTCCGACCAGCCTGGCCTCGCCGGGATGGTGGCAGGTTTCCGCCGCCGCGTCTCCCAGGGAGAGCTCGGTCCGCTGCCGGTCATCATCGGCATCGCCATCATCTGGGTGATCTTCCAGGTCGCCAACCACAACTTCCTCGCCCCCGGCAACCTCACCAACCTCGTCCTGCAGATGGCTGCTGGGGGCACGATCTCGGTCGGAGTCGTGCTGGTGCTGCTGCTCGGCGAGATCGACCTGTCGGTCGGGGCGCTCAGCGGGCTCGCCGCCGCCGTCATGGCGGTCCTCAACGTCAAGCACGGCGTCCCCGGCTGGCTGGCGATCCTGGCCGGGCTCGCCACCGGCACCCTGATCGGGCTGGTCCAGGGGCTGTGGGTGACCCGGTTCCGGATCCCGGCCTTCGTCGTCACCCTGGCCGGCCTGCTCGCCTGGACAGGTGGGCTGATCTTCGTCCTCGGCGAGACCGGCACGGTCAACCTCGCCGACAAGAACATCACCGGGTTGGCCAACACCTTCTTCATCCCGCTGGACGCCTGGCTCCTGGCCGTGCTGGTGACCGCCGCCTACACCGTCGAGCGGCTGTGGGATCGGCGCCAGCGGGTCGCGGCGAGGCTGCCGGTGCCGCCGCTCAGCGTCCTGGTGACGCGGGTGGCGCTGCTCGCCGTCGCGCTCTGCGCCGTCGCCGCAGTGTTCTCCGCCGACCGTGGGCTTCCGCTGGCCGCGGTGATCTTCGTCGGCCTGGTGGTGGCCTTCGATCTGCTCATCAAGCGGACCCGGTTCGGCCGGCACATCCTGGCCGTCGGCGGAAACACCGAGGCCGCCCACCGCGCCGGTATCCCGGTGGAGAACGTGCGGCTCGCCGTGTTCGTGCTCGCCTCCACCATGGCCGCGGCCGGTGGGATCATCGCGGCGTCGCGGCTGTTCGCGGTCAACCAGTCGTCGGGCGGCAGCGACACGCTCCTCAACGCCATCGCGGCGGCCGTGATCGGCGGGACCAGCCTGTTCGGCGGCCGTGGCTCCGCCTACTCGGCGCTGCTCGGCTCGCTCGTGATCTATTCGATCCAGAATGGCATGGACCTGCTCGGCGTCAGCTCCGACAAGAAGTTCATGGTTACCGGGCTGGTACTGCTGCTGGCCGCGACCGTCGACGCGCTGTCCCGCCGCGGCCGCGAGGCCCACGGCCGCGCCTAGCTCGATGCATCGCTGCGCTCGTCGCGACGGTTGCTGAGCGACGCATTCGGTTGCACCAGGTACGATCGTGGCGATGGTGGACTTGGCGGTGCGCCAGCGAATGGCGATAGCGGCCACGGCGTGGCTGGATTCGCTCAGCCCGGCGCAGCGGCGCAAGGCGCACTACGGCTTCCCTGCCACCGAGGAGCGTACCCGCTGGTTCTACACCCCCAACGAGCAGGGCGGCCTCCCGCTGGCCGAGATGGACCCGGTGCAGCAGCGGCTCGCGCACCGGCTGCTCGCCAGCGGCCTCAGCCGGCCGGGCTACACCACCGCGGCGACCATCATGGGCCTGGAGAACCCCCTCGACGCCTCGGAGGGGTGGCGCCGCCACTACGCGGGCCGGGCCGTCCCCAACCGTGGCCGCGACCCGCAGCTCTACTACCTCACGGTCTTCGGCGACCCTGACGCGGGGGCCGCCGCCAACGGCGACGCCGCCTGGGGCTGGCGTGCCGGCGGCCATCACCTGTCGGTCAGCTACACCCTCGTCGGGAACCAGGTCGCCGCCAGCCCGCTATTTTTCGGCGCGAACCCCGCGTCCATCGCGCTGGTCGGCCCGGGGCTGCTGCGCCCACTGGCGGGGGAGGAGGACCTCGCCCGGGAACTGCTGGCCGCCCTCTCCCCGCAAGAGCGGGCCGCCGCGCTGCTGTCGGAGGTGGCACCGGACGACATCCTGCAGTTCAACCGTTCGATGGTCCGCGACCTCGGCGACCCCGTGGGCCTGGCGGCGGGGGAGCTGACCACCGCCCAGCAGAAGCTGCTGGCGGCCCTGGTCCGCCAGTACCTCGACCGCCTTCCCGACGAGGTCGCCTCCGCGTACGCCGAACGGCTGTCGCTCAGCAAGCAGGGTGCGGCCTTCGCCGCGATCCATTTCGCCTGGGCGGGCGGGAGCACCCCTGGGCAGGGCCATTACTACCGCCTCCAGGGCCCGCGCCTGTTGATCGAGTACGACTGCACCCAGAACCACGCCAACCACATCCACGCCGTCCTGCGTGACCCGGACGGCGACTTCGGCGCGGACCTGCTCGCCTGACGCCCTTCCCAGCCTGCCCACCGGCCGCACCAGCACCTATCCTGGCATTCGCGACGCTCGGGTGATCGGAAGCGAAAGGCGGCACGGCAATGTTGCTGAGCAGCTACGCGCAGGGACGCTGGTACACCGCACCGGACACCGACACAGGGACGCCGCTGCTGCACGCGGTGACCGGTGCGGAGGTGGCGCGGATCTCCTCGGCGGGCCTGGACGTCGCCGGGATGCTCGACCATGCCCGGCGCGTCGGCGGGCCGGCGCTGCGGGCGATGACCTTTCACCAGCGCGCCGCGATGCTGAAGGCGCTGGCGCAGTATCTCTCCGACCCGGGCCGCAAGCAGGAGTTCTACGCCCTCTCGGCCGCGACCGGCGCGACCCCCGCCGACTCCGCCCTCGACATCGACGGCGGCATCGGCACCCTGTTCGTCTACTCCAGCAAGGGCCGCCGCGAGCTGCCCAACGACACCGTCTACCTGGACGGCCCGCCGGAGCCGCTGAGCCGTAGGGGCACCTTCGCCGGCCAGCATCTCTACGTCCCCCTCCGCGGGGTCGCCGTGCTGATCGACGCGTTCAACTTCCCGGTCTGGGGGATGCTCGAGAAGCTCGCCCCGGCGCTGCTCGCCGGCGTCCCGGTCATCGTCAAGCCCGCCAGCCAGACCGCCTACCTGACCGAGCTGGCGTTTCGCCGCATGGTCGAGTCGGGCCTGCTGCCCGACGGGGCGGCGCAGCTCATCTGCGGCAGCGTCGGGGACCTGTTCGAGCACCTCACCGGGCAGGACGCGGTCAGCTTCACCGGCTCGGCCTCGACCGCGCTGCGGCTCCGCGGCCATCCGGTGGTGCTGCGCAACTCGGTCCGCTTCAACGCCGAGGCCGACTCGCTGAACTGCTCGGTGCTCGGCCTGGACGCCAAGCCCGGCAGCGACGAGTTCGACCTGTACGTCCGCGAGGTCGTCCGCGAGATGACCGTCAAAGCGGGCCAGAAATGCACCGCGATCCGCCGTGCCCTGGTCCCGCGCGAGTACGCCGACGCGGTGGTCGAGGCGCTGCGCGAACAGCTCGGCAAGGTCCGCGTCGGCGACCCCGCCGAGCCGGGCGTCACCATGGGCGCGCTCGCCAGCCTCGGCCAGCGCGACGAGGTCCGCCACGCCGTCGAGCGCCTCAGCGGCGCCGCCGAGCTGCTGCAGGGGACGCTCGACCCCGGGTCGTTCCGGGTGGAGGGCGCTGACCCCGAACGCGGCGCGTTCCTGCCGCCGATCCTGCTGTTCGGTGGCGACCCCGACCGCGACGAGATCCACACCGTGGAGGCGTTCGGGCCGGTCAGCACCGTCCTGCCGTACCAGTCGGCGGCGCACGCCGCCACGCTCGCCGCCCGTGGCGAGGGGAGCCTGGTCGGCTCGATCTTCAGCGATGACGACGCCTTCGTCCGCCAGCTGGCGCTGGAGGCCGCCGCCCACCACGGCCGCCTGCTGCTGGTCAACCGGGAGTGCGCGGCCGAACAGACCGGCCACGGCTCGCCCCTGCCGCACCTGGTCCACGGCGGCCCGGGCCGCGCCGGCGGCGGCGAGGAGCTCGGCGGGGTCCGCGGCGTGCTCCACTACATGCGGCGCACCGCCCTGCAGGGCTCGCCCACCACCCTGACCGCCGTCACCGGCCGCTGGATGCCGGGCGCCGCCCGCGTCGAGGACCCCGCCGGGGTGCACCCGTTCCGCAAGTCCCTGGAAGACCTCCGCATCGGCGAGGCGCTGCACACCGGCACCCGGACCGTCACCCTGGACGACATCGAGCGGTTCGCCGCCTCCACCGGCGACCGGTTCTACGCGCACATGGACGAGCAGGCCGCGGCCCGCAACCCGTTCTTCGACGGCCGCGTCGCCCACGGCTACCTGATCGTCGCCCTCGCCGCCGGCCTGTTCGTCGACCCGGACGAAGGCCCGGTGCTGGCCAACTACGGCCTGGAGAACCTCCGCTTCACCAAACCGGTCTACCCAGGCGACACCCTGCGGGTCGCCTTCACCTGCAAGGAGAAGAACCCCCGCGAGGCCGAGCCCTACGGGGAGGTCCGCTGGGACACCGAGGTCAGCAACCAGGACGGCGAGGTGGTCGCCCGCTACGACGTGCTCACCCTGGTCGCCAAACGGCCCAAGCCCGGCGCCGACGATGGGCCGGGGTCCTGACAGGAGGCGCCGCCAGCCCGTATCGTGAAGGCATGACCGTCGGACTGGACCAAATCGGCAGCCTTTCCTGAAGGGTCGCTCTGGACGAGCGCCTGCGGGTCTCGCAGGAGCGTGAGCGGCTCAGCCGGGAGCTGAAGCTGAACCGGCCAGGGGTGTTCGCCCGCTGGCTGGCATGGTGGCGTCCCCACCAGGCGCCGCCGGACCCAGAACCCGCTCAGGAGGCTCACGAGGAGGCGAGCGGGCCGCGGCAGAGCCGCAGCAGCGCCTCGGCCAGCGCGGCCGCGTCCGGGCCCAGCGCCTCCAAGTAGGAGGCGACCACCTGCTGCTCGCGGTCCAGGTCGTGCCGGTCGCCGCCGTCGCGCAGCCGCACCGCCTGGATCTGCTGGGAGAGGGCGCGGCGCCGTGCCGCCAGATGCTGCAGCTCGCGGTCCACCTCATCCATGGCCGCCCGCAGCTCCTCCAGCGCGGTCACGCCCGCCACTCCCGGTCCCGGCCCCGGTACTGGTCCCGGCGCTCGTCGCCGCCCCGGCCGACATAGCGGATGCGCCGTCCACCCATGCGCCGCCCGAGCGCCCCGGCGACCGCGTCCAGCTCGCCGCTCAGCCGCGCCAGCTCGGCCTCGGCCAGGCCCGCAATCGGCTCACCGGCCGCGACCACCACTCCGTCAGCCCCGACCGCCGCCGCCGCCCGGGCCAGCGCCGCAGCCCTGCGGGGATCGGCGCCGGTGGCGTCGACCAGCAGCGGCCAGCCGCTGGCGGCGCGCAGCGACGGGATCGCTGCCAGATCGAACGCCCGCCCCGCGCCAGGCAGGCACAGCGCCACCTGCCCGCCGACCGCCTCGCCGACCATCCCGGCGAGGTGCCGTATCACCCCCAGCGAGCCCTCGGCCGGCGCCCCGCCGTCGCTGTCCGGCACCAGGTCGAGGTCGAGCAGCACCGGCAGTTCCGCCCGGCCGAGCGCCCGCAGCAGCGCCACCCCCATCGACGACCCCGGCGCGACGCCCTCCCGCGCCTGGACCTGGACGTGGACCCGCAGCAGGGCGGCGCTGCGCGCCGCCGCGGGCACCTCCGCCGCCATGCCCACCTCGCAGACCAGCGGCAGGCCCAGGTCGAGCGTGTCCTCCACGGTGCCGGCGGAAACCCAGGCGTGGCCGACGTCGAGCAGGGCGGCCCTGGCGCCGCGCGCGAGCTGCGCCAGCTCGGCGGCCTGCCCGGAAGCCAGGGCCGCCGCGCCAGCGCCCTCCCGGCTCGCCGCGGCGCGGGCGATCAGGGTGAAGGTGCCCGCCCCGATGGTCACCCCACCCGCCAGCAGTGGCGGCGGCTCGGTCGGTGCCGCTGAGGGCGAGGAGGCCGTCACCATCTCCATGTCATCCTTTCGCTGCCTGCGTCGCTTCTTGTCGTCCTTGTCGTCATCGGCGCGTGGGTGGAAACCAGAGAGCCGCCCCGGCGGTATCCGGGGCGGCTCTCTCGTCGAGCTGGCGCGCGAAGGTAGGTCAGTGGGCGCATGACGAGGACCGGGACCCGGTCCTCGTAAATCGAACGTCCAGCCGGCGCTCGACTGCCACAACGCCTCCCATGCGTGCGTCCGCTCGTATTGCCTGTTGGTGCAATCCTACACAATGGCACTGGATCCGTGTCGCGGGCCTGCCGTCCACCTCCACCTGGGCTCCCACTGAGGAATACTGTGTGCGGGCGGCGTCGCCGTACCGTCCCTTTTGTGCCATCACGTTGCGCGTCGCCGTGCCGCAACGTCTGCCGTGAGGAGGGTCTGTGCCGTCACCTTCTGGACCAGGGAGTCTGACCGGCTTTCCCTGGCCGGTCGAGTCCGCCCGGCTGGGCAACGGGCTGTGGGTGATCGTCAGCGAGGACCACACGGCCCCCGTGGTGGCCGTCAACCTCTGGTACGACGTCGGTTCGCGGCATGAGCCGACCGGGCAGACCGGGTTCGCGCACCTGTTCGAGCACCTCATGTTCGAGGGATCCCTGCACGTGCCCAAGGCCGAGCACATGCGGCTCATCCAGGGTTCGGGCGGCTCCCTCAACGCCACCACCAACCCCGACCGCACCAACTACTTCGAGACCGTCCCGGCCGAGCACCTGGAACTGGCGCTGTGGCTGGAGGCCGACCGGATGGGCGCGCTGGTGCCGGCGCTGACCCAGGAGACGCTCGACAACCAGCGCGAGGTGGTCAAGAACGAGCGCCGCCAGCGCTACGACAACGTCCCCTACGGCGACGCGTGGCTGCGCCTGTTGGCGCTGCTGTACCCGCCGGGGCACCCCTACCACCACGCCACCATCGGGTCGATGGCCGACCTCGACGCCGCCGACCTCGACACCTTCAAGGCGTTCCACACCACCTGGTACGCACCCAACAACGCGGTCCTGACCGTGGTGGGGGACACCGACGCCGCGACCGTGTTCGCCCTCGCCGAGCGGTATTTCGCCGGCCTGGCGCCGAACCCGGACCTCCCACCTCCGCCATCAGGGAGCGACGGTGACGCCTCGGCCACGGGCGAGGTCGCCGCGCCGACTGAGCGCGAGGCCCGCGAGACGGTCGTCGCCGAGGTCGAGGCGCCCCGCGTCTACCTGGCGACCCGCACCGCCCCATTCGGCAGCGTCGCCTACGACGCGGTGACCCTGCTCGCCACCGTCCTCGGCAGCGGGCGGGGCAGCCGGCTCTACCAGCGGCTGGCCGACGGTGCCCGGCTCGCGCAGCCCGACAGCGTGGCCGCCTACAGCGTCGACCTGGCCCACGCGCCGGCGCCGCTGCTCCTCACCGCCACCACCCGGCCAGGCGTCACCGCCGAGGCGCTGGAGGCCGGGCTCGCCGAGCTGGTCGATGAGCTCGCCGCCGGCAACCCCGCCGTCGCCGTCACCGCAGCCGAGCTGGACCGGGCCAAAGCGCTGCTGACCACCGGCTGGTGGCAGCAGGTCGCCACCGTCGGTGGCCGCGCCGACATCCTCGGCCAGTACGCCACCCAGCTCGGCGACCCGGCCCGCGCGGGCGAGCAGCTGCCCGCCTGGCTGGCGGTCACCACCGATCAGGTGGCCGAGGCCGCCGCCGCGGTCCTCCAACCGCACGACCGCGTGACCCTGACCTACCTGCCCGCCGCGAAGGAGGCCGCAGCGTGAGCCGCCGGGCGGGCGACGCGACCTCCCGGCTGGTGCCGGAGCCGCCTGGGCCGGGCCGGCAACGCCCCTACCGGTTCCCGCAGGTCGTGCGCGAGGTCATGCCCCGCGGCCAGGGTCAGGCTCGCGGCCAGGTGGTGGCCGCCCACCTGCCCGGCCAGCCGCTCGCCGTCGCCACGCTGCTGCTCGGCGCCAGCGCCAGCCATGAGCCGACCGGCCGGGAAGGCCTCGCCTCGGTGCTGGCCAGGGCGCTGGAGGAGGGCACCGCCGCCCGCGACGCCGCCGCCTACGCGCTGGCGCTGGAAGGCCTCGGCGCCGAGCTGTTCACCGTGGTCGACTGGGACTCGTTCCGGGTCGGCGTGGAGGCCCCGGTCGAGCGGCTGCCCGCCGCGGTGGAGCTGCTCGCCGAGGCGGCCCGGACCCCCCGGCTCGACCCCGCCGACGTCACCCGCGTGCGCGACGACGAGGTCACCTCGCTGCGCATGTGGTGGGCCGAACCCGGTCCCCGCGCCGACGCCGCCCTGCGCGCCGACCTGTTCGGTGCGGACCAGCGCCACGGCCGCCCGGTCCACGGCGACCCCGCCTCGGTCGCGGCCGTCTCCGCCGACGAGGTCGCCGCCTACCATCAGGCCTGGCTGACCCGGCCCGGAGCCCTGCTGGTCGCTGGCGACCTGGACCGGCTCGACCTTGACGCGCTCGGCGGCGCGGCGTTCGCCGGGACCAGCGCCCAACCCGCCGGAGCGGACGGCCCGGCTGCGACGACGGCCCGGCCGGCCCGCCGGATCCTGCTGGTGGACCGTCCCGGGTCGGTCCAGTCGACGCTGCGGCTCGGCCACACCGCGCCGCCCCGGGCGCATCCCGACTACGTCGCGATGTCGCTCGCTGGCACCGTGCTCGGTGGCGCCTTCACCTCCCGGCTCAACCACCTGATCCGCGAGGTCCGCGGCTACACCTACGGCATCCGCGCCGACTTCGCCCACTCGCGCCGCTTCGGCGCCTTCACCGTCCGCACGGCCGTGCACACCGAGGTGACAGCCCCCGCCCTGGCGCGCGGGGTAGGAGAGAACATCCGCACCGACGCCGCCGGCGTCACCGAGGCGGAGCTGGAGGTCGCCCGCAGCTTCCGCGCCGGGCAGCTCTCGGTCGACATGCAAACCCCCGGGGCCATCGCCAGAGCCCTCACCACCCTGGTGATCCACGGCCTCCCCGACGACTACCACGCCACCCTGCGCAACCACCTCCTCAACGCCACCGTGGAGGAGGTCTCGGCGGCAGCCGCGACCCACCTGCGTCCCGACCGCCTGACCCTGGTGGTCGAGGGCGACGCCGCCGCCATCCGCGGCCAGCTCGCCGTCACCGGCCTCGGCGACCTGGCCGACGCCACCGTCTGACCGGGGCGCTCAGCCTCGCGGGCGGACCAGGCCCGCGTCGTAGGCGAGGATGACCGCCTGGACGCGGTCGCGCAGCCCGAGCTTGCGCAGGATGCTCGACACGTGGGACTTGACGGTGGCCTCGCTGACGAACAGCCGCTCGGCCAGCTCCGCGTTGGAGCGGCCGCTGGCGAGCAGGCGGAGGACCTCCAGCTCCCGCTCGGTCAAGGTCTGCAGGGCCGACGGCGGGCCGCCGTCGCGGTCGGGCAGGGTGCTGGCGAACCGTTCCAGCAGCCGGCGGGTGACCGAGGGGGCCAACAGCGCGTCGCCGGCGGCGACCACGCGGATCGCCTCGACGAGCTGCGCCGGCTGCACGTCCTTCAGCAGGAAGCCGCTGGCCCCGGCGCGGATCGCCTGGTGGACGTACTCGTCCAGGTCGTAGGTGGTGAGGATGATGACGCGGGCACTCGACCCGCCGACGACCAGCCGGCGGGTCGCCTCCACACCGTCGAGATTGGGCATACGGACGTCCATCAGGACCACGTCGGGTGCGAGCCGCCGGCCCAGCTCCACCGCCTGCAGGCCGTCGGTGGCCTCGCCGACCACCTCCAGGTCCGGCCGCGCCTCCAGGATCATCCGGAACCCGCTGCGCACCAGCGCCTGGTC
>Ga0137371_10003358_pt1 | contig 12620 bp, 14 predicted proteins | sample SagtaG_7_FD_104919 | JGI IMG/M metagenome (GOLD analysis project Ga0137371, IMG submission 104919) | Vadose zone soil microbial communities from Sagehorn Ranch, Mendocino, California, USA - Sage1_R_40_16 metaG | ecosystem: Environmental > Terrestrial > Soil > Vadose zone | place: USA... | reverse complement strand
TTCTTGAGGAGCTTCAGGTCCTGAGCCTTCGCGTTCAGTGTCCGCGTCAATGCGCTGCGGAAGCCCGAGAGGTGGGAGCCGCCTTCGACCGTGTTGACGTTGTTGGCGAAGGTGAAGACGGACTCCTGATAAGAGGAGTTCCACTGCATCGCGACCTCGACACTGCCCTCAACGGTAGAGCCCTGGTCGGTATCGCCCTCGAAATAGACGATGTGCTTGTGGATCGCGTCCTTCGCCTCGTTGATGTACGAGACGAAGTCGCGGATGCCACCCTCGTACTGGAACTCGACCGTCTTGCCGCCGGCGCGCTCGTCGACGAGCTTGATGTGCAAGCCCTTCGTGAGAAACGCGGTCTCCCGCAGGCGCTGGGTCAGCGCGCCCGCCTCGACATCGAGCTCCTCGAAGATCTCGGAGTCGGGCAGATACGTAATCGTCGTCCCTGTCGGATCGCCCTTCGCCATCTCCCCGACGACCTCCATGTCGCCGAGCGGCTCACCGCGCTCGAACTCCTGGCGGAAGACCTTGCCGTCGCGGCGCACCTCGGCGACGAAGCGCTCGGAGAGCGCGTTCACGACCGAGACGCCCACACCGTGCAGGCCCCCCGAGACCTTGTAACCCTCGCCGCCGAACTTCCCGCCGGCGTGGAGCTTCGTGAGGACGACCGTGAGCGCGGGCAGCCCCTGCTCGGCCATGACGTCCGTCGGGATGCCCGAGCCCCAGTCCTGGACGGTGGCGGAATGGTCGGGATGGAGGGTTACCTCGATCCGGTCGTTGCGGTCCGCGAGCGCCTCGTCGACGGCGTTGTCGATCAGCTCGTGGACGAGCTGGTGGAGCCCGCGAAGGCCCGTCGAGCCGATGTACATGCCGGGCCTGAGCCGGACCGGCTCGAGACCCTCGAGGACGGTGATGTCCTTGGCGGTGTAGTCCGTTTCGGTCATGAAAAAAGCCCTGCAAATTGCGCATTTGCGGGCACGAGGCAGTGTATCAGACCGAGCGGTCGTCCGGGGTCTGTGCGAGCGCCGCTTTTATCGCTTTCGCGACAGATTCGCGGAGGTCCGGATCCTCGATCTCCGAGGCGAGCGCAGCCGCCTCCCGCGCCTGCTCCGGGGTCGCCTCGACCGGCGGCGCCGGCACCTCCTCCGGCGTCGAATCGGGCAGCGGGCCAGGGACGAAACGGAGTCGCGGGCGGCCGGGGAGCCGGGCCGAGATCTCGCCGGCGCGCTGGGTCAGCTCGAAGCCCCAGACCGAGTCGCGGACATGCACTACGAGGGTGCCGTCAGGCTGCGTCCGCGCCGGCCAGGCGTTGCGCGCGATCTCGTCACCGACGGCGGACGGCCAGGCCGTCACCGCGTCTCCCGCGCCGCTGTCGGCTCCGACGCGACGCAGCTCCGCGCGGACCTGCTCGCCGAGCGGCTCCACTACGCAGCCGCCTCCAGCACCGCCCCAGGCGTCACCTCGAGCAGCTGATCGGGAGCCGTGGGCAGCATCGCGGCATCGGTCGCGGTGACGAGCGCCTGCCCGGCGGTCCGCACCCGGGCCGCGAGGATCCGGCGGCGGCCGGGATCGAGCTCGGAGAGGACGTCGTCGAGGAGGAGGAGCGGCGGGACGCCCGTCCGCTCTGCGATCGTCTCCGCCTCGGCGAGAAGCAGGGCGAGCAGGGCGAGCCGCTGCTCGCCCTGGGAGCCGAAGCTGCGGAGATCGCGGCCGCCCCCGGCCAGCACGATGTCGTCGAGGTGCGGTCCGAGCGAAGTCGTGCCACGCTCGAGATCGCGCTCGAGCGCGACAGCCAGCCCCTCCGGCGTCGGCGGCTCGCCCTCGTAACGAAGCGAGACGCGGTCGAGGCGGAGCTCGTCGGCGCGAGCGCCGAACGGCGGCTCGAGCAGCGCGATCACGTCGAGACGCGCGGCGACGAGCTCCGCCCCGAGCGTCGCGACGCGTTCGCTCCACGGCTCGATCGCGTCGCGACCCGACACGCCGACCCCGGCCCTGCGAAGTGCAGCGTTCCGCTGCGCCACCGCGGCGCCGTACTCGGCAGGCAGCGCCGCGCGCGCCGGCGCGAGCCGGCCGAGCACGCGGTCGAAGTACGCGCGCCGGGCGGCCGGCGGGCCCTTGACGACGCCGAGGCGGTCCGGAGTGAACACGAGGGTCGAAACCATGGTTCGCAGCTGCTCGGCTGCCCGCAACGGGGCGCCGTTCAGCCGGGCGCGCTTGCCTTCTCCACGGCGTACGGTCACCTCGAGCTCTATTCGCACCTCACCACGGGACCCCGTAACCGCCGCCCGCGCTCCCTCCGCCCCGAAACGAACAACCTGCGAGTCCATGCGAGTTCGGGGCGAGAAGCCTTGCGTCGCGACGTGAACTGCTTCGAGGAGGTTCGTCTTGCCGACCCCGTTCGGCCCCATGACGAGCACGAGCCCGGGACGCAGTGCCAGCTCGAGCCGCTCATAGGAGCGAAAGTTACGGAGCGAGAGAGTCTCGACGATCAGCCCGCGTTCGCTTTTTGCCCGGCTTTCAGCCGGGGAGGCGGATCGGCATGATGAGGTACGTGAAGTCGTCGCTCTCGTCCGTGAGGATGGCCGGCCGGAGCGAGCTGATGAGCTTCAGCCGCACGTCGTCGCCCTCGACCGACTCGAGACCCTCCCGGAGAAACTCCGCGTTGAATCCGATCTCGAGCGGCTCGCCGCTGTAGGCGACGGGCATCGACTCCTTCGACTCGCCGACCTCGTGCGTCCGCGCCACAACCGTGACCTCCCCGGCGGCGAAGCGCAGCTGGAGCGGCGTCGCGCGCTGGATCATCACCGCGGCGCGACGGACAACGTCGAGGAGCTCGGCGCGCGGCACCGTCAGCTCGTGCTCGAACGTCTCCGGCAGCAGCTGCCGGTAGTTCGGGAACTGGCCGTCGATCCGCCGCGTCGTGAGCCAGACGCCGCCGGCCGAGAAGAGAACCTGGTTCTCCTGCACGCCGATTGCGATCTCGTCTGCATCGCCGGCAACACGCGCCAACTCCTGTAGTGCGCGGCTCGGGACGATGGCCTCCAGGTCCGGCGCCGAGGACGCGAGTGCCGTCTCTTTCACCGCGAGACGGTACGAATCGGTCGCGGCCATGACGAGCTTGTCGCCCGCGAATTGCACGAGGACGCCCGTGAGAACCGGCCGCGCCTCGTCGCGCGACGCCGCGCGCGCAACCCGCGCAATCGTCTCGAGCAGCGGCTCGCGATCGACGGAGAACGTCTCCGCCTCGACGAGCTCCGGTAGCCGTGGAAAGTCCTCGGCGTTGTACGTGTGAAGCGTGTAGGCGGCGCTCCCCGACGCGACATGGACGACCGACTCGGAGGCGCGGTGCTCGATAGTCACGTCATCTCCGGGCAGCAACCGTGCGATGTCGACAAGCGTCCGCCCCGGCAGCACCACTGCCCCGTCGCCCTCCACCCGCGCCGGCACCGAAGCGCGCAGGGACAACTCCATGTCCGTCGCGGCGAGCCGTAGCTCCTCGTCGCGAGCCTCGAGCAGGATCCCCGACAGGATCTGGATCGCGGTACGGCTCGACACGGCACGGCCGACGAGCGCCACGCCCTGCACGAGCTCGTCCTTCGAGCAGATGATCCTCAACCCGGCGCCTACTGCGATGTCACTCTCGATCATCTAGGGATTCTCGTAGAAGTAATAGGGAGTGTGGATGACGGGGAAGACGTGTGTGCGGCCGCGCGGTTGCGTCGTGCGGCGTGTGGAGCTCCATTGTGGACGATTCCGCAGGTCCCACAAGCGCGCAAGCGTCAGCGCACCTGCTTCACACGTGCCGTGAGCTCCTGCACGAGGTTGTACACAGACCTGTCCTCACGGATCAGGCGGGAGATCTTCGAGGTCGCGTGGATGACCGTCGTGTGGTCGCGGCCACCGAACTCCTTGCCGATCTTGGGCAGGGAGGAGTCGGTGAGCTCGCGCGAGAGGTACATCGCGACCTGGCGCGGATAGACGATGTTCTGGGAGCGCTTCTCGCCGCAGAGCTCGTCGTGTGTGAGCGAGAACCGCTCCGCGACGAGATCCTGGATCCGCTTGATCGAGACCTCCGCGGCTTCTCCCTGCGGGAAGACGTCGCGCAGGACGTCCTGGGCGAGCTCGACCGTCATCGGCCGGCCGGTGAGAGAGGAGAAGGCGACGACGCGGGTGAGCGCACCTTCGAGCTCACGGATGTTTGTCGAGACGCGGCCGGCGGTGAACGTCAGCACCTGTTCGTCGTGGACGTGGATGCCGTCGACCTTCACCTTCTTGCGCAGGATCGCGATGCGCGTCTCGAGATCCGGTGGCTGGATGTCCGTGATCAGTCCCCACTCGAAGCGGCTGCGCAGCCGCTCCTCGAGCGTCGCGATGTCGCCCGGTGGGCGGTCGGAGGACAGCACGATCTGCGAGCCGGCCTCGTAGAGCGAGTTGAAGGTGTGGAAGAACTCCTCCTGGAAGCGCTCCTTCCCCTCGAGGAACTGGACGTCGTCGATGAGGAGAACGTCGTAGGTGCGGTAGCGCTGCTTGAAGCCCTCGGTCCGCTTGTCGCGCAGCGAGTTGATGAAGTCGTTGACGAACGCCTCGCTCGTCACGTATCGCACCGAGAGCGCGGACGAATGCTCTGCGACGTACTGCGCCACGGCCTGCAGGAGGTGCGTCTTGCCGAGGCCGGTGCCCCCGTAGATGAAGAGCGGGTTGTATGCCTGCGCCGGCGCCTCGGCGACGGCCAGCGCGGCCGCATGGGCAAAGCGATTGGACGAGCCGATCACGAACGAGTCGAAGGTGTACTTCGCGTTGAAACCGCCGCTCTCAGGCCGTCCGGGCAGGCGTTGGACCACCGGAACGACGCCCTCCGCCCCCGTGGCATCCTCCGCCGGCGCCTCGCCGCTGCCCGCGACCCGCAGCTCGAGTGGATGCTGGACGCCGGTGATGTCGCGCACTGCAGCGCCGATCAGGCTGAGGAAGTGTCCCTCGATCCAGTCGCGCGCGAACTCAGTCGGGACGATGAGCACGAGCTTCTCGCCCTCGAGCTCGAGCTCGTGGACATCGCCGAACCACTTGCCGTACGTCCCGTCGCTGAGTGCCTCCCTGAGCCGCCCCGAGATCTCCTCCCAAAGGTTCTCCGCAGACAGCTCGACTTGGTGCTCCACCGACGCGCTTGCTCCTCCCACCGGCCCGGCGGCCAGCATAACAGCGGCTCCGACGAGGACAAAACACGTCGTTTTGCAGGGAGTTTCCGGGCCGCCCCGATCCCTCCACAGGTGTGGACAGTGTGGGGGCAACCGGCCCCGGCCGCATGCCTGCGCGGTCTGCGGCTGTGGACAAGCCGGTGGACGAAGCTCGTCTATACTGACCGCCGCGCCCCGCCGACCGCGGGGATTTTTCTGGCAAAGACGAGCCTTTTCGCCTGCATGAAGCGCACCTACCAGCCCAACGTCCGGCGCCGCAAACGCAAGCACGGCTTTCGCGCCCGAATGGCCACCAAGGCCGGCCGCGCGATCCTGAAGCGCCGTCGCGGCAAGGGCCGGGCTCGCCTCTCCGCGTAGGCGGCTCGGCAGGACCGAGCCACTAAGCTGCATCCGTGAAGCGCGCCAACCGCCTGTCCCGCTCTCGGGACTTCGATGCGGTGCATCGCCGCGGCCGTTCGGTCTCGTCCCGCTTCCTCGTTCTCTACTGGCTGCCGCAGGACGAGCCGGCAGAGCCGCGCATCGGCTTCGCTGTGCCGCGGGCAGCAGGCGGCGCGGTCGAGCGGAACCGGATCAAGCGGCGCCTGCGAGAGGTCTGGAACGAGCGGCTCGACCGCGTCCCAGCCGGGCACGACTACGTGCTGATCGTCCGCCCCGGGCTCGTCGAGGCGGCCGAGACGAACGGCTTCGCCTGGCTCGGCGAGCGTGTCGACGAGCTGCTCGAGCAGACCGGAGCCCTCGCCGCGTGAGTGCCGTGCTGCGCCTGCCTGCCCTGCTCGGGATCGGCCTCGTCTGGCTCTATCGGATGACGCTCGGCGCGCTTTTCCCCACCACGTGCAAGTACCACCCGTCCTGCTCCGAGTATGCGGTGCAGGCGCTTCGCCGCCACGGCTTCGTCCGGGGCAGCGTCCTCGCCGGCTGGCGCTTGCTCCGGTGCAACCCGTGGAGCCACGGGGGCTTCGACCCGGTCCGATGATCGTCTACGCCATCCCGATCATCAGCCAGCTCGAGACCGTGATGCGTCACGTTCTCAACTGGTTCCACTCGAACCTCGGGCTGAGCTGGGCGTGGTCGATCGTGGCCACGACGGTCGCCGTCCGGATGCTGCTCGTGCCGCTGACGATCCGGCAGATCCACTCGATGCAGTCGCTGCAGAAGCACGCACCGCAGATGAAGGAGATCCAGAAGAAGTACAAGCACGACAAGCAAAAGCAGAACGAGGAGCTGATGAAGTTCTACCGGGAGAACAAGATCAACCCGGCTGCCTCGTGCCTGCCGATGCTGCTGCAGCTCCCGGTCTTCATCGCCCTCTACTACGCGCTGCGGCACTTCAAGTTCACGGGCGACCTCACCTTCCTCCGCTTCATCCCGGACATCTCGGCGCACACGACGACGCACTGGGGCGGCTACGTGCTCCTCTTCGTCTACGTCACGAGCCAGATGGCGTCGTCGTTTTTCATGATGACGACCGTCGACAAGATGCAGCGCGTCCTGTTCATGGTCATGCCGCTCTTCTTCGTCTTCGTCATCGCCCACTTCCCCGCCGGCCTCGTCCTCTACTGGGTGACGACGAACCTCTGGACGGTCGGGCAGGGGCTGATCACACGACGACTGGTCTCCCGGGCTCCGGCCCCGGCCGTGGACAAGCGCACCTCTCGGACTCCCCCGAGGGACGACGGCTCGAGCGGCAACGGCGCCCGCCGCGAGTCGCCGTCACCGACGCCCGCGCCAGCGGCCTCGCAGCGTCCTCGCCAGGTGCGGCGGAAGAAGAAGAAGCGCACGAGCCGCAGATGAACGAAGTTGCGGATCTCACCGCCGAGGCGACCGGGGAGACCGTCGGCGAGGCGAAGTGGGCAGCGTTGCGCGAGCTCGAGCGGAGACACCCGGGGCTCGACAAGGCCGCGGTGCAGTTCGAAGTCGTCGCCGAGGGCGAGCGCGGCATCCTCGGCGTTGGCTACGAGCCGGCCCGCGTCGTTGCGCACCTGCCGGCCGAGGCGGCGGACGCAGCAGCCGCAACCGCAGCCGTGAGTGACCAGGCCGGGCAGGTAGCCGACGCGCGGGCGCTCGTGGCGCGGATCGTGGCCACGCTCGGCGTCGATGCTGACGTCGATGCCCGCGAGGAGCCGGAGGCCGTCGTCGTCACCTGCTCCGGGCCTGACGTCGGCCTTCTGATCGGCCGTCACGGCCAGACGATCGACGCGATGCAGTACCTCCTCAACGCGGTCGGCTGGCGCGGCTACGGCGAGGACCGGAAGGAGATCGTCGTCGACGCAGCCGGGTACCGCGCCCGGCGCAAGGCAACGCTCGAGGCGCTCGCGCTGCGGGTGGCGGAGCGGGTGCGCGAGTCGGGCGAGCGCGAGGAGCTCGAGCCGATGACGGCGGTCGAGCGTAAGGTCGTCCATTTCAGCCTCAAGGGCGTTGCGGGCGTCGGAACCGCTTCCGAGGGCACGGAGCCGAACCGCTACGTCGTCGTCCTCCCTGAGTGACTGGCTGAGCGCCGTCCTCGCGACGCCGGGGCTGACGGCGATCCACGATCCCAAACGGGCGCGGGAGATGCTGCTCGACGACGCGTTGCACGCGTTGCCGCTTCTCGAGGCGTACGAGGGGGCCGTGATCGACGTCGGCTCGGGTGGCGGCTCGCCGGGCATTCCGCTGGCGGCCGCGCTGCCTGAGCGCGAGGTGACGCTGCTCGACGCGGGGCGGCGGAAATGCGACTTCCTGCGACGCTGGGCGCCGCCGAATGCGCAGGTCGTCTGGGGCCGGGCGGAGGAGCAGTCGCCCGAGCAGTGGGGCGTCGCGCTTGCGAAGGCCCTCGCGTCACCGCCTGTCGCGGCGGAGTTGTGCCTGCCGCTCGTGCGTACCGGCGGCGCGGCGATCCTCTGGCTCGGCGAGCACGCGGATCTCGACCGGCTTGCAGCCGCATCGGAGCAGCTCGGCGGCGGCGTGCCTGAGCTCCAGGACGGCCTCGCCGTCCTGTCGAAGGTGGCACCGACCCCGGCAGGCTTCCCCCGCCGCGCCGGCGTCGCGAAGAAGCGTCCGCTGGCCTAGCGACAATGGCCGGGCACATGTCCCGGATCTACGCGCTCGCGAACCAGAAGGGCGGCGTCGGCAAGACGACGACCGCCGTCAACCTTGCCGCCTGCCTCGCCGAGGCCGGCGAGCGGGCCCTCGTGATCGACCTCGACCCGCAGGCCAACGCGACGTCGGGCCTCGGGATGCGCGCGAACGGCACGTCGAGCTACGACCTCCTCGACGGCGCTCCGCTCGCGGAGCTCGTCCACCCGACCGCGTTCGCGAACCTCGACCTCGTCCCGGCCAGGCCGGATCTCGCCGGTGCCGTCGTCGAGCTCTCGGGTCGCGCCGACGGCGAGCGGTATCTCGCGCAGGCGCTCGCGTCGGGCAGCGACCGCTACGACTACGTCTTCCTCGACTGCCCGCCGTCGCTCGGGCCGCTGACGGTCAACGCGCTCGCCGCGGCCGACCGTGTGCTCGTGCCGGTGCAGGCGGAGTACTACGCGCTCGAGGGGCTGACGCAGCTCCTCCACTCGGTCGAGCTGATCCGGCGGCGGCTCAACCCGCGGCTCGGCATCGGCGGCCTTCTCCTGACGATGGTCGACGGCCGGACGCGCCTCGCGCAACAGGTCGAGGAGGAGGTGCGGCGGCACTTCGGGCCGCTCGTCTTCCGCACCTCCGTACCGCGCTCGGTGCGCCTCGCCGAGGCTCCGAGTCACGGCTTGCCCGCGATTGCCTACGACCGTCGCTCCGCCGGAGCCGACGCCTACTGGAAGGTGGCGATGGAGCTTGTCGAGCGCGCCTGAGTCCTCACCGCAGCGTCGCGGCCTCGGCCGCGGTCTCGACGTCCTGATCGGCGGCCACCCGGTTCCGTCCGAGCTGCTCGAGATCCCCGTCGACGCGATCCACCCGAACCCGCGGCAGCCGCGTCGCCGCTTCGAGCCCGAGGCGGCCTCGGGGCTGGCGGAGTCGGTGCGGCGGCAGGGTGTCATCCAGCCGCTGCTCGTGCGTCCGCGGGGCGTGGGCGGCTACGAGATCGTCGCCGGCGAGCGGCGCTGGCGGGCGGCGCGGGAGGCCGGCCGCCAGACGGTGCCGGCGGTCGTCCGCGACGCCGACGATCGCGAGACGCTCCTGCTCGGCCTCGTCGAGAACGTCGCGCGCGAGCAGCTGACGCCGATCGAGGAGGCACGCGCCTACGCCGTCCTCATCGACGAGTTCTCGCTCTCGCTCGGCGAGGTTGCCGAGCGGGTCGGCCGCTCGAAGCCCTCAGTCTCGAATCGCATCCGCCTGCTCGAGCTGCCTGACGACGTGCTCGGGATGGTCGAGCGTGGCCAGCTGACCGAGGGGCACGCGCGGGCCGTTCTCGCCGTGCCCGACCACGAGGGCCGCCGCCGCCTCGCACGCGAGATCGTGCGACGCGGCCTGTCGGTGAGGGCCGCCGAGCAGCGGGCGAAGTGGGCGGGGGCGCGGCAACGGCCGCGCACCCGGTCGGCTCCGGTCGACCCGGCGCTCGCCGAGCGAGTGCGCAGCGCGGTCGAGCAGCTGACCGGCCGGCACGCGCGGGTGCTTCCGGGGAGGGTGGAGCTCTCCTTCGGCGACGAGCACGATCTCGCCGAGCTGGCCGAGGCCCTCGAGAACACCGCGGCTACAATGCGGCCCCGCGCGGGCGATTAGCTCAGCTGGTTAGAGCGCCGCTCTGATAAGGCGGAGGTCCCTGGTTCGAATCCAGGATCGCCCATTTTGTCGCGTTCGCCCGCTTCGCTGGCGCAGTCTCGCTTCGCTCGCGTGCGCAGGCGCTGTGCTCTCCGCTCGCGCGTGCGCGCCCGCCATGTCGGTCGCGGCACAGAGGTTCCCCGACTGAACGGCTCTAGTGGAAGCGGTGCGTGCGGACGAGGTACTCCTCGACCGCGAGCAGGAACGACTCGTCCTGTGCGAGCTCGACGAGCCGGGCCTCGTCGCCACGTCGAGCTCCCGGTCGAGGGCCACCTCGACGACGAAGCTCGGAGTGCGCCCCGTCTGGGACAGCGCAGCCATCCGAAGGAAGATCCGGCGGGCCTCCTCGTTCTGCGAGATCGCCTCGAGCGACTCGAGATCGTCGAGCCATAGCGGGCGCACGACCTTCCAACGCCGTCCAGGACCCAGGGGTTACGGCGGGGGTTTCGGCCACCCGTCCTGAGCTATATTCGAGACGAGGTCGGCCCATGCAGGAGATGCTCATCTACGGAGTCAGCTTCGATCTGGTCGGCAAGCAGCCGATCGTTCTCCTCAAGACGGCCGACGGCAACAAGTTCCTGCCGATCTGGATCGGGCATCCCGAGGCGGCCGCGATCCTCATGAAGCTCCAGAGCCAGACCTCCCAGCGGCCGATGACGCACGACCTCGTCAGCGAGATGCTCGAGCAGCTCGGCGCGTCGATCAGCCGGATCACCGTCACGGAGCTCCGCGAGAACACCTTCTACGCCCAGATCACGGTGATTCAGGACGGCCAGGAGATCGAGGTCGACTCCCGCCCGTCCGACGCGATCGCGCTCGCCATTCGCGCCGAGGCGCCGATCTTCGCCGCCGACGACGTCATCGCCGAGTCGGCGATCGAGTTCGAGGGCGAGGAGGTCGACGAGGAGCAGCTCGAGGCCGAGGTGCTGCGCTTCCGGAGCTTCCTCGAGGACGTCACGCCCGACCAGTTCGTGGTCGAGAACGGCGACGAAGAGGACTGAGCACCCTCAGCCGAGCACCGCGAGCACGAGCGCGGTGCCGTTGAAGAAGGCGTGCACGAGCATCCCCGGCAACACGCTGTTCGTGCGATCGCGGAGCCACGCGAGCGCGATGCCGAACGGGACCAGGACGAGGAGCGCCTCGACGAGCCCGTGCGCGAGCCCGAACGCGAGGCCGACGAGGAGGATCGACGGCACCCGGCCGAGGAAGCGGAGGAGTGACTGACCCGCGCCGCGGAAGGTCAGCTCCTCCACGAACGGAGCGATCACGGCGAAGAGGACGAGGTTGGCGGCAAAGGCGCCGGCGTGCGCGGGCTCCCAATGCGTCGGCGCGAGGCCCTGCTCCTTGCCGGGGCTCTGCGGTAGCGGGAGGAACGAGACGACGCCCTCCCAGGCGAAGATGGCGACGACGGCGGCGGTGCCGAGCGCGAACGCCTTCCCCCAGCGCAGCGGCGGCCGTAGGGCGAGCAGGTCGAACTGGTCGCGAACGATCAGGAGGACGATCCCGAGCCAGACGGCGTACAGGATCGTCCCGCCCGCGAACGTCGCGTACGAGTAGACCTCCTGATTCGAGGTACCGCGGCCGGCGCCGTTGCCGCCGGAGAAGCGCGCCGCATAGTTGATCGCGGCGAGCAGCCCGACGAAGAGGGCCCAGTAAGCGAGGCGCCGGTGTCCCCGGCGCGGACGGGGCTGCGCGGCTTCGACCTCCACGAGCGCGCAGCATAGGGTTCAGCTCGTGCGCCACTTCACGCCCGAAGAGGCGAATGCCGAGCTCGAGCACGTCCGTCCGCTCGTCGAGCAGCTCGTCGCGATCAGGCAGGAGCACGCGACGGCGCTCGAGCGGCAGGAGGGGCTAGAGGGGAAGATCCGCGGCAACGGCGGCGGAATCCCGCCCGCGGAGCTCGCCTCGGCCACCGCCGAGGTCGACGCCATCGCGCGTCGTCTCGCGCGCGTCGCCGACGAGATCACGAGCCACGGGGCCCAAGTCAAGGATCTCGACAGCGGCCTCGTCGACTTCCCGGCGCTTCATCAGGGCGAGACGGTGCTGCTCTGCTGGCAGCTCGGCGAGGACGAGATCGGCTGGTGGCACCGGGTCGACGACGGCTTCGCCGGGCGCCGGCCGCTACCGTTCGACTGAGGAGTTCGGGGGCCTGTCGCGAATCGCCTTCGGGGGATGGATCCGTTCTGGAGGCACATCGTCGTCGCGGCGTCGATCCTGGCCGTCGTCTCCGTTTTCGCGCGCCTGACCGACTGGTGGCTGCAGCGGCGGCCGCTGCCGCCGGAGGCGGTGACCCGCTACCGCGTCTTCCGCCGGAGCGTGACCGCTGCGATCCTCGTCATCGGTCTCTTCTCGGCTCTGCTCGCCATCCCCGAGGTGCGGGCCGTCGCCGGAGGCCTACTGGCGTCCTCGGCCCTGCTCGGCATCATCATCGGCTTCGCCGCGCAGCGGACGCTGGGCAACTTCGTTGCCGGCATCCTGATCGCCCTCGCGCAGCCCGTGCGCATCGGCGACCGCGTCGAATACGACGGCGCCGCCGGTGTCGTCGAGGAGGTCGGACTCACCTACACCTTCATTCGCGCAGTCGATCGCCGGCGGCTCGTCGTGCCGAACGAAAAGCTCGCTTCCGACACGATCATCAACGCCTCGATTCGGAGCCGCGAGACGTTCGCCGAGATCTCGGTTCCGGTGCCGCTGACCGCGGATCTCGACTCC
>Ga0137371_10003355_pt1 | contig 12622 bp, 7 predicted proteins | sample SagtaG_7_FD_104919 | JGI IMG/M metagenome (GOLD analysis project Ga0137371, IMG submission 104919) | Vadose zone soil microbial communities from Sagehorn Ranch, Mendocino, California, USA - Sage1_R_40_16 metaG | ecosystem: Environmental > Terrestrial > Soil > Vadose zone | place: USA: California... | reverse complement strand
CGTGAGGTGCGTATCGAGCGGACCTTCGCGGCTTCGGCCGAGGACGTCTTCGACGCATGGACCAGCCCCGAGGTGATGCGGCGCTGGCTCCATCCCTCCCCCGACTGGGACACGCCGGAGGCGGAGGTCGAACTCCGGCTGGGCGGAAAGGTTCGGGTGGTGATGCGGAGGCCCGACGGGACGGAAATCGAAGCGCAGGGCGAGTACACGCTGATCGACCGGCCGCACCGGCTGCTGATGACCTGGACCTTCCACGACGATCCCTCCAACGAGCAGCTGATCGAGCTCTCCTTCTCGGAGTCCGGGGGCTCGACCACGGTGCTGATGGTCAACAGCGGCATCTCGACCGACGAGCGCCGTGGCGCCCAGGACCAGGGATGGCACGGGTGCCTCGACGAGCTCGAGCGGGTATTGGCCGGCTGATTCGACGAACGCGCAGACCGGATGGACACCCACTTCCTAGGTGACAGCGAGAAGAACTCGGCGGCCCCGAGCCGAATTGGGCGGACGGCGCGATCGGAGATCGAGGGTATGGGAATCGCGAAGTCGCGAACGCCCGAGGAAGAATTGCTGCTCTGTAGGCGTCTTGTTCTATGTGCCGGCGAACTCCCATGCCGATGACCAACTAGCGCACCTGTTGCGGCTGCTTCCTCTCGCTCCCCGGGGTTGGGTTCTCAAAGCGCAGCGAACCCTCTTGGACATGAGCACCCGGGAGCAGCACGAGGCGGCAGCGGAGGGGATGACAGACCGCGATCTGGCGGAGCTCGCGCGGGAGCTCGAGATCGACCCATTGTTCCGGAAGCGTTTCGACGCCGATCCCGTCGCCGCGGCCGAGGCGGCAGGGATGCGCGAATGCGCGTTGGCGCTAGACCGAGAGTTGCGCGAGCTCGTCGCTCTTGCTGAGCGGATCACAAGCGACGATGTGTACCGCGAAGCGCTCGACACGGACCCGGTGGCGGCGCTCGCTGCGGCAGGCATGCCCGCGGCCACGGCTGAGCCGTTCTTGGAGGCGGTCGGAGTGCCGGACGAAGTGCTTGCCAAGCTGCCCGAGGTCGTGGCGCACCAGTACGAACAAATGCCGCTCAGGGCGCGACTGCTGACGCTTCTTATCGGAAGCGACGCCGTCGCCGAGAAGATTCGCTCTGCAGCACGTGGCGCTTAGCTGAAGAGCGCTTTCGTCGCCCCATTGTCGTGCAGACGGCCCGATCAACATCGCGGCGGACGCAGATTGGCTGAACTGCGACAGGGGGAGGCGTGTATCTTGCTTGCCGGTGCGGGATCAGGCGACGGTCGCATGGCGCGACGCGGAGCCAGACCGCCGAACGACCTCCTCTCTGTGGGCCGTGTTTAGCCTGGCAGGACGAACGCGTCGGCGACCGCAGCTTCACCTCGCCTCTGCTCATTGGATTTCGGAAAACAGACCGAGGGTCTGACGCCGCGCCGCTCAGTCGTCTCACATCAGCGTCTTGGAGCATTTCTGGAGCGATCGATCTCTTCTTCGGCTCCGGAGCGGGACGAATCGAGCGGGCGAACGATCGCACCGACGTTCATACGGGAGCTCACGATGGAGTTCCCTTCAGTTTTCGGGCGCAGTGCGTTTGAATACGCACATTCGCGAGGGAGGACGGGCCATGGATATAACGAATGCGGATGCCACTGTCGCGGCAATCGGCGCGCCGGCTGACGGTGGAGAACAGCGCAACAACCTGACGGTCGCGCAGCTCCTCCTCGAGTACCTGAAGCTCGAGCAAGCGACCACCATCTTCGGGATTCCCGGCGGTGCGGCCGTGTGGATCATCGACGAGCTCAAGAAGCAGAACACGACGTTCGACTTCGTCGTCTGCCGGCAGGAGACCGGCGCCGCCTACATGGCGCATGGCTTCGCGTGGGCGGGTGGCGGCCTCGGCGTCGTACTGACGACGTCCGGGCCGGCGGCTGCGAATGCCCTCTCCGGGACCGTGAACGCGAACGCGGCGGGTTGTCCGCTCCTGGCGATAACGGGCGAGGTGGCGGAGAAGTTCTTCGGGATGGGCTACCTGCAGGAGGGGATCGACGTCGATCTGGACATCGACACCATCTACCGAAACGCCGTCGCCTACAGCGCCGTCATCGCGAGCCAGTCGGACGCAGCCACGCTCATCGAGCAGGCGTTGCGCGTGGCGCAGTCCCAGCCGTCGCGTGCCGCACATCTCAGCATTCCGAACGACGTCGCCGGGACCTGCGTCACGGGGAGCGACACGACCAACCCGTACACCATCTGGTTCCCCTCCGCGCCGAGCCGCTACCGGACCGTGCCGAGCAGCACCGACGACGCAGCGGTGAAGCTCGCGTTCGGGGATCTCTCGAGCGCGACGCGGCCACTCATCTTTCTCGGAAACGGGGCGCGCGCGGCCCTCTCCGACACGGATCGCCTGGCGCGTTTCCAGAAGCTGGTCGCTAAATGGGCGCTGCCCATCATGACGACGCCCGACGCCAAGGGAATCTTCCCCGAGGACCACGCGCTGTCGCTTCGCAACTACGGGATCACAGCCTGTGCCTGGCCGGACGTCTACATGGGCGCCGCGCCCGGGAAGCCGAGCCAGTTCGACGCGCTGATGGTGCTCGGGTCGAGCCTCGGTGAGCTCGCGACGACCGTCTCCAACGCCCAACCGTTCTCGCAGAGCCTGATCCCGACGGAGCACTTCATCCACGTGGATCTCGACGAGGGCATGATCGGCAGGAATTTCCCCATCACCCGTGGGATCGTCGGCGACGTCGGGGCCACGATCGAAGCCCTCTTCGAGGCGGCCACCGGCAAGAACCCCGATCCGGCGCCGACCAAGGCGCGGCTCCAGCTGATCGCGGGAATCAAGGCGACGACCTCGCCCTTTGCGGATCCCAAAAGCCGCGATTCCGAGAACGCCCCGACACATCCGGCCGCGCTCATGCGCGTCATCAACGAGACGATGAGGAGCCGCCACATCTTCATCGACGCGGGCAACTGCGTCGGATGGTCGCTCAACAACCTCGTCGTCGGCGCGCAGCTCGAGTACCACTCGGCGCTCGACATGGGGCCGATGGGCTTCGGCGTTTGCGCCGTCGTCGGCGCCAAGATCGCCGCCCCCAAGGAGAACTGCCTCGCGATCGTCGGCGACGGGGCGTTCATGATGCACGCGGCCGAAGTGTCCACGGCCGCCGCGCAGGGCGCCGGCGCGATCTGGGTCGTGCTCTACGACAACGACCTGGCCATGGTCAGCCAGGGCATGGGAGGGCTGTTCCCGCCCGCATCGGACTGGACCGACTACTACGCCCTCGGCGCTCCGGACCTGGTCAAGGTCGCGGAGGGATTCGGGGCAGACGCGGTTGCGATCACGAAGGACCAGGGGCCCTCGCATGTCGAGAAGGCGCTGAAGAGAGCGATCCGCAACGCGGATCAACAGAAGAAGCCACAGGTGATCGTCGTCTCGATCGACACCCAGCCGATGCCGCCGTACGGCTGGCCGCAGATGCCGGCGCCCCCGTGTGCTCCCACAGCTGACGAATCGGAGGCGAGGGGATGAGCGAGCAAGTACTCGACTACGCAATCGTCGGAGGCGGGATCTCCGGCATCTACAGCGCGTGGCGTCTGAAGGCGTCGGACAGCGCTTTGCACATCAAGGTCTTCGAGGCGAGCGACCGCGTCGGAGGACGGCTACTCACTGTCATCCCCCCGAAGATGCCGAGCGCGCGGGTCGAGCTCGGCGGAATGCGCTACATCGTCGAGGAACACCCCTGGGTCGACGCGCTCGTCAAGTACCTAAAGCTGGAGACGCGGCCGCTGCCGGCGGACGAGCCGCAGAACATCGCGTACCTCCGAGGAAAGCTCCTTCGGATGTTCGAGCTGACGGACGCGGCGAAGATCCCATACAACGTCGCATCCGACGAGCGCGACCCCAAGATCCTGAACAACCTGACCGCCCAGGCGGCCGCGCTGTCGCTTGCGCCGACGATCGAGAAGCTGTTCGGGATCAAGGTCAAGAGCTGGAAGGATCTGAAACTCACCGCCGCACAATGGAAAACCCTCGCGACGGACGGCACCTACCAGGGTGCGTCGCTGGCCTCGCTTCCTATGCGCTACCTGATGCTGCGGTCGATCAGCAACGAAGCGCTGCATCTGGACGAGGACGCCGGGGGCTACGACAGCATCCTCTACACGTGGAGTGCCGCCGACGGTTTTGGGTGGAACCTCGGTGACTTCACCCCGACGACGACGTATGTCCGCATCAAGGAGGGCTACGACGAGGTTCCTCTGACGCTCGCGGAGCAGTTCTACAAGGCAGGCGGCAAGATCCACCTGAGCGCGCGGCTCGAGGGCTTCGACGTGACGGACGATGGCAACGTCAGGCTCGAGGTCGTCGAGGAGGGAAAGCCACAGACCGTCTTCGCGAAGCGTTTGATCCTCGCGCTCCCGCGACGTTCGCTCGAGCTGCTCGAGCAGACGGGAGCGGTCCTCGCCCCGGAGAACAAGGGGGTGCACGACCTGATCGGGTCGGTCACGCCAATCCCGCTCTTCAAGCTTGCGATCCTGTATTCCGAAGCCTGGTGGGAGAAGCTTCCTCCCGTCCAGCCGCCGACGCCCCGGCAGCCGCAGGCGGGACTCTCGAGTGGCAGGTCCGTCACCGACCTGCCGATTCGGCAGTGCTACTACTGGGACGTCGACGCGAAGACGAAGTACGCCGTCCTGCTCGTTTACGACGACGGGCTAGATCTCGACTACTGGGCGGGCCTGCGCGACTCACAGGCGCCGTCGTTCGAGAGCGCGGTCGCCGTCGACGAGTCCTCCGAGTGGTCGAAGCATCCGGCGCCGAAACGGATGGTGGAGGAGATCCACCGCCAGCTGCTCGAGATGCACGGTCATCCGTCGGGAGTTCAGAAGCCGATAGCGGGTGCGTACCGCGACTGGGGCGAGGATCCCTACGGGGGCGGCGCGAACTTCTGGCACGTCGGCGTCCGCAGCTACGAGGTCGCGGAGCGCATCATCCAGCCGAAGCCGCCGCACCCGGTCTACATCTGCGGCGAGTCCTACTCACACGGCCAGGGGTGGGTCGAAGGGGCCCTCGAGACTGCCGAGGAGATGCTCGAACGGCATTTCGGGCTGAAGAAGCCGCCCTGGAAGCAGGAAGCTGAGGCCGCTGCGGAGCGAGCGACGGCGGAGCTGGTGACGCAATGAGCATCGTCTTCGATCACGTCAACATCGTCGTCGACGACCTCGAGGCGACCCGGGCCTTCTTCGTCGACACCTTCGGCTTCACCTCGGGCACGCCGATGACGCTCGAGGGCGCGTGGGTCGACGAGCTGAACGGTTACAAGAACGCGAAAGCGACGTACGTACCTCTCGCTCCGCCGGCCGGCGGCTCGACACACATCGAGGTTCTCACCTTCGAAAACCCACCGTCTCCAAAAGCGGCGGAGCCGCTCTGGGCCCCGAACCACCTCGGGTACCGGCACATCTGCCTCGACGTCCCGAACATCCAGGAGCTCTACGAGCAGCTCAGTCCGAAATGGAAGTTCCTGAGCGAGCCCGTCGTCGTTCCACCACCGTTCAACGTGACGACCGTCTACTTCATCGGGCCGGAGGACGTGCTGATCCAGCTGACGCAGAAGAGCCAGAGCGACGCCACGGATGCCTAAGCGCGTGCTGCGGCGGCGCTGATGCGCTGGACGTTGTCCGGCGCGAAGAACTCGACCACGGACACGGTCTGCGCGAAGACGCCGAAGTAGGAGTCGCTGTCGTCCTGGCTTTGGCTCAGCCCGACGAGGAGGTCGATCACCTCTTGTGTGGGGGGCTCGAGCCGTGCCATGTCCGACGTGAACTGGTACAGCGGCACCGACACCGCGTTCCGGCGCTCCTCGAAGCCCGCCAGCGCACTGTCCAGGTCGCCCTCTGCCTCCGCGATCAGTGCCGCATCGCGGAACGCGTTCGTGATCCCCGCGGCCGTGATCGGATCCATCGTCAATCCCGCGTCGCCGAGCAGGCACCACCCTCGGCCGACGGGGGTCCTGCAAAAGCTCGAGGCGCATCCGGTGCGCCAGCGGCTCATGCGACTCGCACCGCGCACGCGTTCGCCGAACCCGGGGGCGAGCGCGTCGAACTCGGCAGGCATCGTCGTGCCGCGGTCGCTCACGGCATCTCGAAAGTCGCGGTAGGGGAAGCAGATGCCGGCGACCGTGAGCGCGTCGTTGGTACGCCAGGCGTAGACCATGCGTCCGGGTCGCGCGTAGAACTCCATGTCATCGATCGCCAGATCGGCGAAGTAGGCCCAGATCGTGCCGCCGATCCGGCCCTGTACGTCGTAGGACGTGGCTCCGACGAGGCGCGCGACAGTCGATCTCTCACCGTCGGCGCCGATCGTGAGCGGCGCCCGCACCTCGTGCATGGCCCGGTTCTCGTCCGCGAAGCGGACACCAGCGACGCGGTCGCCCTCAATGATCAGGTCACGGACCGAACATCGGGTTCGAACATCCGCCCCCGCTTCGCGTGCCGCGGTCAGCAGGAGGTCGTCGAGCACGAGCCTGCGGGGTGCATACGCCATGGTGATCTCGCCGGCGGGCGGCGCATGCCCAGACAGGACCAACTCGCCCAGGTCGAGGTTGAAGTTCCGCATCGGTGGGCAACCCGTTCCCTCGAGTCGATCGAGCAGGTCCCAGTGCGAGAGGTACTCGACGCCGCTGTGCCAGATCATGTGCGTCGAAGCCGCCCGGTCGCTCGGAAACGGATTCCGGTCGAGGATCAGAACCTTGTGGCCCTTGCGCGCAAGCAGCATCGCCACCGAGCTTCCGGCGCACCGTGCACCAACGACAATGGCGTCGTACAGGTGTAGTCACCCGCCCTTCGAGACGGAATCGCAGTCAGACGATTATCCGACCCGAAGCCGGAGGGATCAACCGACCAGCAGTTGCTCTTTGGCGGCAGACAGGATGCGGTCGGCCCTCGAGACGTCCTCGCTGTCACCGCCCTCGACCGCCGCGCGTGCCGGCTCGAGAATGGATCGCGCGTCGTCTGGGCGCCGTTGGTGGCAGAGATAGGAGGCAAAATCCGTTGCCGCGCGGAGTTGCCACCCGAACGCACCCTGCTTCGCGGCTATGTCCAGGGCCGTCATGAAACGGGCTTCGACTACGGAGTGCGCGTCATTCCTTGCGGCGAGCGCCTTGGCCTCGACGCGCCATACCTCCGCCTCCTGCCAGCGCTCGCCCCAGCGAGCGATGCGCGAGCGTGCATCCTCGAGCACTCCGACCGCCTCGTCCGGACGTTGGCGCTCGATGAGCAGCTCGGCGCGCAGCGTCTCGAAGTATGGAACGACGATTTCGGCGCCGGTCGCGCGGAAAGCGCTGAGCCCAACCTCGATCTCGTCCACTGGATCAGCGCGTCCCTCCCGCCCGCCGAGCCAACCGCCGATCATCGTCGCCATCGCGGTCACGTACGAGTAGTCGTTCTCCTCGGCGATTCGATAGCCGCGGAGGACTCGTTCGGTTGCTCGGCTCGTGTCACCGCGCAGGAGATCGGGCACGGCACCCCACGTGCTCGCCCACGCTGCCGAATACGGATGGTCCACCGCGTGCGCGAGCTCGTCGACGCGCCGTGAAATCTCGGCGGCCCGATCGGCCCGACCGACGATCCAGGTCGCGATCGCCTGGTGGACGAGACATACGAGCTCCAGATCGGTCGAGTACGCATCCGCCAACGCGCGGTGGCGGTTCTCTCTGTACCCGTCCAGGAACGACTTGCAGTACTCGAGGGATTCGGAGAACCGCCCGGTGTAGAAGCAGCTCTGCAAGGCGACCATGTCCGCGATCAGCGCTGCGTCCGGATCGCGCGTGGAGTCTGCAAGATCCCGGATCCGACCCGCCGCTTCGTAGGCGTCGTCGACGCGGCCGCGCACGTGGTGGTAGACCCAGATCCCCCAGAGAATCCAGATCCCTTCGGCCGCCGTCTCTGCTGCGGCGCTCAGGCGTGCCGCTCCGGAGTACGCGGCTTCGACCTCCGACGCGGCCCAGCTCTTCGCGTGCATGTACGCCGTTCCGAGCAGCGCCTGCAGGCGCAGCTCCGTCCGGTCCCGCGAGACGGTGTGGGTGAGACCCGCGATCAAGTCGACGCCGTTGGACAGATGTGTGATCGCCTCGTGCACCGCGGACGCTCGGAGCGCCTTCCCGCCTGCCCTGAGGAGGTAATCGGCGGCCGGTTGGGGCTCGCCGCCCTCCGCGAAGTGATGCGCGAGCGTCTCCGGCTCGCTCTCGACCACGCCCGGGTAGGCCCCCTCGAGGACGCGCGCGACACCGAGATGCACCTCTCGCCGTCGGGCTTTGAGCTGGGCGTGATACGCGGCCTCGCGAAGCAGCGCGTGCCGGAACGCGTAGGTCGTCGCGCCCTGCTCGTCGTCGACCACTTCGAGAATCCGTGCACCGCAGAGCTGATCGACATCGTCCGCGACCTCCCGTTGGGAGGCGGGAGCGACCGCCGTCAGGAGGTCGAGCGAAAACGACCGCCCGAGCGCCGACGCGATCTGGGCCGTGACCTTTGCCGAGCCCAGCTTGTCGAGTCGGGCCACGAACAGATCGTGCAGCGTTGCAGGAACGGTAACCGCGAGGTCCGCCTCGAGCTCGTAGCGGTCGCCGGCGTCACGCAACGCTGGTGACTCGAGCAGCTGGCGAGTCAGCTCCTCGACGAACAGCGGGACGCCGTCGGATGAGTCGACGATCGTATTCCGGACGGCTGCGGGAAGCCGTTTCCCACTTGCCAGCTCGTCGACGAGCGCCAACGTCGACAACGCTGCCAGCGGGTCGAGCTCGATACGGTCGAAACTTCGGCGCCGAAACCGTGCGGCGAGCGTCGGCCTTGCCGTCATCACGAGGAGCCCGGCGACGCCTCGTGTCCGCTCGAGAAGGTGGGTGAGAAGCTCGAGCGAGGTTGCGTCCGCGGCATGAACGTCCTCGACCGCGATCAGCAGCGGCCGCGACTGGGCCGTGCGCTTGATCAACTCGATCACGAGCTCGATCGTGCGCTTGCGCTGCAGCTTGAGGCTGAGGCGCAAGGTCTCGTACTCGTCGCCGAGCGGGACGGAGAGGAGCGGCGCGAGCAGCGGGATGGTCGCCTGGCGCTCGAATCCGAGCCCGTCCACGAGAGCTTCCAACCGGGTGCGTGCGGCGCGTTCGTCGGTGCCGAGCTCGATCCCGGCGCTCGACCGGATCCATTCGACGAACGGGAACAGAGCGGTTGCGACGTGGTAGGGAGAGCACTGGAGCCGAAGCACTGCCCGATCGATGGAGGTCGTCTGCTCGATCAACTCCTCCAGGAGCCTCGACTTTCCGATCCCGGCCTCTCCGACGACGAGCACGGAGCGCCAGCGTCCGGCGAGCGCTGCCTGCCACGACTCGAGGAGGACGTCGAGCTCTGCCTGACGCCCCACGAGCGGCGAGAGACGGGCGCCAACTCCCGCCTGGAAGCGGCTCTGTGCGCGAACGTCCACGACCCGCCAGACGTCGACCGGGTCCGCAATGCCTCTCAACTCATGGGTGCCGAGTTCCTCGAGCTCGAACCGATCGCCCACGAGCCTACGGGTTCCGGGAGTGATGACGACCGCGCCCGGAGCCGCCAGCGCCTGCGCACGCGCCGCCAGGTTCGGCGTTTCCCCGACGACGCCCTCTCGATGATCGAGCGCGTCACTCTTCGTCTCGCCGACCATGACGAGACCCGTCGCGACTCCCGCGCGCCCCGCCAGCACCGAGCTGGAGCCGAGCGGAAGCCGGCCGACGGACGCCACGAGCTCGAGCGCAGCTCGCACGGCCCTTTCAGCGTCGTCTTCGTGCGCTCTCGGCCAGCCGAAGTAGATGACCGCGCCGTCGCCGAGGAACTCGGCGACGTGACCGCCCCATCCGTCGATGACCTCCTTGCAGCAGTCGTGATACGAGGCCATCGTCGTAGCGAGATCCTCCGGGTCCAAGCGACTCGCAAGCTCGGTCGAGCCGATGAGGTCACAGAAGACCACCGTGATCTGCCGACGCTCGGCGACCGCGCCCGCTCGCGTCGTCTGTGAGTCGGCAGAGTCCGTGTCAGCAAAGTCGGAGATCGCGGTCAGGAGCCGCTTGCGATCGCCGAGCGGGATACCGATTTCCTTGAGATCCTCGTCGGTCAGCTGCGGGACGATGTCGAGGTCGATCTTCTGCTGCTCGAACAGCTCCGCGTAGTGCGGCATGCCGACGCAACGCAACCAGTCGGCGACGCTGCTTGCGCGATCGCTCCAGTCGCTCCGCTGAGCTCGTGGTGTCCGGTGAGCCGCCATAGTCGAACGTGTTGCCGCAGGGATTGCAAGTATCCCTCCTCACGAGCAGATTTCACCGCGGCCTCCGGCAGATCGGCTGCTCTTTCACCCGGTGGCCAAGCTCACCACCAAGGAAGGAAGTGAGTCGTGAGCCTCACTCAATGGTGCACGGCGACACCTCGACGGCGTCGTCGCCGACCCGACGATTCGCTCGACTGGCCGGGATCCCCTCGCGTTGGAAGTCGGCTCGCCGATCGACTGGCGTGAGCTTGAGCAGCCAGTAGTAGGCGCTCGAGCGTGTCGCTCACCGTATCTGAGCAGGATGCGGCTGCCTCGCTCGAGCTTCGTTGAGTCCGGCAGAGGGACTGAGTGTTCCATGCGCGACAGAAGTTCGCGGTGGCAGCGTGATTGCGAACGCAGCTGGACGGGCCGCCTCAGGTATCTCGGCTCGGTGTCCAGGACGTGGGGCGCAGACGATCGGAGTGCCCAGGCTCACGACTGATTGACTGCCACGATGGCAGCCCGGGTCGTCCCTCTTGCGAAGACAGACTCCCGACGACAAGGCCAGCTGTTCGTCGCGCTTGCCGCGCTCGCGTGGTCGAGCTCGGGCGTGCTGCAGCGCGAGCTTACGATCGACACCGCCACGCAACTCGCGGGACGTGCGCTCTTTGCGTTCCTCTTCCTTGCCGCCGTAGTCCTCGTCTCGGCCCGTGGCCGCGTTGTTCTCCCCATCCGGTCGATGGGACTCACCGGCTTCGGGGTTGCGATCTGCACGGCGGTCGCTTCGGGCTCCTTCATCGTCGCTTTGAACCATGCGAAGGTCGCGAACGTCCTCTTCATGCAGGCGATCGCGCCCATCGCGGCCGCCCTGCTTGCCTGGACTGCTCTCGGCGAGAGGGTCACACAGCGCACCTGGGTTGCCATGGCGGTCGCTGTCCTCGGCGTGGCGCTCATGGTGGGTGGTCCGGGAAGCGGCGGCGTGCTCGGGATCGGGGTTTCGGTAGTCATGACGCTTGCCTTCGCGGCGGGGATCGTCATCACGCGTCACAGGCGCGACGTGTCCATGGCGCCCGCGGTTTGCCTTTCACAGCTCCTCGTGTTGCTTGCGACCGCGCCGCTCGCTGACCCGGGCTCGGTCACCGGACGCGACCTCGGATTGCTCGTACTTCTCGGCGTTGGTCAGATCGGCCTCGGGCTCGTGTTCCTGATCATGGGGGCGAGGTTGATCCCGGCCGCGGAGGTTGCGCTGATCACGCTGCTCGAGGTCGTCCTCGCGCCGCTTTGGGTGTGGATCTCGATCTCGGAGAAACCGGCGGCAACGACGCTTATCGGCGGCGCGATCGTAGTCGGAGCGGTCCTCTTACAAGCCACCGGCCGTGACTCACCGGGAGATCTCACGCGATCTCTCGTGGGCGATCCGGACGGGGTGGAGAAGCTCGCACAGGACAGCGCGCCGGATCTCGTGGCGTAGCGGTGGAAATTGTCGTCTCCATCGCGCGACTCCTCGGCCGTGTAGTTCGCACCTCGCGACGAGCCTGAGTGCATCGCCTTCCCGCTCCGGTGGCCGCGGGGGCTCCGCTACTCTCGGCCGAGGCGAGACGCGGGCCGTCGGGTAGCGATGAGTTCTGCGTTGCCGCACGGTCCAAATCAGCAGAAGCCACTCGAAGACCAAGGAGAAATCGTGATCGAACCGGCTGCGCAGGAGCGCATAGAAGAGGAGCGTCGGATCGCGCATACCGGAGCGCTGGCTCGGATCGCCGGCGGCTGCGCACGCCACCCGTGGCGCGTGATCGCGGGGTGGCTCGTCGTGTTCGTGACCCTCATCGGGATGAACGCCGCCTTCCACGGCAAGCTGATCAACGACTTCAAGATTCCGGGCTCGGACACGCAGAAGGCGACCGACCTCATCAACGCGAAGTTCGGAGGACAACGCGGAGCCGCGCTTCGCGTCGTGCTCGCCGGCGAGAACGGCCAGCGCCTGGACACCGCCCCGGGATCGAGCGCGATCGGAAAGATGCTGGCTGCGGCACACGCGTCGCAGCGCTCTCTCGATCAGGAGTCGAAAGACGTCTCCGCGAGCACGAATCCGCTCTCTTCCGGCTCTCACCAGCTGGCCAAGGGCGGCGGGATCGCGTTCTTCGACGTGCAGTTCGACCGTACCGGATTCGAGCTTCCCCGAGCCGGCGTCGTCAGCCTCGAGGAGCAGCTGCGCTCGATCGGCCGTCAGGTTGTCATCCAGGTCGAGTTCACCGGCGAAGCGGAGAACGCGCCGCCGACACAGGGTCTCAGCGACATCATCGGACTGGTCGCCGCCTTCGTGATCCTGATGGTGCTGTTCCGGGCCTTGG
>Ga0137371_10003352_pt1 | contig 12624 bp, 8 predicted proteins | sample SagtaG_7_FD_104919 | JGI IMG/M metagenome (GOLD analysis project Ga0137371, IMG submission 104919) | Vadose zone soil microbial communities from Sagehorn Ranch, Mendocino, California, USA - Sage1_R_40_16 metaG | ecosystem: Environmental > Terrestrial > Soil > Vadose zone | place: USA: California... | reverse complement strand
TCTTCGTTAACGCCAAACAATGGCTGCTCTCATGGCTGCTGGGATCGCCCGGCTGGCTGGTCCAGGTGGCGTCTATTCTGATCAATATTTTCATGCTACTCGCTGTGTTTCTCACGCTTTTTGCGCTCATGTCCGTGCTGGAGCGGAAAATTCTTGCGCGAATTTGGCGCTCCAGCAGGGAAATGAGCGCGAAAAGCGTGAGGAATACAGCGAGTAGCATGAAAATATTGATCAGAATAGACGCTACCTGGACCACCCAACCGGGCGATCCCGCCAGCCACGACAGCAGCCATTGCTTGGCGTGGACGAAGGCCTGGTCAATAGATTTGCTCATCCCGGGTGAAGAAAACCGTTGATTGCCAGGTTAATCAAGAGAGAACGCGGATGACTTTCGGTTTGAAGCCGGCTCGTAACCGGCCCGGGGCGCAATATTCATCTTTTCGCATAGAGCGGTTTTGGCTTTGCAGGGAGCCTTTGGTGCAGTACCTTTGGCGTCCGCAATGCGAACGCTGGTCTTGTTGCTTGTCGCTCTTTTTGCGAGCGCCGGTTTGATCTGCGGAGAAATAAAGACTCCGGAGAATGCGCCGATTGAAATCACTTCCACCGGGGAGACGACGTATGAAAATGGGCTGGCAACGGCGCACGATAATGTCGCGATTCACATTGGCAATACAGACATCTACGCCGATTACGCACAATACAATTCCACCACGCACGACGTGGAGTTGAGAGGCCACGTGCGAATCTATCGTGATGCGAGCCTCTACGTCACAGACAGCGGCGTTTACAACACCGAAACAAAAAAGATCCGGGCAATAAGTGGCCGCACCGAGTCGCAACCTTATTTTCTCGGGGGCCAGACTGTGAGCTCAATTTCCGAGAATGGGTATCTGATACGAGACGGCACTTTTACCACGCACGATTCGGCGAAGCCTGATTTCCACCTTCACGCGCGAAAGATCCGTATTTACGAGAAGGACCGCGTGATCATGCAGTACGTGACGGCATACATCGGAAACGTGCCGGTTTTTTGGTGGCCGTACCTGTACCAGTCACTCAACGAGGCGTTCAGTTTTACGGTTTCACCGGCGTACTTGAGTTCATGGGGACCGTCGCTCCTCACTCAGGTGACATTCCCAATCACAGACGATATCAAAGGGCGCGTCCGGCTCGATTACTTTGGCCGTCGCGGGCCCGCCATCGGCTTCGATCCCGTTATTGATTATGGGAAGGACGAGAACAGTCAGGCGAGGGTAAAGACCTTTTACATTCAGGATCAAAACCCGAACCTGAATCAAACGGCCGTGCCGCGGAAAGGTGTTCCTACCGGGCGATACCGGCTGAGCCTGGAAGACCGGACCAACTTTACTGATGACATCTACGGTATCGCGAACACAACGAAGCTAAGCGACCAGTACGTGATGCAGGACTTTTACCAGGGCGAGTTTCGGATCGATCCTGTTCCGGACAATGTAGTCGCATTAACGAAAGCGAATCCTTTTTTCACCATCACGGGCATCGAGCGTTTCCAGGCGAACGAGTTTTTCTCTACAACAGAACGTTCGCCGGAAGTGGTATTGGACATTAAGCGCCACGCACTTTTCGGAGGACCTATTTTTTACGAGGGCGAGAGCGGCTTTGCTAATTTGCGGCTACAATTCCCTCAGGGTGCAGGTTTTGAGAACTACGGCACGGATCGCTTCGACACCTTCCATCAACTAACTTATCCAAACACATACTTTGGATGGCTTTCGGTTGTACCACGGGTTGGCTTTCGCGGTACCTATTATGGCAAGACATGGGACTTGGGGTCGACAACCTTTGTGCCGCCATCAAATCCACTCGTGCCTGACTTTATTCTCCCGCCGCCAACTTTGGCTAACCCAGTTCAGTTCGATGGAGACACATTTCGCACGGTTTTTAACACCGGTGCAGAAGCTTCGTTCAAGATCTCGCGTACCTGGGAGAATGTTCAAAGCCGCGCGTTTGGGTTGGATGGACTCATGCACGTTATTCAACCATTCACCAACTTTTCGTACGTGGATGAGAACGGAGCTAATCCGACGGCAATTTTGGGGTTCGATCGGTATCAACCTTCGACCCAGCTCCGGGCGATTGATTTCCCGCAGTTTACGACCATCGACTCGATCGATAATTGGACGGTGTGGCGGGTGGGCGTTCGCAACCGGCTGGAAACGCGGCGCGATGACAAAACGATGACGTGGTTTGAGCTCGACAGCTTCTTTGATGTGAACTTCGACAACCCCTACGACCGTACCGACTACTCAAATTTCTTTAACAACATTCGGTTTACACCTCTCCCGTGGGTCTCGCTTTCAGTCAATTCACAGGTGCCGGCTTTCTCGAAGGGCTTTACCGAAGTGAATACGCTCGCGAGCGTGCAACCGCTAGCCAATCTGCAATTGAGCGTCGGGCATCGCTATTTGAATGACAATCCTTTCTTTCTCAACAGCAGCCTGTTTCTCGTTGGTGGATATTATCGAATCGACGATAACTGGGGTATTGGAGCCCAGGAGCAATATGAAGCCACAACAAGCACGCTCGAGGAACAACGCTACTCCATTTACCGGGACCTCTCCAGCTGGGTGGCCTCCTTCGGCGGCGTCATACGCGACAATAAAGGAGTGAAGGAGTATGGCATTCTGTTTACCGTAACGCTGAAGGCATTCCCGAAGTTTGGATTCGATTTGAACTTTGACCCTACGTCCTCAGGAGAATGAACCAAATTGCGCGAATAATCTCGAGGCCGCAGGATGTGGTGGCCCACTTGTGCTGCTGCTGATTCGCGCAGCATTCTCCAATCATGGATCTTGCAATCATCGGCTCCGGCTACGTTGGCCTCGTGACCGGCGCCTGTTTCGCCGATGTTGGCCATAATGTCATTTGCGTAGATAACGACGCGGAAAAAATCAAACAACTGCAATCCGGTGAAGTGCCGATCTATGAGCCGGGACTTGAGGAAATAATTCATCGGAATGTCTCGGCGCGACGGCTGCGTTTCACCGGCAGTATTCAGGATGGAGTGGACGACTCACAAATTATCTTTATCGCCGTTCCGACTCCACAGCTGCCAGATGGCGATGTCGATCTCAGTTTTCTGGAGAAAGTTGCGCGGGAAATCGCAGGCGTGTTGACCGGTTATCGCGTGATTGTTGACAAGAGCACAGTGCCAGTGAAAACGGGCGAAAAAGTGGCGGAATCAATCAAAAGATATAACCGCCACGGCGCGAACTTCGATGTGGTCAGTAATCCGGAATTTCTGCGCGAAGGCTGTGCGGTAGCCGACCTGATGCATCCAGATCGCATTGTGATCGGAGCGCAAAGCGAACACGCCATCGATCTCATGAAAAAAGTTTATGAGCCATTCATGGCGCCGATACTGGTGACTGATATTAACAGCGCCGAGATCATCAAACATTGCGCGAACTCATTTCTGGCCCTGAAAATTTCCTATATCAACGCGGTCTCGGCGATTTGCGAGGCGAGCGGCGCCGATGTCGAAAAAGTCGCTGACGGAATTGGAATGGATCATCGGATCGGGCGCGATTTTCTTAAGGCGGGAATTGGATACGGCGGTTCCTGTTTTCCCAAAGACATCGCTGCGTTCATTACGATCAGCGAGCGACTTGGCACTCCGTTCAATCTGCTTGAGGAAGTGCAACGCATAAACAATGCTCAAAAAGAGCGTTTTCTGAAGACGATCCGGGAAACGCTGTGGGTGTTGCGGGAAAAGCGGATTGCAGTCTGGGGCCTCACATTCAAACCGGACACAGACGACGTTCGTTCGTCTGTGGCAATCGAGCTGGTGACAAACCTGCTGCGCGAAGGAGCGCACGTGGTTGCCTACGACCCGAAAGGAATGCAAAAAGCACGCGCTATAAAAGCGATCGCGGACACAGAATTTGCTTCGTCGGCTCTCGAAGCGGTGAGCGATGCCGAAGCGCTGATTATCACGACGGAATGGAATGAATTTGCCAACGTGGACCTCGCGGTGGTGAAAGAAAAAATGAGGACGCCGATTGTGTTCGATGGGCGAAACCTGCTTGACCCTGAAACGATGAGGCGATTGGGATTCCATTATCATTCGATCGGGCGCGCGAGGGTGAAGCCGCAGTAACTGCAGGAAATATGGCGCAGCTCTCTGCTCGCCAAATCGCATTGACCGCCCTGCGGCTGTGGCGGGAAGAGAAACGCTTCGCCGATTCCATCATCTCAGAGCTTCTTGCGGAGACCGTGCTTAAGCCTTCCGATCGCGCATTCGCGCTGGAGTTGTTTTACGGCGTCCTGCGCAATCTGACCTTGTTAGATTTTTGGATCCGTCGCCTGCGCGCTTCCCGCGTTGAGAGCGATCTTCGCGACATTCTGCGACTCGGCTTATATCAACTTCTCTTTCTCGAAACTGCCGAACACGCAGCGGTCCATGAAACCGTATCGCTCGCGTCGAAAAAGCAGCGAACGATCATCAATGCCATGCTTCGTGCTGCAACCCGGCGGAGGAGCGAGTTGCTCCCACGCGCCGAAGCGCAGCCCTTGTTCGTTCGAACGTCGCATCCGCAATTTCTAGTCGAGCGCTGGCAACAGCACTTTGGAGCCGAGCACGCGCAAGAGCTGTGTGAATGGAACAATCTTCCTGCGCCAGTTTATGCGCGCATCAATTTGTTGAGAATCGATCGAACAGAATTCCTCCGGACTTATCCCGAATCGCGCCTTGTCCCTGACAACCCGAACTTCGTGAAAGTCAATTCGTTACCCTCCGACGCTTTGGAACGGGGTCATTGTTACGTTCAGGACCCGAGCACCACGATTGCCTGCCAGTTGCTAGACCCAAAACCCGGAGAAAGAATCCTCGATGCGTGCGCAGCGCCGGGCGGGAAAACCGCACTTATCGCGGAACAAGTCAAAAACCGAGCATTCATTGCGGCGTGCGATCGCGAGCAGCGTCGCGTTCGGGCAATGCGTGCTAACTTGCAACGACTCGGTGCTCAGATTGCATTGGTTGAGCAGTGCGATTGGACAAGACAATCGCGATCAATTTTTCAATCGGCTAATGGCGGGTTTGATCGCGTGTTAGTTGACGCTCCATGCAGCAACACAGGCGTGATGCGCCGCCGTGTCGATGTGCGTTGGAGATTAACCCCGGCGGACTTCGGACGCATGCAAGAGCGGCAGATCGCGATCATCCGCGCTGTGCTTCGGTGGTTGAAGCCAGGCGGTGTCGTTGTTTACAGCACATGCAGCCTTGAGCCAGAAGAGAATGAAGAGGTCGTTCGTCGCATCGTCGCTGAAACGCCAGCCCTGCGCTTGGAAGCGCAAAAACATTCCCTGCCCTTTCGCGACGGTTTTGATGGCGCATTCGCGGCGAAACTTGTTCGAAGCACGTAATGCTGTAGCCGCCGCTCTGTGAGCGACGCGCCGGGTATCTGTAAAGCAGGTCAGCGCCGCGCTTCCCACAGGGAAGCGGCTACAGTTGCATCCGGCCGGGCTGGTGGAATGATAAGCGCCTATGCACGACGACCGGTTCGACAAACTCGCAAAACTCCTGGTGGAATACTCCATCCGTCTCAAGCGCAATGAAACGGTCCTGATTGAAGCATTCGATATTCCTGACGAAATGACCGTCGCGCTGATACGCGCCGTGCGGAAAGCGGGCGGGGTGCCGTTTGCGCTGACTTATCAAACCCGCGTAAACCGCGCACTCGCGCTCGAAGCCTCGGATCGGCAGCTAAATCTGATGGCAAGCCACGAGCTGGCGCGTATGAAAAAAATGAATGCCTACATCGCCGTACGCGGCAGCCACAACATCACCGAATTAGCCGATGTCCCGCCAGAGAAGATGAAACTGATCGGCAAAAAGATGCGCCCAGTGCAGGATCAGCGGGTTAGAAAGACAAAATGGGTCGTCTTACGTTGGCCGACGGCGTCAATGGCACAGCTTGCCGGGATGAGCACGGAGGCGTTTGAAGATTTCTATTTCGATGTCTGCACACTGGACTATCGCAAACTGCAGCCTGGCATGAAGGCGCTCCAGCGGTTGATGGAAAAAACCGACCGTGTCGAAATCAAAGGTCCCGGCACTGATCTGCATTTCAGTATCAAGGGAATTCCAGCTGTGATCTGCGGTGGCGATCGCAATATTCCCGATGGCGAAGTTTTCAGCTGCCCGGTGAAAGATTCCGTGGAAGGCCATGTTACGTTTAATGCGCCAAGCATTTATCAGGGAATCGCTTTCAATGGCATCCGTCTCGAATTCAACAGAGGAAAGATCGTCGATGCGACCAGCAACGAGACGAAAAAGCTGAACAAGATTCTCGATTCAGATCCGGGCGCACGTTACATAGGCGAATTTTCGCTGGGCTTTAATCCGCGGGTGCTACAACCGATGCGCGACATCTTGTTCGATGAAAAAATCGCTGGCTCGTTTCATTTCACCCCGGGACAAGCTTACGAAGAGGCAGATAATGGAAACCGGAGCCAGGTTCACTGGGACATGGTCAGCATCCAGCGTCCCGATTACGGCGGCGGCGAAATCTACTTCGACGCCAAATTGATTCGAAAAGATGGCGAGTTTTTGCCTAAGCAGCTGCGCTCGCTGAACTGGAAGTGAAGTGATTGTTCACGCGCCGCTGCATGCGTCTCTTAGGTCACGTGAGACCTGCGGAAATTGAGCGCGCAGAATCCCCTCGTCCACTACGCTCGCTTCGGCCCGCCAAGAAGATTTAGTTGCACCATGGCGATGTCGCCACTCTCGTTAAGCTCGAGATTCGCGATTTCAAACATGGGCGCGCCTTCGGCTGGGCCGGGTCCGGCGCCAGGCAACTGAACAACGACTTGCTTGGAGTTGGAATTTAGGATGACCGATGCAATTTCGAGTGACGGCGAAAACTCGAGCGTGCTGATCTGGAACGGAACCGTGATGAACACAGAGGCACGTCCCTGTGGTGACGGGGTGACTTGGACTGGCGCGGTCTCAGAATTGGGGACCAGTTGCAATCCTGCCACTGCGAATGACGGCATGCCAGTGAGAGTCGGTCTCTGTTGCTGGGAGGGAACCACGCGAATGGTGCCTAGCGCGCCAGCGACAGGCTGAATCTTCATGATTTCGAAGGCGACCTGCAAATTCAACGCAGTCTGAGCGCGCTGAGGCGAAGGCAAACGCATCGTGACGAGCTTCGATATGGGACGCACTTTCAAGACACCCATCTTAAAGCTCGGCGTCAACTGCATGGCGGCGATCTCGAAAGAGAAAGTAAGCTGCACGGATGTTTGCATCGTGGCAGCAGGCGGTTGTGGCTTGGCTACCGGCGTGGCCGGGGCTTTGGTTATTGGAGCGGTTGGAGTTTGGGTTGTTTCTGGCATGGTTGCAGGTGTTGTTGTTTGCGGAAATACAGGCTCAGTGGAAATAGCATTTGGAAAATCAGACACGGACTCGGTAGTCGCTTCGCCCAGTGGAAATTGAGTCGCAGTTGCAATGATCTCGTGAGGTTGCTCTTGCGCGATCGGTTCAACTGCAAATTCTGTTGCCGGTTCTACGGCAGGCCATGCAAATTCTGCGCCCGAAAGCGTCTCCTCACTCGGCTCCTCCGAGGGCAATACGGATTCTTTCGCATCTCCGAAAAATTCGCTCGGTTCCTGCGTGGAGAATGTTACTTCCTCTCCATCTTCCGAGATCTCATCCGGCTTTTGCGGAGTGATCGTAGAAACTTCGGCAAACTCACTGGTTGCTGAAGCTGTAGCCATTTCAGCAGCCTGCAAGATGGCTGGCCGCGAGATCTCCGGTGTTTGTTCGACTACTGTCCCCACAGATTCGAAGTCAGGCTCGGCAACCGGCGCCAATTCGCGGTCAGGCTCGCGACGGGCCGGGGCTCGTGAGGCCTTTGCTCTGCGTTCTTTCAATCGATCAAAAGCGCCGCTCAATTTGCCCGTAGGCACGGCAGTGTGTCGCAACGAAGCCTTCCACGGTTTTAATTGCACCGAAACCTGACGGGGGCCCCCAACAAAGCCGTTGTCTTGCACGCTACTCGTCTGCGCTGGCGCGACTCCCGGGTTGAATACGGCAGCGCCGCCGGCGGTACGCTCTGCGGGAGGCTCAAGCCGCAAGTGACGCGGGACGTTGAAAGCATGTCGGCGAACCACGGGCACGATCACCCAAGCCAGTATGATTATGGCCGCCAACAATAAGCCACCAGCAATCGCCAACCTTCGGCTCGCCATGCCTGCAATGGTGGATGACGAGACGTTTGCGGTCGCTGGTCCCACAGCGGATTTCTCCGACGGACTTGTTTGAACAGAGAGCTGCTGATTGTTCTGTTCGTTAGAAGTAGACGGAGCCTGCGGCGTCTCGGCTCCTACAGCTTGCGCCGCAGTTGTCGATTCACCGCCAACCGGGGACGATTCGGATGCCGGTTGTTGTGGGTGCGAGTTGGTTTCCCCAGTTGACTCGCTCGAGGCCGAAGTCGGCTGTCCAGCTGTTGCGTCAGCACTGGCAATCTCCATCCCGGCATTTGGCCCCTTCAAACCTGGGCCCAAGGCCAGCGTTTCACTGTTCGACACTTCGCCTTGTTTGTTTGCAGCAAACACCTTGTCCGGAATAGGACTCGGCTCAACTGCCGGACCGCCCTCCGTCTGGGGCGCAACAACATTTGTTGTGTCGAACGCCAGCGCAGGCGCCGTTGAACCTTCCGGCCTTTGCATCCAACCGACATCATAAAAAGCGTCGGCAAAAACAGTGTTAAGCGCCGGCGAGTAAATCTTGTTAGCCGAACTGGTCCAATCGGCGGCCTTCTCCGGATTGTTATGCTTATACTCCCACGCTGCCTGGGCATAATAAAGCGCCGGCGTATCTCCGGTAAATTGAAACTCCTCCATCATCGCGTGCGCGCGGCTCTCTTTTCCCTCGAGCAAAAGCGTCATGTAAATCTTGAATTTAATAAGCTCCGCCGCCTGATTTTTATCGCCGCCCGGGATTCGATTATTAAGCCCCTCAAAACGCTCTCTCGCCTTTGCGTAGTCCTTCTTCTTAAAGGGGATTTGCGCGAGGTTGTATTGCGCTTCGCGAAGTTTCGGGTCCAGCCGGGCTGCCTTCTTAAATGCAGCTTCGGCTTGGTCAAATTGCTGCTGCTGCATCAGAATCTCGCCGCGTAAATTCAAAGTAGCCGGCTTATTCGGGTCCGCCTGGTCGGCCTCATCGATTAATTTAAGGGCTGTCGCGAAATCACCTTGCCGAAGGGCCTGTTGCGATTGCTCGAATTTCGAACGCGCGGCCGCTTTGGTCTTTTCCGAGCGCTCTGCAGCTGTCATGAGCGGCAATGAAGGTCGCCCTTCGCCAGCCGGCTTTTCCAACCACCCGACTTCATAAAGTGATTCTGCGAAAAGTTTGTTCAGCTGCGGTGAATAATTCTTCTCGGCTGCGCTGATCCAATCTTTGGCTTCGCTTTGATTCTTCTGTTGTAGCGCGACCGCTGCCTTCACATAGTCAACGGCCGGCGTATCGGGCGAAAGCTCCAGCTTGGCCAGCATCGAATCCACCATGTTCCCTTTGCCCTCCTGCAGATACGTCAGAAGAATTTTGTATTGAATCAGCTGCGAAGCTTCTTTTGCCAGATCAGATTCACCACTGGAGAGCAGTTGCTCAAAGCGTTTCCTCGCCTCCGCCCAATCTTTTTTCAGAAACGGTATCTCCGCCAGGTTAAAGCGCGCATTCCAAAACTTCGGATCGATTCGGGCCGCCTCTTGCAATGCTGCTTCCGCTTTGTCGTAATTGCCTTGTCGCATCAGGATGACGCCGCGCAGATTCTTTGACGCGGCAAGATCAGGCTGACGAGCATCAATGGCGTCGAGTTGCTTTAGCGCCTCCGAAAATTTCTTGGCATCAAACGCGCGATACGCCGCGTTGTACATCTCCTCCAACTCGGCTTTGGTCGGGGCGACATTGTCCGCCGCAAATGAATTTGCTGCGAACGAGCCCATTACCAGCGCGGCCACCGCCGTCATCCCCCAGAGTCTCATGCGGTAGCGACTGAAGCTCTGTTCAGCGCGTCTGACAAGTGGAAAGTTGCTCCTCCGAATCGATTTTTCAGCGGCCTTCGGAAAAAGCGCCAACCGCCTTGATCGCCTCATGCTGGCTCAGTCATTGAGATTGGCCACGATCCGTAGACCTTCCAAAGTGAGGTGAGGACGAATCACGCCGATCTCTGGCAAGCGTCCCGCGATCAGGCGCGCGTAGCCGCCTGTCGCTACAACGTAAACCTTCTTGCGTCGAAACTGCTCTGCTCTGATTCGTGCAAGGATTTCCCGAACCAATCCACGATACCCAAACACGGCGCCAGACAGCATCGCCTCGATCGTCGATTTACCTACTGCGCGTCGCGGCTCTTTCAACGAAAGCCTGGGCAGAAGGGCCGTTCGTTGATAAAGAAAGTTCGTCATCGCTTCGAGTCCGGGCGCAATCACGCCGCCGACGTAGGTGCGGCGCTCGGAAACGATATCGAAAGTTACCGCGGTTCCGAAATCCACCACGATCGCGGGAAATCCATAAAGCTCCGCAACTGCCGCAGCGTTCGCCAGCCGGTCTGCGCCAATGGCTTGCGGCTGGGGATAATCAATTCCTACGCCCAGCTTCAGCTTCGAATCCAGCCAAAGCACGTTTGCCTTTTTTTTAGCGGCGTTTGAGATCGCAGAGTTTTTTGCGGGCACCACCGACGAGACGACCACCTTCCGCACCGTTCGTTGTGCAAGAAATCCGACGACCACGCTGCTTGAAAGTTTGCTCGTGGCGATCCGCGCGGGAGCCGAGACTCGCCTTGTCGATGCAAACGCAAACTTTGCATACGAGTTACTGATATCGATCAACAAATAATCGGAGTCACGCGCCACGACTAAGATGCAGACACCGAACGCTAGGCTCAGTCAAGCCATCCGTCGCATGAGCCATTCGTCGCATGCGCGCTTGCGACGCTCCCGCCAACGCGTAGCCTCGATTTGTGAGAAGATTGGTCCATCGCCCGCGCCGCTTGCGGCGCTCTCACGCTCTGCGAAATCTCGTCCGCGAGACACAATTGAGCGTTCACGATCTCATTCTCCCGCTGTTTGTAAGTGAAAAATTGGATCACCGCCGGCCGATCGCCAGCATGCCGGGGGTTTTTCAGTTGTCTGTGAAAGAGATCGCCGATGAAGCGCGCGCCGCTCAGGATCTTGGGCTACAAGCTGTCCTGCTTTTCGGTATTCCCGAACAGAAAGACGAACAGGCGACGGGCGCTTACGCAGAAAATGGGGTTATTCAAAAAGCGCTGCGGGCGATCAAATCAAAATGCCCCGATCTGGTTACCATCACCGACGTCTGCCTGTGCGAATACATGAGCCATGGCCACTGCGGCGTCACTCGGATTGATGGAGATCATTTCCACGTCCTCAACGACGAGAGCGTCGAACTGTTGGTGAAAACGTCGCTTTCTCACGCAGCAGCAGGCGCAGACATGGTTGCGCCGAGCGACATGATGGATGGGCGCATTGGCGCGATTCGCGAGGCGCTCGACTCCGCAGGCTTCGATCAAACGGGGATCATCAGTTACGCCGCCAAATTTGCGTCGGCGTTTTACGGGCCCTTCCGCGAGGCCGCCGAAAGTCCGCCGCAGTTTGGCGATCGTCGTTCTTACCAGATGGATATCGCCAACGCGAATGAAGCGCTGCGCGAGGTAGCCCTCGATATCGATGAAGGAGCCGATATCGTGATGGTTAAACCCGCGTTGCCTTACCTCGATATCTTATGGCGCGTTCATGAGCGCTTTGGAAAACCGACTGCGGTCTATCATGTCAGCGGGGAGTATGCGATGGTCAAAGGCGCTGTCGAGAAAGCACTCTTGGATGAGCGCACCGCAGTCCTCGAGATCATCACTGCGCTCAAACGCGCCGGCGCGGACATTATTGTCACCTATTGGGCACGCGAACTTGCGAAATGGCTGCGGGGATGACAAGCCGCAACGGCGAAACAGATCAACACGCCCGGCTGAAGCGGCTCGCATTTCTGTGGGCGCAGGCGCAGGGATTTTCCGTATGCGCAATGGAAGTGAGTTTGCCAAAATGCCGGTATCGGGCCGACCTCGCCGCGTGTCGACCGCAGCCGAAACAGATTGGAACGACTGCGATCTTCGAATGCAAACAAGTGCTTTGCGATTTGCGACGAGACAATTGCCGCACTGATGCGGCGCGGCAGCGACTCGAAGCAATCTGTAAACGTCGCCAAATTCTCGAAACGCGCTTGCGCGTACATTATCCGAGCCTGCGGAGTGCTGATGCACTCTTCCCCGAATTTGACTCGCAAAGCTTCGCTGCGATCGGTCACCGCGGTTACGCGCGCCTCATACGTGAGCTGCGCACATTGCAAAATCGGCTCTACGATTGCACTAAGTTCGACAAATTAATTCGCTACCGCTGCGCGAATTTGTTTTTCCTTGTTCTGCCTGAGGAGTTATTCCGCGATCCGGAAATCCCGGTCGGCTGGGGCGCGCTTGTTGAATCCAATGGCGCCCTCACGCTCGCGCGTAAACCAATCTGGCACGAAACTACACAAGAGGATCGCATTCGCCTTTTGCACCGAATCGCCGTGGC
>Ga0137371_10003349_pt1 | contig 12628 bp, 11 predicted proteins | sample SagtaG_7_FD_104919 | JGI IMG/M metagenome (GOLD analysis project Ga0137371, IMG submission 104919) | Vadose zone soil microbial communities from Sagehorn Ranch, Mendocino, California, USA - Sage1_R_40_16 metaG | ecosystem: Environmental > Terrestrial > Soil > Vadose zone | place: USA... | reverse complement strand
GCCAGGAGCGGCATCTTGAGCGCTTCCTCCAGTTCGTGCTCGGATCGGACATGACGATCGAGCGCCTCCGCCAGGAACGCGAGCGCCAATCCGAGGAGGCCACCCAGGAGCGCGGCGACCAGGGCATCTCGCTTCGGCTTCGGGCTCACCTTCCCAGCGCCACCGGCGGGTTGAAGAACGCTCGTATTTCCTGCAAGCAGCTTGCCGAGGATCGAGAGCTCGCTTCCCTGTTGAGCGAGCTGTTGGTACTCGGGAGACGCAGCCTGTCCGTGAGCCGCAAGCGATTTCAGCCGTGCTTGCAGCGACGTCAGCGCGTCGTCGATCCGCGTCGTGGAGCGCTCCTTCGTAAAGGACGTGAAGTCTTGGGCGAACGTGTTCGCAAGCCGCACCGCCAATGCCGGGCTTCGGTCCGTGGCCTGGACGGACAGAAGATCGGCATCGGCTGACGGCGTGACGTTGGTCTCGGCCAGCACCCGCCCCGGCGTCATTCCACCAACATGCCCTGCGACAATCGCGGCGAGCTCGGGAGAACGCCCGATGCTCGCCTGCGTCTGGAGAAAGCGGATCGGGTCGCCGAGCGAGGGATCGCCGACCTGCGTGATCGCCGTCACGAGGCTCGTCCGATCGACAAGGATCTCTGCAGACGCCCGATAGAGAGGCGAATGGCTCGAGGAGACGAAGAACGCCAGAATCCCGGCGACGATCGGCGGCACGAGCACGATCCACTTGCGCCGGCGCACGATGGCCAAATAGTCAGCCACCGTGGTGGGGCGATCTTTCCACTCTGTCATCGAATTGGGCTCCTGCTTGCCGCCGGTCTCCCGCAGTCGGCGACTGCCGGGTCGTCCCTCCACCGGCAAAAGTCTAGGCCGGGGCGAGAGCCTCACCGTAGCAGCGGCTCTCAGCGTTTTCCAACTCCAAAGGTAAGGTTTTCGCCCCCTTCAGGGGTATAGGCAATAGGAAGAGAAAATCTCCTCCAGGACGAGCCTTAAAACAGGAAGGGGAGCGGACAAAATGTGGAGCCACCGTAGATCCCGCGGCCGACGTGATCCGGAGGCAATGCTGCGGGCGTATCGCGCAGAGGCGCCGAACGAGTTCGTCCGTGACCTCTCCGGACGCGTAGCGGCCGACCCAGTCGCCCGGCGTCCGACCGCATGGTCTCGCCTCGCCTTTGCCGGCGCGGCCTCGACGGTCATTCTCGGCATGTTCGCAGCCGTCGGCGGCTTCGGGTACGTGGCGTCGGGCGCGTCGGCGACCTATTCCGTGGCCAAGCAGGTCGTGGTGAAGCACAAGGTTGCGGTTCGCGTCCACAGGTCCTCTGCAGCGGGTGAGTACCCTGGCACGCCGTCGAATCCGCCTCAGCAGAACGTGGCGGGCGTCTCAACTCAGCACAGCGCCGCCGCGGTGGCCGGAGTCGCCACTGCGAAGACTCTGCCGTTCACCGGCATCTCGCTGCTCGCCACCGTGCTGGTCGGTTCGGCGCTGCTGGCGCTCGGCTTGATTCTCCGCCGCCGCGAGCGACGCGACCTGTAGCTCGAGTAACACAGCGTTTACCCAGAGAAGGCCCGCGAACGCGGGCCTTCTCTCTTAGATGTGAAGAGTGCACTGGTAGATTCGTTCTCGGGGAGGAGCGCATGGCCGGGAAGAGGGGCGTCGAGACCGCGAGCGGCAGTCCGTCCGCGGTCTTCGAGTCGACTGCGCCGTTCGCGCTCTTCGACTACTTCCGCGTCCCTTACCTCCGCGTCGACGCCCCGGACGGCGGGTCACCGGGACTCGCCGAACTGCGCGAACTCGGCGAGACGAGGACGCTCCGGTGGGCGCCCGCCGACCTCTTGACGCGCAGCGGCCGTCGGCCGGCCCCGCACCTCGCCGGCTCGCTGCGCATCTTTGGGGCCGTTGCGACGAATGCGCAGATGCAGGCGTGGCTTCGGCAGTACGGAGGCGCGTGGCAACCGCTGTACGAGGTGCTCGGCGAAAGCGGCGCGCCGGCCGGCGCCGTCTGGAAAGCGGGTGACGGCAGCGTCTGCCTCCCGTTCGACCCGAACGACGCGATCGCGAACTGCTTGCTCGAGCGGTACTTGACCTTCTCTCGCCGGCCGTCGCTGAATATGTTGACGGCCCTCGCTCGGCGAGGCTATTACCGTGCGCGTCCTGCGTTGCCGCGCGCGCTCCAGCTGAGCATGCGCCGCGCCTTCAGCCGCCTGCAGGCGAAGCGTGAGTTTCCGCACTGGCCGACCGAGACTGCGCTTCACGATCTGTACGCCTTCCTCTTCCGGCTGACTCGCGACGTCGCCCAGCGGCCGATTCCGTACATCGGCGCCTGGCCTCGGCCGTGGTCGTGGTCGCTCGTCCTCACCCACGACGTCGAGTCGCAACTCGGCCTCAGTCTGCTGCCGCGCCTACTCGACGCCGAGCTAACCGCCGGTTACCGCTCCAGCTGGAACTTCGTCCCCAAGAAGGGCTACACCGTCTCGGACGAGCTGTTGCAGAAGCTTCGCGCGCAGGGGTTTGAGATCGGAGTGCACGGCCTCTATCACGACGGCCGCGACCTCGAGTCGCTCGCGACGCTGCGCCGGCGGCTTCCAGAGATCCGCACGTTCGCCGAACGCTGGCGGGCACGGGGCTTCCGCTCACCCGCGACTCTGAGATCGGCCGAGCTGATGCCACTGCTCGGCTTCGACTACGACTCGTCGTTCTCGGACACCGCGCCGTTCGAGCCGCAGGGCGGCGGTTGCTGCACATGGCTTCCTTACATGATCGGAGACCTCGTCGAGCTTCCGATCACGCTCGAGCAGGACCACACGCTGTTCGAGCTGATGGGACATCAGGACGGGAACGTCTGGCTCGAGAAGGCCAACTTCCTGCGCGAGCGCGGCGGCATGGCGCTCGTGATCACGCACCCCGACTACGTCGAGAACCCGGTGCTGATGGAGTCCTATCGCCGACTGCTCGACGCCTTCGCGGACGACGAGTCAGCGTGGAAGGCGTTGCCGCATGAGGTGAGCGCATGGTGGCGCCGGCGCGCCGCTTCGACGTTGGAGGAGGTCGACGGGGAGTGGCGCGTCACCGGCCCCGCCGAGAACGACGCACAGCTCGCGTTCGCCGATTCGTAGCGCACGTTTGAGCTGAAGCCAGGGTTGGCATGTAGAGGGGCCGCCGCTACTCTCTGGTCCGCCGAGAGTCGAGAGGTCGTGAAATGCAGACGCTGAAAGCCGATCCCGCCATCGCCACCCATGTGAGGCGCCTCGGCGGCCGCGTGGTCGCGAAGGAGATTCGCAACCGCCTGGTCTCGCGGTCGACGGAAGTCGGCCTCCGCTGCGACCTTCACGACCTGCCTTCGCTTCGTGAGGCGGCGATCCCGCTGACGCTCGGGCCCTGCACGGGGCCTTTCGAGGGTTTCGCCGACGAGCTCGAGCGCACGGCCGGCGCCGACTACGGGCGAGTGCTGCGGCGCATGCGGCTCCACGAGGTCGGGGTAAGGACGCTTCACGTCGCACGGAACGAGCACGGCCAGGCGGTCTACGTCCAGTGGCTGATCACCCCCGACGATAGGGCGGCCCTGGACGAGGTCGCGGCCGACTTCTGGCCGCCGCTCGGAGACCGCGACGTACTGCTCGAATTCGCCTACACCTTCACGCCGTTCCGGGGGATGGGCGTCATGGCCGACGGGATGGGGCGACTCCTGCGCGTCGCGACCGACCAAGGCGCCGCGACGGCGTACACGTACGTGAGCGTCGACAACATCGCCTCTCTTCGCGGCTGCGCCAGGGTCGGTTTCGTGCTCGACCACATGCGCGACACGGCCGTCCGGATCGGGATCCGCCGGAGCTACGTCCGGCATCCGACGCCTCGTGAACGCGACCAGTGGCTGGCGGCCACGGCCCCCCGTACCTGAGCCCGCTCCGCCGGTAACGTCTTCCTGACGGGCAACCGCCCGAGGTCGAATCGACGATTGTGGAACCACCGGCGGTGGTGTACATCTAAGGGCGTGGGAGAGGGGAGATGACGGGCCTTCGGGGCGCCGGCTCCTTCGAGCTGTTCGCAACCTGCCCGCAGTCGAAGGAATTCGCAGCCGCCGACTACCGTCGGCGTGTCAGTGAGGTCGCGCGCTGGACCGACCGGGCGGGGTATCGCGGCATCCTCATCTACACCGACAACTCGCTCGTCGACCCGTGGCTCGTCGCGCAGCTGATCATCGAGTCGAGCGAGCAGCTCTGCCCGCTCGTCGCGGTGCAGCCGCTCTACATGCATCCGTACACGGCGGCCAGGATGGTTGCTTCATTCGCGCACATCTACGGGCGGCGCATCTTCCTGAACATGGTCGCCGGGGCATCGCGTCACGAGCTCAGCGCACTCGGAGACCATGAGGAGCACGGGAAGCGCTACGAACGCCTGATCGAGTACACGCAGCTCGTACGACGCCTGCTCGAAGGCGGCCGCGTGACGTTCTCCGGCCGCTATTACACGGTGACGCAACTCCAGCTTGCGCCGGCGCTTCCCCCGGAGCTCTTCCCAGGCATCTTCGTCTCCGGGTCGTCCCCCGCCGGCGTCGAAGCGGCGCGCGCGATCGGCGGAACGGCGATCAAGTTTCCAAAGCCTCCGACCGAAGAGGCGACATTCGCCGCTCGCAACGGTGCGGGAATCGGCATTCGTGTTGGCGTCGTCGCGCGGGGCGACAACGACGAGGCGTGGAGGGTCGCGCGCGCCCGTTTTCCCGAGGATCGCCGCGGTCAAGTCACGCACGCGCTCGCGATGAAGGTCTCCGACTCGCACTGGCATCGCGAGTTGACCGAGTTCGGGAAGCATGAGCCTTCGCCGGAGAATCCGTACTGGCTCGGACCGTTCGAGAACTACCAGACGTTTTGCCCATATCTCGTCGGCAGCTACTCGACTGTCGCCGGCGAGTTGGCGCGCTACATCGACCTCGGCGTCGGGACCTTCATCGTCGACATCCCTCCGGACGCCGACGAAGTCGAGCACACGGCCGTCGCGTTTGAACGGGCCGCGCGCGACGGCTCATCGAGTCGGTGAGGATCAAGTCGACCACGCTCGCGTCCGGCTTCGTCGCGGCAGCGGAAAGGTTTCCGAATCGTCCTGCATTAGCGGTCGCAGGCGAAGAGCTCACGTACGCCGAGCTACTCGCTCGTGCCCGGGCGATCGCAACAAGGCTCGCCGAGAACGAGCCTGACGGCGGGCGCCTGCTCACGGCCGTAGTCGGCGCGCGCAGCTCAGGCACATTCGCGGGCATCCTGGGCGTGCTCCTGCGCGGTCACGGCTATGTGCCGATCAACCCGCGCTATCCCTCGGCTCGCAACCGCGAGATCCTCGAGCGTTCGCGCTGTCGCGCGCTCGTCGTCGATTCCGAGTTCGCGACCGCAGCCAACTCGGCGATCGAAGGGCTCATGGATCCACCACTGCTCGTGCAGACGGACGACATACCGCAACGCTCGCTCGTCGATCTCGCCGAGCCAGGAATGAACGATCCGGCGTACCTCCTCTTCACCTCCGGCAGTACCGGCCGGCCGAAAGGAGTGCTCGTCACGCACGCGAACGCCCGTGCCTTCCTCTCCGCCGTGGAGGAGCGTTACGACGTCGATGAGACCGACCGGCTGTCGCAACTGTTCGATCTCACCTTCGATCTCTCGGTCTTCGACATGTTCGTCGCCTGGGAACGAGGCGCGTGCGTCTGCTGCCCATCCGAGCGCCAGCTGCTCGAACCTTCGCGCTACGTTCGCGATTCGCGGCTGACCGTCTGGTTCTCCGTGCCGTCGGCGGCGATGATCATGCGCCGGCTCGGCGCGCTCAAGCCGAATGCGTTTCCCGAGCTGCGCCTGAGCTTGTTTTGCGGCGAGGCGTTGCCGGCCGACCTCGCAGCCGCGTGGAGCAAAGCGGCGCCCAACTCGGTGCTGGAGAATCTCTACGGGCCCACCGAGGCCACCGTTGCGTGCACGGCGCAGAGCTGGCCGCCCCCACAGGCAGCCAACGGACTTGTGCCGATTGGAAGACCGTTTGGGCAAACGGTCACGCGGATCGTCGACGATGCGCTCGAGGAGGTGCCGTCTGGCGAGCAGGGCCAGTTGTTCCTCGCGGGCCCGCAGGTCGTAGCCCGCTACCTCGACGACGGCGACGCGACCGAGCAAGCTTTCGTGACACTGCCGGGCGTCGGCCGCGGCTATCTGACCGGCGATCGCGTTCGGCAGGCGAAAGAGGACGCACCGCTCGAATATCTCGGCCGGCTCGACAGCCAGGTCAAAGTGCTGGGCCATCGTGTGGAGCTCGGCGAGGTGGAAGCCGCCCTGCGCGAAGAGGCACGCGCCGACGCCGTTGCAGTGGGATGGCCGCGAACGCCGTCCGGAGCCGGCGGGATCGTGGCCTTCGTGGCGGATACCTTACTCGATCGCGTCAGACTGCGTCAGTCTTTGAGCGCGCGCCTCCCCGACTACATGATCCCGCGCGAAGTGCACCTCGTGTCGGCGCTTCCTCTCAATGCGAACGGCAAGCACGACCGAAATGCACTCGTCGCGCTCCTCGAGGCTGATTGATGGAGCCGACGTCGGCGCAGACCGTCAGAGAAGCCATCCTCGATCGCGTCGCGGAGGAGCTGGCGGCGAAAGGCCTGACGCCTTCGGATGTGCCGGATTCCTTCGATCTCCTGCTCGAAGGCGTGATTGACTCGTTCGGCGTGGTCGAGATGATCATGATGCTCGAAGAGCGGTTCGGGATGGCCTTCGACTTCGATGAGCTCCCCGCGGACGACCTGACGAGGATCGGCGCTCTGTCGGAGTATGTCGAGAGCAAGAACGGACCCACATGAAGCGACACCTCGGCGGCCTTCGAAACCGGCTCTTGCAAGTCGTCGCCCTCTATGCGCCGGGCGGCGACTCGACGCGTGTCGCGCTTCATCGTCTACGCGGCGTGGAGATCGGCGAGGGCACGTGGATCGGGTTCGACACGTTGATCGAGCCGGCCTACCCGAGTCGCGTCTCGATCGGCAACCGTGTCGCGATCAGCATCCGTGTGCTCATCCTGGCGCATTTTGCGCATCAAGGTCGTAATCGCGAAACCAGTGCCGGCGAGCTCGACGAACGCATCTCGGTCCGCATCGAGGACGACGTCTTCATCGGCCCGAGCGCAGTGATCATGCCGAACGTCACGATTGGGGCCGGCGCCGTCGTGACGGCCGGCAGCGTCGTGACGCGGTCGGTCGCACCCCTGACGATGGTGCAGGGAAACCCAGCGAAGCCGATCGCGCGCTGTGGCATTCCGCTCGGCCTCGACACGCCGATCAAGGAGTTCTACCGGCGGCTGACGCCGATCCAAGCCGGCCCCGAATAGACAATGCGCGACCGCTCGCTCCGCGTCGTGATCGTCGCCGAAGAGTCCGCCGGCGTGCAGACGCTCAATGCCCTGGTCGGGCTTCAGCCGGCGCCCGAGATCGTCGGCGTCCTGACGAGCACCGATTCGGCTAGGGAGCGCCGCTCCCTCGTCTACGAAGCCGCGCGTCGCCTGGAGGTCGAGACCGGATCGGCCAGGCTCGTCCGCTCCGGCGCGTTCGCAAAACGCCTGCAGGACGAGGCGATCGACATCCTGATCAACGTCCATTCGTTGTTCGTCGCTCACCCGGAGGTGGTGGCGGCGCCGCGAATCGGCAGCTTCAACCTCCATCCCGGGCCGCTCCCCGAGTACGCGGGACTCAACGCGCCGAGCTGGGCGATCTACAACGGCGAAACACGTCACGGCGTCACGCTTCACTGGATGGACAAGGACATCGACGCCGGGCCGGTTGTATGGCTCGACTGGTTCGGGCTGAGCGATGCGGACACAGGTCTCTCCGTCGCGGGGCAGTGTGTCAGGCGCGGCGTCCCGCTGGTTGTCAAGTTGGTGCAGACCGCCGCGCAAGACCCCACGTCGATCCCGCGCGTCCCGCAGGATCGCGCGCGTCGGCGGTACTTCGGCGCCGGCCCGCCGAGTGGAGGGTCGCTCGACTGGTCATGGCCGGCAGGCCAGATCTCACGCTTCGTGCGCGCGGCCGACTATGCACCCTTTCCGTCGCCGTGGGGTCACCCGCAGGCTGTTCTCGAGGGGCGCCCGGTGGGCATCGTGAAGGTCGCGTCTACGGGGCTGCCCGCGGAGGACCCGCCGGGAACGGTGCGTGAGATCACGACGACCGGCGCAGTGGTCGCGACGGGTGACGAGCTCGTCGTCGTCGACCGAATCTGGCTGGACGGGCGTTACGCCAAGCCGATGGAGCTTATGTCTCACTAGGCTCAGAAGACGTTGGACGTCTTCTCCATGGTCTTCGTCTGCACGGGCAACCGCTTTCGCAGCGTACTCGCCGAGGCATTCGTACGCCGGTTGGCGCTGGGGCTTCCGGTCACGACGGAGTCTTTCGGCACGCTCGAACTCGGGGACGCGCCGCCACTTCCCGAGGCGGTCGAGCTGGCGCGCTGGTGCGGGATCGATGTCGCCGGGCACACGGCACGATGTGTCAGTGCGGCGTCGCTTGCGGATGCCGATCTCGTCTTGGGATTCGACGCATCCCACGTGCGCCAGGCTGTCGTCGACGCGCAGGCAGGGCGCGATCGGACCTTCATGATCAGGGAACTCGTCCGGCTGCTCGAGCATGCAAAGCCGGAAGAGCGGGACAACCTCGTCGGCCGGGCGCGGGGCGCGGTTCAACAGGCCGTCGACTTGCGCGCGGCGGGGCCCGCACCGGGTCGGTCGGATGAAATGCCGGACCCGCTCGGATCGCCGTGGAAGGTCTATCGGGAGACGGCGGCGGAGGTGCGGGAGCTCTCGCTGCGTCTCGTGGCGTCCCTCTTCGGTGTCTCCGACGCACGTGGCCTTCCGCCTCTGCCACGTAAGGGCGTGCGCCGCACAAGACCCTGGGCGCGCTAGACGCGGCCGGGCTGCCGCCTATATTGAGACGCCAGAGATGGTGCGATACCTACTCAGCGCTCATGTCGTCGCACTGCTCCTCTGCGGGGCCTCGCTCGGTCCCGCCGCCGCGGAGGCGACGGGGACATCGCTGCCCGCGTCCTACCCCGCGGCCGGAGAGTTGGTGGCCACACAGGTCGCCGCCCGAGCCGCCCCGGACCCGGCCGCGCGTGTCGTGCGGAGGCTGCACCAGTTCCGAAGCGACTACCGGGTGCAGATCGTGCTGGCGACCGAGCAGGGTGTCGGCGCCGACGGCAGGACGTGGTTCCACGTCAGCCTGCCGATGCGGCCGAACGGGACGATGGGCTGGATCCCGGCCGGCTCCGTCGCCCTCCGACCCGTGCACACCCGGCTCGTCGTTCACCGCGGTCTGCGCGTGATCGAGGTGTACCGCGGCGCGAGGCGCCTGCTGAGAGCGAAGGTTGCGATCGGCGCGCCGGGACGCGAGACCCCGCTCGGCGAGTTCTACGTCACGGCCCGCTTTCACCCGGACGACCCGTTCCTGGGGGTGTTCGCGCTCGAGACGAGCGCCTACTCGAGGCTGACCGAATGGCCGGGCGGCGGCGTCGTCGGCATCCACGGGACGAGCAAGCCGTGGCTCCTCGGCCAGGCGGTCTCACACGGCTGCGTCCGCGTCTCGAACGCGACTGCGCTCGCGCTCGAGCGCCTTGCCCCGCTGGGCACTCCGATCTCGATCGTCGCTCGCTAGACGACGCCGGCGACGAACGTCGCGCGCGCGATCCGCCTGATGCGGTAGCCGTGATTCTGGAACGTGTAGTGCCGGCGCAGCAACTGCCAGCCGCCTCCCGGTCGAGTGGCGACGCTGACCGAGCCGAACTGGTAGCGGAAGCGGTTGCAGACCGGCGAGCCTGCTCCCCACGTCTCGCTCGTCGCGAGCGGCCGCCACGCCCCGTGACTCCCAGGGAGATAGACGGGGTCCCCGACTGCACGATCGTCGACCCAGACGCGCCACCAGCCCGTTCGGCCCGCCAGTTCGACGACCGCGACCTTGCTCGTGGAGCCGGGTGGTAGCCCGGCCGCAACCTCGTTGTAGAGCGGTGCCTGGTGCGGCTGCGCGACCTCGTAGTAGAGGCTGCTGAACGAGCTGCCGGGAAAGGCGCTGAAGCCGACCTGGATCCACTCGTCCGTCCCGTTTGGACCGGCTCCGGGGCCGCCGACGCCGACCCAACCGGCAACGTGACCACTCAGTACTTGAGGCGTCGTCGCCGCCGTCAGCCGGGTGGAGATCCCGAACGCGCGTGACGTCGACCCGACGCCCGCATAGGCGTAACCGCTCGAGCCGCAGGCGGCACTTGCGACTGCGGGCGAAGTCACGCAAACGGCTGATGTAGCGAGCGCGGCTACGAGCACTCGTAGGCTGAGCGTGGACACGGTGGGCCTCCAGGCGAAGCGGCGTCGTTCGAGTTGCCTCGTTCGTTCATCGACCGGTGCCGACCGGCGGGCCGTCACTCGTTCGAGGGACGGAATCCGTGTTTTCCAGCTTGCAAAGCGCCCTTTTCACCAAACGGCCTAGACGAACTAGCCCTCTCGCCAGTCGTTTCCACTTCAGGCGGCGGCTAATCAACAGCGAGGGGAGATCGGAACACCCGGCACGGGGTGCCGGCAAGCCAACTCGAGAGGGCGAGGGGACACATTCGATGAGCAGAACGAAGCGGAACGGACAAACCTGGCTGCGCAGGCAAACGGCTGCGCTGCTCGTCTTGAGCGCGGTCGCTGTACTCGCGATCAGCTCCTCAGCGGCGATGACGTACGGGACGGGAACGACGCGTCACCTCGCGGCCGCAGCGAGCATCACGGCGAAGCAGCACGAGGGCCAACGCTTCCCGGAACTCACCTACACGTCCGGGAACATCACGCAGTACAAGGAAGGCGACACGATCAACTTCCGCTTCACGCTCACGAGCGACGACGCCGCGTCCGGCCAGATGCAGGTCCGCTTCACGGGCAACGACGGCGACTGCCTCTTCTTCGACAACTACTTCGCGCTCCTCGGGACGCCCGAGAACGTCTCGGGAACCTCACCGACGGTCGGCGTCGCGAGCGGCCCGACGGCCGACAGCTTCGGGACCTCGAACGGCGAATGGGTGGTCACCCTGAACGTGGACTTCGCAGCCGCCGGCTCGGCCGTCGTCAACTATCAGCTGAAGCTCTCGAACCAGGCCGGCGACTGCAACGGCTCGTCGCAGCACAGCCGCCTGAGCCCTCTCGACGGCGTCTCGCAAACCGGGCAGCAGAACGTCCCGGTTCCGGCCAACCAGGTGATCGAGCTACCGAGCATCACCGTGACGAAGCTCGTCGACCGCGGCACCGGCACCTTCGTCGCTGCGGCCGCCGGCGAGTACTGCTTCACGCTCGACTCGGGGACATGCACCGCGATCGACGGGAGCGGCCAGGTGACGTTCAACGCCGTCACTGACGGCCCGCACACGATCACCGAGAGCAGCAACCTCGCCCACGCCGGCTACACCTTCGATTCAGGGACAGGCACGAACTGCGTCTTCTCCGGGAGCACGGCGACGGCGACCGTTGCGGCGGGCACGACCGCAACGAATGCAGCCTGTACGTTCAAGAACAAGCTCACGGCCCCACCCAAGGTGACCGTGACGAAGTCGTGCCCGAACGGGCCCGCGAACGCAGGTGACCGGTTCCAGGTGCAGCTCAACGGTTCGAACGCCGGAACGGCGCTCGCGTGCGGCGGCAGCCTCGACCTGAATCCCACGCCCGGCCAGGCGTACGCGATCACGGAGACGGCAGCGGGCACGAGCGATTTCACGAACTACACGTCGACGCTCGGCGCCGGCTGCTCCGGCACCCTCTCGTTCGGCGGCACCGCCTCCTGCACGATCACGAACACGTTGAAGGCCGCGCCGAAGGTGACGGTCACGAAGGCATGTCCCAACGGGCCGGGGAACGCCGGCGACCGCTTCCAGGTGAAGCGCGACGGGTCGAACGTGGGCGACGCGCTCGCCTGCGGCGGCAGCCTCGACGTCACGGTGACGGCGGGCCAGGCCTATGCGATCACCGAGGGCGCGGCCGGCACGACCGACCTCGCCAACTACATATCGACGCTCGGCACCGGCTGTGCCGGCACGCTCGCGCATTACGGCGACACCGCCGCCTGCACCATCACGAACACGCTCAAGACGGCGCCGAAGGTCACCGTCACGAAGGCGTGTCCCAACGGGCCGGCGAACGCAGGCGACCGCTTCCAAGTGAAGCGAGACGGCACCAACGTCGGCGACGCGCTCGCCTGCGGCGACAGCCTCGACGTCACCGTCACCGCCGGCCAGGCCTACGCGATCACCGAAGGCGCGGCCGGCACGACCGACCTCGCCAACTACACGACGGCGCTCGGCACCGGCTGCACCGGCACGCTTGCGCACTACGGCGACACCGCCACGTGCACGATCACCAACACGCTCAAGGCGGCGCCGAAGGTGACGGTCACGAAGTCGTGCCCAGGCGGGCCGGCCAAGTCAACCGACCGCTTCCAGGTCAAGCGAGACGGATCCAACGTGGGCGACGCGCTCGCCTGCGGCGGCAGCCTCGACGTCACGGTGACGGCGGGCCAGGCCTACGCGATCACCGAGGGCGCGGCCGGCACGACCGACCTCGCCAACTACACATCGACGCTCGGCACCGGCTGCTCCGGCACGCTCGCCCACTACGG